>Ga0209536_100001743_pt1 | contig 35635 bp, 36 predicted proteins | sample DeeMarSeWOR28_12_FD_187461 | JGI IMG/M metagenome (GOLD analysis project Ga0209536, IMG submission 187461) | Marine sediment microbial communities from White Oak River estuary, North Carolina - WOR-2-8_12 (SPAdes) (version 2) | ecosystem: Environmental > Aquatic > Marine > Intertidal zone >...
TCTGTCGTATCGTCACGGATGTCCGTGCCGTTGTCGGCCGGATCGACGGCCACCTCGCCCGCCACGGACCAGGCACTGACGCCGGCCAGCAGCAGGGCGGCAGCGACCGGAAACAGGTTTTTTTTGAGGCGATGAATAATCATGGTCGGGCTGTGGGGGCGGACTCTGCGATGCGCGTCGATTTGCCGCGGCCGGCAAAGCTCATTAGCATCAACAAGGCTATACTGGATTCCCTATTTTTTCTGTGAACTAATCAAGAGTTTGCGATTGAAACTTGAACTGATCTAAATGGCAAGAAAAAGTCGAAATTTATACGTTTTGCTGCTGTTGTTCGGCCTCGCGGTGTTTCCCGCGCATGCCGAGGAGACGTTCCCGTTTCCCGACGAATTGCAGCCCGACGTGGATTTCTGGGTATCGATCTTCACGCGTTACGGCACGGATGAGGGCGTGCTGCACGACAATCGCAATCTCGGCGTGGTGTACGAGCGCATCGCCGTGCCCGCGGGCATCAGCCGCCAGGAGCGCAATCGGCGCGTGAAAAAGCGCCGCGACGCGCTGGTGAGCGTTCTGCAGCAGCTCGCCGACGGCAAGCGCGACAACCTTGGCGCGGAAGAGGCGCGCGTGCTCGCACTCTGGCCCGACGACGTCAGCAATGAAGAGCTTCGGGCCGCGACGAAACGTATACGCTTCCAGCAGGGGCTTTCCGACCGCTTTCGCGAAGGCCTGCAGCGATCGGGCCGCTGGCGCGACTTCATCGAGGCGGAGTTGACGGCGCTCGGGGTGCCGGTCGAGCTTGCCGCGCTGCCGCACGTGGAATCTTCCTACAACCCCGACGCCCGATCGCACGTGGGCGCATCGGGTATCTGGCAATTCACGCGCAGCACCGGGCGCCGTTTCATGCGGGTCGATCACGTAGTCGACGAGCGCAACGATCCTTTCGCCGCGACGCGCGGCGCCGGCCAGCTGCTCGCTTACAACTACTCGATTACCGGCAACTGGCCGATGGCGATCACCGCCTACAACCACGGCCTGGCCGGCGTGCGCCGCGCAATGCGGGCTCACGGTGATACCGCGTACGTCGACATCCTGCGTAACTACAACGGCCGCACGTTCGGCTTCGCCTCGCGCAATTTCTACGTTGCGTTTCTTGCCGCAAAAGAGGTCGACCAGAATCCGGAGCGCTATTTTCCCGGCGTGGTCCGCGAGGAACCGACGGTATACGCCGAGCTGAAGCTACCGGACTATGTTCCCGTGGAAGACCTCGCGAGCGCGCTCGGTGTCTCGGCGCGCCACATCGCGAAACACAATCCTGCGCTGCAGCCCACCGTTTGGGAGGGCAGCAAGTACCTGCCGCGGGGTTACTCGGTGCGGTTGCCCGCGAGCGTCCTGCAGGACCCGGCGGACACGGTGCTGGCGTCCGTGCCGAAGGACAGGTGGCACGATGAGCAGCTGCCGGACCTTTTTCATACCGTGGCACGCGGCGACACCCTGTCGCAGATCGCCGAGCGCTATGACACGCGCGTTTCGACGCTGGTATCGCTGAACGGCCTGGGCAGCCGCCACCGGATTCGGGCCGGGCAACAGCTGCGATTGCCGGCTGCGGGTCCCGCACCGGAAGTGGTCGCGATGGCAAGTACCGCGCCGCAGCCGCCGGAGCCCGAGGCGGTCGACGAGGAAGCGGTGAGGGAGGAGGTGCCGCAGGTCGAGGAGCAGGAGCCCGCGGCGCTCGCCGGTGACATCGCCGCGACCGTTCCGAGCAGCCTGCAGACGGCACTGCTATCGGATCCGAGCGACTACACGGTCGCAGAGGACGGTAGCATCGAAGTGCAGCCGCTGGAGACGCTGGGCCACTATGCGGACTGGCTGGACCTGCGGACACAGCGGCTGCGGGATATCAACGGCTTCGCATTCCGTACGCCGGTCGAGGTCGGCCAGCGCATAAAGCTCGAGTTCAGGGACGTCGATGCCGAGACCTTCGAAAACCTGCGTGTCGACTACCATCGCAAGCAGCAGGACAGCTTCTTCCGCAAACACGTCATTACAGGTATCCGCGAGCACACGGTCCGCCGCGGCGAATCGGTCTGGATACTGTCCCTGCGCGAATACGAGGTGCCGATCTGGCTGTTCCGTCAATATAACCCCACACTCGACCTGCACAGGATCACCCCCGGCACCACGGTGAGGTTCCCGATACTCACGCCGACCGGGGAGTCCTGATGGGGGGGCGCCTGTGGCTGACCACGATCCGGGTATTACCGCTGTTTCTGCTGACGATCGCTGCCGCGGCCTGGTTCAACGATGTGCAGCAAGGTGGACCGTACCTGCTGCGCAACCTGCTGCCGCCTGCCGTACTGCTGCTGCTCGCCACGATAGTAGTCTGGCGCGGTGGCGGCAGCTGGACCGCAATGAGCTGGCGCTGGCCGCTCGGGCTCGTCGGCTTCGCAATACCGGCGCTGGGCCTTTCGCTCTATCTGCATTACGCATACTCGGTCAACCTGAACGGCATGTTCGACGACGCGGAGCAGCCGGCACAGCTATTCCGTTTCCTGCCGGCCTACACGCTGGTCGCCGGTGCCATCGGTTTCAGCATCGGCTGGATCGTGGGCAGGAACGTGTGATGTGACGCGGCTCTTTTTTCGCAGCCCGCTGTTTTGCTAATCTGTACTTCGGGACTGTTCCGAGATTCACGTATGCCGACACGGTTGAGGATACTTTGCACACTGGGCGCCCTGTTGCTGGGGGCGAGCGCCGTGCCCGGCGGGCAGGGCAGTGCCCTGGCAAGCGACTTCCCGATCGCGGACAAGGTCGTGGTCGAGAAGGCCAACCGCAAGCTGCATTTGCTGAAGGGTGGCGTCGCAATCCGCAGCTTCCCCATCGCGCTCGGTATCCGGCCGGTCGGTGACAAGGAGCGGGAGGGTGATTTCAAGACGCCCGAAGGCAGTTATCTCCTGGACGCGCGCAATCCCGACAGCGAATACTTTCTTGCCATCCATGTCTCCTACCCGGACCCGCGGGATCGCGCCGAGGCGCGTCAGAAAGGCGTGGATCCCGGCGGCGCGATCATGATTCACGGTCAGCCGAACGATCCCACGAGATCCGAGGCGTATTATCGGACCCAGGACTGGACGAACGGCTGTATTGCCGTGTCGAATTCCGACATGATCGATATCTGGCTGATGACAGCCGAGAATACTCCGATCGAAATACGCCCCTGACGTCCACGAACAAGCGGAATTCGCATGACCGAAACCCCTACGGTTGACGCCGAGGTTTGGCCGGAAGGCAGCCTCGAGGTTCTTTCGCAGTTCGAAGTCGATCAGCTGCGAGGCAGCGGTGAAGGCGGCCTGTACGGGCTGTTGCGTCGCTGTATGCTCGCGGTGCTGAATTCGGGCAGCCAGATGGACGACACGCGCGCCGTGCTGGAGCGTTACAAGGATTTCGACGTCGGGTTCATCCAGCAGGATCGCGGCGTGAAGGTATCGCTGACCGGCGCGCCGCCCGATGCCTTCGTGGACGGCACGATGATCCGCGGAATCCGCGAATTGCTGTTCGCCGTGCTGCGCGACATCGTGTTCACGCGCAACGAGATTATCGGCGACCCGCGATTCGATCTCGGCACCAGCGGCGGAACCACGAACGCGGTGTTCCACATCGTTCGCAACGCGAGACTGTTGCTCACGCCTGCCACCGTCAACATCGTCGTGTGCTGGGGCGGGCATGCCATCGGGCGCGAGGAATACGACTACACCAAGCTCGTCGGCTATGAACTCGGCCTGCGCGGCATGAACGTCTGCACGGGCTGCGGGCCGGGCGCCATGAAAGGTCCCATGAAGGGTGCAACCATCGGTCATGCGAAGCAGCGCATCCGTGACGGCCGTTATATCGGCATCACGGAACCGGGCATCATCGCCGCCGAGGCGCCCAATCCGATCGTGAACTCGCTGGTCATCATGCCCGACATGGAGAAGCGACTCGAGGCGTTCGTGCGCGTCGGTCACGGCATCGTCGTGTTCCCTGGCGGCGTGGGAACGGCGGAGGAGATTCTCTACCTGCTGGGCGTCCTGCTGCATCCGGACAATGCGTCCCAGCCTCTGCCTATGGTCATGACCGGTCCTGAGTCGGCGGAGCCGTACTTCCGCCAGATCGACGAGTTCGTCGGCCAGACACTGGGACCGGAAGCACAGCAGCGCTACAAGATCATCATCGACGACCCGGCCGAGGTCGCGCGGGAAATATCGCGTGGGCTCGGGGCCGTGCACCAGTTCCGCAGGCGTCACGGCGACGCCTATTACTTCAACTGGCGTCTCGTGATCGACCGCAACTTTCAGGAACCGTTCACCGCGACGCACGAGTCGATGACCGCGCTCGACATCAGGGAGGGCACGAAGCCGCACGAACTTGCCGCCAACCTGCGGCGCGCTTTCTCGGGCATCGTGTCCGGCAACGTGCGTGACGACACGGCCGCCGCCATCGAGAAATTCGGACCCTTCGAAATCAATGGCTCGGCGAGAATCATGGCCCTGCTCGACGATCTGCTTGCCTCGTTTGTCGAGCAGCAGCGCATGAAGATCGCCGCGGGCAGCTACAGGCCCTGCTACAGAGTGCTGAGCTGAATGCCGCTGACCGCGCCTGTTGATTAAGTAAAAAGCACACGCAAGCAGCTGAAAATTATGTGAAAAACTCAATTCTGCATTGTGATGCAGTTCCTGTGCATCTGGGCTGATTAAACATAGGATTTCGTGAAAGGACTGCCCGAGCAAGCCGATGCCTGACAGCAAACACATGAGATGGGTGGACGACCGCGCAACGGATGCGAAGCCGAAAGCCGACAAAGCTGAAACCACGGTAACCCCCGCCGAACCTGCGGCGAACGATGCCGATGGCTGGCAACAGTACCGACGCTGGATCACCAAGGCGCCAGCGCCACGCGGCCGCCGCGTCGGCATCGATCCGTCGCTCTATACCTGGAAGGGCTATCGCAGCTGGAGCGAGCAGGTGAAGCGAAACTGGACCGACGACGAGGACCAGGGCTGATACACGGGCTCGGAAACATCGCAAACCGAAACGCCGACTTCATGTCGGCGTTTTTGGTTAGCACCCGAGGCTCATCCTGGCGCCGGGGACTGTGATGCGGAACACCGCCCGAACCGGTACTGCGTCGTGTTTTGGAGCATTGTCCGCCGGCGCCGAAAACTTTCAAAAGAAGCTGTGATCTGCCTCACGGAGGGAGATCATCTTCGTCCCTATAGTCGTCTCAACGCTGTTGGTTGCTAACGGATTTGCGAAGGCAGTATGTCAAGGAAGCAAAAAGAGAACGAAGCGCCATTCGTCACGCTCAAGAACGAGTCGTCGCGGCAACGCTGGGAAATGTTCCATCGGGCAATCGCCCATGCGAAAGAATCCAATCATGCAGCCGCCATCGAAGACGATTCCGCGCCCGACGAAGGTAACGCCGGCGGGCCCTTACTGACCATCGTGCGTTGACCGCAAGAAGGAATATTTCATTGGAACGGATTCTGCAGTGGCTTGACGATCTCGACGATCTGTTTGGTGCCATTGGCCTGCTCGGCGAGCGCATGCGCCGCTTCCTTGTCACCCTCGCGAGACTGGTGACCCTGTTCGCCGTCGCGGCATGCGGCATAGTCGCCGCGCTAAGAGAGCCACCGCTCGGCCTGGCCGTCGTGATCCTGTTGTTCGTATTCCTGCTGTATCGCGGCGTCACCCGACCCGATCTTGCGATCCGTGCCCGCCGGGCGGCCGCCTGAAGGCCCCCTTGCAGCCTTGAAATAGGGCCGCACACCCCAATCGTCTGAGCCTCTGCGCTGCACTCGCGCGGCGCGACAGTCTTTACATGGGGAGCGAGAATTGACCAGCGAGAACACCCGGGAAACACTCGGATTCCAGGCCGAGGTACGTCAGCTGCTGAAGCTGATGATCCATTCCTTGTACAGCAACAAGGAGATATTTCTTCGTGAACTGATCTCCAACGCGTCGGATGCGGCCGACAAGCTGCGTTTCGAGGCGCTCGCCGCGCCGGACCTGCTCGGCGACGACGCCGAACTCGGAATTCGCGTCGCGTACGATAAGGACGCGCGCACGGTCAGCGTATCGGACAACGGTATCGGCATGTCGCGCGACGAACTCGTGGAAAATCTCGGCACGATCGCGCGCTCCGGCACGGCGGAATTCCTGAGCCGGATGACCGGCGACGAGAAAGAGGACGCGCGGCTCATCGGCCAGTTCGGTGTCGGCTTCTATTCGGCCTTCATCGTGGCCGATCGCGTCGTGGTGGAAACCCGGCGCGCCGGCCTCGATGCGGCCGAGGGCGTTCGCTGGGAGTCCGACGGCCAGGGCGAGTTTACCGTCGAGACGGCCGAAATAGGCGCTCGCGGCACATGCGTCACGCTGTACCTCAAGGAAGGCGAATCCGAGTTTGCCGAGCCCATGCGGCTCGAGAATCTCATCCACAAGTACTCGGACCACATCGCCTTTCCCGTTACTCTCGCGGGGGCCGGCGATGGCGAAGAAGAGAGAATTGTAAACTCGGCGACCGCTCTCTGGACGCGTTCTCGCACGGAAATCCCGGACGACGAATACAAGGAGTTCTACAAGCACCTGTCGCACGACTTTTCGGACCCACTGTGCTGGAGCCACAACCAGGTCGAGGGCAAGCGGGAATACACGAGCCTGCTCTACATACCCGCCAACGCGCCCTTCGACCTCTGGAACCGAGAAGCGCCGCGCGGGCTGAAGCTCTACGTGCAGCGCGTCTTCATCATGGACGATGCCGAGCAGTTCCTGCCCCTCTACCTGCGTTTCGTCAAGGGCGTCGTCGACTCGTCCGATCTGCCGCTTAACGTGTCTCGAGAGCTGCTGCAGCAAAACCCCGACCTGCAGGCAATGCGCGGGGCGCTGACACGGCGCGTGCTCGACATGCTTGCGAAACTGGCCGCCGGCGAGAGGAGTGATGAATACGCCGGTTTCTGGCGGCAGTTCGGTGCCGTGATGAAGGAGGGCCTCATCGAGGACCCGGGCAACAAGGATAAACTGTCGCGCTTGCTGCGCTTTGCGACGACCCGGGGCAACGGGGCGGAGCAGGACCAGTCGCTCGATGATTACGTGGCGAGGATGCAGGAGGGCCAGGACCGGATCTATTACCTGCTGGCCGACAATCACTCCACGGCAATAGCGAGCCCGCACCTCGAACAGTTGCAGAAGAACGGTATAGAGGTCCTGCTGCTGACAGACCGTATCGACCCATGGCTCGTGGACGCCTTGCGCGAGTATGACGGCAAGGAGCTGGAAGACGTCGCCCGCGAGGGCCTGAGCCTCCCCGAGGGCGATGGCGCGATCTCGCAGGAAGTCGCCAACGAGCAGCACAAGCCGCTGCTCAAGAAGATCAAGCGGGTATTGAAGGATCGCGTCGAAGCGGTGAACACGAGCCGCAGACTCGTCGATTCACCGGCATGCGTGGTTGCAGGCGCAGGCGACCTGAATCCGAGCCTCCAGCGCATGCTCGAGGCGAGCGGTCAGAGCCTGCCGGAGACGAAGCCGATACTCGAAGTCAACGTCGGGCATCCTCTTGTCGAACGCCTGTCGCGGGAAACCGATGATGAGCGTTTCAGCGCCCTGTCGAATATCCTGCTGGATCACGCACTGCTCGCAGAAGGCAGCCAGATCGAGAACCCTGCCGACTATGTCGCACGCATGAACCGGCTGCTGCTCGAGCTTGATTCCGCGTCGGTCGCCAAGTAAAAGGGTTCCCGATGAGCAGCGATACACCGAGCGACGAAGAACTCCGGGCCCGGCTCAATGATGAGCAATACCGGGTGACGCAGCAAAAAGGCACGGAACGCGCGTTCACGGGTGCCTACGTCGATTACAAGGCCGACGGCACATACCGCTGCGTGTGCTGTAACGCACCGCTCTTCAGTTCGGCGCAGAAGTACGATTCCGGTTCCGGGTGGCCGAGTTTCTGGCTGCCGCTGGCGGGCGATGCGGTGCGGACGATCGCCGACAGGAGCCACGGCATGATCCGCCAGGAGGTCGTCTGCAGCCGCTGCGGCGCGCACCTGGGGCACGTGTTCGATGATGGCCCGCAGCCCACGGGGTTGCGCTACTGCATCAACTCGGCATCGCTCGATTTCACGGACGGTGCTCCCGACAATTCCGACGACAAAGGCAACTCACAATGACATCACGCATCCTTTTCTTCGTGTTCCTGGCAGCTGTGACCGCTTGGGGCTGTACGCCCGAGGGAGCCGCCGGCGGATCCGGCGAAACCGAAGCGCAAGCCGAAGCGATGGACGGGACGGCTTCCTCCGAGGAGATCCTGATCACGTCCGGACTGACGATGAAGAGGCTCGAGAACGGCTATGGCCGGGCCGCCGTTGCGGGCGATCTGGCGTCCGTGCACTACACCGGTTGGCTTTATGACGCGGACGCGCCCGATGGCCGCGGCGAGAAATTCGACAGCTCGGTCGACCGCGGCCAGCAGTTCCAGTTTCCGCTCGGCGCCGGGCGGGTTATAAGGGGTTGGGACGAGGGCGTCGTGGGGATGCTCATCGGCGAGAAGCGCGAGCTGAAGATTGCACCCGAACTCGGGTACGGCGACCGCGGTGCGGGATCCGCGATCCCCCCGGGGGCGACGCTGTTGTTCGAGGTGGAACTGCTGGGCCTGCGCGGCCCTGACGACGAGTAGACCCCGTCAGGTCCCCGACTTCTTGAGCTGAAGGTCGCGGGCCTGGCCCATCCAGTCCTCCCGGTAGATGCGGGAACTGAAACCTTTCAGGCGTTGCGCCACGCGGTCGATATCGTACCCGGTCATCTCGGCGATCTGGTGATAACGGAAGATGCCGAGCTCATTCAGCGTCTTCTCGATCGCGGGCCCGATGCCCTTGATCAGGCGCAGGTTATCGCGCAGGCCGCCGGGCTCCCGGTCATGCAATTCGGTGATGTCAGCCGTTGTCAGGACCTGCGGCTCGTCGTCGGATTCTCCGGAACCGTTCTCCGCCTCGTCTTCCGCGTCGATTCTTGCCTCGTCCTCTTCGGCGTCGAGTTCCTGCAGCGTCTCTTCGAGCCCGGTGTAGGTCACGTTCGCCGGGTCGTTGGATGCGTCCAGCTTCTCGCCGAGCGCCTCCTGGTCGATTGGCTCGATGCGCGTTTCTCCCGCATCGGCCATCTGCTCGAGTTCGTCGACACGGGCGTGGGCGGCGGCGAGCTCTTCCCCGAGCTGCCTGGCCTCGTTGTCGCGTTCCCGGTAGCGTTCGATCAACGGGGGCAGGCGATTCTGCCAGTTTTCGAGTTCCCGGCTAAGGCGAAAGATCTTGTCGTCCTTCTCCCGCAGCGCGGTCCGGGTCGCATCGCCACGCTTCTCGTTCGATTCGACTTCCGACTGCAGTTCCTCGAGTTGCCGCATGGCCCGCTCGAGGCTCGAGCGCACGTCCTTCAGTTCGCGCTGCAGCTGATCGCGGCGCTCGAACGCCTCCTTGAGCGCGTCGGAGAGTTCGCGCGCCCGGTTGGTCGCATCCTTGCCCGAGGCCTGCAGCTGGCTGACCTGCTCCATGAGCGCCCGGTTCTGCTCGAGCAGACGGGCGTGCTCGGTGCGCTGCGCCTCGAGTTGCCGCTGCCAGCCCTCGTTGACCGCAATTTTCTCCTGCGCGCAACGATTGCCCCGGGAGATCCAGCCAACCACTGCCCCGACTGCAACGGATCCTGCGACGAACGCAATAAAGGCGGCGCTTATTTCGGGCATATTTTGATCCGTTCCGTGTAATCCTACGAGGCCAGTCGCACTCGATCCATTTCGGCGAGTACTTCACGAATTTGCTGCAGGGCCCAGTCTATCTCCTGCTTTTCGATAACGAGCGGCGGTGCCAGCCGGACCACCGTCTCGTGGGTCTCCTTGCTCAGCAGCCCGCGCTGCATCAACGCTTCGCAGACGGCTCTCGCAGTGCCGAGCGAGCGGTCGATTTCCAGGCCGACGAACAGTCCCCGGCCGCGAATCTCGCGGATCAGCGGACTATCGATCTTGTGGAGTTCCGCGATCAGGTATTCACCCAGTTCCGCGCTGCGTTCTGGCAGCCGCTCTTCGACCAGTATGTTCAGGGCCTCCAGGCCGATGGCAGCGCCCAGCGGATTGCCGCCGAAGGTGCTGCCATGATCGCCGGGCCGGAAAACGCCCATTACGTCCTCGCGTCCGAGGAACATCGAAACCGGAAAAATACCGCCGCCGAGCGCCTTGCCCAGAATCAGCCCATCGGGCTGCACGCCCTCGTGTTCGCAGGCGAGCATCCTGCCGGTACGGCCCAGGCCGGTCTGAATTTCGTCGGCGATGAACAGCACGTTGTGCTCGCGGCACAACTCCGCTGCGGCCCGCAGGTAGCCCTCCGGAGGCACGACGATCCCGCCTTCGCCCTGGATGGGCTCGACGAGAAAGGCCGCGGTGTTTTCGTTGATCGCGCCTTCGAGCGCGTCGATGTTGCCGTACTCCACAATGTGGAAGCCGGCGGGAAAAGGTCCGAAACCGGCGCGGTACTGCGGCTCGTCCGACATTGCGATGATCGTTGTCGTGCGGCCATGGAAGTTGCCGCTGCAGGCGATGATCTCGGCCTTGTCGTCGGCCACGCCCTTGACCGTGTAGGCCCACTTGCGCGCTGCCTTGATGGCGGTCTCGACGGCCTCCGCACCGGTGTTCATCGGCAGTGCCTTGTCCTGTCCGGTCAGTTCGCAGGCTTTCGCAAGGAATGGCCCGAGTTTATCCGTGTAGAAGGCGCGGGAGACGATATTGAGCGTGCCGACCTGCTCGCACACCAGCCGGACGAGTCGCGGATTGGCGTGGCCATGACTGACGGCTGAATATGCGCTCATCATGTCGAGGTATTTCCTGCCCGACTCGTCCCATACAAAAACGCCCTCGCCGTGTGTGAGCACGACGGGAAGCGGATGATAGTTGTGCGCGCAGTAGCGCGACTCGAGGTCAATGTACTTGTTCATCGGTGGTCCTGCTTGCGCCGCAGGCGGTATCCTGCAGGTCGCTGAAGTGGCCCATAAGCCCATAATTTTACAGTAATAACCACCCTGCAAGCCAGCAACATGACCAGCGCCCCGGCGGAATGCGGCTTGCCTGGCGTCGAGCAGGCGTTACCTTGGCGGTCAATCGGAGTATCAGGCGGACCTTATGTCGACAGCACCTGTCAGCGAAAAGTTGTTCATCGACGGCCCTGCAGGGCGGCTCGAGTCGATTCTCGATGAACCGCGAGAGGGGCCCACCATGGGCTGCGCGCTTGTCTGCCATCCGCATCCGCAGCATGGAGGAACCATGCACAACAAGGTTGCACATACGCTGGCGCGTGCCTTCGTGCGGCTCGGCTTTCGCACGCTGCGATTCAATTTTCGGGGCACCGAGGAAAGCGAAGGCACTTATGACGAGGGCGTGGGTGAACTCGACGATGCGCTCGCGGCGGTCGATTGGCTGCGTTCCGGTGAACCGGACAGCCCCCTGTGGATCGCCGGATTTTCGTTCGGTGCGGCGATCGCCGTGCGCGCTGCGGCACCGGCAGGTGCGGACGGGCTCGTCGCCGTTGCGCCGGCAATCTACCGTTTCGCGCGCAACCTCGATGAGCAACCGCGCTGCCCGTTCCTCGTTATCCAGGGCGACGAAGACGAACTCGTTGATGTGGAAGAAACCATCGAGTGGGTCAACGGGCTCGAGCCCGGGCCCGAGCTCCTGGTGATGGCGGGCGCGGAGCATTTTTTTCATGGCCGCCTCGTGGAGTTACGCGAGGCCGTAATGGCGTTCGTACAATCGCACTCGTAGGGGCGCTTCCCGACGTGCGCCCAGAAAAAAGCCGGGACAAGCCCGGCTTTTTCGTAATCAAAGCGTTTGTGAACGCTCAGACCATGTCTTTGAGACCTTTCAGCGCCGTAACCTTGACGACCTTCGTGGCCGGCTTGGCTTTGAACATCATCTCTTCGCCCGTGAAAGGATTGACGCCTTTACGCGCTTTCCTGGCGGGCTTCTTCACGACGCGCATTTTCAGCAGGCCCGGAACGGTGAACAACCCGGGGGCGCCACGTCCGCCAAGGTTCTTCTTGATCTGTGCGTTAAGCGAATCGAATACCGCAGCGACGTCCTTGCGGGTCAACCCCGTGTCTTCGACGATCTTCGCGTAGATTTCCGACTTGGTAGGTGGCTTCTTGGTATTTGCTGCCATGAAAAACTAACTCCCTGAAACGAAAAAAACGGGCGGTGCCCGCAGTGAAAGCAGCGCGACCATAGCTGAATCGCGGAGAGGAAACAACTGTTGATAAGGTAGTTTCAGCGAAAAAAACGCCATCTGCGCGGCGAAAACCTGCGACCGTCAGTCCGTATAGAACTCGCGTTTGAAGCGTACTTCAGACGGACTGGTGGCGCCTTCCGGAATTACCGTGATGTCGAATATCAGGGTCTCGCGGTTGGCGACAGGCGTTTCGCCGATGTAGTAGACCGCATCCTGATCTTCTATCTGTCGCATAGCGACGTTCTTGAGCTGTCCGGTCAGATTGACCGTTTTGACCGTTACGTCCGCGGGTACCGAACGCTTATCGGACTCCCGCACGACGGATATGGTCAGCATCGCCCGATTCTTGCTGCGCACGATGTTGTAGGCGCGGGCAATCTCCGGTCCCAGCTCGTCGGTGGACTGGGCGCTGAAATGAACAACATGGTCGCCGACGTCTTTCATCGATTCGCCGGCGGGCTCGGCAGTAGGCACCTGGGGCGATTCGCCGCCGCCCCCGCAAGCGGCGATGAAGCCGGATAGAGACAAGGCGATAAACGTTTTGCTGTTCAGCATGGTATTCGTCTCCGGGTCAGTGCGTCACTATAAACCATTTGCCGCATCGTAGTGACCGATCCGCGGCGGTAGCTGAACAGGACCGGATATGCGCACTGCTTTATTGCGCTGCGTATGTCCATGAACAAGGCGTATGCGCGACGGCGCAATATCGAGGAAGGCAGCGAGCAGCCGTATGACCGCCTTGTTTGCCTTGCCGCCAGCGGGCGCGGCGGTCGTTCGTATCAGAAGCCGGCCGTTACGAACCTGCAGCACTTCGTTGCTGCTTGCGCGCGACTGCACACGAAGAGACAGGACGAGTTCATCGCCAACCCGCCGCACGCAGGACTCGCGAGTGGACATGGCCGGACCCGTTACAGGAGGCCCATGAAAAGCCTTACCAGGGCGCCGAGCGCGATCAACGCGAAAATCGGCGAAATATCGAAACCGCCGATCGGCGGGATGAGGCGGCGGAACGGACGCAGCAGCGGCTCTGTCAGGGCATACACCATCGCCACCGCAGGATTGTAGCCGCCCGAACTGACCCAGCTGATGATGATGCGGATGATAATCAGCCAGAAGAACAGGTTGAAGGTCAGCAACACCAGGCTCACGGCCGAACTCAGCAGTAACGAAACGATCGTCGGGCGGATGCCCTGGATGAGCGTGATCACGAACACCGCGAGGTATTGCACGCCGAAAGCGACGACCACGGTTGCCGTATCAATACGGCCGACAGGCGGCAGGATTCGGCGTACCGGAACGACGAGCGGCGACGTCAGCTTGAGGATCGCCTGCGCAAGCGGGTTGTGAAAATCCGCCCGTACCAGCGGCAGGAACAGGCGCAACAACAAGACAAGCAGATACAGCCGTGCCAGCGCATCGATAATGAATACAATCGCGTCTACAGCTCCGCCCGCCATGATTCAGTCCTTATTGGCCTCGTCCGCAAGTCCGACAGCACGATCGCGTGCCGCCTCGAATGCTCGCGCAAAGATATCACGAACATGGTCGGCTTCGAGGCTCTCGAACGCCGCCGTCGTGGTTCCGCCCGGAGATCGTACCCGGTCGATCAGCGACTGCATCGTTTCGTCTTCCGCATCCGCAATCGCCGCGGCGCCCTTCGCAGTCTCGATCGTCAGTATGCGTGCCGCCTGCGGATCGAGACCGAAGTTCTGGGCTGATTTGATCATCATGTCGATGAGCAGGTAAAAGTATGCCGGACCCGTGCCCGAGATCGCGGTGACCGAATCGATATCCGCGTCGCTGTCCACCGATACGACGTGGCCGACCGCTGACATGATGCCGGTGGCCCGCTTCTTTTGTTCCTCGGTAGTGCGCTCGTTCGCGAACAGTCCGCTGGCGCCGAGCCTGAGCAGTGCCGGCTGGTTGGGCATGACGCGCACGACGGCGAGACCGCCACCGAGCCAGGCGTCTATGTCGATGGAGCGGATGCCGGCCGCAACGGACACGATCAGCGGCTGGGCCTTTTGCACGGTTGCCGCGATTTCCTCGCAGACCTGCCGCATGACCTGCGGTTTTACGGCCAGCACGACAGTGGACGCACGGCGCGCCACGTCCTGGTTCGATTCCTCGATGATCACGCCGGGCAGGTCCCGGGCCAGCGCGGCGCGTTGCTCGATGGCGGGTTCGGCGATAAGCAGGTCCTCGGCGGGGTATCTGCCCTCGACGAGGCCGGCGGCAATAGCTCGCGTCATGTTGCCGCCGCCGATAAACCCGATGAAATCGTTGCTCATGATCACTCCCGTTCGAAATCGTTCAGGTCGCCCGCGGACCGAACACGGCCGTGCCGATCCGGACGATGGTTGCACCCTCCAGTATCGCCGCCCGATAGTCGTCACTCATGCCCATCGACAACGTATCCATGGCGAGACCGTCACGCGCCAATGACTCGGCGAGTTCGCGCGTGCGGGCAAACGGCACCCGCTGCTCTTCGAATGTATCGTGGATTGCCGGCAGGCACATGAGGCCACGCAGTCTGAGCCGCGGCAAAGCGGCGACGGCGCTGGCGAGTTCGGCGACGTCTGCGGGCGGTACGCCCGATTTGGAGTCTTCCTCGTCGATGTTGACCTGGATGCAGACGTTCAGGTCGCCGAGCGATTCCGGGCGCTGCTCGGACAGGCGTCGTGCGGTCTTCAGCTTGTCCACGGAATGCACCCAGTCGAAGTGCTCGGCCACGGCCCGGGTCTTGTTCGACTGGAGATGGCCGATGAAATGCCAGCGAAGCGCCCTTTCTGCCAGTTTTGTGATCTTATCGATGCCTTCTTGCACGATGTTTTCGCCAAAATCGCACTGTCCGGCATCGGCCGCCGCGACGATCTTCTCGAGCGGCTGTTTTTTGCTGACGGCGAGCAGATGGACGTCCGCGGGACTACGCCCGGCTTCCGCTGCCGCTTCAGCCAGCAAATCGCGGATTTTGCGCAAGTTTTCCGTGACTCCAATCACGTTTTGGTCCCGGTGCTTCGCTATACTAGGCTCAATATTCGCCGGGTTATGGTAAGTCCGGCAGTCCACAATGAGGGAGAAACATGGCCGTCGACGTTGCCCAGCTTTTGTCGTTCACGGTAAAGAACAACGCGTCAGACCTGCACCTCTCCGGTGGCGTGCCGCCCATGATTCGCGTTGATGGCGACATCAAGCGTATCAACATGCCGGCGCTGACCCACAAAGACGTCAATAGCATGGTGTACGACATCATGAATGACAAGCAGCGCAAGGACTACGAGGAATTCCTGGAAACGGACTTCTCGTTCGAGATCCCCAAGCTGGCGCGTTTCCGGGTCAACGCCTACAACCAGAACCGCGGCTCGGCCGCGGTATTCCGCATTATTCCCTCGGAGATCCTCACGCTCGACGACCTCGGTGCGCCGTCGATTTTCAAGGATGTCTCGATGCACCCGCGCGGCATCGTTCTCGTCACCGGTCCGACCGGCTCCGGTAAATCGACGACGCTCGCTGCGATGGTCGACTACATCAACGAGAACAAGCCCGACCATATTCTTACGATCGAGGATCCGATCGAGTTTGTTCACGAGTCCAAGAAATCGCTCATCAATCAGCGAGAAGTTCACCGGGATACGCTCGGCTTCAACGAGGCGCTGCGTTCGGCGCTGCGCGAGGACCCGGACGTAATCCTCGTCGGCGAGTTGCGTGATCTCGAGACCATCCGTCTCGCGCTTACCGCGGCGGAAACCGGCCACCTGGTTTTCGGCACCCTGCACACCAGTTCGGCGGCAAAGACCATCGACCGAATCGTCGACGTGTTCCCGGCGGCAGAGAAGGAAATGGTCCGGGCGATGCTTTCGGAGTCGCTGCGTGCCGTGATCTCGCAAACGCTGCTGAAGAAGGTCGGCGGCGGGCGAATTGCCGCGCACGAGATCATGATCGGCACACCGGCCATTCGAAACCTCATTCGCGAGGGCAAGATCGCGCAAATGTATTCGGCCATTCAGACCGGGCAGGGATCCGGCATGCAGACGCTCGATCAGAACCTCGCCGAGCTGCTGACAAAGGGCCTGATCAACAAGGAAGAGGCCCGCTTCCGCGCGGTCAACAAGGACAACTTCTAGGCGGTCCGGTGGACGGCCCGGAGAGGAGACTTAGAGATGGAACGCGAGCAAGCAGTACGCCTGACACAGAACCTGCTGCGCAAGATGGTCGAGCGAAACGGCTCGGACCTGTTCTTGACGCGGGGATTCCCGCCGGCCATCAAGGTCGACGGCACGATCCACAAGGCCACCGATACGCCGCTGTCCGCCGACCAGTCCGCCATGATGGTGCGCTCCATCATGAACGACAAGCAGATCAAGGAATTCGACGCGACCAAGGAATGTAACTTCGCGATCGCGCCGCAGGGCATTGGTCGCTTCCGCGTCAGCGCCTTCATCCAGCAAGGCTACGTGGGCGCCGTGTTGCGCACGATCACGACCGAGATTCCGACACTCGAGGAACTCGAGTTGCCGCCCATCCTGAAAGACGTCGTCATGAACAAGCGCGGTATCGTGATCGTGGTCGGCGGCACCGGCTCGGGTAAATCGACGACGCTCGCAGCGATGATCGGCCACAGGAACGAAAACTCTCGCGGTCACATCGTGTCCATCGAGGATCCGGTCGAATACGTACATCCGCACAAGGGCTGCGTCATTACGCAGCGCGAGGTCGGGATCGATACGGAGTCCTGGCACAACGCGCTCAAGAACACGCTGCGCCAGGCACCTGACGTTATCCTGATCGGTGAGATTCGGGACCGCGAAACGATGCAGTACGCGATCCAGTTCGCCGAGACGGGCCACCTCTGTCTTGCGACCCTGCACGCCAACAGCGCAAACCAGGCGCTGGATCGCATCATCAATTTCTTTCCCGAGGAGCGGCGGCACCAGTTGCTCATGGACCTGTCGCTCAACACCCGCGGACTGATTTCGCAGCGCCTGATTCCACGGGTGGGCGGCATCGGCCGTATTGCGGCCATGGAAATAATGCTTAACACGCCTTTGATCGCGGACCTCATCTTCAAGGGCGACGTTGGCCAGATCAAGGACATCATGGCGAAGTCGACGCGCCTCGGCATGCAAACCTTCGACCAGGCGCTCTTCGCACTCTACGAAGAGGGCACGATTTCCTACGAGGAAGCCATGCGCAACGCCGACTCGAAGAACGAGCTGCGTCTCCGGATCAAGCTGGAGAGCAAGCGCGATTCGTCGATCGCGGATCAGCAGTCGGAGAGCCTGCGGATCATGGAAGAGGACACGGCTCGGACTTTCTGAGCCCCGCTTACGGATACGTACCTATATGAACGTCAAACCGCTGTTCAAACTGATGGTGGAGAAAAAGGCGTCCGACCTCTTCTTCGCGCCGTTTTCGCCGGCGAAGATCAAGATCGAAGGCAAGATCATGCCCGTCAACAAGCTCGAGATGACGCCGAAGATGGTGAAGCAGGCGGCCATCGAGCTGATGAACGACGAGCAGCTGGAGTACTTCTACAAAGAGCTCGAGATCGACTTCGCAATATCGGAGCCGGGCCTCGGCCGCTTCCGTGTCAACGTGTTTCACCAGCGCGGCAGTATTTCGATGGTGCTGCGCTACATCACCAATGATCTGCCGAATCTCGAGCAGCTCGGCATGCCGGAGCAGCTCAAGGAGCTAACCATGCTGCGGCGCGGGCTGATTCTCATGGTCGGCGCGACGGGTGCCGGCAAGTCGACGACGCTCGCGGCGATGATCGACTACCGCAATGAGAAGACGTCCTCGCACATCATTACGATCGAGGATCCGATCGAGTTTCTGCACCCGAACAAGCAGTCGATCGTCAACCAGCGCGAAGTGGGCCTCGATACGAAATCGTACGGCCGCGCGTTGAAGAGCGCGGTTCGTGCCGCGCCGGACGTGATCCAGATCGGCGAGATTCGGGACCGCGAATCGATGCAGTCGGCGCTGGACATGGCGGGCACCGGGCACCTGGTGCTTGCGACCGTGCACTCCAACAATGCGGCCGAGACGCTCGACCGCATCATCAACCTGTTCCCGCAGGATCAGCACTCGCAGGTGTTCATGGATCTCGCCCACTACCTGCGCGCGATCCTGTCGCAACGCCTCGTGCGCTCGCGCAACGGCAAGCGCGTGGCCGCCGTCGAGTTGCTGCTCAACACGCCGCACATCAAGGACCTGATACTGAAGGGCGATATTTTCGCTGTGAAGGAAGCGCACAGGGACTCCGGCGAAGCCGGCATGCGCAACTTCGACGCGGCCTTACTGGACCTCTACAAGGAAGGCACTATTACGCTCGAGGAAGCGATGTCGCACGCCGACTCCCGCGCCGACCTCGAGGCTAAGGTGAATTTCGGCGGCTGACGTCCCGGGCGCCGCGCTACCAGGCGACGGTCGCCGCATCGAATACGGGCCCGTCAACGCAGACGCGCTTCATGGCCGGGCCATCCGGCGTATTGATCCTGACCGTGCAGCCTGCGCATCCGCCCACGGCACACGCCATGTACTCCTCGAGCGATACCTGGCAGGGCAGGTCGTGGCGGGCGGCAAGGGCCGCAACCGCTTTCAACATCGGGGTAGGACCGCACGCGAATATCTCTACCTGCCCCGACGCCTCGCGGCCGAGGCTCTGCAGCCAGCGTTCTGCCAGGTCGGTAACGTAGCCTTCGTGACAGCCCTCGTAGCCCTGCAGGCTGGTGAGACGCGCCGGCACGCCCCAGTGTTCGAGCAGTGGCATGGTGCTTCGCACGCTTTCGTCGATGCCGTCCACGTCCAGCGCGGAGCGCTCGAAATCGAACGGAAAAGGTATCTCCGAGCCGAGGATAGCCAGGGGCTTCCAGGTGCTTGTGTCCCTGCGGATTGCATCCGCCAGGAAGACCATCGGCGGGATGCCGACGCCGCCGCCGATCAGCAAAGGTCGCGGCCGTTCCGCGTGTAGCGCGAACGGCTGGCCAATCGGGCCGAGCAGGCTGACCGCTTCGCCGCAGCGCTTACGCGCCAGCAGATGCAGGCCCTCACCCACGATCTTGTAGAGGACCTCGATCCAGTCGTCCGCGGCCCGCATGATGGAAAGCGGCCGGCGCATCGGCAGTTCCTCGTCGCAGCTGATGTGGATGAAGCTTCCGGGTCGTGCCGCTGCGGCGCACTTCGGCGCGCGTATGCGCAGAATGTACTGGTCTCCGGGCCAGGTATCGTGGCCGAGCACTTCTCCCTGTTCGACGAAGATCGTGCCCCGATTGCGCTGCGCGTATTGTTGCGCCTCCGTGATCACTGCCTCTCCAGCGTCCCGGCAACACGCTCGAGCACGGCCATGCGCACGGCAACGCCGTTGGTGACCTGTTCCGTGATCACCGATTGTCTGCCGTCGGCGAGGCTTCCCTCGATCTCGATGCCGCGATTCATCGGGCCCGGATGCATGACGATCGCATCGGGCCTCGCGATCTTCATTCGTTCGTGGCTCACGCCGAAGTTGGAGTAATACTCATCGGTGCCGGGGATGCCGTCGAGATCGCTGATGCGTTCGCGCTGTATGCGCAATGCCATGACGACATCGGCATCGGCGAGGCCCTCGTCGAGATTGTCGCAAAGCCTTGCAAATGGCATGTCATCCGGGTCGGGCGCCATCGCGGGCGGCGATACCAGCCGCAGTTCGCCGACGCCGAGGGTGTTCAGGCCCCAGCCGACGGACCTGGCGACACGCGAATGGCGGATGTCGCCCACGATAGCAACGACGAGTTCGTCGAAGCCGCCCTTGTGGCGCCGGATCGTCAGCAGATCGAGCAGGCCCTGTGTCGGGTGCGAGACGTCGGATTCGCCGGCGTTCAGTATGCTGACATGCTTTTTGACGTGCCGTGCGATGTACGCGGGAACCCCCGCGCTCGCGTCGCGCACGACCATGATGTCGCAACGCATGGCCTCGAGCGTGTAAATGGTGTCGAGAATGCTCTCGCCCTTCTTGCGTGACGACGTATTGACGTCGAGGTTGAGCACATCGGCACCCAGGCGCTTGCCCGCAAGGTCGAAGGACGCGCGCGTGCGCGTGCTCGGCTCGAAAAACAGGTTGGCGACGGTGCGACCGGCGAGCGCATTGCTGCGCGCAGGAAGGCTGGTGGTCGGCGTGAGATAGCGCTCGGCGTCGTCGAGGATTTCGATGAGCAGCGCACGGTCGAGGCCCTTCAGGGTGAGCAGGTGGCGCAGGCTGCCGTCGTCATTCAACTGCAGTCGGGCGTCGTCCTCGAAGATCTGGTCAGGCTCGGCAGCGTTCATCGCGCGGGCATTCTACATTAACGTCCGGCCAGATACCGTTCCGCGATAAATACGGCGGCAGCGGCGTCGATGTCCTGTTTCGAGATGCGGCCCCTCGACCCCTGTTTGCGGGCGTTCTTGAGCGCCTGCTCGGCTTCGAGCGACGAATACCGTTCATCGATCGTGCTGATCGGCAGCCCGTATTGCGCCAGTTCGTCGATGAAGACCTCGACCGCCGCCGTGATTGCGCCGGGCGAGCCGTCGGCATGCGTCGGCATGCCCACGACGAGCCTGGTCGGATGCCATTCGGAAATAATGGCACGGATTCGGTCGTGGTCGACGCCCTGTTCGCCGTTGTCCACGACACCAACGGGGCTCGCGGACGCCGTAACGTCCTGCCCGACGGCGACACCGATGCGCCGCAATCCGTAGTCGAATGCCAGAATCGTCTCGGGCAAGTTCGTATCAGGCGTGGCCGGCCTCCGGAGACAGCAACGTCAGATCGACGCCGAGCGCCCTGGCAGCCGCCGTCCAGCGGTCCGCGAACGGCATGTCGAAAACGATATCCGGGGTGGCCGGCACGTTGAGCCAGGAGTTGGCCAGCATCTCCGCCTCGAGCTGGCCCGCGTCCCATCCCGCGTAGCCGAGCGCCACGAGTGACTTTTGCGGGCCCCGGCCCCCGGCCATGGCGTCGATGACGTCACGAGACAGCGTCAGGCAGATTTCGCCGGATACGGCCAGTGAATTTTCGTAGCGGTGCGCGGTATCGTGCAGCACGAAACCGCGTTCCGGGCTGACCGGGCCGCCCATCAGCACCGGGTGATCCAGCGCCGCGGGGTCGGGATTGTCGAGTTCCAGCTGCTCGAACAGGCCGCTCAGACTGAGACCGAGGGGGCGATTGATGACGATGCCGAGCGCACCCTCGTCGTTGTGTTCGCAGATAAGTGTCACCGTGCTGCTGAAGTTCGGGTCTGCCATGCCAGGCATGGCTATCAGCAGCTGATTCGCCAGCGATCCGGTGGTCTCCATGCGGCCAGTATCCGCTCTCAGAGCGGCCGGTACAACCTGGTCCGGGGGATGCTGTGCCTACTGCCGGGGAACGTTCGCTGCAGCCGGAGCAAATTCCTCGCTGAACAGCCACTTGTAAGCGAAGCGCAGGCTGTCGTATTCGGCGCTGATTTCGGCAGGGAAAGGATCGAACGGCGACGCGCGCCGCAAGATGTCGAGTGCGGCCTGGTCGAGGATTCGCGAGCCGCTCGACTTGCGGATGATGACCTCGGCGAGCTGCCCGGAAGCGTCGATGCTGACTTCCAGCGTGGGGCTGCCGGTCAGGCCTTCGAGGTTGCCGAGCGTCGGGAAATACTCGTCGCCGACGGATTCGATGCGGCGCTTCCACGTATCCAGGTATGCGGCCACCACGGACTCACGGGTGTCCGCACTGACAACGAGCTGGCGCGGGTCGTCGTCGTGGATCAGTAACGTCGCTTTCTCGTCCTGTGGCAGGGGCAAGGTCGTCTCGGCTCCCGACTCGAGCGCAAGCGCGGAGCGGCTTTGCGGCTGCGGCTCGAGGCGCGGATCGTCGGTGACGCTTTGCTCCCGTTCCGCTGCGGTCGCGAGCAACTGGTCCGCGCTGACCTTGTGCTCGGTGGATTCGAGGAAGCTGTCGCCGTCTTCGTCGCCCGGGTTGTCGATCGGCGACGCATTTTCGGCCGGCGCGGCCGGCCGTACCTGCTCCTCGGTATTGCCGCCGCCCTCCTGGCTGGCCTGCGCCAGGTACTCGGCGCGATCGGGCCGGTCGATGTCCTGGTCCGGGTCGGCGACGATGGTGACTTCCAGCGATATGGCGTCGCTGAAGTCCTCGAGCATCGCCGGGTTGAATGTCACGCCGATGATCAGGATGCCGTGCAGCAGCGCAGCCAGGAACAGCATCGCCGGCAACCGGTCCGGAGGGGGGTCGGCAAGCTGTCTCAGTTCGTCGAGCGGGTCGGCTTTTAGCGCGAAATCGGCCATATAGCTGGATTACGGTGTTGGCGCGAATGATGGTGCATAGTTATCAGAAAAACAACCGCTTAGGCTGAACACCTCATGTAGGAGCGGCTCTCGAGCCGCGATTTGGGTCGAATCGCGCTGCAAAGCCAGAGTAATCAGTGTATCGCCCGCTCGGCGCCGGACCTGAGACCTGTGTCACCCATTGCGGCCGAGGCGCCGCTCGATCGCATCGAACATGAGCCCGGCGGTGTTCAGTTCGAACTGTTCGTCGATCTCGCGCATGCCCGTCGGGCTCGTCACGTTGACCTCGGTAAGGTAGTCGCCGATTACGTCGATACCGGCAAATATGACGCCGCCGTCGCGAAGCGCGGGCCCGACCCGGGCGCATATTTCGCGATCACGGTCCGACAAAGGCTGCCCCTTGCCGACGGCGCCCATGACCAGGTTGCCGCGATTGTCTTCGTCGGAGGGTATGCGTGCGAGCGCGTAGGGCACGGGTTCGCCATCGAACAGCAGGATGCGCTTGTCGCCGAGCGAGATCTCCGGGATGTAGGTCTGCGCCATGGCGAATTGCTGCCCGTAGTCGGTCAGCGTTTCGAACACGACATTGGCGTTCTTGTCGCCCTGCCGGATGACGAAAACCGAGCGGCCGCCCATGCCGCCCAACGGCTTGATGACCGCATGACGATGCTCGGCCAGGAAGGCGCGCATCTCGTCCATGGACCGCGTGATCAGGGTCGCCGGTACGCAGTCGGGGAACCACGCCGTGAACGCCTTTTCGTTCATGTTCCTGAGGGCCTCCGGATCGTTCATGATCAGGGCCCCCGCGTGTTTGGCTCTATCCAGGATGTAGGTGGTGTAGATGTACTCCATGTCGAACGGCGGGTCCTTGCGCATCAGGATGACGTCGAGATCGCCGAGTGCAATCTCCCGTTCCTCGCCGAATTGCCACCAGCGCGTCCGGTCGTCCTCGACGTTGAGTCGCCGGGACCGCCCGAGGGCCGTACCGGAATCGATCTTCAGGTCCGACTGGGTGAAATAGTGGATTTCCGCCTCGCGGCGCTCCGCCTCGAGAAGCATGGCGAGCGAGCTGTCCTTGTAAGGTGTTATGGATTCGATCGGATCCATAACGATGCCGACACGCAGCGGTTTATTGGCCATCTTGGGTACTGGTTCCTGTCAATTACGCAAGGCGTCAACTATACAGCCCGCACGGCGCAGGCGTGCTTTTTTGAGGGCATAATGCGTGTGCGGCGCGCGCCGTAGCGGGACTTATGTCAATATGGTACAAGACAACTCGCCGAACGAATCCCGGGTGCCTGGCGGCCGTCGTTCGGGAGTTTGGGGGTTTGGGAGAACGAGTCGCATAGATTCGTATTAGTGTGAGGAAATCCAGTGTCCGGTAGTGCATCTCGAAGTCTCAACGGCCTCAAGATTCTCGTTGTGGATGACAGCAAGACCATTCGCCGTACGGCGGAGACCCTGCTTACCAAGGAGGGTTGCCAGGTCTTTACGGCCATCGACGGCTTCGATGCGCTTTCCAAGATCGCGGATCACCAGCCCGACCTGATCTTCGTGGACATCATGATGCCGCGGCTGGACGGCTACGAGACCTGTTCGCTGATCAAGCACAACAAGATGTTCAAGGAAACGCCCGTGATCATGCTCTCGAGCAAGGACGGCCTGTTCGACCGCGCGCGCGGCCGTATCGTCGGTTCGGAACAGTACCTGACGAAGCCATTCACCAAGGACGAACTGCTGGGCGCCGTCTCGAACCAGGTCGGCTAGGCGCAGCATACGTTGTCATTACTCTGCAGAAGGAAGCACTGATGGCAGTCATTCTTATCATTGACGATTCGCCTACCGAGTTGCACCTGTTTCAGAACATGCTCGAAAAGAATGGTTTCGAGACGCTCGTCGCCGACAGCGGCGAGGAGGGGCTGCGACAAGCGCTGACTGCGCGGCCCGACTGCATCCTCATGGACGTGGTGATGCCCGGCATGAACGGCTTCCAGGCGACCCGCAAGCTCAACCAGGACCCGAAGACGTCCAGTATTCCGGTCATTATCATTACCACGAAGGACCAGGAGACGGACAAGATCTGGGGCATGCGGCAAGGCGCCGTCGAGTACCTGGTCAAACCGATTCGCGAAAACGAGCTCGTCGCGAAGATCAACGCGGTGATGGCTGACTGAATGAGTGCACCGGTCGAGCTCGCGTCCCTGGTCAGGCAGCCTTTCGAACTGCTGCGCGAGATCGAGCGCCGCAGCATTGTGTCGCATTCGGGCGCCGGCGGTCCGGCGATGGCGGCGGAGTGGGTTGGTATCGGTTTTCGTATCGGCGAGGAGCAGTTCCTGGCGAGCCGTGAACAGGTTCGCGAGGTCCTGATGCTGCCCGATTCCATGACGCGTGTGCCGGGCGCAAAACGCTGGCTCCTGGGTATCGCAAACCTGCGCGGGCACCTGTTGCCGCTGGTCGATCTGAAGCTGCTCCTGGGTAGCGGACGAACCACGCTGCGGCGGACGACGCGCGTTATTTCCGTCAATCACCGCGAAATTCCGGCGGGTCTTGTCGTCGACGAAGTGCAGGGGTTTCGGCGTTTCATGGATCACGAATTTGCGGAATCGCGGCCGGATACGGCGGTACGCTGCGAGCGCTACCTCGTTGGGGAGTACCGTCGCGGCGACGAGAGCTGGCCGATTTTTGACCTGTTCGCGTTCGTCGAGAGCAATTCATTCCTGCAGGCGGCGGACGAATGAGCCTGCTGCTGACAGCACGGGGAAATCGCCGGGCTGGAGTCATTTAACGGGTTACACCACATGGCCAAAAAAACTGACACAACCACCCTGTTCCGGATCGTGGCGTTGCTCGTCGCCGCCGCATTGCTCGCCGCGGCGGGGCTCGTGTATCTGCAACCGTCCGGCAGCGTTGCCGGATCCGCAGAACTCGCGGCACTGTCGCAGGCCATTCCCGTACGCACGGCGAATGCGCTGGCCGGCCGCGACGGCGCGTTCGACGCGCTCGAACGGGACCTGGGCCGGATGGCCGAGCTGCGGCGTGGATCCGGCGTGCCCGGGGACGCCGCCGACTGGCAGCAGCTCGAATCGCGGGCCTCGGCGATCCTCGGCCGGCGCGCGGCCATCGAAGCGGCCAGCGGCATCCGCAGCACCGGCAACGCTATCGTGAAGCTGTCAGACGAACTCCTGACGCGCTCGGGCTCCATCTCGACCATACAGCAGGTGCAGCAGCGGGCGAGCGATATCGCGAGCGCCGCGGCCGGGCTGCGAGGTACCAGCGACGCCGACGCGGCCCTGTCCGCTATTGCGGAGAACGTTGAATTCCTGCAGTCCGTCAGAGACGCTCTTGCGGGAGAGGCAAGCGCGCTCGACGTAGCGCCACTGGACGCCGACGGCCAGGCGTCTGTCGTGGAGCCGCTGACCGCGCTGCTTGCCGATCTCGAGGCGTACGTCGAAACGGTTCGCGACAATACGGGTCAGCTAACGGGCCTCGGTAGCGCGCAACAGGGGGTTGCTGCGGCGGCTAATAACCTGGTAGGTGCATTCCGCGGCGGTAACGCCGGTGGCGTGCTGCCGGGAGTGCTGTCGAATGGCTGGATCCCGATCGGACTCATCCTTTTTGCGGTTGTGATGCTCGTCGTGCTGGTCCTGTTGAACGTGCGCATGGCCGCATTCGAGCGCCAGGCGCGCGACCAGGGGCAACAGAACGAAAGAAACCAGCAGGCGATTCTGCGGCTGCTGGACGAGATGGGCAGCCTTGCCGATGGCGACCTGACCGTGGAAGCCACGGTGACGCAGGACATCACGGGCACGATCGCCGACTCGTTCAATTACGCAATCGAGGAGTTGCGGAAGCTGGTGACCACGGTCAACGAAACGGCGATCATGGTCGACTCGGCAGCCAAGCAGACCGAGAGCGCCGCGGTTCATATGTCGAGAGCAGCCGAGAACCAGGCGCGCGAGATCAATGCGGCCACCGAATCGATCGTGTCGATGGCAGGGTCGATCGAGGAGGTTTCCGGCAATGCCGAGCGCTCGTCCGACGTCGCACGCCACTCCGTCGAAGTGGCGCACAAGGGCGGCGAGGCGGTGCGCCGCACCATCGACGGCATGAACACTATCCGCGAGACCATCCAGGATACGTCGAAGCGCATCAAGCGCCTCGGCGAAAGTTCGCAGGAAATCGGCAACATCGTCGAACTGATCAACGATATCGCTGAACAAACCAACATCCTCGCGCTCAACGCGTCGATCCAGGCATCGATGGCGGGCGAAGCAGGGCGTGGTTTCGCGGTCGTCGCCGACGAAGTCCAGCGCCTTGCCGAGCGTTCGACCAACGCGACCAGGCAAATCGAAGTGCTCGTCAGCACGATTCAGTCGGACACAAAGGAAGCGGTCGTCTCGATGGAGCGCAGTACGACGGACGTGGTCGGCGGGGCGCTGCTGGCCGAGAATGCGGGCGCGGCGCTCGATGAAATCGAGCAGGTGTCCAACCAGATCGCGAGCCTCGTCCAGAATATCTCCGGCTCGGCGCGTGAACAGGCGCGTTCGGCTGCCGACGTAACGCGCCGCACGACCAGGCTGCGCGAGATCAGTGAACAGACCGGCAAGGCAACAACGGCGACCGCGGCGGCGATCTCCAAGTTGTCGGAATTCGCCTCGCAGCTCAGGAAGAGCGTTGCCGGCTTCACGCTGCCCGGCGGTGTGCCTTCAGGTACCGCGCGATTGACGGCGACGTCTTCCAACGCGACCGGCGCGCAGCCGGGCACGAAGACAGGTACGGGCTGATAGCAAGGAAACGATGACGGGCGATACCGGCATAAGCGAAGAGCGTAAGCAAGACGAGGTCAAAGACCCCGTAAACGCGCTTGCCATCATCAGCGACGAGCTGATGGAGACAATCCGCAATGCGCATCTCGCCATCGAGGATTGCGTGGACGGGCGCGGCGGCTCCCAGGCGCTGGTTCGTGCCAGCGGCCTGTTGCACCAGGCGCGCGGCGCGCTGCAGCTGGCGGAAACGTACGGTGCGGCGCTGCTGGCCGAGGAAATGGAGCTCTCCTGCAAGTATCTCGCGGCGCTGCGGCCGGGCAAGGGCCGCGAGGATGGTCTCGACGCACTGACGCGGGCCATGGTCCAGCTGCCGTCGTACATCGAGCGACTGCTGGGTGGCGGCCGGGACATCGCGCTCGTGCTTCTGCCGATGCTGAACGACCTGCGCGCCGCGCGCGGTGAACCGTTGTTATCGGAAGGTACTTTGCTGTTGCTGAACCTCTCGCCGAGCCGCAGCAATACCGCCATGGCGAGGCCCGAAGCGGGCGCCGAGGACCCGATCACCGTCGCCAGGCGGTTGCGGCCGAAGTTCCAGCTGGCGCTGCTCGGCTGGATCAAGGGCGGCAATACGCAGCAGCACCTCAAGACGCTTTCGAAAGTCACGGCTGCGCTGGAGAATTCCGCCACGCGTGACGACATGTACCAGCTGTGGTGGGTGACCTCCGGCGTGCTCGAGTCGCTGCAAAACGGCGGCCTCGAGACGTCGGTTGCGTTGAAACGCCTGCTGGCGCAAGCGGACAGGCAGGTCAAGTTCGTGATCGACGAGGGGGTCGATGCATTCGACAGGCACCCCGTTGACGATCTTCTCAACAACCTGCTCTATTACGTCGCGCGCTCGAGCACCGCCGGAGCACGCATCAGCGAAATTCGTTCCGCCTTCAACCTGGCCGAGTTGCTGCCCGGCGATGAGCAGGTGGAAGATGCGCGGGAGGCGCTGTCGGCACCGAGCGTCAGGCTCATGAAGACGGTTGCGGCTGCGATCAAGGAGGATCTCGCTCGCGTCAAGGACGTGCTGGATATCTTCGTGCGCACCGGCATGAACAAGTCGTCGGAGCTGGTGCCGCAGCTGGAACTCCTGAAGAAAATCAGCGACACGCTCGGCGTGCTCGGGCTGGGTGAGCTGCGCAGCGATATCGATGGCGAAATCGATCGTCTGAAGACCGTCGTCGAACGCGGGGGCGCCACGAACGAGAACGTGGTTCTCGACATCGCCTCCACGCTGTTGCGCGTTGAGGACCGGCTCGACCAGCAGCTCATCCGTCTCACCGTTCCGAAGGACGCGCCGGGGACGGCTGCAGCGGACATGTCGCCGGAGGATGCAGCGGACTACCGGCAGGTCGCCGAGTCGGTGATGCGGGAGTGCATCATCAACCTTGCACGAATCAAGGAGACCATTGGTCAGAGTATCGCGTCGCAGGCGCCGTCTCAGGGCCTCGACAGCATCCCGTCGCTGGTGCGGGGAATCAGGGCCGGACTTCTGATGCTGAACAAGACGCGCGCCATGGAGGTCATGGAGCGCATCGGCAAACTGATCATATTGACCCTGCAGGGCGGTGGTCCTTCGCGGCTGACGCAAAAGGAAACCGATCGTCTTGCCGACGCCATTGTCAGCATCGAGTATTACATGGAGACGGTGAAGGCGGGCCGTGCGGATCCCTGGTACATGCTGGACAACGCCGAAGCCTGCCTGGGAGTGCTGCGCGACGTCGCTGAGCGTCTCGAAGAGGATGCGGCCAGCGAGGCGCCGGAAACCACGCAGAGACTGCCGCAGGCCGATATCGAGGCGCATGCGCTGGAACAGCCGTCGGCCGGCGCGCCACAGGCAACCGCGGTCATGCCGCTGCCAGTCGTTGCACCCGATGCAGAGCACCTGGATCCCGAACTGCTCGAGCTCTTTATCGAGGAGGCCAAGGAAGAGATCGCTTCCATCAGGCGAAATCTGCCGGCCTGGAGCGCATCGCCCGACGACATGGAAGCCCTTATCACCGTGCGCCGTTCGTTCCATACCCTGAAGGGCAGCGGTCGCATGGTCGGCGCGGAACGCATCGGCGAGTATTGCTGGGCCGTCGAGAACCTGCTCAACAAGCTCATCAACCGCACGCTGGTTCGCACGCCGCCGATGGTGGAGTTCATCATCGAGGCGGCCGCCGCCGTTCCGGAGCTGATCGAGCAGCTGGAGGTCGGTACCGATCCCGGCAGCGACATCAGCCTGCTGTTGGCCCGTGCGCACGCATTCGCCGAAGGGGATCCGAACGCGGCGGTGCTTACGATCGAAAAACCATCGCACGCCGCGGAAGACGATCGGCCGGCACTGGAAATGGACCCTGTGCTGCTGGACATATTCGCCAGGGAAACGGCCGGGCACCTCAAGGTCATCGTCGATTACCTGAACGCTTGCGACGGCCAGGTGCCGCCGTATGAAGTCACCGACAAGCTGTATCGTGCCTGCCATACGCTGCATGGCAGCGCCAACATGGCCAATGTTGAGCGGGGCGTGGCGGTCGCTGGCGCGCTGAATCGACTGGTAAGACGGGTATACGACTACAAGATCGGCTTTCAGCAGTCCGGCATCGATGCGCTGAAGGCGGCCGCAAAAGCGATTGCGACGATCGTCGGCGATATCAACAGGCCCGAGCAGAAACGTGCGGACTACACGGCACTTGTCGAGCACCTGACGAGGCTGGCGAATAAACTGCAGCCGGACGGGACCGGGGCCGACGTGCCGAAGGAACAGGTGCCTGCAAGCGAGCCCGAGCCCGTCGTTGCCGAAGCGGAACACGCGGAGGCCGATTACGACACGGAGATCGCCGCGATCTTTACCGAGGAGTCTGCGGAACTCCTCGAATCGACCGACAAGGCGTTCGGGCTCTGGGTCAAGGACAGGAACGCACGGCAGGCCGTACAGGAACTCAAGCGGCATCTGCATACGCTGAAGGGCGGCGCCCGCATGGCCGGCATTACCGCGATGGGCAATTTGAGCCACGAGCTCGAGACTCTGCTCATTTCCGTCGACGATGGTCGCGTGCAGTCGAGCGCCGGCGTTGAAGAGCTGCTGCAGCGCAGTATCGACGAACTCCACCGCATGCGCGACCTGGTGATCGCGGGCAAGGCCGTACCGCCGGCGGCCGAGCTCGAAAAGCGGATCCGTGATGCAAACGCCGGATTCGAGGTTGCGAGCGACGAGGCGGTCGAACTCTCGGCAGCGGAGACGGGCGTGCAACCCGCCGCATTTACCATCGAACCCGACGACACGGTCAGCATGGTCATCATGGACACGCCGCTGGCGGACGAGCTGGCCGAGATCGGCGCCGGTGCGGCGGAGGAGCCGGAGGCCGAGATCGCAGCGGGTCCCGAGACAGAGCCGGAAATCGAACCGCAGCCCGAACCCGAACCCGAACCAGAGCCCGAACCAGAACCAGAGCTCGCGATCGAACCGCAGCCCGAACCAGAGCCCGAGATCGAAGCGGAGCCCGAAGCCGAACCGGAGCCCGAACCCGAACCGGAGATCGCGCCGGAAGCCGTCGAGAAGCCCGAGCCCCGTCCGGCGCCAGACCTGCGGCCGGTCAGACAGCCGGAGTCGCCCAAGGAATTTGCGCGCATCGATGCGATGTTGCTCGAGGATCTGCTCAATGCCGCGGGCGAGATCAGCATCTACCACTCGCGCCTGAGCCAGCAGGTCAGCTCGGTCGAGTTTCACGTCGAGGAGTTCGAGCAGACGGTTGCTCGCCTTCGCGAGCAGCTGCGCAAGCTCGAAATCGAGACCGAGGCGCAGATCATGGCGGGTCACCAGGAAACGCTGGCGGCGAAGGACTTCGATCCGCTGGAGCTCGACCGTTATTCGACCATCCAGCAGCTCTCCCGAGCGCTCGCCGAGTCCGCCAACGACCTGGAGAGCATCAAGGATCTGCTGCGCTCGCTGACGAGCGAAGCCGAGGGCCTGCTGGTGCAGCAGTCGCGCGTGACCGCCGAGCTGCAGGACGGGTTGATGCGAACACGCATGGTCCCGTTCGAGCGGCATGTGCCGAGACTGACCAGGCTGGTGCGGCAGGTTGCGCAGGAAGCCGGAAAGCGGGCCGAGCTGTCGGTAGAAGGTGCCTCGGGTGAGCTCGACCGGCAGGTACTCGAGAAAATGCTGCCGCCCTTCGAGCACATGTTGCGTAATGCCGTCGTACACGGCATCGAGGAGCCTGACGTCCGCCAGGGCAACGGCAAGCCTGCAACGGGCCAGCTCACGATTCGACTGCACCGTGAAGGCGCCGAGATGGTCATCGACGTTGCCGATGACGGTGCCGGTCTCGATGTGGAAGCGATTCGCCGCAAGGCCTACGAACTCGAGCTTCTGCAGCCGGACAGCAAGGTCACGGACGAAGAGATCATGAGCCTCATCCTGACGCCCGGTTTCTCGACTGCCGGCAAACTGACGCAGGCCGCCGGCCGCGGCGTCGGCATGGATGTCGTGGCGAACGAGGTCAAAAAGCTCGGCGGGTCGTTGCGCATTTCATCGGTGACCGGGCAGGGCACCAACTTCACGGTGCGGCTGCCGTTCACGCTCGCCATCACGCAGGCACTGATCGTGCGAACGGGCGACGAGGTCTATGCGTTGCCGCTGCCATCCGTCGAAGGCGTGGCGCGTATCCCGAGGAGCGAGCTCGAAAACCTTCTCAGCCAGAGTGAACCGAGCTACCAGTACGGTGAAGAGACCTACCGGTTCCGGCATCTCGGTATGTACCTCGGCGGCCAGGCTGCGGTTTTGCCCAAGGACGAGGCGTTCGTACCCGTGATCCTGGTGCGCGCGGGCGAGTTTTCCGCCGCGCTGCTCACGGACGAGATGCTCGCCAGCCGCGAGATCGTCGTGAAATCGGTCGGCCCGCAGCTTGCGAGCATTCGCGGCATTGCCGGCGCGACGATTCTGGGCGACGGCCGAATCGTGCTGATCCTGGATATCAACGCACTGGTTCGCAGCGGCGCGCCGGTCGTGGAGCTCAGGAAAGCGGCGCCCGCACCCGGGGACGTCCGCCCGACCGCGCTGGTCATCGACGACTCGATCACGGTGCGCCGCGTCACGGAGCGTTTCTTGCAGCGCCACGGCATGCGCGTGCTGACGGCGAAGGACGGACTGGACGCGATCAGCGTACTGCAGGACACCAAACCCGACGTCATCCTTCTCGACATCGAAATGCCGCGCATGGACGGTTACGAGTTTGCATCGCACGTGCGCAACGACGAGCGCTACTCTGACGTGCCGATCATCATGATTACATCGCGCGTCGGCGACAAGCATCGCGCGCGCGCCATCGAACTCGGCGTGAATGATTACCTGGGTAAACCGTACCAGGATGCGCAGCTGCTCGATGCGATCCAGCGCCAGCTCGAGGACAGAGGAATCCACCTCCAGTGACTGCCGAAGCCGACGAACTCTATAGCCTGCTCGTGCCGCTCGCCGAGGAACGGCTGATAGTGCCGCGCGCCTGCGTTGCCGAGGTGGTGCGTTTCATGGCACCGGAGCAGGAAGCGGGCGCCCACAACTGGATGCTCGGTACGGTGAACTGGAACGGGCGCGCGCTGCCCGTCGTCTCGTTCGAAGGTACGCTCGGCAAGGATGTGCCCGTCGCAACCGGCCGCACCCGTATCGTCGTCTTTACTGCGAGCACCGGCCAGCTGAAGACCGGCTTTTTCGGAGTGATCACGCAGGGCTTCCCGCAGCTCGTGCGCGTGAACCGCGACGTGCTGCAGCTCGATTCGACCGAAGGCTGGCCCAAGGACGCCCCCGTCCTTTGCCGTGTAAAAATGATCAATGAATTCCCGTTGATTCCCGATCTCGACCGCATGGAGGCCATGCTGGCCCGGGAATCACTGCAGGCCTGATCGGCCAGGCCCGGCTAGAGATCGCCCCAGAGTCCCTGCGCGAGCGCGAGCGCGGCGACCGCCGCGGTCTCGGTGCGCAGGATACGCGGGCCGAGCGCCACCGCCTCGAAACCCGCGAGTCCCGCGTCGTCGCACTCCCGTTCGCTGAAGCCGCCTTCGGGCCCGATGAGCAGGCAGAGTCCGGCTGGCGGCCGCTCGACGTCCGTGAGTGGTCGACTCGCGCCGGGCACGAGGATCAGGTTGGTGGAGTCGTCGCCACGGGGCTGGCCGAGCCAGCCGTTCAGGGGCAGCGGCGCATCGATCCGCGGCGGGCTCACGCGTCCCGATTGTTCGCACGCGCTTGCCGCGACGCGCTGCCAGTGCAGCCGGCGTTTCTCCGCCCGCTTGCCATCGAGTCTGACGACACCGTAGTCGGTCAGCACCGGAGTGATACGAACGACACCCAGTTCCGTCGCTTTTTGCACGACGAAGTCCATGCGTTCGCCGCGTGAGATGCCCTGCACGAGTTGAACCTTCAGGCCCGTTTCCGCCGCATTCGCGACGCTGTCGTGCACTGCGAGCGTCACGTGGCCCTTGCCGAATCCGCCAATTGTCGCGGACCACTCGCCGTCGTCGCCGTTGAAGACATGCACGGTGTCGCCGACGCGCAGGCGCAGGACGCGGCCCAGGTAGCGCGCGGCTTCCTCGTCCAGCCGCAGTTCGGCTCCGGCTGCGAGCTTTTCGGCAACGTAGAGTCTCTTCAACGGCATGGTTGTTGCGCCCTTTCCCGCATTGGCGTTGACAGCCAATGTTCACACAGAGGACTATCGTCAATCGACTCGCAGTTGGCAACCAATGCAGCAGTCTTTCACCGTTGATGCAGATTCGGGCCTGATCCACCCGGCGCGGCAGTGCCCAAGCCCGAACCGGGATGCGCGCCCGCCCGGCCAGCAACCCGGTCTTGTTGTCCTGCACGGTATCAGCCTGCCCCCGGGGCGCTTCGGCGGTCCGGAAATCGAGCAGTTGTTCACCAACTGTCTCGACTGGGATGCGCACCCGTATTTCGACGAGATTCGCGGGCTCGAAGTGTCAACGCACCTGCTCGTGAGGCGTGACGGTTCTGTCGTGCAGTTCGTTCCTTTAACGGAGCGCGCCTGGCACGCGGGCGAGTCGTGTTTCCGCCGCCGCCCCTGCTGCAACGATTATTCGATCGGCATCGAGCTCGAAGGCGAGGACGACGTACCCTACGAAGACGCGCAATACGAGGTGCTGAGTCCGGTGCTGGCCGCGCTGTTGCGGGCGTATCCTGCGATATCGGCCCGCGAGATCGCGGCGCATTCCGATATCGCGCCCGGCCGAAAAACCGACCCCGGTCCTGCTTTCGACTGGCTGCGCTTGTATGATGACCTCCATGGCCAACTCGCCTGATTCACATCCATGACTCTCATTGCCCTGCTGATCGGACTGGCTATCGAGCGTCTCGCGACGCAGATCTTTCACTGGCGCCGTATGCGCTGGCTGGAACGCATTATCGACAAGGGGTTTTCGCTGGCCACCCGGTTTGCGGCCTGGCCGGCGTTGATTTCGGTCATCGTGTTGTTGGTCGTTCTCGTGCTGCCGGTCGCCGCTGTCACGATCGCGCTCGGCGATACCCTGTTCGGTTTTCCCCACCTGGTGCTCGCGGTGGTGGTGCTGTTTTTCTCGCTCGGACCAAACGATATCGGCGAAGACGTCAATGAGTACTGCAGCGCGCTGGAGGAGGGCAACGAGGAACGCATCGAGCAGACGGCCAAGACGCTGGTCGAAAACACCGTGCCTGATGATCCGCTCGAGCGAATTCATTGCGTGGAAGAAGCGGTCTGTATCCAGGCCAACAACCGGCTGTTCGCGGTGATTTTCTGGTTCGTGCTGCTCGGTCCGCTCGGTCCGCTCGGCGCCTGGGCCTACCGCGTAACCGACCTGGTTCGTCGCCGCGCGGTATTCCAGGCGGGCCGCGATGAAAGCGACGCGGCCACGATCACCCCGCTCAGGGACGCGGCCGTGGCGCTGCACGGATGGCTGGCATGGATTCCCGCAAGACTCACCGCGATCGGCTACGCGGTGGCGGGCCACTTCGACGCCGCCCTGGTGGCATGGCGCAGAGGGGCCGACGCGGTACCTGGCACCACGTCCGAGAACAGCGAAAGGCTGCTGGCCCGGGTCGGTGTGGCAGCGCTTGCCCTGGAGGCCGGTGAAGATGAGGATCTCACCGCTCGTGGTGTGCGGGGTGCGACCGCGGCCAAGCGGCTGGTGTTCAGGTTGCTGCTGATCTGGGCCGTCATCATATCGGCGATGACCCTGTACGGCTGGACCGTGTGAGGCATGCGGCTCTAGCCCTGCTCACTGCAACGC
>Ga0209536_100001744_pt1 | contig 35621 bp, 49 predicted proteins | sample DeeMarSeWOR28_12_FD_187461 | JGI IMG/M metagenome (GOLD analysis project Ga0209536, IMG submission 187461) | Marine sediment microbial communities from White Oak River estuary, North Carolina - WOR-2-8_12 (SPAdes) (version 2) | ecosystem: Environmental > Aquatic > Marine > Intertidal zone >...
CAGCCGCAGTGTCACTTGTGCCACTTATCCTTGAACATCGAAGAAGGGAGATTGAGGAACCGCTTGTAGTGCCCAAGTACTTGGGCTGTATTGACCTTCGTCCAATCTGGAATACAGTATATGGTTTTCAGATGCTTCACACAATGAATATGTGGATTGTTACAGATGAAGAGGGAATTAACAAGATCAAGACCAACTTTGAGGAAGCTGAATATTCAATCCAAGTAGTCGATGCACACATCAACTCAAAGCAAACATCATTGTTGCCAGGTCTTAGGCAAGTCATTGAAAGAAATGCAGAATTTAGGGAGAAATCTAAATCAAGGGATCTTCTAAGCGCGACTCTACAAGATTCGAGTACTTACACACCAGGACATAGAAGATGGCGCCGAGGATGAGATTTGAACTCATGCCTCCTATTGGAGAACAGCTGTCTGAGCGACAATCGCTCGTACGACTGTTGGTTCCAGGCTGTCGCCGTGAACCGGGCTTGGCTACCTCGGCTTGTTGAACAGTGAATCTCGTGTTCCTTTTCACCTTTTCCCTTAATCTTGCTTAGATTAGTATCCTCTTATTGTCTTTCGATAATAGCATTGGTTGGTGAATCCAAATGGCAATTCTGAGAGATGACCTACTTATTCCAGTTGGTGGAATCTGCCTTGCAGCAGCTCTTTTGATTGATCGTTTTGTCGGTTCTGGCTCACTTGTGGATTTTCTGGTTGGAATTCTGATTGGACTATCGATTATACTGAATCTTCTTGGTCTTTACAGACGAGGTAAGAATTCATCAGACTAGCAAAATCCTACTACTGTTCAGATAATCGCATCAACTCCTCTACTATCAGTAAATTCGTGGGTCTTAATTCTAGTTCGTAAGACAACAGCTTAAGAACAGAAACTTCGTAAAATAACCATCTAGAGGAGGCTCCGCGTGATGATATACAGCACAATCTTGCTGAATGCAAAGACAAGACGCAAGATTGCATCATCCGAATATTGGGCCGGCCCAATCCCAAGAAAGATCATCAATCAATATCTGTCACAGCTCGAGGAATTAATCAAGAAATCAGAACGTCTGAAATACAAGCCAGTCCTTATTGGAGAGTACAAATTTGTCAGTAGAGACTGTGGTAAGGGGATACTCATCTTTGTAGCAGATGACGATACAAATGATGAGGACACAATCAGTAAGATAAACAGGGCTGCCACTTCGCTTCGTTCAATCTTGGATAAGGAAAAGAAGAACTACATCAAGGAGAACTACGATCAGATCATTGCTCGTTTCGTCCAATCCCAATTCGTTATTGCCTTAGTAGGAAATATGGGGGTTGGAAAGACATCCCTTCTTCATCTACTGATGGGAAAAGAACCTCCAGATATCCACGTTCCAACAATAGCTGTAAACTGTGAAGTCATCAAGGACATGAAGTTTGCTAACTACGAGCTAGTGATTTTCGACTTTGCTGGGCGTGAGGCTGCTGGAAAACTCTGGGACTTTTCTTTGACAGACATGATTTTTCTGATAACTGACTCCACACTGAAGAATATCATCTCCTCTAAGACTATTCTCTCTGAAATACTGGAGGAGTATCCTGAGATGCCTATTGTTGTATTCGCTAACAAACAGGACACTCCCAATTCTCTAGATCCAACTGCAATCAGCAAAGTCATGGGGTCCTCTTCTCATGCAATGGTCGCCATCGATCTGGCATATAGAGATAATCTCCTCAGAGTCCTTGTGCAAGTATTGTCTGAGTTCTTTGAGGTCGATGTTCCCGATTTACCCGTTGAACAATTACTCTGCATCGAGAGTGAAGTATGACTATCCTTTCAATGACCATTCTGACTCAGGTGTCATTCTCACGAATCCCAGAATCATGTTCCCTCGTATCTCATCGAACTTGTATACACCAAAGACAACAACTTCACCCGCGGAAACCCAATCTACCCTCCCACGTGCGAGGTAGTTATGGAAGACTGCTCTACACCGATGCCGTACAGATGCGAAGAGATTCTTGTACCTCCTCCTCTGTGATGCTCGAATTCCCCATTGTTCTAGGATGAAGCGATTTGCTAGACTATTGCTTGCCACCAAGACTGACTTTCTCTTCTGTGTGTTATACTTGATTGAATTCATGAGAAAGGATTGCAATGTGTTTGGGATTTTTGTTAGTATTGAAGGTGTTACTTCTGGTTCCAGTTGCGGCTTGATTCCCATAGCTTCCGCCCCGCGAAAGGTCCACTCTCTATCATCACTGCCTACAAACTCCATAAGAACTCCCCTCTACCGTTTCTGATTCACTAAAATACGCGGCTTGATGGTAACTATTATAAGCCAATTCCAAGACGCGAACAAGCCTCAGACCAGTCAGATGAGGTCATATACCATGTCAGAAAATTACAAACACATTGTCCGTATCGGTGGAAGCGACATAGACGGACAAGAGAACCTACTACAGGGGCTCACACGGATAAAGGGTGTGGGTCTGAGAATGTCTCGTGCTATTATCACGAAGACCGAGATTGATCCATCAAGGAGACTCGGTTACTTGACTGATGCAGAGATCAAGAAGATTGAGAAAGTCGTGAAAGACCCTGTTGCATCCGATTTTCCTGACTGGTATATCAATCGTCCACGGGACAGAATGAGCGGAAGGATGTTGCACTTGACTGGATCCGATTTAGACTTCGCTCATAGAAATGATATTGACAGACTTCGCAGAATCAAGTCTTGGAGAGGAATCAGACATTCATTGGGCCTTCGCGTCCGAGGTCAGCACACGAGGACTACTGGACGTGGTGGAATGGCTGTAGGTGTATCGAGGAAGAAGGTATAGTCGAGGGAATGAATGATGGGTGATCCACGCAAACAGAAGAAAAAATACGTAGCTCCGAAGAAACCCTTCGACAGTGATAGATTCGAGCAGGAGCTTCAACTCATCGGCGCTTACGGTCTTAGAAACAAAAAAGAACTCTGGAAACACAGAACAGACCTCTCAAACTATCGCCGAAATGCCCGTATCATGCTTGCACTTCCTCCAACCGAGAGAGAACTACAGGAACGCGAGCTTGTTACGAAATTGGCTCGTATCGGAATCCTTACCACCGAACCAACCCTTGATCATGTTCTGGACCTCACACTTGAGAACGTTCTTGAACGTCGTCTGCAGACAATTGTTTTTAGAAAGGGACTAGCGAGTTCAATGCACCATGCTCGTCAGTTGGTTACCCATGGTCACATAGCACTTGATGGTGCTAGAGTGAACACACCCCAGCGTTTGATTACAGCAGCTGAAGAGGAACGACTACAATACACGACCAAGTCGCCATTGAACGACATGTCACACCCTGCAAGGATTGCAGCATCCGATGCAGCAACCAGAGTAGCTGCTCCATTTGAAGAGGCTGACGATGTTGAGCGTCCACGAAGACCTGATAGTGCAGAACCTGTGACAAACGCTGATCTACCACCTGCAGGAGAGGAGAACCATGAGTAAAGACGATCGCGACAAATGGGGCATCGCCCACATATTTGCATCCTACAATGACACCATCATTATGATTACAGACATCACAGGCGCTGAAACCCTTTCTCGATATTCAGGTGGTATGATGGTCAAGGCTGACAGGAACGAATCATCTCCACACGCCGCAATGCAGGCTGCTTTCCAGGCTGCTCGAGAGGCAAAGGACAAGGGCATCTACGGTATTCACATCCGTGTCCGAGCTCCTGGTGGTCATGGTCCAAAGACGCCTGGTCCTGGTGCACAGGCAGCAATCAGAGCATTGAGCAGAGCAGGTCTAAGAATCGGAATCATTGACGAAGTCACTCCGATGCCACACGATGGTACTCGAAAGCCAGGCGGTAGACGCGGGCGTCGAGTCTAATCTCCTGAATAGTCAATAACTTCTCATGAGTGGCTATGCCATTTAGCAACTAGATGTTTAGGTGGAGTGCTGTTTCTCTTATTCATTCTGGAGTGAGGTCTCGTTAGATGTCGCTGTGCTCTTGCAGGAGGCAAATAGAAACCCTCATGAAGGTCCCTAGGAATAGGCGTTTCGACCTTCTTAATCTCTGAATCTTTGTGACCACAGTTTACACACTTGAATCCCTTATCAGTGCCTGCACTCTTCATTCTCTTCCCACACTGAGAACATATGGGATTGGCTACTTCAAAGGCTGGAACTAGCTCAACTACCTCTAGTCCCTCCACGTTCAACGTGAGACCATGTCTTCTGGATGCTGGACGCACTCCCGCGTGCAGATCAATCACATCATCTGGCAATAGTTTCATGACTGTTTCACGGAACTCTCCAGAGGGCTCATACACTGCACAATCCACATGACGTCCCTCATCTATGATGCTGAAGATCACATGTCCCCCCTCGATCCATCTTGGTTTTGATGAAACCCTCCCCCTGAAGACAGCGGTCATGTAAGGTCTCAGATCTTTTATTCTGACACGATATTTCAGATGTTCCCCGGTCCCCTGATTTGATCTGAAGACCATCCATCTGTCAACAATCTGTTTACTTCTCACCTGTTTTCCAGCATTGATGACACAATCAGTTGTTTCACCACGCACTCCAAAGAGAACGGGATCAGGACCATGTGGTTCAATCAGAACCCTCTTTGTCGTTTCGTCAATATTAGCGAAGACACAATCACCAACATTCTCCATCATTACATGGACCGAGTCAATATTGACACCCCGTTTGTTGCCACATTCATCCAATGCACGATATGCGATATACTCGTATGTGTGGTCTTCTTGCAGCGTGTTACCCGCAGCAGACAGTGCTCCAATGAGACCCCTACCATTCCCACTTGAATAATGAACGATGTCATATTCTTTGATCAATCTCTTGGCAATATCAATGGGAAGAACACGCCAGAGTGCCATCTGTGAGAGGTCTTTGACTGTTCGTGGTATGCCTCCATTGAAGATGACCACGCCAGGATTCGTGTTAGGATACTCGTCGTCTATATATTCGTCGACAAGTTTCTCCACCATTGGGAAAATTGGACTCGTATCATCTGTCAGGAACCTTAGAGCCACAGCTCCATTCCCTCTTGTCCGATAGGGAATGCCTGGATTTAGACGAACAAGATTAGGATAATCAGTCCACTTCACCTTCAACCGACTCAGATGCTCCACTAATAGACTAGCAAAGTGTGTAGTGCATCGACCCGTAGGACTATCGATGTCATCCATTCCAATCTGAACTAGTGTATCACTCATTCGTCACTCTTCCGACAGTCATCACATGACGTGACTTCATTGATTTTGGTACCATGTTCTTCACAGACCAGTTTGCCACAGGTGTTACATGCCCGCGATGCAAGATACTCGCCACAGATTTGACATCGTGAATCATGGCAGTTGATACAGACCTCATTCTCTCTATCCGTACATGACTCACACACTGCTGCTCCACACATCTTGCATGAACTAAGCGGCACATCTTGACCACAGATTTCGCAAGAGTTACCTGGCTCATAGAGCATGTTGAAGTTCCTCAGACTGTAGGCGTATGGTAACACAGAAATCCTTTGCTCTTAGACTCCTTGTGTCGGTGATGTCTGCTTTGAGTCAAAAACCCCGTGTAATTGTCTATCATGCAAATCAATGTGACCCAAAGAAATGCACTGGGACTCGACTTGGCAAAATGAAGAGGGCAAAGATAGTTCAAAACATGCGACAAATTCCACCTGGGGCTGTAGTTCTCAATCCTGTATCTAAGGTTGCATTTTCACCTGCTGACAAGGAATCTGTCTTGAGATCCGGACTCGTCGCACTAGACTGTTCATGGAAACAGGCAGAGAAAATATTCGCTGCTTCAAGAGCTGGTGCACAGAGGTCTTTACCCTACCTGCTTGCAGCCAACCCAATCAATACCTACATTCCAATAAAACTCTCAACTGCTGAAGCGCTGGCCGCTGGTCTCTACATCATTGGTTTGACTCAAGACGCCTATGAATTGATGTCTGTCTTCAAATGGGGTGATTCATTCATTACTCTAAATCGCGAATGGCTTGATGCATATGCAGAATGCAAAACCAGCAGTGAAGTAGTAACGGTCCAAAGGGAGATAATGCAAGAACATTCCCGAGAATGAAAACGGATTTGAGCTATACTTTTCAATCCGTCCTGAAGTGACCAATACCATACTAAGGGAGGTTTTTCCTGTATGTCCAATGGTCTATCTGAGGATAGAGAACCCACCTTCTCGAGGAATCCTAGGGATATTGTCTTCATGCTTCTATTCGTTTCGTTTGGACTATGGATGTTTATTGAGTTCTTGTTCAAATCTAATGTATTTGGAGCACTATCAAAAGTGTGTGGTCCCTTCTTAGTGATTGGAGGCGTCAGTTACATTACGATATCATATCGTAATCTAAGGAATGTGAGTGCATTTGTCGGACTTTTCGGATCAGGACTGTCATGCTATATGTTCTTTACAATGTTAGAAATGATATCAAACCTAGTGCTTGTGTATCCTTCAGCAATAGCTATACTAGCGCTAGTAATCTCAATCCTGTGTTTCTTGCTGTCTTTGATGCAAATCTGTAAGACTCTTTGAAATAAGGAGAGGGTGGGGTGGCTCTGGTCCAGAGAGTAACCCCAATTCTGTTCCACTCCAGATTGTTACCGACCTGGAGTCTTGCAACATCAAACTATGCTCTCTACCCTAGGCTTCAGGTCGACTCATCGCAAGCCTACTCTTGAGATTGCTGCCCAGTGATAGGCCGTTTCAACCGGTCCAAACTGATCCTCAACAGATTGAATCTCTGTATCATCGTCGCATCCAGCTTGGGGGTGTCGTTTCTGTTCCCAGAGCGAGGCTCTCGCCTCCCTACTCTAGTAGGACTGGTGTCGACTTGCAGTCGGGAGTTTCCTCAGCTCTCACTCGAAAGTGAGTACCGTCAGTCGCGCTTCTGCTCCAGAGCCACTCATTTCTACTCATTTGTGAATAAAAAGATACTCAGGTCGATTTCTTCTTCCAGAGTGATGGGTACCTTCCCCTCTCCATGAGAACACGGTCAATCTTGGCTACAATCCCGCTCTTGGTCTTGATAATTCTGTCACTGGTATCGTCGCATGTCGCAACAGCCACGGCCTCCCCCTTCAATGTCTTCAGAACGACCATGTCTCCCTTCTTCATGTTACTACTCAGACTGACTACACCACTTGCCGCCAGGTCCGCACCATGGCAGATTGCATCTACAGCAGAGTCACGGATGTTCATCACCGGAAGATGTCCTAGGCCAAACTCAATCGGTAGGATGTACTTTCTCAGTTCTGTTTCATCTCCGTCTTCCTTCCAGAACATGAAAGCATCTTTCAGGTCATAGAGGGAACACATGTGTTCATCTTCTCTAAAGGAACCAACACGAGTCCGGCGGAGCTCTCGCATGTGTCCTCCTACTCCTAATGCTTCTCCAATGTCATAGCACAATTTTCGAATGTATGTGCCTGCCTGACACCCTACTCGGAAAAGCACAAGCCGTCTCTTAATCTCGAGAATCTCATTGTAATAGACTTCTCGAACCCTGAGCACTCTCTTTACAGACGACCGTAAGGGTGGTTTCTGGTAGAGTTTTCCAACAAATTCACCAATCACTCTTCGGATCTCAGTTTCAGGAGCATCATGATGTAGTTCTAAAACACAGACATATTCCTTTCCAGCTGGTAGCAGAGCCTGCATGGCTTTTGTAGCATTACCAACTCCAGTCGGCAGAATCCCTGTGACGCCTGGGTCGAGCGTACCTCCATGACCCACACGTTCAACCTCTAGGATCTTTCTAACCCATGTGGCGACCTCGTGACTGGTGGGACCAGATGGTTTGTCGAGGACAATCACTCCATTCTCAAGAAGATATTCAATCGGTAGATTCTCTAGCGATGTAAATCCATAATCAGGGTTGGTTGTATCAGATGACTTCAGAATCAGTTCACGGGGCGTATCTGCAGGCAACATGCCCGTCAACTAGTTTCCTCTCCTGATGACAACTCCGTCTAAATGTCAAGACGAATCTTCGCTCTGAACTTGTCTGTCAGACCAGCTTCTTCTATGGCCTTCTCAACTGTTTCATCGTCTGCATCAGCAGCGATTGTGAGAACTGTTTCAAGTGGTTCAAGATGTCTGACGTTACAGCTTCGTCGCCTTATACCACTCAGATTCTTAGGTCCTGTGACCACTACATAGGTCTCATCTTTCTTCTCAATTACCACACAAAGACTACCAGCTTCGCGACCCATAGTCTTTACACATATTCTTCCTGTTTCGTAGAAACTCATCTTCAATACACCTCGCCTTGTCGTTGGTCAGCATTCGAGTCACCTCGTAGCATCATCCCTAAGACTGGGAGAATAGTCGTGCGGACTCGTGTTGCCAATATGAGCCTTCCGCTTGATACAAATTAGTGGTTATTTTCTAAAGTACTCCTCTATGGCTGTGAACACAATGGCCACAACTTCATCAAGGTCATACTTGTCAGTGTTGATAATCAGGTCGTAGATTGAGTGGTCCGAAATGTCTACACCATAGTACTCCAAGTATCTTGCCTTCTCGCTCCCCTCACGTGTAATGGTCTCACGACGGGCATACTCAAAATCAGTCCCATCTCTCTCTGAGATCCTCCGGATTCTATTCTCAGTCGAAGCTATCAGGAGTATCCTCAGGTCTGCATTCTCACCTGCCATCCACGCAGCCAATTGGCCATCAATGACTGCGTTCCCTTTTTCAGCTTCTTCCCGAAGCTTGTCGTCAATCAGCTTGTCGATATCTTCGTTGCCCTCAGCAACTCTGCTAAACTCCTCAAGAGTGAGGTTCCTTTCCTTTGCAAGCTGACGAAAAACAACACCCGCTGACATTCGCCTCAGGTCAAACTTCTTGGCAATCGCGTCTGCCACTGAACTCTTGCCAGTACCGTGAAGACCACCCACGGTGACGACGCGTTTCATTATTCTACTCTCGTGCTGCTTTGATGAGACCTCGACGCAGGGCTTTGGCTGAAACCATGCCACCATAGGATCTGTTTGGCCTTTTGGCTGAGCGGCTTGCAGATCTCCTGCGACCGTGCCTTGCATGTCGTGATAGATGTAGTTTAGAACCTGAGATTACACAGGTTCCACCTGATTTGTAGAACTTTTGCCTATGAATGACTCTTTTACCACCGGGAGTCCTCACTGTGCGGTTTGCTCGTCCTCGGGTAAGCATGCCTGGTCGCATTATTATGACACCTGTCTTTCTCTCTGGGGACCGTCTAGACTACCCTTTTAAGCAAAGCGGTGTCGCTGGAAATTTCTTCCTGCAAATCTTACCCTTTAGTCCATTGTGAAGTTTGGTGGATACATTGCGAAGTATGCAATGATCACAGCAAGTATGACGCCACCAAGAATGAGACCGCGACCAGTGGTCTTTCCCACTCTCACACCCACAAACAAGAGGATTGCTCCTACCAGAATTACGATGAAGGATGAAGCACCTCCAATGAACAACAGGAATCCCCAGATCTCTTCAAAGTATCCCCCAATTAGACGAGCGAACTCCTCAAGGGGACTTAGTATCTCGTTTCTCATTATTCTTCAGAAGCATGTCCGACTCATCGATTATGACAAGTTGTCTACTACGAGTGCTGAAAGCACCCACTAGTTTTGATAAAAACTAGTCAAGTCTGAAACGAGATTCGCGCGCTAGTTTGTAAGGACCTGTGTTCCCATAATGCGCTGTAGTATACTTGACATCCCGAGTCCCACTAGGAAGTAAAATCCATAGAAGCTCAGTCCGAACCCTGCAGCTGCAGGTGCACCAATCATCCCAGTAAGGAATGGGAGGACCTTTTGTATGTTGAAGGGAAGCACAACAACGATGTCATCCAAACCTCCCGTATTGTAGAATCCTCTCAGGAATGAAAAGATGAATATGAACGGGATGAAGAATATCAGGGATGGCTTACACCGAGCTGTCATCTGTTCCCTTTGAATGCGATCAATGTAGGCCTTGCGTTTCTTGAGCTTCTTGAGGAGCTTCTCATTCTGTGTCTTCTTCGCCTCTTGCTCCAACTCTCTGTACTTCTTGATTTCGGCTTGTTGCTTGTTCAGTCGTCGCATGTCAGTAAACCGTTTCATTGCCAGATTACTGATTGTCGAAATGGTCATGGATACGAAAAGAATGAAGATTCCAGCCATTGGAGGGTCTTTGAATACCAAGGTGAACCATAGCATAAAATCCGTAAAAATATCCTGCATTTCTTTCTACTCCATTATCGTTGACACAAGTTCAGCAGCTGCTTCCTCTACAAGACCCTCACGGTTCTTGATTATTCTGACGGTCGCACCAGTTATGGTTCCCACTGCCACGGCTGCAGCCCTGCACATCTCCTGATGAATCTGGATGTCAGCAACCGCTTGGGCATCTCGTGTTCTTGTTTCATCACCAGTCCTGCGACTAGCAATCTTCTCAGAGTCAGCCTCAACAAGGACGACAGTCTTTGGTTTGATGGCAGTCACTACCCACTCTGGAAGCCCAATCAGGTACCCGTTGTTTGTCTGAATCAGTGTGTGGGTGTCAACGATGGCTCTGGTAGATTTTGCCTTCTCTGCGATTACTATCCCAGCTTGTCTCTGAACCTCCCTCTGACGAGCCGTTGGCATCTTTCTTAACTCGTCTCGGTCCTTCACATAACCTTTCTTTACTGCGACCTCAAACATTTCCGATCCGATGTTAAGCATGAGAACTTCCTCACCATGTTGCTCCTTCACCTGCTCAATGGCAGTGTTGATCACGGTGGTCTTTCCAACACCCGGAATACCTGTCACGATTACGACGTTTCGAGATTCAACCATAGGGTCCATACACCGACCTTCGAAGATTAGGCGGTGGTTGGATGAACCTGTTATAAAGTCTGCTCATTAGCAATCAAAAGAAAGGAACCAAGGGAAGAGTCATCTCTCCCCTTGAATCGACCTTAATGTCATAATATTCCAAGTAACCCTGCTGCGCCTTCTCCGGCCATTCCAGCGAGCTGTTCCTTGGCTATCTGTTCATAGTATTGTTTTATGATCGAAACCATGAGTAATATTCCCGTCCCGCTAGCCAAGGCTCCCATGACGTCCGCAGCCGCAGCCAAGATACCAATCAGGAATCCTCCGAGTCCAGCAACGATTGGAATGTATCTCTCCAACAGTCTCTCTAGGACCTTCTCACTAGTCCTGAATCCAGGAACGATGTATCCTGAATTGAGGAGCTGGCGAGACACGTCTCGAGGTGCTATACCTGAGATGTCCACCCATATCTTTGAGAAGCCCCAACAGAGCAGTATCATGAGGGCTGAGTAAATGAAGATGTGCACCCAACCTTCCATTCCCTCCTCTATGAGGCGGAAGACCCCTTGCGGGGGCGTTATATATTTGGCGAGTCCCGACGTCGCTATCATCCGTCCATCGTCAGCCCGTTCGAATATGCCTATCCAACTCAGGAATGGATTCGTCCCATCAGGATTCAGAGAACCCCAAAGGATCTGACCAAAGAAGAGGATGTTGGCATAGAGTGCCTGTGCTAATATGACCGGGATGTTTGATGTGTACAGAAGCTTGATTGGATATCGAGCCTTCATTCCTCGGTACTTGGCATACTGTAACGGTATTTCAACTCGGACCGACTCCATCCAGATGACCGCTCCGAAGATGACGAACGTGACCGTAAGGGAAAGCAGACTAGGATCAAACCCGTTCCTCACAAAGAACCAACCTACATCTACAGGATCACCCTGAGCAGTGCCAATACCAAAGAATCTGAGCAGATTGCTTACCATAGCTGCTATGATTCCCTTTGGCAAATTGGTTGCAAACTCGTTTGCGTCGCCACCCATGTAACCAAGGGGTGAAGAGACCTCAGTGTCAATGAAGTTCAATGAGTTGTACAGAACCTGACCTGCAACGTTGGTCATGATGAACAGTGATACGCCTGATCCAAGACCCCAACCCTTCTGAACCAGCTCGTCCATGAGAATCACGATGATTCCAGACATGAACAACTGGAGGAATACGATTAGTGCGTTGGATGGTGTTAGTTCTCCATAGGCATTTCCCAGGATGTATGCGATTGCCTGGAAAGCGGTCATGAACATTGCAATGACCTTCTGACCTCCGGTGAAGAGAGCTCTGTCCTCTGGGTCTCCAAAGTCTACATTGATGATCTTTGAGCCTGATAGGAGCTGCATGACCAGACCTGCAGTAACGATTGGTCCTATTCCTAACTCCATCAGTGTTCCGCGAGTGCTCGCAAGTATGACTCGCATGGCCCAAAGGTAGTCAGTTCCGACATCCTTGTTCACACCGTAGAGAGGCAGGTGTGACATGATGAGGAAGATTATGAGTATAAGAGCCGTCCAGACAAACTTCTCTCGGAAGCTGACCTCTCTGTCTGGGGCTTTCACCTCCGGCATTATCCGTACGAATGGTGATAATGCCTTTAGGAATCGACTCGTCATTCCTTGTGTCTCCTGCAGGTACTTTTCGGGTTCCAGATGGCTAGCGCTTTAAAACGTACTGGTCAGTGTGAGACCTGTACTACTCTTCTGGAAGGTCGATAGTTCCACCTATGCCAGTGACTTTTTCTCTGGCCCGTGGAGTGATAGATTTCACGCCCGTCAAGTTGAGCTTTCGGGTGACCTTTCCAGACCCCAGAATCCTGTCAATTCCCAACTGTGAAGCATTGATGTTGTACCTCTTGCCAGTCATCGTGGCCTTATTTTGGGCTACGAGTCTATCAGCTGCTTCATCAATGTCACCGATGTTTACTGCAACAGGATGGTCGATTACTCCCTGAGGTCTCTTGAAGCCCCACTTTCCGAAGTAACGGGGATCCTCCTGCATGACTTTGATGTAGTGGTGCTTCTTTGAACCGGCCATTCCCTTTCCGCCTCTCTGTCCAGAAGCTCGATGACCTGCACTAAAGCCGTAGCCTGCTGCACGACGTCCTCGCATCTTGTTGATTTTCTTTGATCTTCGTTTCTGCATCGATATCTCTCCATCCTATGCTTTCTTGAGACGTACCTCCAGTACGCCGTTACGAATGGCCGATTTCGCAGCCTCTTTCTCTACCTTGCCAGGAAGCTCTATGACCTTGTGATAGGGCCGTTCAGGGTTGTCTGCATGAATTGTCAGAGTTGTTCCTTTAATCCTGACCTTTATCTCATCCCTATCAACGCCTGGAACTTCTGCAACGACAATGATTTCGCCATCCTCTTCAACAACATCCACAAGAGGTTCTAGGGTCGCAGATGGTCCTACTCCCTCTTCTCCTGGTGGATTACCAAACCTCTGGATAATGGGTTTTCCATCGGGTCCGACATTCATTGAGAATCCGAAGACATAGGGACTTGTTCCGTCCGAATCTCTGAGCATATCCTCGAAGGCTTTGGGGTCAAACATTGAACCCTCGTTCATCTCGCTCATCATCTTCTCCATCATCTCTTCTATCATACGAAACATCTCCTCCGGTACAAAATCCCCGAACCAGCGCCGGAGTTTTCTTCGAGTTTCGTCATCATTGTCCCACGACATTCATCATCACCTCATAGCATCCGCAGAGTCAGGTCGTTGATTCCTTCTCCGCGATAACCAGTGATTCCTCCCATTCCAACACCCAAGTTCTTCTTTCCCTTGAAACCCTTGGTAGGAGGAGTCAACCTGAAGACTGGTTTCAGTCCTTCAACATCAGCCATGGTGGCATTACCACTAGCAATTGCTTTTGCTAATGCCTTGATACTACTGAGATTCGAGTTCTTCTTGACGTATGCGTCAGTAAGCCTCTTGTTTCTTGGTAACCGACCTCTCTTTGTGAGAAGCTTGACAATCAAGTCCTCAGTCGGCTCTCCCCAGGTGATGTAGTCCTTTGCCTTGTCGATCATCCCTTGTACACTCGGGGTGGCTTTGATTATCCTTGCCTGGTGAAGACGCCCGAGTAGAAGCTTGTCCAGAGTGTCCTCTATCTGTGGCCTGACTCTGACCTGGCCTCTCACTCGAATCGCGAGTATGACTTTCTCTGCTTCACTCATGTTTCAGCAACTCCTGTTGAACTCCACTCCTGTGGTGGGAGCATTTTGTAAGTCTGGGACAATGCATCAACGAAAGCTTTCGCGAAGTTGGATGAAGTCCTTGACCTACCCTTTGTGATTGACCACACATCATGAAGTCCTGCAATTCTCAGGACAATCTTCCCAACATCAGCTGTTACGAGTCCAGTTCCCTTTGGGGCTGGTCTCAGTGTGACACTGACTGAGCCAGATGCGCCCTTCACCTGGAATGGTATACTGTGAGGATCATGGCATCGACACTCCCAAGAGCCGCAACCTCGACGGAACATCATGATGTTCAGTTTCGCTCGTGCTTCTGCAGCACGCACAGCTGGTACAAACTCTGGTGCCTTGCCAATACCAATTCCTAGGACTCCTTCTCCGTTTCCGACTACTACAGTGATCCTGAAGCTCTTCTGCTGTCCACTGTCAGACTGACGCTGTACGAGGGTCACATCCACAACCTCTTGTCTGAGGTCTGGAAACAGAGCGTCAACAATCTCAGGTTCTCTGATCCTGTAGTTATTCTGCATGATCTCGTCAATCGAGTTGACGTGTCCCTCTTTCACAAGTCTGCCTAGCTTTGTCTTAGGAACCCAATCATCCAGCGGGTTAATCTCAGCGCGAGGTTGTCTCCTTCTTCTTTGTTGTCTACTCATCACTTACGCCTCCGACCCTTCTTGCCCTTACCTCTGGCAATGAGCTTCTTCGGCTTTGGTTTCCGAGGTACTGCTCGTGGAGGTCTGACAGCTGGTTTCTCCTTCTCAGGCTTCTCCTTCTTTGGCTTGGCCTTTGCAGGAGCCTTCCGTTTCTTCTTCTTCTTCAATTCAGCAGCAGGAATGTCCTCGATTGCCTTCTTGACAGTCGCGAACTTCTTTGGAATTGTTGAGATAGTTGGCTTCTTCTGTCCAAGTTTACTGAACATGTTTGAGTCTGAACCAAAGTGCTCATAGGATGCAACAATGTGCTCTCCTGTGATTCGGGACTCGTCTGGAAGAACTTCTGGATCATGCGGTATCTCAAGACCTGCATCAACAGCACCCTTCAATGCTGCATAGACCCTTGATCCCTTCACAGGTGGGTTAAGACCCACATCAAGGACAGCTTCCTTCACACCCCTACTTTTGGCTCTTAGTCCAGCTAGGAGACCGGTCAGATATGCAGAGGGAAGATTCCCGGTGCCGGCCACCCAACCATGATTAGTCAATTCAGAAGAGATTGCGGAGGCTACTGTGGCATCCCCAATCACACTGGCATTGATCACCTGCACTATGGTAGTTGTGTTAGTCTTCCTCACGACAAACCTGGGACGACGTGATTGAAGAAGACGTCTACGACGATAGTAGTTTGTCTTCCCTTCTCTTCTACGTCTGAACTTTACTCGATATGTTGGTCCCTGTGCCATTATTTAGACAGCCTCCTCTCTGAAATGAATGTTCTGAGGTGAGCAGTGTTACGGAACGCATTGCCCTTCGCCTTCAGGTACAGTTCACGGTATACCCTGGGTGTGATTTTGCCATCGTCTCGCAGCTTTCTAAGCTCCTTACGCATGGGTCGAATCTTCATCATCCACCGCTCCTTACTGCTAAGCTTGGAAGTTGCTTTTCCTTTCTTTCTTCCAGGTCCTGATCTCTGACCCTTTCGTTTCTGGCTCAGTTTATAGCGGGCTCGTCCTCTACTGACACCACGAACTGGCTTCTTCTGAATTGCACCTTCATCTACAAGACGTCGAATGTCATCTCTGGTGATTGCCAAGCTGACTTCGTCGTCAAAATCAGGGTCAATCCAGACTCTGGACTTTCCAACCTTCATGACATCTGCAGCCAGTCTTCTCTGGGTACTGAGTTTCATAACTAGTCCACCTCCAAGTCAAGATCTGTGAAGAGGTCTTCTTCATCTATCTCATCACTCCTGCCTGGGTTGAGAACCCTGAGGAGTTTCGCATCAGCAGCGGCAAGAATCTCCTGTCGCTTTCTAGTTCCTACAGTCCCTGCTATTCTCACAGCATGTACTTCGGGATCTAGGTCCTCTACTTCTGATGGTCTGTGTACCATCACTTCGACAAAGAGTGATGGATGAAGGTCTCTCACTGCTTTAGGGGTTCTATAACCTGATGACACCATAGCGATGCGACCCTTCCTCTTCTCACGTGTTGCACTGTCGATTCCACGGACCTTGCGCCAAGTGTCGCTAACGCGAATCCATCTGTGCGCCTGTTCATGGCGGAACTGAGGCATATGCTTCTTCTTTCTCTTAGCAATCCTCAAGATTCGCTGGTCTGTATTTTGAACTCGGAGAGGAGCCTCCACCTTAGCTTTCTTCTTCTTCTTTGGTGGTGCCTTCTTCTTGGGAGCAGCCTTCTTCTTTTTCGGCTTTGGTTTTTCTACCTCGGCTTTCTTAGGCTTCTCCTTCTTAGGAGCGGCTTTCTTCTTCTCTGGTTCTGCTTTCTTTGTTGGCTTCTTCTTGGGGGCAGCATCAGTAAGTAGACCCTGTGCAGCCTCTATCAGTTTGGCTGCTCCGCTCTCACTCAGACCGTCGACCTTCTCAGCGAGTTTGTCTGCCTTTGCACGGGACATGTTCAGAACTGTCTTGATTCCTTCAGCTCTGAGCTTCTCCTCTAGTTTGGGTCCCACTCCGGGCAAGTCTTTCAGTTCGGGCTTCTTTGACATCTCATTGCCTCTCCTATACTATTGACTTTGTTTCCTCGCCTTTCCTCTTCCTTATCACATAGATACCATCGAGGAAGACTCGTCGGTCTTTGTCACGGATTTTGCAGGCCTGCTGTATGTTGGCCGCACTCTGTGATACATCTTCAATGTTGATTCCACTGATGAACACTTCATCCTCAGTGGTCCTTACTTCAACGTCACCGATCAAACGAGCTTTACGGACACCTCGTTCTCCGATGAAGTTCTTGATGATCACTGTTTTGTCTTTCACTTCCACAGTGATTGGGAAGTGGCTGTATACTATCTTCATCTCGTATTCGTACCCATGTTGCACCCCAACAACCATGTTCCGAACGTGAGCAATGACTGTCCCAACCAGAGCTTTCGACCGTTTTCTGTTGATGTGAGTGGTCGCAATGAGCTCGTTCCCTTCCATCTTGATTTTGGTCTGGGGTTCAGGGAACGCTCTGGACAGCGAACCCTTTGGACCATTGACTGTAACAGTCTTTTCATCCAGAGATACCTGACATTCACTAGGAATCTCGATCCGTTGTTCGTAGATTACTTCTTCAGTCATTTGTCAGATCTCCTTAGTACACATATGCTAGTAATCTCCCACCAATCCCACGTGTCTTGGCATCTTGATGTGTCATCACACCTTGGGGTGTTGTCACAATCAGAATCCCATAGTCATAGGCTGGTAGGAATCGTTTCTCAAATTTCTCAAATCCATCTCGTCTAACGGGGAACCTTGGCTTGATCACACCGCATTTGTTTGTCCGCCCCATGAGTTGGATGCGGAAGCGGCCTGATTTACCGTCGTCGATTTTTTCGAACTCTCCAATGTATCCCTTTGACTGCATGACCTGCAGTACTTTCTCGATTAGGCGTGATGCTGGAGCGATAACCACCTCGGGTTTGCCCACTATCTCACTGTTGTAGATGCTCGACATTGCGTCAGCCAATGGGTCTAGTAGTGTCACTTTCTCCTTAGCCTCCTTACTGATACTTGCGGAACCCGAGCTTCTCCGCTGTTTCTCTGAAACAGCGTCGGCACATGTTCAAGCTGTATGATCTGATGATGGCTTGGTGTGTGCCACATCGGACACATGTTCTGCTGCCCTTGCCCATTTTCCTCCGTTTGGGACGTTCTTTCTTCTGACTCATCATAGATCACCTCAGAACAGGTATGTCCTTTCACGCTCCTTTTCTAGTATCTCGATTCTAAACTTGTTCTTGATGAAGACCATGCTCTCCTCAGGAGTGAGACGGTGCTTGTATGGGACCTTTGTCTTCCTCCTCCTCCGTCGCTTCACCCTGAATCCAGGACGCTCAACACAGACTGTGATGTTCATTCCCTGGATCCCAAGTTGTGGATCGTATTTCACGTCTGGAATATCGATGTGCTCTGCAATTCCGAATGCAAAGTTGCCATCCAAATCCCAGTTCTTGATTAGCAAGACATCTTCCTTTGCCTTCAGAGCCTTGATCAGAAACTCTTCGGCTTTCTTATGTCTTAGAGTCACCCGTACGGCAATCGGTTCTTTCCTACGGATTCCAAAGTCTCGTACTGTCTGACGAGCTTTTGACTGGGTTGGGGTCTGACCGCTGAGGTCCTCCAGAATAGTTGAGGCTCTGTTCAGCGCTTCTCCACCACCAGTACACATGTCAACTACAACTTTGGCGATGAATGGTTCTCTCATCGGATATGCCTTCCAGTCTTCGAGGAAGATCGCCTCGTTGATCTGTTCGTTCTCGATGCTCATTCAGAACCACCTCCATCAAGAGATACCTCTGATTTGGTCTTTCCAACGGCAAACACATAATCGAGTGCTGTCTGGAATCTATTGCCTTCGGAATCTTGGATCGTCACTGTACTAGCGTGCGTTCCAATTCTCTTCTCAATCTCCAAGACCTTTCCTTCAATGCCAATGTTCTTCCCTCGAGTTACAATGGCATATACTCCCTTATCCAGGTTGATTGTTTTCATCAGCTTCTGCTTTGGAATGCCAATCTTGAGAGTGTCAAGTGTGCTATACTCTGCTGCCTTCTCAGACTCTGCAAGGATTGTACGACCGTCATGAAGTCCTAGTTGGACCTTTCCTCCCTTGACCATTGACTTCTTCTCAATCCGACAGAGTTTGAATCCAGCCTCTGCTTCATCCACATTGACTAGACGTAACCCACCTTTCAATTTAGGCAGGAGTCTGAACCGTTCACCGGATGTTATGATTTCAATCACATCCATGAGTCCAACTGGAAATCGGGGGTTCTTTCTGATTACACCATCAACTTTGATCTGACCAGATGAGAGGATTGCTTTCACTTCCCGCATGTTCTCTGCATACCCAAGGATCTCTCTGAGAACCAGAGCCAGAGTCAAACTGTGTTCCTTCGGATGTGGTCCTGGAACAACACGAGTTGTGAACTTCGCTTCCTTCCTCTTTATGGGCCAATGTCTTGGTGCTGGAAGACGTTTGAGATGTCTCTTCTGACCTCTTCTTGCCATTACTCGTCACTCTCCGCCATTTTCATTACCTTATCATTGATGAGCTGCTTTCTCTCATCGTCAAGTTCCAGTTTCACTAGCATGAGATTTGATGGATGAATCGGTACTGCTACCTCCTTCCCATCTGCTTTGGTAAGGGTCGCATTGTCCAGAAACACCTGGACTTTCTTGTAACTCACTGCAGTGACCTTCCCCTCAGTGTCTCGGAACTGGCCTCTCATGATCTTCACAAGATCTCCCTTCTTGACCACTAAGGACCGGAGTCCGTACTCCTCTTGAAGGATCTCGTCAAGCCGACACTTGAGCAAACTCTTCTTCTCGTGAAGGGCTGCGGTCCGGACGCGTCGTCGCTGTTTTCTAGGCGATTTTGTTACTGGTTTCTTTACCATCTTCCACCCTCACACTATCTTTGAAGCAATGGCAGAAACTCTTGGCCATTTCAGAGTCACTTCTCTTGCCATTGGTCCTCTCAGTTCAGAACCCTGAGGTTCACCTCCGGGTTTGACCAGAACTGCTGCATTGTCCTCGAACTGCATCCAGGTACCGTCAGGTCTTCGGAATGGTTTCCTCTGTCGCACGATGACCGCCTGCAGAACCTGCTTACGGAGTTCTTGCTTTCCTTTGGTGACTGACACATTGACCATGTCACCTATTCCAGCCTTGCCCAACTTCCTCAACTTTCCCTTGTAACCAAAGACTGTGATCAGTTTGAGTTCCTTAGCACCCGAGTTGTCAGCACACAATATCTTGGCGCCTATCGGGAGGCCTCTGGCGATTCGAGGTACGAACTTTCTGATTCCTCTTCCAACTTTTCTTGACACTGATTACTCCTCCTCGGTTTTCTCTCCAGCTGGAATCACTGCTACAACCACAGCTGAAACGTTCTTGCTCAATGGTCTACATTCGACGACCTTTACGGTGTCGCCTACCCTTGCTTCAAGACATGGGGGTAGGTGTGCAAGTTTTCTTGTTCTTCGACGTTCATATCGGGCGTACTTCTTGATCAGACTGAGATAGTCTGTCTGAAACACTATCGTCTTGTACATCCGTGTACTGGTAACGATTCCCTCCCTGACCTTGCTTCTTACCGACAGATTTCCATGAAACGGACAATACCTGTCATCACATGTCTTCTCTGGAGGTTCAACATTCGGAATGCCGATGTTGCGAACTTTACTCTTAGTTTCAGCCATAATTACCAGCTCCTGTTGAGACGCTTTTTCATTCTGTCCTCTGGTCTTCCCCCAAGCAGTCCGCCGTCTACACGAACCACTGTACCATTGGGGAGTGTTATTTCGAAGACACAGATCTTCTTTGGAATCGCTTTGGTTCCTTTGCCTGTGTCAATATTGATCATCTCCTTGGTCTCTCCAAGGATTGTACCTGTTGTACATACATGATTGGGGTCTCTCGACTCCACTATGTGGGTCTGTAGCCCAACAAGCTCGTGATTCACTATGTTCTGAGGAGTGATTTTCATTCTGATGCCTCCAACTCCTCTTCACGATTGATGGTGTGAATACGAGCAATTGCTCTTCTCACATTTCGAATCTTGTAGGGATTCTCAGTCCCACCACCGGTAGCCATCTCTATTCTGATTGAGGACATCTCGTCATAGAGTTCCTCCAGTTTCCTCTGACGTTCTGCTGGGGTGAGTTTCCGTAGTTCCTTTGCACTGAGTTCAGACATTATTCATCTCCTCCCTCATCCAACTCGTCAAGCTCCTTGAGGTCCTCAACGATTGTTTCTTCAGCTGGCTCGCTGGGTTCACTCTCAGCCTTTGGCTTCTTTTCTACTGGAGGTTCATCAGTGGTTTCGGGCTTTGGCTCCTCTTCTGGAACTGACTCCAATGGCTCATCAATGAGCTCAAGACCATCAAGTTCTTCGAGTTCTCTTAGCTCGTCGATGTCTGTGATGCCTTCAAGTGTTTCATCAACACCAACCTCGTCCTCAAGAGGCTCCTCATCCTCTGGCTTCTTGACCAGTTCGATCTCCTCTTTCTTTCGAGGCTTCGGTGGTTTGATGTGTATGACACCAGGAAGTTTGGCATCAGGCCTCATGATTCGGACAGTAATGCCAATTACGCCTGGCTTGAGGACTGCCAAGTCATTGGCATGATCCACAAAAACGTCTGCAGGCTCACCTGTCTTTGCGATGGTTCCTTGCTTGAATTTCTGATATCGGGCTCTCCTGCTCGAGAGTTTGCCCTTTACGATTATTTCACAACCTACTGCCCCAGCTCTCATCACACGTCTGAGGATCCAATAGGCCATTCTGCGGTAGCGTACTCCTCTCTCCAGTTGTCTGGCTAGCCGTGACGCCATCACAGCAGCATCCAACCAGGGATTCTCAATCTCACTCACTTCTATCTGCACGTTCTCGATACCGAACTCGTTCTCGAGAATGTATGTGAGTTCTCTAATCTTGGCACCACGACGACCAATGACAACTCCTGGACGAGAAGCATGAATGACGACCTCTGTCTTCATGGGCATCTTTCGTATCTCTACACCGCCGTATCCTGCAGCGTTGAGTTCAGTGCCCAGAAATTCATCTATCGCTAGTCTTCGGGAGTTCTGTTCTATGAAGTACTTGACTGCTGACATTAGTTCACCTCTTCCAATACTATCTCTACGTGAGAGGTGTTCTCAAAGTAAGGAGTGCTTCTTCCAAATGCTCTCTCTATGTACTTCTTGTAGGTCCTTCCTCTCTGTGTTGCTGCATGAATGATTCTCAGTCGATCGATGTCTAGACCCTTTGTATCTGCATTCGCTTCTGCGTTCCTCAGGATACCCAGGATGTGCTCAGATGCCTTGACAGGATGACCTCCTGATGGCCACTTCTTCATCCCTGGATGATGTCCTCTCTTCTTCTTGTGACGTCTGTAGGGGATCCAAGCTTTTTCCTCGATCACCTGTTCAAGAAGATTAATGGCTTTGTCCAGCATCATTCCCTTGATTTCGTTGCAGACTTCTCTACACTGTTTCGGAGAAACTCGTATGTTTCTTCCACTAGCTATAGCAGTCCTATCAGGGTCAATGCCTATGATCGAATATCCATATGTTGGCATTATGCCTCACTTCCGCTGTGTGGGGACTTACACCAGCTTATCTGTCTGAAGCTGTAAAGTCATCTGCGCTCTCGCAACCACTCCAGAACCTACCGGCACTCGTCTGCAGACTGTTCTCGCGAGCAGAACTAGTTCGTCTGCACTGCTTCCATTGGTTCTGAAACAGCTGACTCTATTGAGCAGCAGTCCGGTTTCGGAGAAGTTTTACATTTAAAGATTGTCACTTGTCTATGAAAATCAGGGATTATCCCCAAACTCAGCAGTTACTCTTCTGAGAGTAGGAGTCCTTATGGATCTCTTGATTAGCTCTACTCCCTTCTCAGTAAGAGTTCCTTTCACATAATGCACACCTGCTGACTGTATGTATACGAGACCCTTGCCCCTCAGCTTCTGAAGGCTTCCAAGTACAATCTGTGTGAGTTCTTCTTCTGAAACATCCACCCCTCCACCTGGAACCTGAATAGTTTCTGACATCTTCAGGACGTTTCTCATAGAGCTCAACTGCCGTCTGTGGTTAGAATATGGATTCGTATACATCCAAAGGAGAACAATCAAGTCGACTACATCGAGACCTATGTCTGGATTGAGCTCCAAGGTCTTCTTCGCGACGAGTTCCACCATCGGCATTGTATTTCATCTCCTTGTGTTCTCGAGCCCTATTCAACTAATCGAATGGTCTACACCAGTCGAACATGACCACTTCTGGGTTCGAATATCTCTCCTCGCTGCATAAGTTTCTCAAGTGATGAAACGACTGACGCTTCGCCTATCCCTTTCTCATCAAACCTTTCTATGAGGTTTACAATTCTGATCTCATCTTTCAACTCTGAAAGAAAAGCGAGAATGTCAACGGTCACATCCCTCACTGTATCATCCACGCTTTCCTCTTGGTCTGCTACGACTAGTTGAACTGACCATGGTCTTGGGAATATCAGGGTTCCAGTGTTTGATAGACTCTCTAGCTGTCCCTCTACCCAATTCCAGTCAAGCTCATACTTTGTACAGAGCTCTTCAATTCTGTCAAGCGATATCGGTGCTTTCGAAGCCTCATTCTCCAAGAGGGACATGAGTCGCTTTCTCTTACCAGGTGGTCTGACTATGGTCTCTCCATCAGAGATCTCTGAAGCTGTAACGGTCTCTCTCGGCATGAACGCAAGGACTCTCTCACGAGACCGTTCGACTGATCTTTTGAACTCGTCACCTCCTCGAGCTGCGTTGAATTCCTTAACAGCGGTTGAGGCTTGCTCGGGAGAGTCAAAGATGGCACATACAGCCTTGGTGATGTCAATGATTGACCCACAATAGCTGCATCTTCTTCGCTTTTGTCCTGCCGGTGCATTTGTGAAGTTCTGACACTTCGAACATTTGAACACAAGAAACGGTTTCAACAACCAGACACCTACTACCTTCCCATCAGGTCGAACATATTTAATGCTCGCTCTTGTCGGTCAGATGAGAACCGTTATATCAAAATTTACTTGCGGGAGGATTCGGAGTACCCTGCTATGGCAAAGAAAGCGAAGGCAATCGTTGTCGACCCGAAGATGTGCAAGGGTTGCCATATCTGCATCTCCGTCTGTCCTCATGGTGTCCTTCAGAAGTCTGAGGTTGTTGACAACAGAGGATTCTTTCTACCAATTGTCGCTAATCTAGAAGCCTGCAAAGTCTGCAAGCTTTGTGAGTTAGAATGTCCCGACTTTGCTATTTCTGTTGCTGAACTGGAAGAGTGAAATAGAGAGGCGCTCTAATAATACAACGAGTGATATAGAATTGGATACTTCGCGCAAGTATCCGCGTCACATGATGGTGAACAAAGTGGCTAGTCCTAATGTCCGCGAGTTGCTTGACCTGCGTACAAAACTCGAAGAGGAGATTGAGAAACTCAGGGAGAGTATAGACCGATTAGAGGAGTTCATGCAGGTTCTTGATGCAACAATTGGTAAGGCTAGTTTTACCACAGCTGATTCGGCTTTAGGAGCGAGCGAACAGGCTCCCGAGATACTTCCGACCGAAGCGATTGATACGTCAGGTGAACCAAGAAGCATCCTTGTGATGAACAAGGCTGGTGACCTCGAGTTGGCAACCATCGAGGTGATTGACCAGACCCTTCGAATCATACCCGCCGACCATGCCGTCTACAATATTACTCGTGGTGCGTTCGCCAAGTTCTTCCTCAAAGACATCCTTGGCTCTTTCCAAGAAGAAGACCGTGTAAAGGCTGAGAACAAGGAGATCGATTGGGAGGACACATTCGACTTTGAACTGAAGTCCGACGACAACAATCTCGATGAGATAGTCATAACAAACTTTGGTCCCGAAGCCAGACTAGAAGAGATTCAGAGAACTCTGAGATGGGCACTCGACAAGATCTACCGTCCGCGATAGAGATGGCGCGTTTTTTCCCCACCTCTTCTTCTATTGCAAAAGAGTAAAATAGCACGAGCAGACCTCAGCAACTAGAGCTCTCAGAGCACGCGATGATTTTGGAGCGGAGACCATGGTGACACGCTTTGACGACGAACACTTGGCTGTATCTCCCCAGGAGCTCGTCGAGGTCATTCGTGATGCCCATGAATTTTACAAGGAGAACAAGGTAGACGAGAGGTATGAGAGTCTGGCTCTGGACCTTGTTCGGCGGTTCGTATCAAGAGAGGGAGTCCCACGTGAGGTTGACCCCTTCTTTGGAGCTGCACTCTATATTGTCACACGGCACCCATGGAGCCATCCTAACCCCCTTACAAAGACAGAAATCGCGTCGAGGCTCCGAATGAAGGAATCGAGTCTCGAATGGTACACAGAGAGCATCACTGACAAATTGGGATTCAGTACTTTGCATGACAAGGCTCACCTGCCATTCTTTATGGATTCCAAGGGTACAATCGCTAGTGTAGTCGATTCAATCGTATCTGCTAGCGTCGGTGAAGTTGTCGTGCGGGGTATAGTAACAGGAAGTGCTCCATCATACAAGACACTCGCTGATACAATTGTTGATCGTCTATGCAATGTCGTGAAGATAGTACCAGCTGTCTTTGAGCAGGATATCCACAATCTAGTACGACGTAAGATTGAGGAAGAGAGCAAGAGGCTGACTGATCAGCTTTCCGGGCGAAAATGATAGACTATGAGTTCTCTGGTTGAAGAGTTACCTCCTCAACAAACCTTCTTCCTGCAACAACCTGATCGATTGAGTGAATCACGGCTCCAGCCTGCTCAAGAACCTCTTTGATTGAGTCAAAGCTGAGATCGTCGCCCTCGAGAGTAATGGTGATACTCTCCGTGTTCTGGTCTACCTCTTTTAGTGAGATGTTCAGTCCGTTCACTCGCTCATCTCTTGCGAGCATGAGGGAGAGGTCCGTCAGACGAGGACTGTGAGGTTTCAATACATCAAGAACAATTCTTCTAATGCCATGAGGCAATAATTCATTCCCCATAATGTGACCCGAGGGTCGTGTTCATCCTGTCCGCCTACTGGAACTTCCTTGTTAAACCTTACGACGTAGGAATGGCGCGTTCTTCCTACACGAAAGAAGAGGCAGCAAGTTCGATTATTACAAATCTGTCGAAAAGCTCCCCAAGGCTTATATCACAATTCTGAACTCTCAAGGAGGAGCCAACTTTTCGTTGGGTTCGCCGGGAAATGAGGTTGGGACGCCGCCTTGATTAAGCAAGAGAGACTCGATAACCAAAAGGAAGATTCTACCGAACCAAAACCAGTAAAGAAGGTCAAGAATGGCAAATCAGGTAGAACTATTGACATCAACATAGCTGACTTCAAGACCCACCCCTTATGGTCACTTCTTCTTGAAACGGCAAGAGACAATCCACTGTATCCTGGAAATGTCGCATATGCAGAGAAGTACATTCTGCAAAAGAATCCCAAGATCACTGCTAAGGAATTGGCACACAAGCTCTCGATAACTGTAGGAGAGGCACTAGCTATTCTTGAAGGGCTATTGCCTGATTAATCATTTCTTGTCAACACATCTGCACTTTTATGCGAACCAGACTGTATCAGGACTAGCTGAGCGTCAATGAGTGGACAGACAGGCTTTCGAGATGCACGTTATGCACAGGCCGTAGTCAAGAATATAGAATCCCGTACTCAGGGAAAGAATTTCCGCATCGTTCATGTCTGTGGGACTCATGAGGATACCATCGTTCAGCATGGAATACGGTCTCTATTACCAACAAGCATTAAGCTTGTTGCAGGACCAGGCTGTCCGGTGTGTGTCTGTGCAGCTCAAGACGTGGATATGGCCATCGAGCTTGCACGACAGGGACACATCATCACGACTTTTGGTGACATGATTAGAGTTCCATCAACTGACTCCTCTCTTGCAAAGGAACGATCACAGGGGGCTGATGTCAGAGTCGTATATGGTGCTAGTGAGGCAGTTGAGATAGCTCGAAACAATCCAGACAAGGAGGTTGTGTTCGTTGGTGTGGGTTTCGAAACCACAGCTCCTACCATGGCTATAGAACTCATCCGCGGACCACCGGCCAACTTCTCAATCCTCACTTCACTGAAGGTCATTCCACCTGCCATGGACATACTCGTCACTCTCGAGGGATTCGATGTCGACGGCTTCATCACTCCGGGGCACGTGTCAACCATTATTGGAAGCAATGCATTCCAGTCGTTTGCAGAAAAGAACGGTGTCCCCTGTGTAGTGGCTGGATTTGAACCCCTTGACGTACTTGAAGCTGTCCGGATGATCCTTGCCCAGATAGACGAAGGAAGAGCTGCATCGGAGAACGAGTACACTCGCGTGGTCAAACCAGAGGGAAACCTTGCAGCCCAGAAGATTCTCGACCAAGCATTCCGAATCACAGATGCACCATGGAGGGGTCTCGGAATCATTCCAAACTCTGGATATACTATTCGCGAGGAGTACGCGCAACACGATGCAAGAATGCGGTTTGAGTTTCCGGACATCGAATCAGTAGACATTCTTCCTGGATGTCGGTGTCATGAAGTAATCCTTGGTATGATTGATCCTATTGACTGCGCACTATTTGGCAAACGATGCACCATCGAGGACCCCTATGGTCCCTGCATGGTCGGTCACGAAGGGACCTGCAGAATAAGATTTGACAACCTCGAATGACTTTCATTTTTTCCCAAACTTACGTTCTGCAATTTTGAGTTCTTTTGGAGTATTGAAGTTCGTGAAAGTCTTGAGGTCCGTATCAAACTGCTTCAATGTTTCAGTAGAGATGTATAGGACACTCTGAAGTTTCTCGAGGAGGTTTCTCATCCTAAATTTCCCTTCTTCCATCACTTGGATTCCGTGATAGTACGCGTGCTCAGCCAGATATACAGAGTGGAGCGGTTCGATATATCCTGAAGGCCATGAGGGTACTACAGCACCATGACCTTCACACATCCTCATCAACAGTCTGAGGAGTTCTGAATTGGCAAGAGGTGAATCAACCGGCAGGAGAAGTACATGATCTGTAGATGTGAATTCGAAAGCTGTCAGAGCTCCCACCAGTGCACACTTGACATCACCAGGTGGGTCCACAACAATTGAAATGTCCGGAACTGCTTCTCGAAGGGCTTCCTCTTGCCTCTCGTCAGACGCAACTATCATGATCTCATTGGACAACTTGCGAGCGATGTTCACCATGTGTGAGACCAGGGGACGACCATTGAATCCAGCAAGTGCCTTTTCTGAGCCGAATCTCTTTGAGGTTCCACCTGCAAGAATTGCGACAGTCACTTGCTCCATGTTTACTGCCCCAACTACTCGTTTCAGATTGGGATTGACTCGCTCTTGTCACTCTTTGCCTCTACTGGTTCAGGGAGCTCGATCTTAACTCTGTGGTCTGCTAGGAGCTTGTCCGTGTCTGGCAACCCTATGGCAATCGCAAGGAGCTCAGTGTAGTAGAAAACTGGGAGCTTGAAGTCTGTTTCAAATAATCGATTGGTTATCCTTTGCCCAGACTCAAACGTGATGTAACAAGTCGGACAGAACACAACCATTGCGTCTGGTTCGACCATCATTATACTGGTCATCTTTTCCTTGAGGATTGCATACGAGGTCTCATTGTCCGCCTTCCTGACTCCTGCCCCACAACACATCACCTTGTCCATATACTCGAGAGACTCCATGCCTAGCGCCTCACATAGCAAGTCCAACTTTACCGGAGCTTCAGCATCATCAACCTTCATGATCTTCTGTGGTCTCAGTAGGTGACAACCCGAATGGGTGACCACCTTGATAGGAACTGGTCTTGTTACCTTTGACGAAATCGTCTCCAGCCCTATCTCGTCAAAGAGCAGCTGATGGACATGAATGATGGAGGATGTGCCCTTGTATTCCAGACCCATGCCCTTGAGTATACCGTTCACCTTGTCCTTCAGTTCTGACTTTGTATCAAGCTCGTGCTTTGCAAGTGTCAATGACTCATGACACCCAGCACAAGCTGTAAGGATATCAAGCCCCTCTGACTCAGCAAGAGCGATATTCCTGGCTGCAAATGTGACCCACGTGTCTTCGGAGAGGGACCTCACAGCATTTGGCTCTGGGCAGCAAGTGAACGCAAGGTCCACAAGCTCAATGCCAAACTCTGGAACTACCATCCGTACTGATTTCTCAGCAAACTGGAGTCTGTTTGCCATTGTACAACCAGGGAAGAATGCATACTTCATTCGGCTTCCTCCTTTGCTGCAGCTCTGTTCTTTTCAAGAACCTCATAGGCTCCAGTGGCCTCAAAGATGAGCTTGACCTGTTCTAGGTCGGGCTGTGGCAGGTCTGGAAGACCCAGATCAACTCGTTTCTTGTCAGAGCGGTTTGACTGTGGTGATAGACATCCACTGGCCAAGAGTGCTTCTCCAGATTCGACAAAGTCCTTTGGTGCCTTGCCCTCACGTGAGGAAATATTCTTGATTCCGATTAGAATCTCTGCGAGAGAAACTCCCATCGGACAGCGCTCCTCACACATCAGGCAATAGGAACAGAGCCATTCGTTACCCTCGACTGGAACATGTCCCTCCGAAACAACAGAGTCTACTGCAAGTCTGGGATTCATTTCAGGTGCAACTCTAAATACTGGACATGAGGATGCACAAATCCCACACTGGAAACATGGTCGGCCAGCTTTTCGGAGTTCTTCGAGCTCTTGGTTTCGACCTTCGTCTGTCATTAGCTCACTTCCCTCCTTTCTTCTTGGTAGTACTCTTCTTGGTACTACTCTTCGCTTTGGTCGCCTTCGTTGGCTTTGTAGCTGTTTTCTTCTTCGGCTTCGCCTTTGTCTTTGGTTCGGTCTTCTTCTTTGGCTTTGCACTCGGTTTCTTTGGTTTTGGTTTGCTCTTCTTGAATCTCTCAGTTACCTCTGCCATCTCTGTCATGATGGTCTGCCACTTCTTTCCCTCACTCGCAGATACCCATTCCACTCTGAAGCGTTCATCATCAATATTGTTCCTCTTCATCCAACCTCTGATTCTTGGTTCTCTTTTCGCCATCCAGTGGTTGCCTGTCTGGAAGTGACAGTCTGCAGGAAGGTGGCAACCAGAATAGAGTACTGCGCCTGCACCCAGCTCAAAGGCTTTCTGAGCAAACTTCGTAGAATATCTCCCTGAACAGATTGATCGAATGACCCTGGCATTAGTAGGGTACTGCATTCTTGAGACCCCTGCCAGGTCAGACCCTCTGTATGAGCAGTAATTACATGCAAAGGCTACAATCTTGTCTTCGGGGTTCTCCGCTAACGCAATCTGAATCTGTGCCTCAATCTGTTCATTCGTGAAGTTGGGCATGTAGATAGCATCTTGTGGACAGTCTCCTGCACAAGTTCCACAGGCTTGACATAGCGCCCCTGTCACAGTGAACTTACCTGTACCGTCCTGTGAGATTGCACCATATGGACATCTTTTCTCGCATGTACCGCAACGATTGCACTTGTCTTGCATAATACGAGCACTCAGGGCCTCGATGGGGTATCGCCCCTTCTGAAGTATGATTGCAGCACGTCCTGCTGCAGCGCTGGCCTGTATGACTGAATCTCGAATGTCTTTCGGACTCTCCGCTCCTCCACAGATGAACACTCCTGCTGAGCTCGTGTCCACAGGTCTCAACTTTGGATGCGACTCGATGTAGAACGAATCTGAAGTACAGGATATCGGTATTGGAAAGTTGCCTGACTGTCCCTCTGCACCCATGGACAGAATGACCATATCGAAATCAAGCATCTCTAGTCTATTGTGTGTCGTGTCCTCTACACTAACTCTCAGGTTCTTCGTCTTGGGATACTGCTGTATCTCACCAACACGACCTCGGACAAACTTGACCCCTTCTTCCCGAGCCTTGAGATATTGTTCCTCAAAGTATTTCCCGTGCATCCTGAGGTCCTGATAGTATATCGTGACTTCTGTGTCTGGATAGTGTTCCTTGATGAGAAGGGCACACTTCACAGACTCTGCACAACAGAAGTTTGAACAGTTCATCCGTGTGTCGATGTTACGTGACCCGACGCACTGGGCGATAGCAACTGAGTGTGGCTTTGTCAAGTCTGAGGGTCTCACGAGCTTCCCCTCAGTAGGTCCTGCAGCATTGATCAGACGTTCAAACTCGAGTGAGGTGATAACATTGGGATATCTCCCCCATCCGAGACGAGGTATCTTCTCAGGGCTGGCAGGATTGAATCCTGTTGCTAGAATTATAACTCCCACTTCGAAATCGATGTACCGGGCAGTGTCTGAAGAAACAATTGCTTCCTGTTCACACCTGTCGATGCACTTGCCACATCGAATCAAGTCCATCCCAAGACATGTGTCTTGGTCTATGAAGTATGATGAAGGCACAGCTTGAGGGAATGGGATTTGAATAGCTTTCTGCCATGTCAGATTTTGATCTGTCCTACTTGGGACATCCACAGGACACACCTCGACACAGTCACCACACGCTGTACATTTGTCGATGTCTACATATCGTGCCCGCTGTTTCACTCTAACGTCAAAGTTGCCAACGTATCCAGATATGGTCTCAACCTCTGCCATAGTTATGAGATTGATATTGGGGTGCTTGGCCACATCGACCATCTTGGGTCCCAGAATACAGATGGAACAATCATTCTGCGGAAACACTTTGTCTAAGATTGCCATGATGCCCCCAATCGTTGGTTGCTTCTCAACAAGGTTGACTTTGAATCCTGAGTCTGCCAGGTCTAGCGCCGCCTGCATACCTGCTACGCCTGCTCCTACGACCAGGGCCGCCTGGGTCACTGGGACATCGAGCTCTTTCTGAGCCTCGAGGGTTGCAGCCTTTGCTACAGACATGGCAACTAGGTCCTTTGCCTTCTGCGTGGCAGCTTCAGGGTTGTCTCGGTGCACCCATGAAACATGCTCACGGATGTTTGCCATTATACAGAGATAGGGATTGAGCCCGGCCGCCTTCACAGCCTTCCTGAAAGTGTCTTCATGCATCGTGGGGCTGCATGATGCGACAACGACGCGATTGAGACCATGTTCCTTGATTGCCTCCTCAATCTCTCGCTGTCCTGGATCAGCACAGGTGTAACGGTTCACCTGTACAAGCACAACTCCCGGGAGTGTCTTTGAGTACTCAGCCACAGCCTCTATGTCAACAACTGCACCAATGTTCTTTCCACACATACAGGGGAAAACACCGATACGTAGTTCGGAATCAGTTGATACAACCTCAATCTCGGTTGGTTCAGCACTTCCTTTAGGGTCACTTGTGGTCATATGGGAATCCTCGTTCTGTAGAACACAACTGGCGAGCTTCAATCAGTACTAGTAATAAAGGTTGAGAATAACTGACTTGGACCCTTCACGATATTTCATCTTCCGACCAGTATGATGTCCAAGAAGGAAGCACCAAAAGCGTAAAAAGTACGTCACGAGGGAATTCTCTAAGTGTGGAGGCTACAAGGATGACCGGTAAGGTTTGGAAGTACATCACTGAGAAGCTTGAGACAGAGGGTGCCTGTCACTTCTCTCTTCTTGATCCAGATCCCCTTTCAATGACAATAGAGCGTGTAGTAGAGATTGCTACTCTCGCAGAGAAGGCTGGTAGTGATGCTATCATGATTGGAGGCAGTACTATCTTTGGTGTCATTGATGATGCTGTGGCAAAGATTAAGGAAGCCGTTGAGATCCCAACCATTCTATTCCCAGGCAACATAACGGGAGTTTCTGAACATGCAGATGCGATGTTCTTCATGACCCTTCTCAACAGCACTAATCCTTACTACATCATAGGCGCACAAGCACTTGCAGCACCAAAGGTCAAGCTCACCGGAATCGAAACTATTCCGATGGCATATCTCATAGTTGCTCCCGGAAAGACAGCCTCTTGGGTTGGTGATGCCAAGCCATTCCTCCGGGACAAACCAAAGCTACCGGCAATGTATGCTATTGCTGCTGAACTCCTGGGAATGAAGCTCGTCTATCTTGAGGCTGGTAGCGGAGCTGAGGGTGGAGGAGTCCCACCAGAGATGATAGCCACAGTTTCGAAGTTCATTGACATTCCTCTGATAACAGGAGGTGGTTTCAATGACGAGCAATCGGTGGTCACAGCTGTGGATGCTGGAGCTTCCATTGTGGTCCAAGGAACCTACCTCGAAAAACATGTCGAGAAGGACGGCGGAGCGGGCCTTGCCAAGATCATCAAGGGTCTCAAGAATGCTGGCGCCAAGAGAGTTTAAATACTTGACATCCTTTTTGACTGAAAGACGCCCCGGAGTTGCATTACATTGTCCTCAAAGACCGAGATGTTGAATGAGCTTCTCATCGATCTGAGCCGTGCATCACAGGGAAATGTAGAAGCAAGTGCAATCATATCAAAATCACAGGGTCTCACCATCTGCACACACTATCCAGAGGGTGTAGATGAAACAAGAATTCCTGATGAGGATGTCATTGCTGGTCGGTCCACTCAGATACAGGAGGCCACTCGGAAGGTCTTCAAGCAGCTCAAGAGAGGAAACCTAGTTCGAACTCTTATAGAGGGCGAAACTGGTTATGTCATCATCTGTGATGCCGGAGATGACGCGATTCTTTCAGCACTGACAAACAAGCGTGCTAACATCGGATACATGTTCTTCATGATGACCCGTATCGCCAAGAAGATCGAGAAGGTCCTCTCCTAAAACATCTGGTCTTTCCGTCAATTTTATCTGGCCTACACAACAGGACCAAAGAGTCGGTGATACTGTGGCAGAAGAGAAGCCCGTCGAGAAATCAGAAGATGAGTCAGAAGATCCCTGGGCAAATTGGCGTCAGGCAGGAGTAGTAGCCAGAGAGGCATTAGACCTTGCACGACCGATGGTGAAGCCTGATACAAAGGTTCTTGACATCATCAACACAGTAGAGGACTACATCCGAGAGAACTCATCTGGAACTTCGTTCCCCTGCAACGTCGCGCTGAACAACGTTGCTGCTCACTATACTTCTCCTCTCAACGATGAGACTGTGATTGAGGAAGGTGACCTCGTGACAGTGGACTGTGGGGCTCATGTCGAGGGATGCATCGCAGACACAGCGTTCACCATTGCACTGAATCCAGACCACGAGGCTCTCGTCAAGGCGGCTGAGGATGCAACAAACGTCGCTATTCAGATGATGCGCCCTGGTGCCAAACTCAACACAATCGGTGCCCTGATCGAAGACACGATCCAGTCAGCTGGTTTTGAACCAATCAAGCAACTGTCAGGCCATCAGCTGAAGGAATGGGAGTTACACGCTGACAAGCAGGTACCTTGTGTGTCTGGCAAGTCCGAGGTCTTGGTTGAAGAGGGTGAGGTATATGCCATTGAGACCTTTGCCAGCACTGGATCTGGGAACATCTCCGACCTTCCACGTCCTCTTATCTACCAGCTACTTCCTGTGAGAGTGCCTGTGAGGTTCAAGGGAACCAAGCAGTTCTTGGGTATCGCTAGGAAGAGCTACAAAGAGTTTCCATTCGCCAAGCGTTGGATAGCTGAACAGATGTCACCAGCCTCGCTAGAGATGGCCATCAAAGAACTTGAGAAGAACGGAGCGCTCTTTGGACACAACATACTTGCTGAAGAGAAAGGAGAGTTTGTCTCACAGCACGAGCACACGGTCATCGTCACTGCCCGAGGACATGAGCGAACCACATAGTGTGCATCTGCAAACAAGCACCTAAAACAGTCGAAATCATCATCGACTAAATTCAGAAGTATTAAAAGAAAATTTTCCCAATTGCTTCTAGTGGGTTACCGGGAGACTGTTGTCAATACTATGATTAAGCAGTGAATTCTGGCGGTTTTTATCCGGGCAGACCACGTGGAGGAGAGAGAGGCAGTGGACCGTGCGCGTGGGGCTACGGACAGAAGGGGCTCTATTACAGATGTTACTGCAGAGCCTGTCGCTTGTTCTGAGTGTGGGTCTTCTTCTGTGGTCGAAGATATGACTCGCGGGGAGAGGGTGTGCGGAGGCTGCGGTCTTGTGCTGTCCGACCACCGTATTGACACTGGGGCTGAATGGCGTGCCTTCAGTGCAGAAGAGAGCGATGCACGGAGTAGGGTAGGAGCACCTGTCCGGTATACAGTTCATGACAAGGGTCTCTCCACTGTGATTGACTGGCGTGATCGAGATACCTCCGGAAAGAAGCTCAGTCCAACAAGACGCTCTGAGATCTATAGACTGAGAAAATGGCAGATCAGGTCTCGCGTTCACTCGAGCATGGACCGAAACCTTGCACAGGCAATGTCTGAACTTGAGAGACTGTCTTCCCAGCTAGGAATCCCTGGACCGATACGAGAGCTTGCTGCGCTGTTGTACAGGAAGTCAATCATCCAGAAGCTTGTCAGAGGCAGGTCCATCGAGGCCATGGTGGCAGCCACTCTATATGCGGCATGTCGAATCCGGCTGAAGCCTCGACCTCTTGATGAGGTGGCTGATGCGTCACGTGTATTACCAGGCAGCCGGTGGTGTTGTGATCCATGCTGGCAAGGTGCTGCTCCTGGATCGACCTGGTCGGGATGAGCGTCTGGTCAACCTACTACCAGCTCGCCGCGCGGCTGAGCCGCCGATCTCGACCCGTTCCGACCGATCCGCGCGCCATCGGCCTGGCCGGTTTCGCCGACGAGCTACGCGGCAAAAAGGATCAGGCTGGCCGGTGAGGCCTTTCACCCGGTAAACGTTGCCGATCTGTTCGTCAGGCTGCTGAAACAGAAGAGGCTAGGTACGCTGGGCGTTTTCATCGTCGCCGTTTTCCTTTTCACCGGAATTTTTGCCAATTTTCTCGCTCCTCGAGGCTATGAAGAAATGTTCAAAGGATCGTTCATGCAGGCGCC
>Ga0209536_100001745_pt1 | contig 35621 bp, 23 predicted proteins | sample DeeMarSeWOR28_12_FD_187461 | JGI IMG/M metagenome (GOLD analysis project Ga0209536, IMG submission 187461) | Marine sediment microbial communities from White Oak River estuary, North Carolina - WOR-2-8_12 (SPAdes) (version 2) | ecosystem: Environmental > Aquatic > Marine > Intertidal zone >...
TTGGCAGGCTGGCCATCGACTATCGTGACGGCGACACGATGGCCAGCCTGCTGTTCGAGCGCCTGCAGCCGGACCAGGAAACCACCCGACAGGTCCACTGAGCCTCGCCGCTACGCAGCCGGCAAGGCCTGTTGCTGATCCACCTGCCCTGCACCCGCAGCAGCGGATTCATCAGCGATGGCTTCGTCTGAAACCCGAAGCTGGTCGCAAATGAATTCGCACAGCGACGCCGATCGGGTCGCTGCAGTTTTTCCTCGCCTGCCGTCCTGCCTTGCCGTCACCAGCCATGGAATGCCCGGATGGCATCCCAGGCCTCCCCAGCTGTCTCGGCATAACGAAACAGCTCCAGGTCCCCGGCAGCAATGGTGCCCTCTTCCACCAGCGCATCGAAATTCACGATCCGTTCCCAGTACTCCTGCCCGAGCAGCACTACCGGCACCGGCTTGACCTTGCCGGTCTGGATCAGCGTCAGGGTCTCGAACAGCTCGTCGAGCGTGCCAAAGCCGCCGGGACAGGCGACCAGTGCCCGCGCACGCAGCAGAAAGTGCATCTTGCGAATGGCGAAATAGTGGAACTGGAAGCTCAGCTCCGGGGTGATATAGGCGTTCGGCATCTGTTCATGCGGCAGGACAATATTCAGGCCGATACTCTTGCCGCCCGCCTCGAAGGCACCGCGATTGGCCGCCTCCATGATGCCGGGGCCGCCGCCCGTGATAACGGCCAGCCGTTCCGGCCCCGGTTTCCCTGGCGCCGTGGCAATCAGTGCGGCCAGTTCCCGCGCCGCCTCGTAGTAGTGGGACTTCGCGGCGATGCGACGTGCAATAGCTGCCTCGCGCGCCAACCCGGCATCCGCCGGAGACTGCCGTGCCTTTGCTTCCGCCTGTGTCAGGCGTGCGGCAGCCGCTGCGGGATCCGGGATGCGGGTGCTGCCGAAAATCACCACCGTGCCCTGTATGCCGTACTCCTGCTGAACCAGCTCGGGTTTGAGGAGCTCCAGTTGCAGCCGCACGGCGCGCAGTTCATCGCGCAGCAGAAACTCCGTATCGGCATACGCAAGGCGAAAGGAGCTCGAGCGTGTTTGCGGAGAGTCCGGCGTGCGTCTTGCTGCACTGTCATCTTCCATCGCAGAGGGAAAAACGTCCCCGGTATTTTTCTGCATCTCCATGTGCAATTCCTGTGCTGACGTTAGAATGATGGATTACACCATAGCGCAGGGGCCGGGCGCAGCCACAGTCAGCGCGACTGGCCATGCCAGGCAGTTGCGCCCCCGACGCCGATGCGACAGAATCTGCCAAGGTCGATACGCATGAAAATACTGTCTTTCTCACCCGGACACACGGCACAAACGGTGGAGCTGAAAACTCCCGGGGGCGAGGGTGTATTCTACTGGATCGACATCGAACGCAGCGACAGCGACTGGCATGAACGCGTGCGGCCCTGGCTGAGCACCCGCCTCGACGAACGCCATATCCACGACAGCCTCAACGCAACGCATCCGCCGTTCTACGACGGCACGGACGACTACGACATGCTCATCGTCAGGGCGCCGGGCACGGACAACTCGCCCGAGGCCCTGTCGACCGGCAGCGTGGCGCTGTTCATAACCCCTGGCGTGGTCATCAGCATCCGCCCACCGGCTGATCCGGTGTTCCGTCGGCCACGACAGCGCTTTCTCTCCGGCGAGCGCAAATCTCCCTCCTCCGTGGCCATGCTCTTGTACCTGCTGCTGGACGAGGTTACCGATGGATTGATGCAATACCGCCTCATCATCGGCAACCGGCTCACGAGCTGGCAGGATGAGCTGCTTGACGGCCAGGAGTCTTTCTCGGACTGGAAGCGGCTGGTACGGCTGCGCGGCCAGCTGCGCCGGCTCGAGATGACCGTCGAGGGCCAGCTCGACGCCCTGGAGGAATGGCGCAACCAGACCTCACTGGCGCTGGAACAGCAGCTGCAGGTGCGCTTCCGCGATCTCGACGAACACCTCAAACGGGTACTGAACACCATGGTCCTGGCGCAGCATGATATCGACGGACTGCTGAACATCCACTTTTCCGCCGTTACCCAGAACACCAACGACATCCTGAAGTTTCTCGCCGTGGTTTCGGCGGTGTTCCTGCCGCTGAACCTGCTGGCCGGCTTCTTTGGCATGAACTTCCATTACCTGCCCTGGCTGGACTCGTCGCTGGCGCCGTGGGTGACCATGGGAGTGATGCTTGGTGTTGTCGCGGCGCTGCTGGTGCTGTTCCGCCGCCGCCGCTGGCTGTAGCACCTGTCATCGGCATACGCCGTGCCCACACCTCATTCGCCGCGTTCGATAACGTAAAAGATGTCGGCCGAGGAGCGTTCCGCCGATGCCTCGCCGATCAGTTTCCAGCGACTGGTAAGCGTGTAGCGCAGCCGCAGGGTGGACACCGGCTCGAACAGGCCAATGCCATAGCTGACAAACAACTCCGGTGTCAGATACTTGCCCACCAGCAACGCGGCCTGGGTGGTGGTGGCCCCCGGTTCGCTGGCGATGGAGACCTCGTCGACACCCACCTTCTCGCCCAGGCGCTTGCCCAGCGTCTCGCCGCCACTCATGCCCAGCATGAGCGCCGCCTCGTTTATGGCCGAGCGCTCCTCGTCCGAGGCGTTGCTCTCCAGGTCACGCCCCAGCACCAGCCAGGAAAGTTGCCGCGACTGCGACATGCCCGGCTCGGAAAACACCGTGAACCGCGGTTCATGCAGGCTGCCACGCACCCGCACGCCGACCAGCACGTCCGCGGCCGGGCGCCGCACCGCCTCGACATCAAGGCCCGGTGCAGAGACCGGACCGCCGGCGAACAACAGCCGCCCGGTGCGGATTTCGAGGTTCTGGCCATAGGCGCGATAACTGCCGTCACGAATGGCGAGTTCGCCGGTGGCACTGGCCGGCCGCTCCGGCTCACTGATCGTGAGCAGGTTGCCCGTCAGCTTTCCCTTCAGACCCAGCCCATCGAACCTGACGTCGTCGCCGAGTACGAAACGCACCCGGGAATAGAACTGATATGCCTTGCGCGACTCAGCTGGCTCGCTGCCGGTGACAATCACCTGGTCACCGGACACAGTGACCGCCGACTCCGGCAGCTTGCGGGGCTCGATCCGCGCCCGCGGCACACGAATCTTGCCGGACAGGTCAATCCGCGTACCGGCCAGTGCCAGCTCCAGGTCGGGTGAGGCAAGAATCTCCGCCTCCGGCGTATTGACGACCAGCACATTCTCGCCACTTAACTTCAGGCGTGCCGTCGGCACCGTGGCGGTCAGACTGGCCTGCCCGTCCAGGCTCAGCAGGCCCTCGCCCGAACGCGCCCTGGCACTCACCAGCAGATCACCCGATGGCTGGCCACGGATATCGACACCGATGTCCGTCAGCGTCAGACCGGGCGTTGCCAGTACCGCCTCGCCGTCGGTAACTACCAGACGGCCCAGCAGCCCCGGCGCACCGAGACTGCCGCTCAGCCGGACATCGCCATCCAGACGCCCGCTCAGGTGGCTGACCTCCGGATGCAACCGGCCGGCAAAGGCAATGTCCGGCAGCAGCAGCCTGGCATTGCCGCTGAGCCCGCGCTCAGTCCAGGCCTCGCCGGCATTATCCAGTGCAGCCTGCAGCGTCAGTCCGCCACCCTCGACCGGCAGACGGGCCTCGAGCCGCGCACCCTTCCGGTCGACCTGTAACTCCGCGCTGCCGGCACCGAACACCAGCAGTTCGCGCGTGGCGTCCTCCTCCGCCGCCAGCAGATGTCCCGCCGTGCTCCGCAGGCTGGCCCGTGCCTGTAACGGCTGTCCGGTTCGCTGTTGCAACTCCCCTGCACCGCTCAGCGTGCCGGTCACCCCGACGTCGGTTTCCAGCAGGCGCAGCAGTTGCGCCAGTGGCAGGCTCTGGAGACGGAAACCGGCCTGTGTGCCATCGCTGTCGCGCGCGCCATGCAGGCAGGTGACGGCATCAGCGTTCTGCCAGCAGGCCTCCGGCAACGTTGCCCGCGTCGGGCCGATCCGGCCGTCCACCGGCCCGGCCAGTCGCCAGGGCGATGCGTCACCCGCCAGCGTCAGCGTGGCGCCTGTCATGCGGTAGAGCCAGTCGGGGGCTTGCCAGTTACCCTCGACCTGCAACGCCAGGTTCGCCGGTGCCGCATCCACCGCCAGTTCGAGCCGGTGTGCCTGCGGCTGGCCACGCCCCTGAAGATGCAGGCTGTTGATCACCACGCCCGCCACCACGCCGTTGCCGTGACGAAGGTCGAGGTGCGACTCGCTGCGGCCACTCATGTCGAGGCTGGCATCCAGCGACAGCGCGTCAATGCGATCGCCCCGGTAGCGCAGCGAGCTGCCGGTGAGCGTCGTGACGAGATGTGCTTCAGATGGCTTGCCCAGCAGGCTGCCGGACCCGGCAAGGCTGCCCGAGGCGGAGGGTAGCAGCGCCGCCAGGTCGGGGCTGTCGAGCTGCCAGTCGAGCGCCAGGCGCTCGCCGAGCTCACCATCGAACGCCAGTCGCGAGGGTCCCGACGCCAGCCGGGCATCCCGCACCACGACCCGTCCGGGACGGTAACTGCCACGACCATTGAACCGCAGCGGCAGGTCGCGCAGCGTGCCACTGGCTGTCGCGGTGTCGAAACTGACCTGCCAGCCGGCCTCTTGCACCAGCAGCCCGAGCTGCAGCTGCAGATCCAGTTGCCCCGGCCAGTCAGGGTGCAGCCCGGCGGGGTTCAGACCCTCACCGTCGAGCACCAGCGCAGCATTGAAATCATTCGCCCAGTCAAGGCGGCCGCTGCCGGCCAGCCGACCCTCGAGCGCCTTGATAGTCAGCGACTCAATGTCAAACCCCTGCTGGTCTCCCCGCCCGGCGAGTTGCACCCGGCCAGTCGTGATATCCGGCACATCGAGCAAGGCGTCGGCATCCACCTCCCAGGCATCGAACGAGCCGCGCAGAACCAGTTTACCCTGTGCGCTGTTTACCGCGGCGGGGCCCTCCAGCGGCCATGCGAGCTGCCGCCAGTCCGCCTGCAGTGCCACGGCCGGCTGCGCCGCGTCGAGTCCGAGCCGGCCGCTGGCATGCAGTTGCGTGCGACCTTCATTGGCCGTCAGGAGCAGCGACTCGAGCAACAGGGCATCGGGCTGCAGTACGCCGGCAAGCCTGGCCTGTAGCGCAACCGCCGGTTCACCCTCGCTGCTGGCGTTCGCCTCCAGCAGCAGCCGCTCGGGTGTACCGTTGGCCAGCACCGCCGCGTCGAGCCGCAACGCCGGCCAGGTGGAGTTGATGGCGGCAAGCTCGGTTGCCTGCAGTTGCAGGCTGCCGCTGATCTGTACGACGTCGAACAGATTCCCGAGCTGCAGCCCGGCACTGGCGGCATAGGGTGGCTGCACCTCGAGAGACAGCTCGAGTTGCTGCAGCGAGCCATCGATGCGCAGATCTGCCACGATCGGCGCATATTCCGGCAATGCAGCGCTGACGCTGATCCCGCCCTGAACGGGATACCCCCCTGTTGCATCCAGCGTGATCCCGCCCTGCAGCTGCATGTCCGGGGAGACGAGTTCGAGGCGCTCGACGCTCAGCCTGCTGCCGCCGGCGTGCAGTACCAGCCGCAGCACCTCGACCCGGAACGGTTGCGCATCGCTACCGAAAGCGACACTCGCATCCTCGAGCACCAGATCCTGCAAAGTGATCGCCAGCGGCAGCCGGATGTGTTCCGGGAGCACCACCGGTGTCCCGCGCCCGGCCGGTGTCTCCCCCGTATGACGGTAATGCACGCCGCGCCCGGCAAGCTGTCGTACCTGTAACGTGCCGCCCGGCAGGGCCAGCGGGTCCCAATCCAGCAACACCTCATCGGCAGCCAGAGTATCGCGGTCAGTCTGGTAGCGCACCCCCTGCAGACGCAGCGGCCCGGCCAGCCGGCCGCTGACCGACTCCACCGACAGCGCCGGCCCGGCAAGCGCGGCCAGACGGGGCCAGGCAAGCTGCAGGCCCGTCTCGGTCGTCACCAGCGCGGCAACGGCCACCAGCAACAGCAGCAACAGGACCACAAGGGCACCCACGACTGTCGTGACGACCCGCCTCACAGTTCCGGCCCGATGCTGATGTGTATGCGGTAATCGCTGTGCCTGTCATCGAACGGATGGGCGACATCCAGCCGCAGCATGCCCACCGGGCTGCGCCAGCGCAGACCGACGCCGGCACCGGTTTTCAGTGACGGCAGGAAGTCGTTGTCTGCATTGCCGGAATCGACGAAGACGGCGGCGCCGAAGTTGCCGGCAAACAGGTAATCCAGTTCAGCGCTGCCGACGGCGAGATAGCGTCCGCCGACGATATCGCCGCTGTCATCGGTCGGCCCGAGCTTCTGGTAACCGTAGCCGCGCACACTCTGGTCACCACCGGCGAAGAAACGCTCGGACGCCGGCAGCTTTTCGAAATCCGCTACCGTCGTCGCTCCCAGCCGGCTGCGCAGCAGGAAGCGGCCCCGTTCGCCCAGCGGGTAGACGTAACGGCCGTCGAGTCGGCCGCGGAGAAAGCGCGTATCCGAGATCACCCCGACCGCGCCGCGCAGGTCCGCGCTCCAGCTGTAACCCTGCCGCGGAAACAGGACATTGTCGGTGCGCAGCTGTGACAGCGTAATGCCGGGTATCAGGTTCTGCGTAATCTCGTCATCCTCGCCGAGCGAGTAATCTTCGTAACGAAAGTCGACATAGAGCCTGCGCTGGAACGGTCCCCACTCGACATTCTGGCTGACTCCAAGGGTGTAGATATCCGTATTACCCTCGTCGGCGACATCATCGAACTCCACGCCGGCCTTGTAGATGAGACTGTCGGAAACCAGGTTGCCGATCGGCACCTTGTACTGCAGGCCGACCGCGCGGGAAATACGCGACACCTGCGTGTCCGCCAGCACACTGTGGCCGCGGTCGTTGATGCGGCGGAATACCGTGCCCAGCGAAATGCGCGGCCCGGTGTCCGTGCCATAGCCCAGCCCCCAGGCATAGAGACGCGGTTTGGATGGCTTCGTCGTGATGGTGACCGGGATGCGATAGTCAACCGCCTCGTCCCGGTTTGACCGCACCTCCACCCGCCTGAAGAAACCGCTGTCACCCAGCGCCAGCTGCAGCTCCAGCAGCTTGCCGGTATCAAATGGCTCACCTTCCCCGAAGCGGACATAGCGCCGGGCGAATTCCGGGTCGAGGATATCCTGCTCGATGGTGACCGGACCGAAGTAGTAGCGGCTGCCGGTAGCCAGGTGCAGGTCGATATCGGCGCGCCGTTCTGCCGGCAGGATGCGCAGTTCGGCACGGCTGTAGCGCGCATCGAGATAACCGGCCGCCAGCGCCGCCTTGAGCAGCGCCTGCTTGGTGTCTTCGTAATCCGTGTGCAGCAGTTGCTGGCCGCTCCCCAGCTTGCCGGCCTGCAGGGCCTCCTTCACCAGCGCATCTTCCCTGCCCGCGCCCTCGACCCTGATGCTAACGCGGCCAACCAGGGTGACCGGCCCCGGGTCGATCCGGTAACCGGCATGCCAGATACCATCGCGTTTATTCAGGCTGGTATCGATAACCGGCTGGTAATAACCGAAGGGTTGCAACGCCTGCGTGATCTCTCCGCGGGCGCGTTGATGCAGGCGCCGCAGTACCCCCTCTGTCAGTGGCTCCTCCTGCGCATCCTCGCCGATGCCCGGCAGCTTCAGGAGTACGGGCTTGCGTTCATGAGAGACAATGCCCAGGTGGGCCCGCACATTCTCCAGCAGGGCGCCGTCGATACCACTGATCTCCACCTTGACTTCAACCTGTGCATGGACGAGGGACGACTGGAGCAACAGCAAAAGGGCAAGGACAAGGCTGCGCTTCAGTTGTACGGCAAAGACCATGGGCATGTCATAGAGAGGGGGCGTATTACCAGCCGGTTTCGGGAACTGCCAATCATTGTGTGTGAGAAGCAGGCGTGTCAGCTACTGGCAGGGACAATAAGCCGCAGCCGCCACCTTGGCAATCATTTCTGGTTATACTTGGCCGCACCCGTATAACACACAACACCGGCCTTCCGGAAAGAGTGGTGACCCATGTTTGAATCGGCGGAAATCGAACACGACATCGACAAGGCCACATTTGAAGAACGCTTGCCGCAGCTTCGCACCGATATCCTCAATGCACAGTTCGAGCTGCTCGAGGCAAGATCGTTTCCGGTGATCCTGGTCTTCGGCGGCATGGAGGGTACCGGCGTCATCGACTCGCTCACCAACGCCTACACGGTGCTGGATGCCCGCCACGTTATCGCCTCCGCCTTCGACAAGCCCACGCAGGAAGAGTCGGAGCGCCCGCGCATGTGGCGTTACTGGCGCGAACTGCCATCCAGGGGCGAAATGGGTGTCTACGTCGGCGCCTGGTACAGCGCGCCGCTCACCGGGCGCATCCTTGGCAAGTCCCGGGCCGCGGAGTTCGAGCAGGAACTGGAGAACATAAAGCGATTCGAGTCCATGCTGGCCGCAGAGGGTGCCCTGATCGTCAAGTTCTGGCTGCACATCAGCAAGGACGAGCAGAAAAAACGGCTCGGCAAACTCGTAAAGAGAGCCCGCACCAGCTGGCGGGTGGAGGAATCCCCCTGGGGCGGCAGCAAGCGCTACAAGCAGGTGAAGCTTGCCGCGGAGCACATGATGAAGGTCACTGGCAAGGACAGTGCCCCCTGGATTACCGTCAACGCGGCAAACCGTTACTACCGCGGCCTGACCATCGCAACAACCATCCTGAACGCCATCAATGCACGGCTCGCACAGACCGGGCACGAAGCCCCGGTGAGCGCTCCGGTCAGCATCCCGGCAATCAACAGCCAGACAGTGCTGACGGCACTGGACCTGTCGAGACAGCTGGAGAAGCAGGATTACAAGAAGCAACTGGCCCGCCACCAGGACCGCCTTAACCAGCTACTGTCAAAGAAAAAGTTTAAAAAGAGATCGCTAGTACTTGTTTTTGAAGGTAATGACGCGGCAGGTAAGGGAGGCGCCATTCGCCGCATCATCCAGTACATGGACCCCCGGCGCTACCGCGTCAACCAGTTTGCCGCACCCACTGATGAAGAAAGGGGGCACCCGTACCTGTGGCGTTTCTGGCGCCGTCTGCCACGCCAGGGCGATGTCGCGATATTCGACCGGTCGTGGTACGGCCGCGTACTGGTCGAGCGCGTGGAAAACTTCTGCTCCGAGGCAGACTGGCGACGCGCCTATGGCGAGATCAACGATTTCGAATCCGACATGAGTGATGCCGGCGCAATCGTGATCAAATTCTGGCTGACCATCGACAAGGACGAGCAGGAACGACGCTTCAAGGCGCGGGAGGAAACCGGCTACAAGCGCTACAAGATTACCGATGAAGACTGGCGCAACCGAGAAAAATGGGACGATTACGCCAGCGCCGTGTGCGACATGGTCGATCTGACCAGCACCTCAAACGCACCCTGGACACTGGTCGAGGCAAACGACAAGTACCACGCCCGGGTCAAGGTTCTGAAAACCATCTGCGAGCGCCTCGAGGAAAGCCTCTAGTAGTCAACTAAAGATGCCCCGCCGTTTACACCCGGCGGCGACAGGGGGGATCGAACGGGGTTGCCCGCAAGCCGGTTGCCGGTATGACACCGGCAACCGTTCATGGCCAGTCCGCCTGCGCCGCATTCGCGCCAGGCGCTAACCAGTTTTTCCAGCAATTACAATGCCTTAGCACGACGCTATAATCGCCCGGCCGGTTTGCCGCGCTTTTTTGTTGATATTCCCGCTGTCGATGTGATCCAAACCCTGACCTGCAGAGTAGTAATAGTCAAGACGCCCGCAGCACAGGTGCAGGATGGAGAGACACAGGTGGTTATACGGAGACGAAACAACGACAAGGTCATCCTCCCTGCCAGGAAGCTTCAATCTGGACGCGCCCCTTGCTCACTGGTCGTTCCGGGAATTTCCCCCTCCCCCGATGTATTACCGGAGCGACCAGTTTTTAACTAACCGCGACAAAGGAAATCGACATGATTACCACCACACTCGACCCGATTACCCTCAAAGACGTCACAGACCTCGACAACGCGCCCTATCTGATCGAGGGAGAGGGCGAAAACGCCCTCAGGATTTACTTCGAGTCGGAGCAGAACAGGCGTGAATACCTGGACACCCCCACGCACGGCTCAGATGGTGGCAGCAATGCGCTGAACGGCATCTATGACGACATGGCGGACAATCCGAACACCGGCAGCATCAACTAGGCAGACACTGTCTTGACACAGAGGAGAGTAACCATGAGCAACTACGAAATGCAGATACTCAAGACCGGGCAATTCTATGACGAGGCAATACGTGCGGCTGAAAGGGAAGGCGTCGAGGTTCTCTCGTCTGTCGTACCAGGCAGCAAGCTGCACGAGATCATCAACAACCCGATTGACAGCGGTATTGACGAAGGCTAGCAAGTCAATCCGGATCCGTTGAGTTGCATCCCGTCTTCCTCCTGACTGCTATCAGGGAGACTACTCACCTGGATCACCGGGATGGTCTGATAGGCCATCCCGGTTATTCCCACAGGTACACGCCCTTCATGGGTGCGGCGCCTCAGAACTCCAGCGTGGTGCGCAGTGCAAACAGCAGGCCCTCGGGACCGTCCGCATCTTCAAGACTGTCTTTCATGTACTGCAAATCGGCGGTCAGGCTCAGCAGATCATTGATGACAAACCGGTAATAGGCCTCGGCTACGTGCGTGTGACGCAGCTCTAGATTGCCACCATCCAGGTAGCCGTAGGCCAGCCCGATGTTGTCGGCCGGGCGCTGCCAGGGCGTACCACGGATATCCAGTCCACCACTGTAGAGCCATTGGTACCGGATCACTGCCGCGTCATCCTGCCGGCCGAGACGGATGAAGACACCGAGTGTCTCGCCCAGCTGCTGGTCCAGCGACATCGATACCGAGCGGCGTCGCTCCAGTGAACTGCCCTGCGGATCGGGAAAGTCCTCCGTCGTGGTGTCGACCATCAGGCGGTAATTCCCCTCGCCGAGCGCCGTAGCCACCCTGTAGCCCAGTTGCAGCCCGTAAAAACCGTAACCGTTGCCATCGTCGTTCTCGCCGATGTTCATGTAAACGCCCCGCAGGGCGATGTCTCCGACCTGCCACTCCAGCGCTGCACCCGCGTCATACGCCGGCAGCAGGGCATTCGGCGCATTGACCAGAGCCTGGTTCATGAACTGCGTGTATTCATCGTTGGAATAGGCATTCTCATCGAGGTAGTCGCTGGCACTGATGATGCCGAGCGTAATATCAAGCACATCGTCATCCGGCAGGGAAAAGCTGTGCCGGTACCATGCATTCAGCAGGTGGTCGCGGTCCCGGCCGTTGATATCCCTGACATCCTCCTCGTGGTCAGCAATCCAGGGGGCAAGCTGAAATGGTGAGGCGGCATTGAGACCGTTGCTGCGGGCAAACCCCAGCCTCGCGTACAGGGTATCCGCAGGCGCGGGAGTGTATTCCACCTCCGGCTGGAACGGCACCACGCCCCGGCAACGGTCATTGGCCCCGGCGGTTTCCGACAGGCTCTGGCACTGCAGGGAACCGGCGATAACGCCGTGCATGTTGAGACCCTGCGCCAGCTCCAGCGCCCCGACCGGTCCGCCGGCAAGCACCAGCAGGGCAGCTGTGATGATGGCAATTTCGCGGACAGGTTGAATACAGTAGTGCAACATGGGCAAATTTTACAGGCTCTGTGTATAAAGCATGGCCAGGCAAGGCAGCATACCCGGTCGTGGTTCAAAGGTATGCGCAGGGGCCGGAGAATCCCCATGCCCGCCCCATGATAATCATCATGCCCGCCACGCCGCCAGCTGTTATGCTATGCAAAAATTCGCGAGGCACCATACAGCATGAGCACCAATCCGACCACCCAGAACCTGGCACTCTTCTGCGACTTCGAGAACGTCGCGCTGGGTGTGCGTGACGCCAAGTATTCGGCATTCGACATCCAGAAGGTGCTCGAGCGGCTGCTGCTCAAGGGCAGCATCGTCGTCAAGAAGGCCTATTGCGACTGGGACCGCTACAAGGAATTCAAGAAGGCGATGCACGAGGCGGCCTTCGAGCTGATCGAGATTCCGCATGTGCGCATGTCCGGCAAGAACTCGGCCGACATCCGCATGGTCGTCGATGCCCTTGACCTCTGCTACACCAAGGCACACGTCGACACCTTTGTCATCATCAGCGGCGACTCCGATTTCTCGCCACTGGTCAGCAAGCTGCGCGAGAACAACAAGGTCGTGATCGGTGTCGGCGTCAAGAATGCCACCTCGGACCTGCTGATCGCCAACTGCGACGAGTTCATTTTTTACGACGACCTCGTGCGCGGCGCGGAGAAACAGCGTCGCAGCAAGCAGAAAAAGTCAAGGAAGACCGCGGCGCCGGAAAAGGCAGAAAAGACCGATGATAAATCCGAAGAAGAAAAGCAACAGGAGGCCATCGACCTGGTCATGGAGATGGTCGAGGACCTGTTCGAGGAGCGCGGTGAACAGGACAAGGTCTGGGGCTCCATGGTCAAGCAGACCCTGAAGCGCCGCAAGCCCGGCTTCAGCGAGACATATCATGGTTTCAGAACCTTCGGCAAGCTGCTCGAGGAAGCACAGTCGCGCAAGCTGCTGGAGCTCGAGCACGACGAGAAGTCCGGTGGCTACATCATCCGCAGCTTCAACCCGGAGGATTGACCGGCACCGCCCGGCGGCGTGATGCACAGGCGGCCATCGACGGCCGACTTCATTCTCAAGGCGCGGCTATGGAGGCGACGGCCTGTTCCAGTCGACCGACGGGGCGACGCTGCGCACATGCAGGTCCCGTTGCGGGAACGGGATCTGTATCCCGGCCTCCCGCAGCACCCGCTCGATGGCGAAATTGAGTTCGCTCAGGGTATCCAGACGACGGTCGACCAGGCGGATAAAGCAGCGCAGTTCAAAATCCAGCGAGCTTTCACCAAAGCCGCGAAACAGCACCTTCGGCGGACTGACCTTCAGACCGTCCTTTATAACGAGGGGATGTTCGCTGGCAACCTGGAGCAGTAAATCCCGCAGCCGCTCCACATCCGTTCCGTAGGCGACACCGATCGGCACGGTCACCCGCCCCCAGGGATCATTCAGCATCCAGTTGGTGACCTGGCTGGAGATCAGCTCCGAGTTCGGAACAATCACATCGGCACGGTCAAAGGTCTCTATCTGCGTTGAGCGAATACTGATCCTGCGCACATAGCCTTCGGTATTCCCGACCACGATCCAGTCACCGGTCCGGATAGGACGTTCAAACAGCAGGATGATGCCGGAGATGAAATTGTTGACGATATTCTGCAGGCCGAAGCCGATACCGACGGATAGTGCACCGACCACGATGGCCAGGCTGGTGAAATTGAATCCTGCCAGCGACAGGCCGACCAGGGCAGCCAGCATGATACCCACGTAGCCGCTGATGGTGATCACGGCCTCCTTGGCGCCGTGCGAGATTCCCAGCTTTGCCACCCAGGCCGGGAGGGCTTCGTTACGCATCCAGCGAACTGCCGTCACCAGCAGGGCGAACACGGCAATGGCAATCACCCAGTTCAGGGGCAAAATCTGCACGCCCGCCACCTGGAAGCCGCTGGTCAGGCCTTCCCTCAGCATGGTCCAGACCCTGTCGCTGTACCCCCACAGGGCAAAGGCACCGGCAGCGAAAAACAACCATATCACCACGGTCACCAGCAACCGCAGCCAGATCAGGCCGGGGACCGGCTCGTCCCGGGCGAGGCCCAGGGAGTTACGCAGGGCGCTTTGCCACTGGTAGCGCCCGGTGTCCAGGTCGTCAAACAGCTCCCGCAGCAGAACGTTGATTACCCACAGCACGCTTGCCAGCAGGGTGATACCGACCAGACCACGCAGCAGGTAGAACGAAAGATTACGAAACCCTGAAAGTTCCGCGAACAGGCTTGCCAGCAGGACCAGCATGATCAGGCCGCGCAGCTTTCGACTGTTGAACGGACTTGGTGCTTGTCGCATCGTCATGAGCAGCCACAACAGGATGACGATGGCCATCGAAAGGTATGCGGCGCGGGCGATAAGCCACTGCGCCGGGCTCATGATATCCTGGATACCCATACCGAAAACCAGCACGGCGATCACCAGCAGCGCGAGCAGCCCGTGGAGACGCTTGCCCAGCGCCCTGCAATAGGCAGGATCGGCATCGAGGAAATGCTGTGCCGGCGGACAGGGTTCGAGGAAAGTCCTGACCAGGATCGATCCCGCCAGGTACACCAGCAGACCAAGCAGCAGCACAACCGATGGCGGGACCGGCACATTCGGCAACACATACAGGAACCAGATGATGATGGTGGCCAGGACGACCAGCAGGGGGAGCTTTGCGGCGAAACAACTCAGCAGGGAAGTCACCAGGGACGATGCCACCCCTTCTCCCCGGACTTGCACCACCCTGAGCAGAAGCCGCTGCTGCCACCACATTCCGGTAAAGAACACCGCCACTACCAGTGCCGCCATAATCAGCCATTGGCTGCGCTGCATCCGGCTCAACTGCAGCCGTTCGAGCAGGAAAGTTTTGAACAGGGGATACAGGTTGTCTGCCTGCTGCAGGTTGGTGATGGAGACATCCCAGAGGTTGGGGCCCCGGTTGAGGAGGTAATTCTTCATGGCCTCAGCCTGCTGCGCCCTGAGCTGGTCGGACACGGACCTGGCATCAACCAGCAATCCGCGACAAAGGGCAAGCCGGGCCTCGTGTTCAGCAAGCTGGCTGCGGGCTTCCTGGCTGGAGTTGCCCGTATCGGCAGGTACCGGCGCGTCCGCATCAACCAGGATATCGAGGTTCTTCTTCAACCGCTCGACAACCGCCACCTGGCTGTCGATACACCTTTGCGCCGCCAGGCGAATTTCCGAGAGTCGCCCGCCCCATACATCGAATTGCCCGACGTCATCGGTCTGGCGGTTGAAGGCCTCGAACGCCGCCTCGACATCGACGATTTCCCGCCGCGCCTCCTGGATCCAGCCCTCCTCAGGCTCCGATGCCTGACTGTCGATGAGGACCGTCCAGATACAGAACAGCGCCAGCAACTGAAACAGCCGGGTTAGTACCGAAAACCGTGGCGCACTTGTCATGAGTGAACAATAGAAACTAATTCCTGCACACACAAGACTAATCTGCCGCCAGCGGGCAATCGCAAATACCCGGTCGATGCGGCTCCCCGCGCCCGGTGTGATCCCCTGCCCCGCCAGCACATGAGCGGGGACTCGTCGACGTTATGCGGAGCGGAATCCGGTTTCGCAAAATTGCCAGACCCGGCAGGCCGCGCGCATAATCCACCCCCCATGCGGACATAACCCCTGACAGCGCCTGTTGCTGGCAGCCACAAGTCGAGGCGAACACTGGCAATCCCGGCCGGCGACATCTGAAATCCGCTCAACGGGTGTTAACATGGGCCGCTTGATGCCCGGGGGACATTCCCGCTCGATACCAGCATCGGACAGGCCTGCTTGCTAATGCACCACCAATTGACCTCGACAGCCGTTACCTGCCGGCGAAACCGCCGCCGCCTGCCGTGGCTGTTCGCGGCCCTGTGCTCGCTGCTCGCAGCGGCTGCACTGGCCGATGACCTGGCCGGTTATGTCTACCCGATCTCCGATCCCTTTGAGGCCACGGTGACCGGCACTCCGGTGGAACTCAAGCACAAGTTCCGGCACAAGAAGCCCATGCGGCTGGACGACTTCGAGCTGGATGTCTTCCCGGAACGCGAGCTGCCACAGCTGTTCCAGTCGGTGCGCAAACTGGCGTTTACCCTGGCCTACCAGGAAGCCCCCGCGCCACTACTGTTCGTGATCGCCGGAACCGGCGGCAGCCACCGCTCCTCTACATCCAGATATCTTCAGCGCGTCTTCTACCAGGCCGGCTACCACGTCATCACCCTCTCTTCGCCCAGCAGCTACGAATTCATCACCGCGGCTTCCGAATCGCAATACCCGGGCATCAGCGACGAGGATGCACGGGATCTGTACCGGGTCATGCAGATGTCGCTGGAGCAGGTGAGTGGCCTCATTTCGATAACCGGCGTCTATCTCACCGGCTACAGCCTGGGTGGCCTGCAGGCGGCGTTCGTCAGCCACAGGGATGAACAGGAACAGGCGATCGGTTTCCGCAAGGTATTACTGCTGAATCCGCCGGTCAGCCTCTACACATCGGCCTCGCTGCTCGACAACCTGGTCGGCAGCGAGCGGGGCATAAAAAATGCCCATGATTATTACAGCAGGCTGTTTGGCAAGTTTACCGAGTACTTCGCCGAAAACGGCATGATCAGGCTCGACGACGAGGCCTTCATGTTCAAGTTCCAGGAGAGCGAACAGTCGTTGACGCGGGAGGAACTCATGGCGCTGATCGGCGCATCGTTTCGTTTCAGCTCAGCCGGCCTCGTCTTTACCGTGGATGCGCTCAACAGGACAGGCTATGTTGTCGAGAGGCACCAGGAACTGACACTGGGCACGCCACTCGAGCAGTACTTCAAGCGTGGACTCTGGTGGCGCTTCACCGATTATTTCGAATACCTGCTGTTGCCCTACTGGAAAGGCCGGCAGCCGCAGGACAGCAGGGAACACCTGGTCGAGAGAATCAGCCTGCATGCACTCCGCGACTATCTTGCGTCCAACCGCAAGATAGGTGTCATTTCAAACGCCGACGAGATCATACTGACGCCGGAAGATGTGGATTTTCTCACCGACACCTTCGGCAGCAGGGCAACCATCTTTCCACATGGCGGACACCTGGGCAACGTGCAGCATCGCGACTATGTTGCGCGCATGCTGGGCTTCTTCAGCACGGCTACCGGGGGGAGCTAGAGCGGACATGGAAGAACGCCTCCGGAGACGGCTGCGCCAGTCATTGCCGGCGCTCGCCCTGCTGGGCATTGCCGGCTGCGCCTCCCAACCGGCCCAGTTGCCGCCCAGGGACCCGGGCGGACTGGTCGATCCCGGCATTTACGAAGGCATGGAGGAAAGCTTCAAGCCACCACCGGGGCAGCGAACTTTCTTCGAGGTTAACGATCCGTGGGGACCGGTCAACCGCAAGCTCTATGTCTTCAACAGTTACCTGGACAACTATGTGCTGCTGCCTGCCGTTCGGGTTTACCGCACAGCACTGCCGGAACCTGTGCGGCAAGCGCTGACCAATTTCTTCACCAATCTGAACGAGATCACGACCTTTATCAACCTGGTGCTGCAGATGAAGGGTGTGGAGGCACTTTCCAGTGGCGCCCGCTTCTTCAACAACACAACCGTTGGCATCCTCGGCCTGATGGATGCGGCAACACACATGGGCATACCCAAATACGAGGAGGACCTCGGCCAGACACTGGGCCACTACGGGGCCGGCCCGGGACCTTACATCGTGCTGCCCCTGTTCGGCCCCTCCTCGCTGCGGGATACCGCTGGCCTGGCAGGTGATTTCGCTATCAGCTACAAGGTCAATGTGTTCGGAGTCCGTCAGGCAATCTGGGCCTCGATCCCGCTGACACTAATGGAAGTCGTGCAGATCCGCGACAACCTTGCCTTCTCCTACGGCGACCTGAGCTCACCTTTCGAATACGAAATGGTCCGCTATCTCTACCTGGAGAGCCGCGAACTGGACATCCGGCAATAAACCGGTAACGCGCCGGCCCCTGTAAAAACACACATGTATCGCCCGCGATTGACCGCCAGCCGGTACCCCGGCATTATGCCCCGCGTGCAGCCTCGCGCCGGCCAGCTGACAACAGCTGCCATGGCGCACGGCGACCCGGGCCAGGACAACGAGCGCTCGCCCCCGGATGCCCCGTTAGGGTGCAGCCCGGCCCGTATCCGATTTCACCGCCATGGCAGACCCGTGCCGGTGGCCTGAGCTGATTATTCTGCGTTACCTGGAGATACTTGATGAACAGTCCGAAGAAATACGTTTACGCATTCGAGGATGGCGACGGCAGCGACAAGATGCTGCTGGGCGGCAAGGGTGCCAACCTGTGCGAAATGACCCAGATCGGTATCAACGTACCACCCGGCTTCGTCATAACGACTGAGGCCTGCCTCTACTACCTTGATAACGCGGACAATGACATGCCTGCCGGCGTCATGGATGAAGTACGCGAGCAGATGCAGGCACTCGAGGAAAAAACCGGCAAGACCTTCGGAGGCAGCGAGGATCCCCTGCTGATATCGGTACGCTCCGGTTCGGCCATGTCCATGCCGGGCATGATGGATACCATCCTCAACCTCGGGCTGAACATCGACACCCTGAAGGCCCTGATTGCACAGACCGGCAACGAGCGATTTGGCTGGGACGCCTATCGCCGTTTCATACAGCTGTTCGGCAAGGTCGCGCTCGGTGTGCCGGACGAGGCCTTCGACGCCGAATTCGAGTCGGTCAAGACAAAGGCCGGCGCCACGCAGGACGTCGCACTCACGGCCCGCGACCTGCGCGAAATCTCCGACCGGTTCCTGGAAGTGGTCGAGCGGGAAACCGGCAATCCCTTCCCTGAGGACCCGATGGAGCAGCTGGAGATCGCCATCAAGGCGGTATTCGGCTCCTGGATGGGCAAGCGCGCGGTCGACTACCGGCGCGAGTTCAACATCACGCCGGACATGGCCAATGGCACCGCGGTCAACCTGGTCACCATGGTGTTCGGCAACCTGGGCGATGATTGCGCAACAGGCGTGGGCTTTACCCGCTACCCCGATACCGGCGAAAACCGGCTGTTTGGTGAGTACCTGGTGAACGCGCAGGGTGAAGATGTGGTGGCCGGTATCCGCACACCCAAGCCGATCGACATGCTGCAGGAGGAAATGCCGGAGATGTACGCGGAGCTGCAGACGCTGCGCGAGCGTCTGGAGACACACTACCGGGAAGTGCAGGACTTCGAATTCACCATCGAGAAAGGGCGTTTCTACTGCCTGCAGACCCGCAACGGCAAGATGAATGCCGTAGCCCTGATCCGCACCTCCGTGGACATGTCGCGTGAAGGCCTGATCGACAAACGACAGGCGCTGTTGCGTATCCAGCCCGACATGCTGGAACAGTTGCTGTTTCCGCGCCTGGATCCTGCCGCCCGGCATGCACCGGTAGCCCGCGGCCTGCCCGCCTCGCCCGGCGCGGCAGTCGGGCACGCCGTATTCGACGCCGACCGTGCCGAACAGCAGGGGCACGGCGGGCTGCGCGTGATCCTGGTGCGCGAGGAAACCAAGCCCGAGGACATCCACGGATTTTTTGCCTCCCAGGGCATACTGACGGCCCGTGGCGGCAAGACCTCGCACGCGGCGGTGGTCGCGCGCGGCATGGGCAAACCCTGCGTGGCGGGCGCCGAGGGCATCCATGTCGATGTGCACATGCGCAAGGCCTTCGTCGGCGAACACACCATCAGCGAGGGCGACCTGATTACCATCGATGGCACCACCGGTGATGTCTACCTCGGTGAAGTGCCGATGATCGAGGCTGAATTTTCCTCGGAGCTGGAAACCCTGCTGGGGTGGGCCGATGAAGCCGCCAGTCTCAGTATCATGGCCAACGCCGACACACCACACGATGCCGAACGGGCACTCAAGTACGGCGCCATGGGAATCGGCCTGTGTCGCACCGAGCGCATGTTCAACGACTCGGAAAGACTGCCTGTGGTTATCGAAATGATCGTTGCCGAGACCACCGAGGACCGGCAGGAGGCGCTGAACAAGCTGCTGCCGATCCAGCGCGAGGACTTCAAGGGGATTTTCAAGGTCATGGCGCCGCGACCGGTCACCATCCGGCTGCTGGATCCGCCCATCCACGAGTTCCTGCCGTCCGAGCAGCAACTGGTGGAGGAACTGGACCTGCTGCGCCACCTGAAGGATACCGTGATGGGCATGACCATCCTGTCCGAAGCCGTGCAGTTCATGTACAGCGGCCGGGAACAACCCAGCATCGAATGCCTGACGGATCCGCGCCTTGTCGAGGAAGCGGTGGAGAAAAAGGAAACCATGCTGAAAAAGGTGCGCGCCCTGTACGAAGTGAACCCGATGCTGGGTCACCGCGGCGTGCGCCTGGGGCTGTCCTTCCCGGAGATCTATTCCATGCAGATCTCCGCCATCCTGGAGGCCGCCGCCGAATGCAGCAAGGAGGGCTTCGAGGTCCATCCCGAGATCATGGTGCCGCAGGTATGCACCTCGCAGGAACTGAAACGGGTCAAGAGCTATGTCGATGCCGTGCATGAGGTGGTCGAGGACAAGTACGGCACGAAAGTCGCCTTCAAGTTCGGCACCATGATGGAGGTCGTGCGCTCCTGCATGCGCGCCGGCAGCCTGGCCGAGGAAGCCGAGTTCTTCTCTTTCGGCACCAATGACCTGACCCAGGCGGCCTTTTCGTTCTCGCGCGAGGACGCAGAGAACAAGTTCCTGCCGATGTACAACGAACGCGGGATATTGCAGGACAACCCGTTCGAGGTGCTGGACACCAAGGGTGTCGGCAAGCTGATGGAACTGGCTGTCGGCTGGGGCCGCGAGACCCGCCCGGACATGAAGGTGGGCATATGCGGCGAACACGGTGGACATCCCGACTCAATCCGCTTCTGCCACGCCATCGGCCTGAGCTATGTTTCCTGCTCGGGACCGCGCGTCCCGGTGGCCCGACTGGCCGCCGCGCATGCGTCCCTGGCAAGCGCTGGCACGGCCGCCGGCACGCAGGCGCTGTAGTCCCCACCAGGACTGCACCGGACCGGCGGCTGCCTGTTGACGGCGGAAGTCCTCCGGTGCAGCAGCCCGTCCGCCACTCACGCTGTCTGAAAAATTCGCATCCCGGGCTCACCACCGGGATTGCGGTTACGCCGGCACCTCGATTAACAATTGTCATGTGAACCGGTATTCTTGGCCGGCGGCCGGCCATGCAAGGATGCCGGCAGCCACACACAGCATCGACCCGTAACCAGGCACTGCATCCCATGACCACCACGCACAGCAAAGGCACTCACCCCACCGCCAGCACCATCATGGACAAGAATCCCAGCGTGCTTCATCCCACAGACAAGATCAGCCAGGCGGTAGAGTGCATCATGAAGCACCGTTACCGGAGGCTGCCGGTCGTGGACGATGACGGCTGCTTCATGGGCGTGTTCGGCGTGACGTGCCTGCTTCGCCTGGTACTGCCGAAAGCCGTGATCATGGACAAGGGCCTTGAATCGGCAGCCTATATCCGCGACAGCCTGTCAGACCTTCACCGGCGCCTGAAGGAGGTCGAGGATGAACCGATTTCCCTGTGCATGCGTGAGGAAATGGTCAGGGTCAGCCCGGACACACCCCTGATTGAAACGCTGCTGATCCTGTACAAAACCGGCGCCAGCCTGCCCGTGGTCGACCCTGAAACCGGCAAACTGGTGGGGGTCATTTCCTACTTTGATGTCGGCGAGAACATACTGGCAGCCGAGGTCTGACAAATGGACCACGGCTCTGAAGTGATGCACATGGTCTTCGGTCTGGACCCCCAGTGGTATGCGGGCATCCTGTTTGCACTGACCTACCTGATGATCATGAGCGAGCGCATTAACCGCGCAATCGTGTCCATGACGGCCGCCGGCCTGATGGTGCTGGGTGGCGTACTGACCCAGGAAACGGCCCTGGAAGGTATCGATTTCAACACCATCGGCCTGCTGACCGGCATGATGATTATCGTAGCCATTACCCGGCAGTCGGGTATCTTCCAGTACCTTGCCATATGGTCTGCCAAAAAGGTCAAGGCCAGCCCCTGGGGAATCCTGGTCATGCTGTCCCTGGTCACGGCCGTGCTGTCCGCCCTGCTGGACAATGTCACCACCGTGCTGCTGATAGCCCCGGTCACCCTGCTGATCACGGATTCCCTCAAGGTAAAACCGTTTCCCTACCTTTTTGCCGAGATATTCGCGGCAAATATCGGCGGTACGGCCACCCTCATCGGCGACCCGCCTAACATCATGATCGGCTCTGCCGTTGGCCTGAGCTTCAATGACTTCCTGTTCAATCTCGGGCCGATAGTGGCCCTGCTCCTGCCCGCCATGCTGCTGCCCGTCTACCTGATCTGGGGGCGGCATCTGCATGCAAGCAGCGCGGCGCGTCAACGGGTGATGGACTACAACGAGGCCGACGCCATTACCGACAAACGTCTGCTCTGGCAGTCCGTCCTGGTACTGGCCCTGGTCATTACGGGGTTCATCCTGGCCCATGATATTCGCCAGCAGCCGGCCACCATCGCCATGTTCGGCGCCGCCCTGCTGCTGCTGGTTTCCAGCCTGCCGCGCAGCCCGGGCGAACAGAGTAAGAACCTTGAACACATTTTTTCACGGGTGGAGTGGATCACCATCTTTTTCTTCATGGGCCTGTTCGTTATTGTCTATGGCGTCGAGAAAACCGGACTGCTGGAAATGCTCGCCAACAGGGTACTGGAGATGACAGGCGGCGACACAGCCCTGACCACCGTCTCGATCATCTGGACATCGGCCATTGCCTCCGCCCTGATCGACAATATTCCCTTCGTTGCGGCCATGATCCCGATGATCCAGAACATGACGGGCTTGCCCGGTGGGGCCGACGGACTCATGCCCCTGTGGTGGGCACTGGCCCTTGGCTCATGCCTCGGCGGGAATGGCAGCCTGATCGGCGCCAGTGCCAATCTGATTGTCGCGGGATTCGCGGAACGTGCAGGTCACACGCTGCAGTTCCTGCGTTTCATGCTGATCGCGTTCCCCCTGATGCTGGGCTCGATTGCCATCAGCACCGTCTATATCTATCTGCGCTACCTGTAAACATCACCAGCAGGCGCAGTTAACCGGCCCACTGATGATAACAAGGGCCGTGAGCGGCCCTTCAGGCCCGGATCAGGCGGGCCGCCGCGACTGCGACCTGCCCCAGCGCAAGCCCGCCATCATTGGCGGGTACTTTCTCCGGCGAAAGAACACGGATGTCCGACTGCCTCAGCGACGAACTGACGCCCTCCAGCAGCAGCCGGTTCTGAAAAACCCCGCCACCGAGCACAGCCGTGTCCAGGCCACGTTCATCGCACAGCACGCGCGCTGATTCCGTCACGGCCTGCACCAGCCCCTGATGGAAGCGTGCGGCGATCACGGCGGCTGCGACACCCTGGTGGAGGTCCTCCAGCAGCGCCTCCCAGAAGCGCCGCCATCCCAGCGTCCTGATTTCACCCTCCTCCAGGTCGAACGGATAGCCGTGCGATGCCTGGCAGTGAAACTCGCCTGTTGCCAGCGATTCGAGTTCAATCGCCGCCTGCCCCTCGTGCGAGACACGTTCACGGCACAGCCCGATGGCGGCGGCAACGGCATCGAACAGGCGACCGCAGGAAGAGGCCAGCGGGCTGTTGAGTCCCTTCTCCGCCATGGTCTGGAAGCCCTCCAGTGGCCTGGTTTCGAGGAAGCGGACAATGTCGAGATCCGGATAGCGCTCCCGTATCGGCTCCCAGCCGAAGTTAAGGAGCAGATGGGCCAGGGTGTTCCGCCAGGGCTCGCGCATGGCCTGCGAACCGCCCAGCATGTGAACGGGCTGGAACCGGGCGAGGCGACGGAAACCGGCATAATCGGCCAGCAGGAATTCCCCGCCCCAGAAGGTGTCGTCCCCGCCGAAGCCCAGTCCGTCGAGCACGATGCCGAGTACCGGCCGTGTATCCAGCGGCAAACCATGCTCCGCCAGGCAGGATGCGATGTGCGCATGGTGGTGCTGGACTTTCTGCAGCGGCAGTCCCGAGGCCTGCGCCTGCTCCTGCCCCAGCCGGGTCGAGAGATACTGCGGATGCTGATCCACGACAATACACGCCGGCTGGTGATCAAACAGGCCCCGGTACAGCTCCAGGCTGTGATGGTAATCGCCGTAGGTCACTGCATCTTCCAGGTCGCCGATGTGCTGCGACAGGACCGCCCGCCCCGCTTGCAGCAGGCAGAAGGTGTTCTTCAGCTCGCCCCCCATCGCCAGTATGCTGCCGGCTTGCGCGAATTCCTCCGGCAGCAGGACCGGTTGCGGTGCATAGCCGCGCGCGCGGCGCAGAAAGCGCGGCCTGCCATCGGCGACACGCAGCACCGAGTCGTCAAGCCGGTTGACGATATCGCGGTCATGCAGCAGGTAATAATCGGCGATTTGCTCCAGCCTCCGGCGGGCGTCCCGGTTGTCGATCGTCTGCGGTTCGTCACTGCGGTTACCCGAGGTCATGACCACCGGCCGGGCCATGTCCTGCATCAGCAGATGGTGCAACGGCGTGTAGGGCAGCATGAAACCCAGTGTATGCTGGCCGGGTGCGATGCCGGCAGCGAGGGATTCGCCTGCCGCATCCAGCACCACGATGGGGGCCGCCCTGTCGTGCAGCAGCGTCGCCCCGGTTTCGTCCAGTTCGGCGAAACGCCTGACCATGTCGATATCGCGCGCCATCAGCGCAAGCGCCTTGTGGTAGCGGACCTTGCGACGGCGCAACTCGTCGACCGCCGTCCCGCTGCCCGCGTCGCATGCCAGATGGAAACCGCCGATGCCCCTGATCGCAACGATATGGCCCTCGCGGATCAGCCGCGCGGCGGTGTCGATCACATCGCCATCCTCATCGGGTGGCAGCCTGCGACCGGCGGCGTCCTCCAGCCATACCCGGGGGCCGCAGTCGCCGCAGGCATTGGGTTGTGCGTGGAAGCGGCGGTCGGCCGGATCATCGTACTCTGCCTGACAGCGCGGGCACATCGTGAACGGGGACATGCTGGTGTTGGCGCGATCGTAGGGTATCGCCCGGATGATCGACAGCCTGGGGCCGCAATGGGTACAGTTGGTGAAGGGATAGCGGAAGCGGCGATTGGCCGGATCCAGCACGTCGGCCAGGCATGCCGCACAGGTGGCGGCATCCGCCGCCACGCCGGTACGCGCCTCGCCTTGCCGGCTGGTGACAATCTCGAAAGCCGCCGGCACCTCGCCTTCCTCGACCAGCGGGGCACGGGCAATCGCCTCGATATGCGACAGGGGTGGCTGCTCGGCCTGGATACGCCGCACGAAGGTATCCAGCGACTCCCGGCTCCCCCAGGCGTGAATCAGCACCCCCTCGGCATCGTTCCAGACCTGCCCGGTGAGTGCGCACTCACTGGCCAGCCGCCAGACCGTCGGCCGGAAACCCACGCCCTGTACGATACCGGTCACCCGGATGCTTTCCCCTGGCATCAATGCACCACGAGCGCGAACGGGCACAGGCCCCAATGTTCTCCGGGAGCCGTTACCCTGCCATGGCCTGGCGTGATGCGCGCGATACAAACCATTCCAGGCAAGCGGTCCATGACACGGTTGCGCACGGCGTGGCCGCTCAAGCTGGCCAGTAAGACGTTTCGATGCCCTCGCCCAGATCGGCCTCAATCAACCGGCGGCGCACTTCCAGCAACTGCCCGATCAGCTGCGGCTCGAAACGCTCGTAGGCCCCTGCATCGGGTACGCGCTTGACCACCACGCCGAGCAACTCGGTAATGGCATTGCCGATCGAGTTCTGGCTGATCGTGACTATGAGCTTGTCCTCGTCGTTGCGGTAGATGAGCTGCTTGAAGGCCGGCTGCCAGCGTATGGCATTGGCATAGGCGGCATCGACGATACAGTTGTCGCGCACCTTCTTCGCCGTCTTCAGGAAATCATTGTTGAACAGCAGCACGTTCTCGACATGCTCGGGAAAGTACAGGTCATCCAGCATCGGCGCATTACGCGTGGACACCTGGCTGAAGAACGTCCGGTAGAAATCCATGAAACCCTTGAGGATCGCGTCGTACTCGTTCCAGAAACCGACCTCTTCCAGTGCCGCCACCCCGCCCTGGATTTCCCAGCTCGGCAGACCCTGCGGGTAACCGGTCAGTTCGATGCGCGAGGCTGCCTCGCCTACCGGCCAGAGAATTTCCAGGTCCAGCGCGCGATCGAAGAACTCGCGGTAGACATCATGCATGTAGGCCTCGAACAGGCTGTGCTGACCACCGTCCGTGAGGTTCGGATTTTTCGGGTCGGCCGGCTGTGCAGTACGCAACTCTTGCTTGTCGAACACCATGAAATGATTGTGCAGCATCCGTATGCTGGGCACGCCGGGAGAGGTCAGCGGCCAGGTCGCATCGAGGCTGGCCTCACCGGCCAGCAGCAGGTGGGTTTCAGGGTCCGGATAACGCTCCACCATGTAGTCGATGATGATCTGGTTCATACGGTTCCAGATGCGCTTCACCTCGTCCGGCACCTGGGTGCGGCGCACCGGCCGGCCGAGCGGGTTCAGAATGCATTCCGATGTGTTGTAGATGATCGAGGTATCGAACTCACGACTGTGGCCGAGCGCCTTGCGGTAGAGCAGCAGGTTCTCCGGGTTCGTCAACAGCCCGTTGTTCTGCATCAGGTCGTTCAGGTTCTCGGTGCTGTTGAAAAACTCGTTGGGTGCCATGGCCTCCGGCACATCCAGCGGGATGGGCCTGAACGGGGTGACGATTTCTCTTGGGCAGGACTGCATGCTGTTGCTCCAGGTGTCCTTCGGATAAGGATGTAAAAGTCTGTATGCAGGCCGGAACAGCGACAGCGCAACCCGGCATGTTTATCGGCTTGCACTCCACTGGCCCGACCCGCAAACCAACGGTTAATACTGTGGCCCGGCGATCCAGTCGAGACCAAGCGGGTTGTCCGGGTCGATCCCGTCCATGAAGGGCAGTCTGCGCTGCTCGTGGGTCAGCTGGTAGGTCAGGCCGATCCAGTTGCCGACAATACCCTCGGCGGTATCGTGCCAGGTGTTGTCGAGGCGGCCGGCAACCAGATGCTCCGGAAATTCCGGGGCAGGGTCACCCGCTGCCTGCGCCGCGGCCAGGCGCTGGCGGTACTCGCCGAGAAGCGCCTGCTCGCAGGGCTTGAGGTAGTTGTCGGGAAACGGCGGGTAGTCACCGCGTTCACCGGCGGCAAAACGCTGCACCTCGCGCTTGTACTCCTTCAGCAGCGACACGGTGTCATACTCCGGGTGCCCCTGGAAATAAACGACCCGGAAGCCATCCGGGCTGACGGCCAGGTGCACGCCCGCTTCCGCGCTCTCCACCAGCACATGCAGGCCTGCCTCGCGGAACTGTTCAGCGCTGATGTTGTTGAATCGCGAGTGCGGCACATCGAATTGCGTATTGACATCGTTGACCAGCGGATGCGTTGTCCGGATCACCCGGTGCGGAAACACGCCCCAGCGCTTGGCAGGCAGCGGCGTGCGCTTCTGGCCGTACTGAAACTGCATCGCCGCGTGGGTGGCAAGACACGAACACAGCACCGAGGTGACGTTATCCTGCGCCCAGTCGAACACCTCGCGCAACGGCTCCCAGAACGGCTCCTGCGAGAGGTCGGGGTGGGAGACATTGGCCCCGGTAATGATCAGCGCATCCAGCCCCTCGGCGCGGATCTGCTCGAAGCTGTCGTAGTAGCGTTCGATATGCGCCCGTGCCTGCTCCCCGCGCGGCAATTCCTGCAACGTAAAAGGGTGCATGTAGAACTGGGCGATGGGGTTGCTCTCCCCCACCAGGCGGAAGAACTGGCGCTCGGTCGCGGCCAGCGCCGCATCCGGCATCATGTTCAGGACACCGATATGCAACTCGCGAATAGCCTGGTGCATGGCCCGGCCGGGCTCGAGGATGGTCTGGCCTTCCCGGCGCAGGCGTTCGAAGGTCGGCAGATCACTGTGGGCAACAATCGGCATGCGTGCTACTCCTGCGGCTCGTTCGCCTTGCGGGCAATGGCGTTTTCCATCAGGTCGAGAAAGTCCTGCTCGTCGCGCACCGCCGCCACCTCGTGCGAGGTCACCGTGTAGCCATGCGGGCGCGCAATGGCCTCGTAGCGCGGCACCCGCGAATGGAACAGGCGCGGAAATACCCAGCGACAGAAATCATCCGGATCCACCTGCGCGGCATACTCCAGTCCGTGCAGCTCCAGGTACTGCTGTAGCTGCTCTGCGAGGAACTCGGGGCGGTAATACAATGGCTTGGGACTGCTCTGGGCCCGGCTTATCAGGGCATCCTCCTCGGCCTTCTCGGTCACCCGGATGTAGAGGATCAGCGAGTGCTTCACCAGCAGGTCGATCACGGAAGGATCATCGAGTTCACACAGACTGCCGCCGACGTCGTTGATGAAGTTGTCATAACCGTAGATCTCGTGCGCCTTGCGGACAAACTCGGGCACATCCTGCATGGCCGCAATCTCCGCCTGACGATACAGCGCCTGTCGCCGCGAGAATTCATCCAGCGGCACGCCACCGAGTTCGGGATTGCCGAGTTTGCCGACAAAACTCAGCACCGGCCCCAGATCATGCACCTTGATATTATTGCGGATGTGGATCCAGTCGCGGCGCAGCAGGTCGCGCAGGAATGGCGTCTGCATCGCCTGCTGCTTGATCAGGTCCATGATCGGCTCGTCCAGATAGCGGGTGCCGATACGGTAATCGCCCGAGTAGTGAAACCAGAAGTGGTTGCGCAGCAGCATCGACAGGTGGGTCTTGCCCACCCCGGACATTCCCAGCAGGGTGATGCTTTTGTTCTTCCAGCCACGGAACTCGTCAATGGTGAACTTCATGCTGCAGACTCCGGGATATAGGCAAAGGGAAAGTTTAACCGAAACGCCGCCCGGCGTCAGAGAGCCGGTACATGCCCGGCCTCCGCCGTCGACAGCCGGCAGAAACCGGTCGTTATACCGGGGTGATATACCTGCCCTGCACAGTCGCTGTCGACCGTGCTCCTGTTTGTTTACAATCATGCCAGGCAGGACGCAAGCGACACGCGAATTGATTCTCGACAGGGGCAGCAATGTATACCAGCCAGTTACGTGACCACGAAATCCGGGGTGAACTGCGATTCCATGAAAGCGGACACGGATTCACGAATATCGAGATCACCAATGCCAGGGCGCGGGCAACTATATCGACCTATGCAGGCCAGGTTCTGTCTTACCGGCCGAACAGCTGCAGGGACGATTTGCTGTTTCTCGGCAACAGGGCCCACTACGAAGACGGCAAGGCGATCAAGGGCGGCATTCCGGTGTGCTGGCCCTGGTTCGGCGCCGATCCTGATGGCGCGGGGAGACCTGCACACGGTTTTGTGCGGACCCGGCAATGGGAAACCGGCGGCAGCGAGTCACTCGCGGACGGATCGACACGCGTCGTCATGCGCCTGACCGACACCGGTGAAACCCGGAAAATCTGGCCACACCCGTTCAGGCTATGCCTTGAAATCACAGTTGGAGATTCACTCAGGGTAGCACTTGTTACGCATAACACCGGTGACAGCAGTATCACCATCAGCCAGGCGCTGCATACCTATTTCCGTGTCGGTGACGTCAGCAAGGTCCGGGTGCTGGGTCTGGATGGCACTGAATACCTGGATAAAGTGGCCAACTTCGCCCGCAAGACACAATCGGGGCCGGTGACAGTCGAAGGCGAGGTCGATCGTATCTACACGGGTGTAAGCGGCGACCTGCTGATCGATGACGCCTCGCTCGCTCGCCGGATCCGGATCACGACCAGAGGCTCCGGCACTGCCGTGGTGTGGAATCCATGGATCGAGATCGCCGCCGGCATGGCCGACCTCGATGATGACGACTACAGGAAAATGATCTGTGTCGAAACCGCGAATGCCGGCCCCGAGACGATAGAAATCGCCGCGGGCGGCAAGTACCGCCTTGAAGCGGAATATACCGTCGAGGCCTGACAGTCAACTGCAGCAGGACGCCGCCCCGCCCCGCTCACAACCGGTCACGTGGTGAACTTGCCGCTTCGCACCCGTTCAACCTCCATCATCTCGAGCTCTCGCGAACCCGATACGATGACGTTTTCGTCGAGAGCGAAGTCCAGCGACAGGTCATGACGCTCGCAGGGCACCGCGTTCAGGATCACCTTGATGGCATTCAGTCTTGCCAGGTGCTTGTCGTTTGAACGCACCACCGTCCATGGCGCGTCGATGGTATGGGTGCGTTTCAGCATTTCATACTTGACGTTGGTGAAATCATCCCAGCGGTCCTGTGCCTGCAGATCGACCTCGCTGAGTTTCCACTGCCGCAGCGGGTCCGTCTTGCGTCGTTCGAACCGGCGCGCCTGCTCCTCCTTGGTGACACTGAAATAGAGCTTCACCAGGATGGTGTCCTGCCGAACCAGGTCGCGCTCGAAGCCCACCACACCCCGCATGAAATCGTAGTATTCCTTTTCGCTGCAGTAACTGAAAACACGCTCGACCATGGCGCGGTTGTACCAGCTGCGGTCGAACAGCACGGTCTCGCCGGCGCGCGGGAACTGCGACACGTATTTCTGGTAGTACCACTGGGTTTTCTGTTCCTCGGTCGGCTTGCCGAGCGCCACCACGCGGTAGTGCTTCTCGTTCATATAGCGGGTCACCCGGCGAATGGTGCCGCCCTTGCCCGCCGCATCACGACCCTCGAACAGGATAATCATGCGCCGCTGGTTTTCCTCGAGGTACTGCTGGAGCTTCAGCAACTCGGCCTGGAACGGCTTGAGTTCCTCTTCGCGCCGGTAGCGCTTGATGGCCTTTTTCTCCTCGGCCTTCAGGCTGGCATTCTCTTTAGCCAGCTCCTCGTGCTCCAGCACATAATCCTTCAGGCTTAGCGTCTTACCGTCCACCTCGATCTGTTCGGGATTCAGTTCATGATCCACAGTCCTGTACTCCTGAAATCTGTTCTGTTAGCGGCGCAATACTATACCGGACGAGACAAGTTACTTACTTGGCCGTCCGGCGGCAAAACGCTAAACCTAGCGCAACCCGTGCAATGCGTTATTGATCCTGCTCAATTAAATCCGGTGAGCCGGGCATGGAACCGGCATTGCAACGGCAGCAAATACCATTCACCGGGTGCTGGCCGTGTCAGCCAGCCGGGATAACGCACCTGTCGGCCGCCTGTTCCCGGGGCTTCTATTTCCACTCCCGGCTATGGTTGAATATACAGCCCCGGCCACGCAGGACGCAGGATCAGCATGGAAAGTTCAAGGATTGCCACACAGCCATTTCCGGACCAGCGCCCCGGCACCTCGGGCCTGCGTAAAAAAGTCAGGATCTTCCAGACGCCCCACTACCTGGAAAACTTTGTCCAGTCGATATTCGATACCCAGGCGGACCTCAGGGGGGGCGCACTCGTCGTGGGCGGTGATGGCCGATACTATAATCGGCAGGCGATACAGATCATTATCCGAATGGCAGCGGCCAACGGTGTGGCCAGGGTCATCGTTGGCCAGGGCGGCCTGCTGTCGACTCCGGCCGCCTCCTGCGTCATCCGCAAATACCGCAGCAACGGCGGCATCATACTCTCCGCCAGCCACAACCCGGGAGGCCCGGACGAGGATTTCGGCATCAAGTTCAACACCGCCAACGGCGGCCCGGCCCCTGAGAGTATCACCGAGGCCATCTTTGCACGCACCCGGGAGATAACCGAATACCGGACTCTCACCCCGGGGGAGATCGACCTCGATAGCATTGGCTCCCTGTCGCTGGGGAAAACCCGCGTGGAGATCATTGATCCGGTGGCCGACTACGCCGCCCTGATGGAGGAACTGTTCGATTTCGGACGTATTCGCCAGCTGTTCAACTCCGGGCTGTTCCGCATGCGTTTCGACGCCATGCACGCCATCACCGGCCCTTACGCCAGGCACATTCTGGAAGACATGCTGGGCGCGGAACCCGGCACCGTCATCAATGGCGTCCCCAGGGAAGATTTCGGCGGCGGTCACCCCGACCCCAATCTGGTGCACGCCCACGAGGTGGTCGCCCTGACAACGGGGCGTGGAGCCGTCGATTTTGCCGCTGCCTCCGATGGTGATGGCGACCGGAACATGATCCTGGGCCGCAATTTCTTCGTCACTCCCAGCGACAGTCTGGCGGTGATGGCCGCCAATGCCCATCACATCAAGGGTTATGCCGGTGGCATCAGCGGGGTGGCCCGTTCCATGCCGACCAGCCAGGCAGTCGACCGGGTAGCCGAGGCACTGGGCCTGGACTGCTACGAGACGCCGACCGGCTGGAAGTTCTTCGGCAACCTGCTGGATGCGAATCGCATCACCCTGTGCGGCGAGGAAAGTTTCGGCACCGGCTCAGACCACGTCAGGGAAAAGGACGGCCTGTGGGCGGTACTCTTCTGGCTCAACCTGCTGGCGGTTCGCAAGCAGTCCGTGGCAGCGATCGTGCAGGAACACTGGCGCAGGTTCGGACGCAATTACTACACCCGCTATGACTACGAAGGAATAGACACAGGGTCCGCCAATGGCCTGATGACCTATCTGCAGGCCCGCCTTGCAGGCCTGCCAGGCTCGGCGCTGGGCAGTTACACGGTCGGCTATGCCGATAATTTCACCTACACAGATCCGGTTGATGGCAGTGTCTCGGAGAACCAGGGTATCCGTATTGGCTTCACCGATGGATCGCGCATTGTCTATCGGCTCTCGGGCACCGGGACAGAAGGTGCAACCCTGAGAGTCTATCTTGAGGCCTTCGAGCCAGATCCTGAACAGCAGGGCCGCGAGACTGCCGCGGTAATGCAGCCCCTCGTCGAGATCGCAGTGGGCCTGGCGGAGATCGAATCCCGCACCGGATGCAGGGAACCCACGGTGATCACCTGACCCCCCTGGTCGGGAGGCCGGATACCCGCTGAAGCCCTGGCTGCATCCCGGGACAGCAGGTCCTCAAGTCAGCATCTGCAGGCACCCGGACCACTCTGCGGAATATCCCCTGGCTGAGTGTGTTCACAACGGCCTGTGCCTCGCATTTTGTATATAAGCGATGACTGAAAAACGCAAGAAAATCAGAATTTTGGTTGACTAGTCACCAATAACGTCATTATATTGACGGTAATTTGGCAAGATGTCGCAAGCTGTTGCTTTCGAATCTGACCCAGCCGGCCCGATGGAAGGAGATACTGGTGATCATGGAAAGAATCAACATCAACAGGTTGCTTGTAGCCACAGCCCTGCTGGCACTGGTGTCAGTACAGGCGCCGGTCCAGGCTGCGAAACCCGGACATCTCCCGGCGCCGGCGACGCAGGCAAAGCCCCCGGGCGCGAAGTCTGCAGATAAGGCGCCACATCACATCCTAGTCAAGCTGGATGCGGCGGAGAAACTGCCGGTGTTCTCCAGCCACGCCGGCAAGCATGGCCTGCAACATCGCAGTCGCGTCTATGGCTCGGACTGGCACATTTTTTCACTACCCGCCAATGCAAATCCACGCGCCGCTGCCGCGCTGGCCCGTTCCCTGCCCGGGGCGGTTGCCGCATCGGCAGATCCCCTTATTTCACTCGATGTGCTACCCCCGCGTGACCCTCTCTATATCGAGGATGATGACCCGTCTGCCAAGTCCTTATGTGATCCACTGGTGGATCTGTGCGATGCCGCGGATCTGGTCGACCAGTGGGGGCTGTTCCGGGTGGGTGCCGAGGAGGCCTGGAACGTCACCACCGGCAGCAGTTCGGTGGTGATCGCCGTTATAGACAGCGGCGTGGACCTCGATCACGATGATCTGGCCGGTAACATCTGGAATAACCCGGCCGAGATCGCTAACGGCATCGATGATGACGGCAACGGCTTTGTCGATGACCTGCACGGCGCCGATTTTGCCGGCGACAATGTCGGTAATCTGCTCACCGACGACGTCACCTCGCAGGATGCCAATCCGGACATTCCCACGGGGGGCACCTGGATAGACGACCCGCTGGCATATCCCTGGGGCATCCGCTTCGATGGTGACCCAGCTGTGGGTGACGCCGTCGACAACAATCTTGATCTGTCTGCAGATCAGGGCGCCTTCCATGGCACCTTCGTGGCCGCCATTGCGGCGGCGATGACCGACAACATCAATCCGGATAACGGCAAGTTCGAGGGCTTGGCCGGTGCCTGCTGGAATTGCCGCATTATGCCGGTGCGGATGATCAATGCTGAAGGTATGGGCTATGGCTCGGATGCCGCGGCAGCCATCTACTACGCCACCGACATGGGCGCTGATGTCATCAATCTCAGCTGGGGCTTTGACCTGGACAGCCTGGATCCTGAAGGTATTGCAGAGGTGGCAATCATCACCGATGCGATCAACCATGCCGTTGCCCAGGGCGTCATCGTAGTGGCCTCGGCCGGCAACAGCGGTGACTCGGCCCTGCGCTTTCCCGCATCCATGGCGAACACCATTGCCGTTGGCTCGACCAACTGGCTGGACCGGCGTTCTGAATTCTCGACCATCGCCGCGCCGGGCGAGGTACCCGACAATGACATCGACGATGACGGCAATGGCCGGATCGATGATGCCCTCGATATTGTGGCGCCCGGCGAGCTTATCTGGAGCGGCTCTGTCTACAGCGCCTACGACTCACTGTTGTCCCAGTTGCTGGGCGACCCCGGTATCGAGCCGGGCCTGGACACCTATGCCAACAGCAATGGCACCTCCTTTTCCGCACCGCTGACAGCGGGTTATGTAGGCCTGTTGCTGTCGCGTTTCCCCGATGCAAGCCTGGACGATATTCGCCAGGTGCTGCGCTCCTATGCCACGGACCTGACGGATCCCGAGGGCACGGGCAGCAATCTGCCTGGCTATGACGCCTACTCTGGCTTCGGGCGGCTGAACATGGTGGTGCCCGCCAGTCTCGGGGATCCCCCGCCGACACCACCGCCCCCGCCACCCGCCGGCCCTGTCATCCCGCTAGTGGTCGATGTCGTCGAGAACGGCCAGTACGGCCATCGCTACGGCACCGACGAGCACGAGAGCTTGCTGGTCGCGACCTTCGAGGACGATGGTGTGAGCGCCTATGAACTGAGTGTCAGCGGCTATGACATCGACAGCGGTGACGAGGTCGCTGTCTACCTTAACGATACCTTCATTGCCAACCTGTCTCCCGGTCCGGACAATGATCTCAACAGCGGCGATGTCATCAGTCTGGATTCGGGGTTGCTGGCCGGCAGCGGCAACCGCCTTGAGTTCCGCCAGCGCTCGCCCGGCTTTACCTGGGGTGTAACAGATCTTGTATTACGGATTCCTCCGCCCCCGCCACCACCGCCGCCACCACCGCCGGTGGTGGTACTCACGGTGGACACACCGGATACCGGCGAGTACGGCAACAATTACGGCAGTAACGAACACCCCACCGCGCTGGTGGCAACCTTCGACGATGACGGGTCCAGCAGCTACGAGCTGCACGTGACCGGTTACGATGTCGACTATGCCGACGAGATCTCGGTAACCGTCAACGGCAGCCTGGTGGGCCATCTCAGCACGGGGCCGAACCTCGCCCTGAACGCCGGTGACGTGTTCGTGCTCGACTCGACACTGCTCAATGGCGGCACCAACACCATCGAGTTCGAGGTGAGCACCGCCGGCTATACCTGGGGCGTGACCGATCTCGCCGTGATGACACCGGGGGCACCGCCGCCGCCCCCGCCGGCACCCGAACCGGATGTCGTCCTGACGGTGGGCACCCCGGACACGGGCCAGTACGGCAACAACTACGGCAGTAATGCAAACCCGACCGTACTGGTGGCGGCCTTCGAGGGCGACGGAACGAGCAGCTACGAGCTGCATGTGACCGGTTACGATGTCGACTACACGGACGAGATCTCGGTAACCGTCAACGGCAGCCTGGTGGGCTATCTCAGCACGGGGCCGAACCTCGCCCTG
>Ga0209536_100001746_pt1 | contig 35613 bp, 28 predicted proteins | sample DeeMarSeWOR28_12_FD_187461 | JGI IMG/M metagenome (GOLD analysis project Ga0209536, IMG submission 187461) | Marine sediment microbial communities from White Oak River estuary, North Carolina - WOR-2-8_12 (SPAdes) (version 2) | ecosystem: Environmental > Aquatic > Marine > Intertidal zone >...
CTTTCCGCGCGGGTTTCATCGATTGATTCTACATTATCGGTAGATCTATTCGATTCCTTTTTCTGTGCAGGCATTCTGAACTCCCACCCTGTGCAAGTTACTTCAACTAGCTAAATATAGCACCGAATGCGGCAGACACACGTTTGCGCGCAAACTCTACAGGTGACGGCTCGAATAACTCCGGGTTAGTTGGACAGCGAGGTGAAGTTGAACGCGTCTACCTTGAGCGCTGGCATGACCATCGGGAAGAACTCTCCGGTGGCGACGGGGACGCCACTGTCGATGACCTGGCCGAGCACGCGCAGCGCCGAATCGTTCCAGCGCATATCGACGACCGGGTAGGTGACCGCGCCGTTTTCGATGCGGTAGGTGCCGTCGCGCGTCATGCCGGTGAAGCCGAGGGTTTTCGGGTCTGTCGAGCGGATGTACCAGAACCGCGTAACCAGGATGCCGTCCGCGGTGCCGCGGATCAGGTCTTCGAGGCTGCTGCCGTCACCGCTCAGGATCAGGTTGGCGGGAGAGGGTTTGGCGACGATCTGTTTCTGGCTCGCCCAGTAGCGGCTGGTCACCAGCTGTTGCGGGCGACCCTGGTCGAGCCAGACCGCTTTTTCCAGCGCCTCGCCGCCGCTGTTGAAGGCGACGGTCGGAAACAGCGGGCTTGCCGGGTCCGAGTACAGCGAGAGCCGGCCGAGCACTTCGTTAAAATCGGATAACGCCGAGCGGCCTTCGTCCGCGGCGCGCTGATCGAAGCCGCACCAGAACGCCATCGACAGCAGGTCGCCGACGGCCTGCGGTTCCAGGATTACGGTCGCCGGGCGTGGTTCGAAGACCTTCGGGTGCTGCGCCCCACGGCACTTGTCGATGGCGCGCCGCGTGGCCCGCATCAGCGCGTCTTCGGTCAGGCTCACGCCTTTGTGTTCGGCCCAGCCGCTGCCGTCAGCGCCGCTCGCGGTGACGTGATAGTCGCACAGGTGCGAACGTTCGTAGGCAAATCCGCCGGCGCTGTCGGCGTATGCCGCAAACTCCTTTTTCACGCACAGCAACTCGGCGAGGTCGATGCCCGCTGCCGCGCCTGCATGGCAGGCATCGCCGACCCGGCGGCCGACGCTGTCGATATCGAGGGCCTCGGTTTCCTCGCTGTAAGCGTGTTCCCGCGATTCGAGCCGGTTGCCCGGCGCGGGCAGCAGTTCCTCGTCGTCCGGCATGTGTTCACAATTGGCAAACACCTGCTCGACGCTGCGCCGGATGCGTTCGCGGTCATCCAGGCGGTTTATGCTGAGCGAGGTTTGCTTTTGTCCGAGACGCGCGCACAGGGTCAGCGTGTGCTGGCGTTTCAGCGTGTTTTGCGAAATCGCACAGTCGTTGAAACGCGTGCCCAGCCGCTCGCTGCCGTGCAGCGTCACCTGCAGCTCGCCGGCATGCGGTATCGCCAGGATACCGGCGATCAGATTTTCACACTGCTCGCGCTTCATGCGTCGCGCCCCCGGCAAATCCGGATATTGCGAAACCGCGTGGGCGCCGCGCCGTGCGTCATCTGTGCGATCTGCATCGGGTCTCCCTTGCCGCAGTTCATTATCCCGTGTGCGCGCCAGTGGCTCGCATCGCAGGTGGCGTCGCAGGCATTCCAGAAGGTCGGCGTGCGGCTCTGGTAAAGTGCGGCCTTGAGCATGCCGGCTTTTTTGCCATTGCGAATTTCCCACACCGCGTTGCCGCCGAACTGGAAGTTGAGGCGCCACTGGTCGATGGAGAAACTGTCCATGCCTTCGAAGTAAAGCCCGTGCCTGACGTCGGCGATCAATTCCTCCGGGCCGAGTTCCTGCTTGCCGGGCATCAGCAACAGGTTGGGGATGCGCACGATCGGGATGCTCGACCAGTGGTCGGCGCGGCAGCTGCCGCGGCTGCGCTCCTCGTCGACGTAGTGGGCGAATTCCCGACCGCTGCTATAGGTCTGGAAGATGCCATCCTTGACAATTTCCCAGCGCTGCCCGGGCACGCCGTCGTCGTCGAAACCCTGCGTGGCGAGGCCGTGTTCCAGCGTGTTGTCGGCCATCAGCGTGACCGCGTCACTGCCGTAGCGAAACCTGCCGCGCTTGTCGCGCGTAACGAACGATGACCCCGCCATCGACACCTCGTAGCCCATCACGCGATCCAGTTCGGTGGCGTGGCCGACCGATTCATGGATGGTCAGCGACAGGTTTTCCGAATCGGTGACGATGTCGAACTCGCCCTCGGGCGCGAGCCGTGCCGAGAGTTTTTCCTCGGCCTCGGCGGCGACGCGTTCGGCCTGCGCGAGGAACTCGGTCCTGTCATAGGCTTCGAAGCCGCGGCTGCAGGACGGTGCCTTCCAGTTGCGATCCTGGAAATCGCCCTGGCCCACCGCGATCGCCCAGATCACCGATTCCGACGAGGTCACGTCGCTGTGCAGTTCGGCGCCCTCGCTGTTCGCGTACCAGCGTTGCACGCGCTTGAACAGGAGATATCCCTGCGCACGTTTCACCGCGTCGTTCTTCAGCATCACTTCGTTGGCCGACACCAGCAGGCCGGCTTTTTCTTCCAGTGACACGGCGAACGGATCGACCCGGCAGTCGGACCGGTAGCTGAACTTCTGCGGCGGCTCCGGCGCCCATTGTACGCCGCCTGCGCGCGGGGCCCGCGCGGATGCGCGCGCGATCTGCAGGGCCAGCGTAACCACCTGTTCGACCTCGGCGGCCGAGTAGTTCGGCGACGAAGCGAAACCCCAGGAGCCCTGGTACAGCACGCGCACGCCGAAGCCGCAATCCTCGCTGTCGTTGCAGCCGGACAGCGCGTGATCGCGCGACATCACGCGCTGTTTGCGGATATCGAGGTAGCGCGCGTCGGCGAACTGGCAACCCGTGCGGGTGGCGATATCGCAGGCAAGTTTCAGCAGCTCGAACATGGCTTCACGTTACCACGTTTAGCGTTGAAGCGGCTGCAGGCGGCTGGTGTGTGCCTGCGGACGAACCAGCGTGATCGCGAACAGGGTCAGCGCCAGTGCGCTCCAGATGTAGACCGAATGCGTTTCACCGAACAGGATCATGCCCCAGGCGACACCGGCCAGGGTAATCACGTAGGCGGTCTGGCTGGCGAACACCGGGCCGGCGGTGTTGATGACGTAAAGCAGCAGGGTGAAGGCGATACCGCTCAACAGGCCGTTGGCGGTGGCGGCGTATTGCATCGTGCTCCAGGACTGGAACAGCGGCAGGGTGGTGTCGGTATAAAGCGCGAGCGGCAGCAGGAACAGCACGGCCGTCCCCTGGCGGGTGAAGCTGAGTTCGAGCGAACCGATTGCGGGCGGGCGGTAGCCGCCGGCATAGGTATTTTCGATCGACATGCTGACGCTGGCGAGCAGCGCCAGCAACACCCACGGCGCGAGCCCGGGCGCTGGCAGCGCGCTGTCCGGCAGCACCAGCAGCGCCATCGCCAGCAGTCCGGCGACGACGCCCAGCAGACGGCGGCCACGGGCGGCTTCGATGCGTAGCAGCGCCGATAGCAGGTAGGTGAACAGCGGCATGCTGGCAAACGCGATCGCGACCACGCCGGCCGGCAGGTGGAGTGCACACCAGAACAGAGCGATGGACGGGAAGGCGACCCCGCAACTGCCGCAGACCAGACCGAAGCGAACGATGTCGGCGCGCAGCACCGGAGGCCTTCCTTTTACAGTCAGCAGGGCCAGCATCAGCGCGCTGCTGGTGGCCACCTGCCACAGCCCCATGCCGATCGGGTGGCCGCCCGCCTCCACGCCGATCTTGGCCAGCGACAGTGCGAGACCCCAGAGCAAGCCCATCAGCAGCAGCAGCGCATAGTGCAACGGCTTCGGCACGAGCGTGGGGGTCAGTGTAGCGGTGGCTGTGATCGGTTCGGACATGGCGCTGGCAGTGTACGCCAACGTCTCGCGTGATGAAATCATCCGGCTGCGGCTTCAGCCGCGGATAAACGGGTCGGCGAGCGAAAAGCGCTACAGCGAACATGAGGATCCGCAGGCGCAAGCGCTGCCGGGCGCCAACGACGATAATCAGGCCACGATTGCTCAATAGCGATCGCTCGCGGATAACGCGGGACGATGTATTACTACACGCGGATGGCAGAAAAGAGTAAGGTTCGGTTTCTTTGCAAGCAGCCAGGATTCCGTGCAACCGGGGGAAACACATGAACCAGGATAACGTCAGCAAACTGGTGCTGGTGCTGATCGTGACGAGCGTATCGGCGCTGTTCTTTTCGATGATTTACCAGTTCCTGATGGCGATCTTTCTCGCCGGCCTGTTCAGTGCCCTGGCGCGGCCAGTCTACCGGCGGCTCGAAATTCTGTACCACGGACGCCGGCATGCCGCCTCGCTCACCACGCTGGTGCTGATGATCGTGGTGGTATTGATTCCGCTGCTGTTACTGGTGGGGCTGGTGGTGGGCCAGGCGATCGCCGTCGGTGAGACCGCGGTGCCCTGGGTCAGGCAGAACCTGACTCAACCCGACCAGCTCACGGCTTATTTGCAGCACCTGCCCTTCTACGATTATCTCGAACCCTACCGCGAGGTGATCCTGAAAAAGGCGGGACAACTCGTCGGATCGACCAGCAACTGGATCGTCGGCGTGCTGTCGCAGGCGACGCTCGGCACCGCCAACTTCCTGTTCATGACCTTTGTGTTTCTCTACACCATGTACTTCTTCCAGATGGACGGCCACAAGCTGATTCACAAGATCCTGTATTACCTGCCGCTGAATGACGACGACGAAAGCCTGATGCTCGACAAGTTCACCTCGGTGACGCGCGCGACGCTGAAGGGCAGCCTGGTGATCGGCATACTGCAGGGCTGCCTTGCCGGCGTCGCCTTTGCCGTGGCCGGCATCGACAACGCCGTGTTCTGGGGCACGGTCATGGCGGTGCTGTCGGTGATTCCGAGCATCGGTTCTGCGCTGATCTGGTTTCCCGCGGCGGTGGTGCTGATGATGCGCGGCGATGTCGCCGCCGGCATCGGTTTAATGGCCTTTTGCGGGCTGGTAGTCGGCAGCATCGACAACCTGCTGCGCCCGATACTGGTGGGCAAGGATACCAAGATGCACGAACTGATGATTTTTTTCGGCACGCTGGGGGGCATCTTCATGTTCGGCATCACCGGGATTTTCATCGGCCCGTTGATCGCTTCGCTGTTCATCACCGTGTGGGAGCTTTACGGCGTCGCCTTCAATCATTTACTGCCGGAAGTGCATTACCACGAGGAGTCGGCCAGCGCCTCCACTGAGGGCGAGGACGAGGACGAGGAAAAGTTATCATAGTGCGGTTTTTCTCCGCTGCGCGCGCCCTCGAGCGCAGCTGCGACCGCGGTGTCGGCGAGCGTCAATGCGTCGCAAGCCCACGGCGGCTAGCCCGCATTACTCGGGATTTGACATTGCAGGTCAATAGGCATAGTGTCGAACGACGTTAGTTTGCCTGTAAACCGTCTCAGCTAAGGCAAAAGGATGTAAGTAAATGGGTACGTCACATATGAGAAAATTAGTTCTCACGATTTTCACCTTCTTCTGTACCACCGCGTCCACCCAGGCCGCCAGTACTGCAGCGCAGCAGGAAGCCCCAGTAAACCAGGTAACCAGCCGCATCGCTAAAATTCAGCAACAGTTACAGGCCCGCGAGGAATCTCCGAAAGTGCTGGATAACATCCGTGTCACGCAATGGGTTAATTTTCCGAACTGGCCGAACTGGGAAAACTGGAACGACTGGAACAATAACTGGAACAACTGGTACAACTATTAGGGTGTAGGGAAAAGCTCCGCGATCCACGAGTTCCGCCAGGGATTTGAAATGACCAGAGTCCGGAATCTTCTCAATGCAGCAACCACCGGTACACCTGGCCGTGGCGATATCGGTCCGCTGGAACTGCTGGTGCTGCAGGGCACGCCTTTTTGTAACCTGGATTGCAGCTACTGTTACCTGCCGGATCGTGACGATCAAAGCAGGATGGATATCGCCGTGGTCGAACGCGCGCTGGAGCGCGTACTGCAGGCCGGCATCGTCGAGCGCGAGTTTACCGTTGTCTGGCACGCAGGCGAGCCGCTGGTGCTCGGGGTCGATTACTACGATCGAGCCATCGAACGCATTCGCGGCATAGTCCCGGATGACGTCGAGGTCAGCCATTCTATCCAGACGAATGGAGTGCTCATCGATTCACACTGGTGCGACTTTTTCAAGCGTCACAGGATTCGCCTCGGTCTCAGCATCGACGGACCCGCCGAGATCCACGATGTCTTCCGCAAGACGCGCAATGGCAGGGGAACCCACGCCAGGTTGAGCCGCAAGCTCGAGTTGCTGCACAGCTACCAGGTACCATTTCACGTGATCGCGGTGCTGACCGCAGAATCCATTCGCCAGCCCGAGGCTATGTTCGAATATTTCAGCGCGCTCGGTATCGAGCAACTTTGTTTCAATGTCGAAGAAATCGAGGGCCGTAACCTGACCTCGAAACTGCTGGAGCAGGACAGGTACGCGAGTTACTCCCGTTTTCTGACACGCTTTCACGAGTTGCGCGAGCAGCATCAGGCCGGCCTGCGGATTCGCGAGATCGATGGCGCCATCGAAGCGATAGTCTGCTGGCGCGAGCAGCAGGATGCGGCCGGGCCAAGGCCGCAGGAAAATACTCCCTTCAAGATTGTCAACGTGGATGTCAGTGGCAACTTCTGCACTTTTTCGCCCGAGCTGCTGGGTAGCCGACATGCAGGTTACGGCGAGTTTCAGCTGGGCAACCTGTTTACGACTTCGATCGACGAGTGTTTGCAGGACCCGCACTACCGGAAAATAGCCGCTGCGGTTGCCGATGGGGTGAAAAAATGCCGCAGCGAATGTGATTATTTCGATCTGTGTGGCGGCGGATCGCCATCCAACAAGCTGGCGGAAAACAACCGCCTGGACAGCAGTGAAACCGCGTTTTGTCGATTGCAGCGCAAAGCCTGTGTGGATGTCGCGTTAAACCTTCTGGAACAGAATCTGGGCATTTGTGCCGAGGTATAAAGATGAGATTGATGTTGATCGCAAAAATCGGACTCGCGGCGTTATTCATCGCCGCCGTGGCCAACCTGGTGGCGGATTATCTGCCCGGCTGGACTCAACAGGGGGAGGGCGGGATCGTCATCGTCGACAGCCCCGAAGTATATTCCCGGGAGCGTTTGATCAACGATCGTTTTCGCCAGGTGGCGTGGCTGGAAGACGAACTGGATGAAGCCAGGAACAAGAATTTTGGCAACCAGGCGATCGCCGATCTGCGCGCCATATGGAAGCTCGACAGCGGCGTAAAAATCGGCGATGCCGGCAGCGGCAGTGGCACTGCAAAGCCCGCGGGGGATGTGGCCACCACGGGCGACGCGGATAAATCCCAGGATCTCACCGTGTCCCCGAGTGAAAGATTCAGCGATATGTTGGCCTACCGCGAGGAGATCCGCACCGAGATGATGGAGACCCTGCTCGACGACCGCCACGACATCAAGGGCAACACCCTGTACCGGCTCAAGCTCGACACCACGGTTTTGCCGGAGGAGAACACCAGTAAAATGGTGGTGATCCAGGCAAGGTTGAGAAAAGCCCCGTTCTGCAAGGAAAATGGCGAAAGCGCCGATTCACATCCCTGTATCAGTATCGATGCGATCCACCGCGAGTGGATGCGGCTCACCCAGGAAACCATGAACGTGGGTGTGGATGCGATGGTCGATCTCATTCGCACCAAGAATTTGCCAACCGATACCTATGACCAGCTTAGCGGCTTCCTGCTGTCCAAGATCGACGATACCGATGCCGACGGCGTGGACTGGCGCGACGATAAACTGGTCAACCTGTTTTTCGACGACATAAAGAAGTGGGAATCCTCGGACATACTGGCGCCGATTCCGATGTGTGAAGCAGCGGACGCAGCCGGCAAATCGCGACAGCAACTCAGGCAGATGAATTGCTTTATACCCGCATACGAATTTTACTATCGCGGCGCTGATCCCCGGTATACCCACCGTTATACCGAGCTCAGGAAACTGTTGTTCGCATACTACAAGGCGAACCTGAACACCACGTTCCAGTACGACAAGTTCTACAAATCCCACCTGCGCAGTTGTTACGGCTCTGCGTCGGGCGACAAATCGCTCGATTGCAGCCGGGTGTTCGAGCATTGTCCTCAATGCACCAGCAAAGACCGGTCGGAGCTCAACAACAGGCTGGCGAGAATCAGGCAGGGAGAACTCAATTACCTCGAGGCCAGGAATGCGGAAATCGCGTTGCTGCGATTTGCCATCGTGCACTACACCATCGATCGCTATACCCATGACAACGACGTCAGGAAGGACGAGTGTGAGAAGCTCGTCAGGAACAAGGGCGCGAACTTCGTGGATAAATCGCTCAGCTGTCTCGCTCACATCGAAAAGACCAATTGCAGTGTCGAGTCCTGTGCTATCACGGTCAGCCGCCTGCCGCTCCAGCGCAAGGCGCAGATGCAGTGTTCGCCAACCGATGAATCGCAGGGCGAGAAAATCGAAGCCTGTGATTTACGCGGAAATTTCCGGCATTTACTGGGCGATGCGGAAAATATCTATTCCTATGCAATCTCGCCCAAGGAAAGCGTGCAACGCGTGTTAACCATCGAATCCGAACGGCGTCAGAAGCAATTGGCGATGTCACTGGTTGCCAAGTTATCTGCCGGGGCGCTGGGTGAACAGTCCATGGAAGGCTTGACCCAGCTGTTTGCGGATGATTCGTCTTACTCCGAACAGGTGAAACGCAAGCCATTGATAGTGAGCTTTGGACGGGGTCAGCCCAGAACCACGGTCCCCCGCAATCAGGACTGCGCGGACCACGATTGCGCTACCGAATACAGCGCCACTGATTTCGGCTGGATTCTGGGGCCCAAGCTGCAGACCCTGGATTCCCAAAAGTCTTCATTCAAATTTGTCCAGGTACCGGCGCAACATTCGCTGTCTGCCGTGGTTTCGGTGCCCAGCTGGTGGACCGCAATCGATATCGATATCGAATCCTGCTGGATCGAACAAGGCAATATACGAGAACAGGAATCGGAGCAAATCGATAATTTCTGCGATGACGATGTGATCGCAAACACGCATCGCAATAAAATCAAATACACCGTGCGCTTGCCCGGTTCGCCTTCCGAGCTGCCAAGAAAATTTGGCTACGATATCGAGCGCGCGCCGTGGATCGAGCGCAATCAACAGGAAAGTTACCTGGCGGACTTTTTTGTCGGGCAACGCGATGCTTCGTTGATCATCAAGGGCAACGAGCTTTGGCGCAGCACCGTGGTTACCATCGGTAATCAAAAGGCGGACCAGATCGAAGTGCTGCCCAACATGAAAGGGATCATTGCGACATTCGATGAAATTAAACTACCCCATCGCAAATTCGAACCGCAAAATTCGGGGGGTGGCCCCGGTAGCGGTGGGCCGGACTGTTCCGTACGCAGCGAAGTGATCGTCTGGACCAGCGAGGGCAGGACCAATCCGCCTCATTTTGTCAACATTCATCCGAATCCGAATCGCTTTTCCGATTCCGCAACGGACAAGGCCACCCCGGTTCCCAATGCGTTCAAGCAATGTATGCAGATGCCGGGTAATAACAGACCAGGACCGGGCCAGCAAACCCCTAACAGCGTCGGTAATCAGCCAGGCGTTCAGATGACGCCCGGGTCGGGCTGAATTGCGGCGCCCGTTCGCCCGGAAGCAGCGCATGGGACTGGATTAGCGGATTTCGGTGGCTGAATATCACCCGGCAGAAATCACGGGCCGAGATCTGATATGCTTCGATGCGCCGGACTTTAGAGAGGGACAGGCGATGTTGGAAATCTGGGGCAGGAAAAATTCGAGTAACGTGATCCCGGTGATGTGGGCCGTGGGCGAACTTGGACTCGAGCACAAGCGGCACAATATCGGCGGCTCGTTTGGCGGCGACGACACCGACGCGTACGCGCGCCTGAATCCCAACCGCCTGATACCCACCATCAGCGACGACGGCTTCGTGCTGTGGGAGTCGATGGCGATCACGCGTTACCTGTGCCGGCGCTACGGCCTCGGCACGCTGTGCCCGGGTGACGACCAACAGGCCGCGCTCGCCGACCAGTGGATGGACTGGTATAAATCGAGTATCACGCCGAACCTTATGCCGGTATTTGTCAACCTGGTGCGCACGCCGAAGGCGCAACGGAACGAGGAATTGATAAAGCGCTGTAGCGCGGCGACCATCGGCTACCTGAAATTACTGGATCGGCACCTGCAGGGGAAATCCTACATCCTGGGTGAGCATTTCAGCATGGGCGATATCCCCCTCGGCGCGATGCTCTACAAGTATTACAACCTGGATATCGAGCGGCCGGCATTGGCTAACCTCGATGCCTGGTATGCGCGGCTGTGCGAGCGCCCGGCCTACCAGCGCCATGCAATGATTCCTTTCGGCAGCTCCCCCGAAGAATGGCTGGAACTGGAAAAGGCGGGCGCCTGAAGGCGAAGTTGTCGCGGGTGAGGCTGAAGCGGCCCGACATCTAGGCAATTGGAGAGATAGGCGGGTTAATAGCGCGCCTGTACATTTGCAGGCCGTGAGGTCAATTTTTGCGCAGCGCATCAAATTATTTCGAATTCTAGCCTTGGAAAGTCCCATTTTTTCAAAATCTTGCATACACTTTAGATAATCTGAATTACTACATGGAAAGCGGCCACTTTCAGGGTCTTTTGCATACATGATAAGCATTGCACAAACCGAGTTGCGAGGTTTTTCCAGAACGCTTGCCGAGCTGGAATGGTTACTGCTAGCCCTCGTACTGCTCTATTTCGTATTACCTAGTTTCGAGATCGACAACCAGATGGGTATGCTGGCGGCGATGGCAGTGTATTCCGTATTTGTTATTTCCTTCCGCTATTCGAAACTGTTCACCGAGGAAACCCAGTGGAAACTGGCGCTGGAAACCTGGGCGATCATCATCTTCATCAGCTGGTGTGTCTATCATACCGGGGGCGTCGATAGCCCGTTGATGAACCTTTATCTGCTGGTCATTATTTTCAGCGCGTTGACGCTTGGAAAAATCATCACACTGCTCGAATTTGCGCTAATTTCCGCCGTTTACTTTTTTCTGGCGCAGCCGGATTTCTACCAGGACAGCTTTTCGACATCCCGTTTCAGCGAAATGATAATGACCTTTGCGCCTTATTTGCTGGTGGCCTATTTAACCTCGTTACTGGCTGCCGATCTCAAGCATGCGCGCGACGGGCTCGAGCAGTTATCGGACACCGATGAGTTGACCGGCCTGAAAAACCGGCGTGCATTCAATACATCCCTGGCCGCCGAAAGCAAGAAAGCGATTCGCTACAACCGCGAGTTTTCAGTGTTGATGCTCGACGCGGACGATTTGAAGTCGGTGAACGATAAATACGGCCATGCTGTCGGTGACAGGTTGATCGTTTCGATCGCCAGGGTCATTCAGGATTCGCTGCGCGAGACCGACGTGCTGGCGCGATACGGTGGCGATGAGTTTGTCGTCATGCTCACGGAGACGCCCCAGGAGCGGGCAGTCGATGTCGCCGAGCGCATCCGTGCCGCGGTCGAGAACACCTCATTCAGCGCGGACGGTGAACGCGTATCCTCAACCATCAGTGTTGGTGTTTCCAGTTTTACCCAGGACGCCGAGCAGGAAGACAGCATCATGATTCGTGCCGACAAGAAGCTCTACGAGAGCAAACGCAAAGGCAAGAATACGGTTTCACACTAGCCCGCAATCGCGCGCAGAATTTAACCTTTAACCCGGCGCCCGGGACGACTTCCGCCGCTTCAGGGTCTGTTCGCGATGGAAGATATACAGGCCGCTACCGATGATCAAAACCGCGCCACTGAGCGTCCAGGCGTCCGGTAAATTACCAAACAGCACATAACCGAACGCGGTCGCCCATAGCAGCGAACTGTAGCTGAAGGGCGCCACCACCGACGCCGGCGCCTGGCGGAACGCGCGGATCATACACAGGTGACCGATGCCGCCGGCGATACCGGCAAAGACGAACAGCAGCCAGTCGAATGCGGCGACCGGTTGCCAGACGAAAGGAACCACCACGGTCATCACGGCGGCGCCGGTAATCGCGGTGTAGAACAACGACGTCATTGGCGCATCGCCGGTGCCCAGCTTGCGCGTAAACACCTGGTACATGGCATGGGTGAAGGCGGCGGCCATCACGATCAAGATGCTGAGTTCGAGGCCGTCGCTGCTCGGCCGCATCACCAGCACCGCACCGGCGAAGGCGATGATGATACCCATCCAGCGCCGCGGGCCTACCTTTTCTCCGAGCAGGGGAATGGAGAGGATGGTCAGAATAACCGGCGCCATGAACATGATCGTCGATGCCGTGGTCAGCGGCAGGATGCTGATTCCGATAAAAAACAGCGCCGTCGTGGTAAACATGAACAGCGAGCGCAGCGACTGGTGAGCTGGCGACTGGCTTCTTATCTGCGTCCTCAGCCGCGGGCCCATCAAAATGACGACAAAAATCAGGTGAAAGAAAAAGCGCGCCCAGATCACCTGCGGTACCGGGTAGCTTTGCATCAGGTATTTTGCAGTGGCATCGAGCGTGACGAACCAGAACATGGTGGCCAGCATCCACGCAATGCCCAGCAAATGGTTGTCTGAAGATGGTGCGGGTGTGCTCGAGTCGGTCAAAATTCAAATCAATCCGATTGGTGCCTGCGGGTGCAAGCCGATGCTGACCTGGCGTGCCACAGGGGACTTGTATGCACGAAAAAAGGCCAAAGCCGGCAAAGATTTGCGATATTCGACTACCGCCCTGTACAGCGCAAGCAGTATTCGCGCGCAAGCGCAAATTTTTGCCGTGCCTGCGATGCGAATCGCAGCGTCGCGTGGAGCAGAATTTCACCCGCATTCAGGTATACTTCTCGGCGGAACCGATACTCACTCAGGTGTTTGCGACGAGAATTTTAAGATGACTACCGACCCCGAATCCACGGTTGTATTGGCGATTGCCTCGGTGTCGCTGGCAGGGGACCAGGTTTCTCTAATCTGGTCCGATGGCTTGCAGCAGGACATACACGCCGACTGCCTGCGGTATTCAACGGGTTTTCCCGGTGGTGAACGGCCGGCCGGAGCGCAGGGTCGGTTTCCTGCAGGGCCGCCGGAGCTTGCGCCGCGCCAGGCGACGCCTGGTGCCGGCGGAGAGTTGCAGATCGAATGGCATCCCGGCGGGATTCGATCTACGCATTCAGCCGAGTGGTTGCGCGAAAGGCGTAAACGCTGGCAATTGCGCGGCCAGCAGGCGCCCGGTCAGGTGACCTGGGATGCGCGCATCATCAGGGACCTTCCGCAACCTGCCTATGACAGCCTGCAGCGGGACGAGGCGGCGCGCCTCGAATTGTTCGAGCAGGTGTTGAACTGGGGTGTCACCCGCATTCGCGATGTGCCGCCAGAGCCCGGAATCGTGGAAACCGTGGCCAGCTGGTTTGGCCAGGTGCAAGCCAATCCCTACGCTGACGATCTCACGCGCCCGGTGATCGCCAGTATTCGCGTCGACCCGGCCACGCCGGTGGCGACCCGGCAGAGTCACTTCCTCGGGCCGCACACCGACACCTGCTGGCGGCAGACCCTGATTGGCCTGTTGTTGATGCATTGCCTGAAGGCGCATCCGCAGGGTGGCCGCTCGATGCTGGTGGACGGGTTTGCGGTCGCCAGCCGTCTGCGCGCGGAGTCTCCCGAGGCCTTCGAGCTGCTGTCGACGGTGCCGATCGGTTTCGGTGCCGTGGTCGGCGAGCAGGACGACTGGCGCGCGCAGGGCAGGGTGATATCGGTGTCGGCCGATGGCGTGGTTGAAGGCATACGCTACAACGGCAATTCCATCGACCAGCTGGACCTGCCGGGTGAGCTGGTCGAGCCGATGTACACCGCGCTGCAGCGTTTCGAAAGCATCCTCTATGACCGAGATCTGTGGTGGCGGCCATTGCTGGCGCCGGGCGACCTGCTGGTCATCGATAATCACCGGGTGTTGCACGGCCGCGAAGCCTTCGATGCGGCGAGCGGCGAGCGTCACCTGCAGTGCTGCAACGTCGAGCGTGACGATTTTCACAATCGTTATCGGCGCCTGGCAAGGCTGCGCGGCCAGCCCGACTGGGCCCGGCGCCTGTCGGCCGGGGTTTTCTAGTTCGTGATCGATGCCTGGCGAGCCTGCGTCGACTGCAGCCATATGGAACTCGTCGCGATCGCTATAAAAGTCTGACAAGCCCGGGACGCTGACGTATGATCCGGGTCGGAGTCGACATGCGTATATCCTGGTGAAGCCGCTAGCCTGCAGAACGCCCCGGTTGGCCAGGAGCCCGCAGCTAACTGCTCGGATTGAATAAGTATTATGGATGTTTCCTTAGCAGGATCTACACTGCTTGCTGCGTCGCTTCGCCCCGAAGCGTCGGACCGAGGCGCACGGGCGAGCGGGAGCCGCGGTAACTTGACGACGCTGCCCGCTGCGCTTGTGTGTCTGTGCGGACTGATGCTGGCACCGTCGGTGCAGGCGGTACATCAACCGCTGTGGGAGCTGGGCGTTGGTGCCGGGTCCCTGAGCACTCCGCCTTACCGTGGCGCCAAATCGAGGGATATGTACTTCATACCCTTTCCCTATGTCATCTATCGCGGCAGCTTTCTGCAGGTAGATCGCGAAGGTGGTATTCGAGGCAAGCTGTTCAGCAGTGAGAATGTGCGCCTCGATCTGAGCCTGGCGGGTAACGTGCCGGTGCGCAATAACGACGATAGCGCACGCAGTGGAATGGACGATCTCGATCCGTTGGTCGAACTCGGTGCGAAGTTATCGATAGACCTTTGGCGTTCGCAGGATCGTGATCAGCGCTTCGGCTTCGACATTCCGCTGCGCGCGGTTTACTCGGTTGGCGATCCGTTTATGGAATATCAGGGGGTGACCCTGTCACCCTTCCTCAATTACCGGGTCTGGCAGGAGGGTGAAGGGACGGTGACGCGCTATAGCGTGAGCGCCGGGCCGATATTCGCGAACAGCCGCTATCACGATTATTTTTACGAAGTCGATCCCAGGTTCGTGACGCCCGAGCGGGAGGAATATCATCCCGACTCGGGTTACAGCGGCAGCCGCGTGACGCTTTCCGTGACCCGGCATTTTAGCAAGTACCTTGTAGGCGCCTTTGCCCGTTACGATGACTTGAATGGCGCCGTGTTTGAAGATAGCCCGCTGGTGGAAACCAGCGATTACTTCATCTTCGGGGTAGTGTTCGGCTGGATACTCGGCGAGTCGAGCACCCAGGTGGAGCATTGACGCGCAGGCGTAGCGGGCTCTGCGAGCGAGCGATTCAGGTGTCGGTCGAGCTGGGGCCTGGCAGCATTCGTCGGTGGTGCCTGGTTTTACCACGGCGCTGCTGTAGCCGATGGTCTGGCAATTGCTGGCAGAGGCCTGCCCGCCAGTCGTGATGATCTGGTAGCAGTTGGCAATGGTGCCGGTAGAGATACCGGAAAGCCTGCTTCGATGCTGTGTGCCGGGATCGTTAGCGGGGCCGCGCCGCGGCCAGGCGGTCGACGGTTTGTACGATATCGTCCTCGGTGGTGAGCGGGTTGATGGTGCACAGGCGCAACACGCTCTTGTCGCGCAGCATGGTGGACGACACGCAGGCATAACCCGAGTCGGTGATGGCCTTCGTGCAGGCGGCATGCTCGCCCGCCTGCCAGTCGCGAAACGCAAAGCAAACCACGCCGATCTGCGCCGGGCTGACCACCTCCCAGGTATCCGGGTGCTGGCGAATGTAGCGTTCGGCGAATTCGGCGAGTTCGATACCGCGTTGCACCGCGGCGCGAAATCGCTCGGCGCCATAGCTGCGCAGGCTTAGCCACAGTTTGAGCGCGCGCGAGCGGCGCGTCAGCTCGAGGCTGCGATTGCCGAAGTTGACCGCGCCGGTGGTAGCCTGCACGTCTTTCAGATATTCGGGCGACATCGCATAGCAGCGCTCGAGCGCGCCCGGGCGCGTGACCATGCAGACACCGATGTCGTAGGGCTGGAATAACCACTTGTGCGGATCCAGCACCACCGAGTCGGCGCGTTCCATGCCGCCGAGGTGACGTCGCCCCTGTGCGGTCACCGCCGCCGGGCCGCCATAGGCGCCGTCGACGTGAAACCACATGTTTTCCTGCGCGCACAGGTCGGCGATCTCGTTCAGCGGATCGGCGGCCCCGGTATTGGTTGTGCCGGCAGTGGCCACCACCATCACCGGTGTGAGACCAGCGGCCTTGTCGGCCGCGACCGCGGCGCGCAGGCTGTCGATCGACATGCGATAGTTATCGTCGCTGGGCAGCTTGTGCATGTGCGGTTCGATGCAGCCCATCGCAATCAGGTCGCGGTGCAGCGACGAGTGCGTTTGATCGCAGAAATAGGAAACGCCGCGGCCCAGCTCGGAGCGCGCCGCGAGGAAGGCGGTGACATTGGCGATGGAACCACCCGACAGCAGCACGCCCTCGGTGCCCTCCGGCATGCCGATCATTTGTCGCAACCAATCGATCACCACCAGTTCGATCGTCGCCGGCCCCGAGCCGCCGCCCCATGAGGCGCTGATGGTGTTGAAGCCGGTACCCAACCATTCACCGAGCACGGCGGCAAAGGAGCAGGGCCCCGGCACGCGCGCAAAGTAGCGCGGGTGATCGCCGTGTTGCTGGTAGGCGAGCGCCACTTCGGCAAGCAGTTCCAGCGAGTCGTCCGCATCCAGCGGGGTTTCCGGCAAGGCGCCGCCGAGGGCTTCCATCAACTCTGCCGGGGTACCGGTGACCAGGGCCGGTTCGCTGCTCCTGCGCTGCAGGCGGTCGACCACCATGTCGACCACCTTGTGCCCGAGCCGGCGCATCTCTTCGGGATCCATACCAAGCGTATCCGCGGGGTAGCTGAATTCATCGTCGACATCGAGTCTCGGGTTGCGTTTGATCATGGCCAGGTACACCTCGGTAGGTTTGCCGAATGGACTCCAGCATATACGAATCCGCCAGGTGAAACGAATCACCGGGCCTGCGGCGATTCCCTAAATTGCCGTCGCGGCGTAAGCTGCGCCTACCGATCCAGGCGATACAGGAAATGCGCAAAATATTTTCAGTGCGGCAGGTGCCGCGGCTCGAGTGGAGCTCCGCCACTCCATTAAACCTGCGCCCGGGGCTTCGCACCCTGTTTTACCTGAATTTCGGGTTAGTATTGTTCGGCCTTGGCGAGTCGCTGCTGATCGCCAGTGGCGCGGGCGTAAGCCCGTGGACAGTTCTGGCCCAGGGCATTGCGCTGAACACCGACTGGAGTATCGGTTTCAGCACCATGGTGGTGAGTTTCGCGATATTGCTGCTGTGGGTGCCGCTGAAGCAGAAGCCGGGTATCGGCACTCTGCTCAACGCGCTGATTATTGCCTTCATGATCGATTTTTCGCTGGGCTGGCTACCTTATCCGACGATCTTCGACTGGCAGCTGGCGCAGGCCGCCGCCGGCGTAATGCTGGTGGGCATTGCCTCGGGTATTTACCTGACGGCGAATCTCGGCGCGGGTCCGCGCGATGGCCTGATGACCGGGCTGCAGGCGTTGACCGGGCTACCGATTGCCACGATTCGTATTGCTCTCGAGGTCGCAGCGGTATCGACGGGCTGGTATCTAGGCGGCGTCGTTGGCGCGGGCACGCTGCTATTCGCGTTCGGCGTCGGGCCCTGTGTCGCTATCGGCATACTGCTGGTGAAAAAGTTTCTCTAGCCGTATTGCGCCAGCCGGGTTTAACCGAATCGCTGGTCCAGGTATTGAATGATGGTTTGCGAGCCGTACATCCATTCGCTGCTGCCATCGTCTTTCAGCAGGCGCAGGCAGGGGACCTGGTACTTGCCGCCCTCGTCGATCAGCTCACGGTTCCAGCGCGGGTCGTTGCGCGCGTCGCGCAGCTCGATATTCAGGCCCAGGCGGCGAATGTTGCGGCGCGTCTTGACGCAGAACGGGCACTGACCGAACTGGTACATCTTCATGTTGGCGGTTAGTTCATCGAGCTCGGCGCGGCGTTCGGCCGACATTGCGGGGATTGCCGGCCGGGTTATCCAGTCGATGAAAATGACCAGTTGTCCGAGCGGCCAGCGAATGATGCGAAACAGGTACTTCATCGGTGTCGTTATCCAGTAATTCGGGTTAGCAGGTCGCGGGACCGCCGGGCGATCGATCCGCGGCGCGCATTATGCACCGAAACGGGCGCGCAACCCAGCATCATCCGCTGCAGGCTAATGGGTTGGGCTCGCCAGTTGTTCCAGCGCCTGCCAGATTTTGACCATGGCGAGGGTGTCTAGGCGACAGTAGGCCAGCAACTCTGCGCGCAGCTGGCGGCGTTGCCCGGGGTCTTCGAGTTGCGCGAGCCTGGCGTACTCGTTCATCGCCATGCGACCATCCTGGACCGCGAGATTGCTGTAGTCGGCGTCCTGATCATGCGGAAACATCGCCGGCAGTATCGACTTGATGGAAAAGTTACCGTTGAAATCGGGATGGTAGTACATCAGACCGCGGAACGGCGTCAGCAGGTCGAGAAAGCGCGTCGTCATGGCCTGCAGGGTGGTTGCGTGTTCGTCGCAGGAAGCGGCGAGTGCACCGATGGCGCGAATCTCGGTCGACTTGCTGTGCGCCACAATCGAACCACGCGCACCGATGTCGGCGGCCAGGCGCGCGGCCAGCGCCGGACGCGGATCGCTGGCTTCGTCGGCGAGGATTTCGCGATGTTCGAGCTCGCCGTGCCGGTGCAGGATGTGCAGCGAATACTGGAAGGGAATCTGCTGGTAGGGCTGCAGCCCGTCAAATTTCGGTACCGCCTGCTGCAGGGTTTCGAAATCGAGAAAATGAATCGGGTAGCTGGCGCTGGCGATGAAGTCGGCCAGCCGCCGCACGTCGATGAACGCAGTACCGGTCAATGCGGTGTTCACCTGCAGCGTTTGTGCCGGGTCCAGCTGCTGCTGTCGCAGGTCGCGGTATTCGACAAGCCCCTGTCGATACAGCTCGAACTTGCGCTCGCCGGGCAGCCGGCGCAGGTCGAAAACCGAGGGTTGCGGGACCGCCTGCCAGCACCAGGCCTTGAAATCGCACTCGAACGGGCTGTCGCATTGCATGCCGATGGCGATTTCGGGTTCGCCGCCCTGCAGCATGGCCAGCATTGGCTCGAGCCGGGATTCGAGCTCCGCCTGCATCTGCGTCACAGGGTCAGTGACGTCGACGATGTTGAACAGCTGATGCAGGTCGAGGGCGCCGTGGCGGCGGTAGCGAGTGTCGATGTGGACTATGTGCGCCTTGCCGAGGCGCAGATGATCGCCGAGCACGCGCCACTGAAACGCGGCGTCGTGCAGGTGATAGGGCTTGACCCGGGTCGACGATTTGACCTCGTAAAAATGCCAGTGATCGCCTGCGCGCAGCAGGATATCGGCCATCACCAACAGGTCGCCACTGGCGAAGGTGGCCTCGTAGATGATATCGACACCGCTGTCGATCAGGCCTGCGGTTTGCTCGATCATCAGGTCGATGCGCTGGTAATCGAAGGCGACTTGGCGCCCGCCCGGGAACAGCGCCTGCGCCAGTTGACCGACTTCGTGTCCGCTCGCAAACAGCGCCTGGCGACTGGCGTCGGGGGCGGTCATGCGTTCGCGCCGGTAATGATACTGCCAAAGCGCCTTATGGCATTGCAGACCGCGAATGTACTGAGACTTGGAAAGCCGCATCAATGCTAACTGGCCGTCATCACCTTGAGCAGAAAGTGCTCGAACAGCGTCTCGACCTCGCCGATCGAACTGTTTAGCGAGTGATCGCCGCTGATCAGATGGAGCGTGCAGTCGGCGTCACGCGCGTAATCGATCGAGTTCTGTGCAGGTATGACGTCATCGGACCAGCCGTGCACGACCTCTATGTGCACGGCCAGTGACGCATACCGCTGTACCTTGAAAGCGGGGAGGTAAAGCGCCGGGGCAATCAGGAACAGGGCGGATACCGGCCTCGCCACGGACGCTACCAGCGATACGTAGCCGCCCATGCTGGAGCCTACCAGGATGCATTCGTCCTCCTCGTCCTGCAGGCGCTGCAACAGGCGCTCGACGCGCAGTTCCGGGTCCTTGCAATCGCGGTAGTCGATGCTTTCGACCTTGCAACCGTGGCGCTCGGCAAGCGGCGCCATGCGCTTGATTTTAAAGCCCCAGGGGCCGCTCTCCTGGCCGTGCGCAAAAAGGACCAGCACGCGGCAATCAGCTCGCTTCGCGCTCGGCCGAATTGAGCAGGTAGCACAGTGAGTGCGCGTGTTCGGCAGTCTCTATGCCCAACTGGGTGAGATAACCACCGTCGACCTGGGTGATGAAGCCATCGGCGTGCAGTTTGCGGGCCGCGTCGACCAGTTCGGGCGCGGCATCCTTGTGAATCTTGATACCCTCCAGCCCGGTAGCTGAATTGAACAGCATCAATATCTTCAATTCGGCCAGATTTTGCGATGTAAACGACATTTGATGCCCCACTTGTAGTGACTGATCGATACCTTATAACTTGATAGCCGTTTGCAGGCTAGTTAAGAATCTTGTAGCCGCGGTTACGCAGGCAGTTCTTCACTACCTGGCTCTTCTCCTGCTGGGTAGCGGCGGAACCCCTGGCGCCGCCGCCCACGGCACCGACGCCCGCCCCGACCACGGCCGAACTGCGACCGCCCACGATGGCGCCGACCAGGCCACCGACCACCGCGCCGCCAGCGGCCTGCCCCCCGGCCTTCTCCTCGACCTGACTGGCGATCTGCTCGCATTCGGCGACATCGGCATCGAACTGGGCCATATCGACCCCTTCCGGGTCGATGATCGGTTTCGAGCCATGGCCGGCACAGCCGCCGGCAAGCAGCAGGCAGGCCATGATCAGTAAGGTGGTGATCCGTCGCATAAAACTCTCTCCGCTAAAGATATTGCCATTGGGCCGGCTGCAAAGAAACCAGCAGCATTATGATCGCCGCCGCCGACGCTGTCGAGATCGGGGCGGGGCCTGGCGGGGGAATTATGGGGCACAGGGTTGAAATTGCGTATACTGGCTGGCGCAAGCCATCGTCCACCCGGAAATTCCTTTATCGAGGGAACTTACAGCATGATTGCCGCTATCACGCCCATCCTCGCATTGCTGATCAGCATATCTCTGCTGCTGATGGGTAACGGCCTGCAGGGAACCCTGCTGCCGGTGCGCGCCAGCATCGAGTCGTTTTCGGCACTCGATATCGGTATTCTGGGATCTGCCTATTTTCTCGGTTTTGCCGCCGGCTGCGTCTATGGGCCCTACATCGTACGCCGCGTTGGACACATACGCACCTTTACCGCGATGGCGACCATCGCCTCCTGCGCCGTGCTGGTGCACGCCTTCGTGTTGAGTCCGTTGGTGTGGTGGTTGCTGCGCGCCGCTACCGGCGTCTGTTTCGCGGTGCTTTACATGGTGATCGAAAGCTGGCTCAACGAAAAATCCAGCAACGAGAATCGCGGTATGGTGTTTTCGATTTACACCATCATCAATCTCACCGTGGTGACCTTCGGGCAAATGATGCTGGTGCTCGACGAGCCGACCAACTTTATCCTGTTTTCCGTCGCTTCCATCCTGGTTTCGCTCGCGGCGGTGCCGGTGGCGCTGCAGAAATCGGCCGAGCCCGCGCCCATCGAATCGGTCAGGATCGATTTTCGCGGCCTGTTCAAAACCTCGCCGGTCGGCGTCATCGGCTGTCTCGGCGTCGGTTTGACCAACGGCGCCTTCTGGGCGCTGGCGCCGGTGTATGCCAGGGGTGAATCGGACGCGGTCGCCACCGTCGCCATTTTTATGAGCGTGGTGGTGATTGCCGGCGCGGTCGGCCAGTGGCCGCTGGGCCGCATGTCGGACCGCATGGACCGGCGCCGCGTCATCGTGCTGGCGAGCGGCGGGGCGCTCTGTGCCGGGGTGTTGATGGTGTTTCTGGATCCGGTGGAGGACGTGCTGTTGCTACCGGCCGCCTTCGCCTACGGGCTGTTCGCGTTTCCGCTGTACTCGCTGTGCGTCGCGCACACCAATGATTTCGCCGAGAAAACGCGCTACGTCGAGGTGGCCTGCGGCTTGCTGCTGGTGTACGCGGTCGGCGCGGTGATCGGACCTGTCGTCGCCTCGCTGTTCATGAATTTTCTGGGCGCCGGCGGCCTGTTCGCCTACTCCTCGACGGTTCACGTCTGCATCATTCTCTACGCCGTGCACCGCCTGCGCAGCCGCGAGGTGTTGCCGGCAGAGGAGCACATTGCGTTTGCCGAGGCCATGCGCATGGCGGGTATGGTGTCCAGTGTCGATTCGCAGACCCATGCCGAAACAGGCGATAAAACCCCCTGAAAATCAACCTCCCGGGCGGTGATTGGCCTGCAGGGACGCCAAATCGGCTGGAATCGGCGGGCTAAAAAAGCAAGCTGTGAAGTAGCTCACATGAATTTGGGCAAAAAGTGACGAAAGGTTAATTGGCCGCGGCAAAATAGGTTATGATTGGGCCTCCCGCGTGGCCCTTAACGCTGAACAAATAATTATTATAAAGGGCCGCCCAATCAATAATTAAAAAGACTGATAACTATAACTTCAGATAATGTATGAATTAGGGAGTTCTCCGAAATCACTCATCGAATCACTGGAGCTGGTTCGTCTGCACAGTCCCCCCCATATACTTGGCAAGCTGCTCGACGTCTGCAATAACCCCGAAAGCAGTATCGAAGAACTCGCAAATATCATCGAAATCGACGCGGCGCTGACCAGCCGCGTCATCATGGCGGCCAATTCGATTGCCTTCGCGATCAATGAGCCGCTCGACAGCATGTCCCGTACGCTGACCCTGCTCGGCCACGAACGCGTCAAGACCATGGTGTTGACCCTGTCGATTCAGCAACTGTTCTCCGGCCTGATCCCGTCGAAAAAGGAGTTTGTCTGTAACGCCTGGGTGGATGCGCTGTATTGTGCCGTGTTCGCCGAGCATCTGGCGCAGGCCGTCGATTACGAGATCCCGCGCGACGCTTATCTCGCCGGGCTGCTGCACAATTTCGGCCAGATGGTTTTCGATGCCAGGCATCACGAGCAGTATATCGAGGTGATGAACCAGAACTCCGAGGCCGAGATCGTCAACAAGGAAATTCTGAAGTTTGGCACCAGCCACAGTGAACTGGGCGCCGACATCATCGAGAGCTGGCCCAGCCTGAGCATGACCATCGCCGACGCGGTGCGCTTTCATCACGAGGCCGAGGAGCAACTGCAGGGCGCCGACATGCTGTGTCGTATCCTGGCCGAAGCCAGCGAGCTGGCCTGGCACTGGAGCCACAAGGGCAAGCCAGACCCGAAATGGCGCTCTGCGCTGATCGATCAGGACGGGATGGTGGCGATTTACCAGCAGGTGCAGAAACGGGTCGAACAACTGGCCGTGACGCTGAAGATCTCGGACACGGCTGCGGGGGGGCTCACCCGGGAGCGCCTTTCCAGCCATGTCGAGAAGGAAACCATTCGCATGGCGCGCAAGATCCGCGACGCCTCGCTGGTCAAGGTGCTTTCCTGTGACGACAGGCATGCGCTGGAGGTGGATACACCAAGGGGTCTGCTGTCGAGGATCTCGCGCGAGATGCAACTGCTGTTTTCCATCGCCGACATCGCGCTGTTGCTCCCCGACACGGAAAATCCGGATTACCTGTCTTTTTACCAGGTAAACCCGCGACAGCCGGTGAGTCGCTTCGCTATCGACAACAACAATAGTCAGATCATCCAGGGTTACCTGGAAAAGCGGATGGTGTGGGTCGAACTGGAGAAGCAAAACGACCCGGTGGCGCCTATTTCCGATCGGCAGATCACCCGTCGCCTGCATCATGAAATTGCCCTCAGCCTGCCACTCGGGCATGGCGAGCAAATGATCGGCGCCGTTGTCATCGGCGTCAATCGAGCGCAGAAAAATTCGCTGGATAACCTGTCGACGCTGATTTCTGGCTACCTGAAGAATGTTGCCAACCAGTGGCTTAGCCAGGGTCAGGCGATGACCAGGCAGAGTATCGAGGACGATCTGCAGGAAGAACTGGAGCAGCGCGACGTGGATAAGCTGGTGCATGAAATCAGCAATCCGTTGAGCGTCATCGGTAACTACATCGATATCATCAAGTCCAACCAGAAGGCCGATGGCACCGATAACGACCGCGAATTCGAAATCCTCAAGGAAGAACTGAAACGCATCGGCGATATCGTGCTGAACTTCAAGGATGCCAGGGACAGCGAATCGCCGACGGTTTCGCTGAACGAGGAGCTCAAGATTTGCGTGCCGCTGTACATCAAGTCGGTGAGTCGCAGCCGCGACGTCGAGATACGTTGGCAGCTCGACAGCAGCGATGCCGAGATCAATATCTCGCGCGATGGTTTACGCCAGATTGTGCTGAACCTGGTGAAAAACGCGGTCGAGGCGAAGGGCCGTGACGCGGAAATCACGATCGCAAGTCGCCATTTCGTCAATATTGACGGTAAGCCCTATGCGCAGTTCAGCGTCGCCGACCGCGGCCGCGGCGTGGATGCGATTACCCGCAACCTGTTGTTCGCCGGGTCCACCAGCACCAAGCGCGGCGCCAATCGCGGGCTTGGCCTGGCGGTGGTTGCCGAGATCCTGGGGAACTTCGGTGGGCATATCAAGTACCTGGAAACTGAGGGAGGAGGTGCTACATTTGAAGTATTGATCCCGTTGCTGTTAAATACTGCCGATTCAACTGGCGTCAAAAATAGCTGATAATTAGCGACTTATGGAAATTTCCTTTACCAATTTCGAGGAAAAAAAAGCGCGGTTCGATAAAACCGTCTCGTTCCTGTTGGTAGACGACGATTCGCGCGCGCGCGAAAGCCTCGGCATGCTGCTGGGTCGCCAGTGGAGCGATATCACCGAGGCGGAAGACGGTGAAGTTGCTATTGCGCTGATTGAGCAACGTAAGTTCAGCGTCATCATCCTCGATCTCAATATGCCGAAAAAGTCCGGCGACCAGGTGCTGGCGTTTATCCGCGATCGCAAAATTCAGACCACGGTCATCGTCCTCAGCGGAGAAACTTCGATCAACAAGGTCACCGAAGCGGTACGCCTCGGTGCCTATGATATCTTCAAGAAACCCTATAGCTTCGATGAGCTCGAGCATGCGATCCGCAATGCCCTGGACAAGGCGCGCGTCGAAGAAGAAAAGACCCATATCCAGAACCGGCTGGCGCATTCCGAGCGCCTGCACCGTTACATGGTGGATAACTCGCCCGACCTGATTTACATCCTCAATCTGAAGGGCGAGTTCAGCTTCGTCAACGATAGCGTCACCAAGCTGCTGGGCTACGACAAGGCCGACCTGCTGGGCAAGCATTACAGTCTGTTCATTGCCGACGAAGACCGCATGAAAGCGGAATACCTGTTCAATGAGCGTCGTCGCGCCAGTCGCAGCAGCGGCACCGTGGAACTCGGCTTGAAGTGCAACTCGAACGATCCGTCGAAACCCTTCGATGTCAATGTGCGCCCGATCGAACTGAATTCGATGGGCATCTATTCGATCGATACCAGGGACTCGAAAAAAGTCGCCACCTACCAGGGTACCTACGGCGTCGCGCGCGATATCTCGAGTCGCAAAAAGGCCGAGAAGCTGATCACCTTCCAGGCCTACCACGATCTGCTGACCAAGTTGCCGAATCGCGCCATGCTGCTCGACCGCCTGGATCTGGCGATAAAGCAGTCGGTGCGCACCAGTGAAACCCTGATCGTCATGTTTCTCGACCTGGATCGCTTCAAGTTGATCAACGACAGCTTTGGTCACGTGGTGGGCGATCAATTGCTGGTCGAGGTGGCAGGGCGCCTGAAACAGGAGATTCGCACCGGCGATACCCTGGCGCGCCTCGGTGGCGACGAATTCATGCTGCTGTTGCCGCAGCCGACGAGTCGCCAGCAGGCTGAAAGCGTCGCGCAGAAACTGATCGCCAGCCTGCAGCAGCCGTTTTACCTGCGCAGCAAGGAAGTCTATATCAATGTCAGTATCGGCATTGCCGTGTTCCCGGATGACTCCAGCGACATCAATACGCTGATCAAGAACGCCGACATGGCGATGTACGAAGTCAAGTCCAGCGGCAAGAATGGCTACACCTTTTACGATGACCAGCTGGAGCACAAGGCAGCCGAGAAGATTTCCATCGAAAGCGGCCTCAGAAATGCGCTGAAGAATGGCGAACTGGAAATGTTCTATCAGCCACAGGTCGATGTGCAAAGCCGGCAGATAGTGGGCGTGGAGGCGTTGTTGCGCTGGAATCATCCACAGCTCGGGCTGCGCGCGCCGGGTTATTTTATCGAGCAGGCGGAAGAGTCGCGCATCATTCAGCAGATCAGCGAATGGGTGCTCAACCGTGTCGCCGGTGATCTGTTCGACGATGCGCGTTTCCTGAAGAGCGATATCAAGGTGAGCATCAACCTGTCGGCGTCGGATGTACGGCAAAAAGAATTTCCGGAAAACCTGGTGTCATTCACCGAGGCCCACGGTATCGATCCCCGGAGGCTGGAAATCGAAATCACCGAAAATATGTTCATGAGTGACATACAGTCCTGCACGCACAAGCTGCAGGTGCTGTCCAATCGCGGCGTATCGATCGCCATAGACGACTTCGGCACGGGTTACTCGTCGTTGAATTACCTGCGCGAGTTACCGGTGCACAAGGTGAAAATCGATTATTCGTTTGTCTCCGAAATCGAACATTCCAGCAAGGGCGCGGCGCTGGTTGCGGCTATCGTCGGCATGGCGCAGGGGCTGGGTATCGATATCGTTGCCGAGGGTGTCGAAAACGACGTCCAGGCGAAATACCTGGAAAGCCTGGGTTGCCATAAGATGCAGGGCTTTTTATTCAGCAAAGCCGTGTGCGTCGATGAGTTTCTCGATCGGGTTGCCGAGCAGCAGCGAGTTGCTCCCGACCGGTCGAAAGGCTGACCGCAGCCGGCAAGCCCGTATATCCAGCCGATTTGCCCGGCAATTGCCGAAGCGGCGCACCGACGCAGTGCCACCCACGGTTTCTTTGCGGCGCCTCGTCGAAGAAAACGGCGAAATATGCAGCCCACCCTGTAATCCACCTCGGGCTGTCATGCGTAAAAACCCTTAAGCGCAAGTCTATCCGCTCAAATAGCGCTCCGTCTGCCGTAGAAGTGTGGTAATTTAATCCGCCCGACTTCATACCTGCAGACCAAATCCGCCCTGGCCAATGACCCCATGAACCGACTTGTGATTGCATCCATTTTCAAACCAGGCGGTTGCAGCCTCTTCACCCTGTTGTGCCTGCTGCCATTGCCCGCGCTGGCGCAGGTGCCGCCGGTTGAGCTGGCCACGGTGGAACGTCGCGACATCGTCGAAACCCTGCGCCTCAGCGCCTCGCTCAGCTCGCCGCTGAGTGCGCGCCTGTCATCCGATGTCGAGGGACGGCTGGTGCAACTCGAGGTGGATGTCGGCGCGCGTGTGAAGGCGGGTGAGCTGTTGTTCAAGCTCGATGATGAACTGGCGCGGCTGGAATTGGCGCAGGCCATCGCCTTCGAACAGGAAGCCCAGGTTGAGCTCGAAAATGCCCGGCGCCGGGTCGTCGAGGTGCGCGAACTGGTGAGCAAGAAGACCTTCCCGGAAAGCGAGGCGCGCAACCTGGAAGCCCAGGTCGAGCGTTTCGCGGCGATACTCGAACGCCGCCGCGCGGAGCGTGCCTATGCTGCCGCAATCCTGGCCCACCACAGTCTTCGCGCGCCGTTCAGCGGTGTGATCGCGGGGCGCAACGCCGATCTCGGTGAGCGCGTCGATACCGATTCGAATGTGCTGCTGCTGGTCGCTACCGATCTGCTGCAACTCGATCTGCGCGTGCCGCAACAGTATTTTCGCCGCGTCGAGGCCGGTACCGCGGTGCGCATCGGGGTCGACGCCCTGCCGGGTGAGATCATCGATGCGCGGATCACGCGCGTGGTGCCGGTGAGCGATGCGGAGGCGCGCACCTTCATCGCGCGCGCAGAGATTGACAACAGCGCTGGCCTGCTGGCGCCAGGCATGTCGGTGAGCGCAGATTTGCGCATCGGTACGGCGCGTGAAGCGGAAGTCATTCCGCGCGACGCGCTGATTCGGTACCCGGACGGGCGCAGCACGGTGTGGGTCGCCGCAAACGTCGACGGGCGTTACAGCGTGCAGGAACGACTGCTGCAAACCGGCTTGAGCTTCGATGGTGTAATCGAAGTGCTGCAGGGGCTGGAAGCCGGTGAGCGCGTGGTGGTGCGCGGCAACGAGTCGCTGCGACAGGGACAACAAGTGCGCATACAGGAATAGGGGCATGTTCGACAGGATCATCAAGCGCGGCACACTGATAACGGTCATCGTCGTTATCCTGGTGGTGATCGGCGTCGTCGCCACGCTGCAGGTGCCGGTGCAGATGATCCCGGACCTCGATGTGCGCACGGTGCAGGTGCGCACTTCCTGGCCGGGTGCGACGCCGCAGGATATCGAAAAGGAAATCCTCATCGAGCAGGAAGAATACCTGCGCAGCATCCCCAGCCTGCAGCGCATCGAGAGCACCGCCGAGGCCGGCAGCGCGCGCATCGAGCTCGAATTTCCGCATGGCGTCGACATCAACGAGACCCTGATTCGGGTCAACAACGCGCTGTCGCAAGTGCCGTCCTATCCGAACAACGTCGATCAGCCGCGTATCTTCGCCGAGTCGTTTTCCAGCAACTCGTTCATGTATTTTCGCGTGGCGCCGCTGGATGGCAACCCGCGCGGCCTGGATATGGACATGATGCGCGACTTCGTTTCCGACAACGTACGCACGCGCATGGAAAACGTGCCCGGGGTATCCAGCGTCGAAGTCTGGGGTGGCGCCGACCGTCAGGTGCAGATCCTGCTGAATGCGGCGGCGCTGGCCGAACGCGGCCTGACCGTGGCCGACGTGCGCGATGCCTTGCGCGCGCGCAATCGCGACGTCACCGGGGGCCAGCTCGAAGCCGGCAAACGGCGCTACCTGTTGCGCACTATCGGCCGTTTCAATGATCTCGAATCGCTCGACCAGTTGATTCTGCAGCGTCGTGGCGACCAGCTAACCCGTCTGGGTGATGTTGCCAGCGTGCAGCTCGATCATTTCGAGATCGAGCGCGAGGCCTTCGTCAACGGCAAGCCGGTGCTGTTCCTCGCGGTGAACCGCGAACTCGGCTCCAACGTCATCGAGATCAAGGATGGCATGTTCGCCGAAGTAGAGCGCATAAACCGGGACCTGTTGCAGCAGGCGGGCATGGAACTGAAGCTGAACGCCACCGATACCGTGTACGTCGAGCAATCCATCGAGACGGTGTGGCGCAACCTGGCGCTCGGCGCTTTGCTGGCGACGCTGGTCATGTACCTGTTCCTGCGCTCCGCGCGCATGACCCTGGTGGGCGTGATCGGTATCCCCATCTGTACCGTGGCCGCTTTCCTCGGCCTGTTGCTGGCCGGGCGCACCATCAACGTGATCTCGCTCGCGGGTGTCGCGTTTTCTATCGGTATGACGTTGGACAATACCATCGTGGTGCTGGAAAGCATCGAGTGGGAACGGCGCAAGGGCCTGAAACGCCTGCAGGCGGCAATTGTCGGCGTGCAGCGCGTGTGGCCGGCGGTGCTGGCGTCGACCCTGACCACCGTGCTGGTTTTCCTGCCGATCATCTTTATCGAGGAAGAAGCCGGGCAACTCTATGGCGACATCGCCATCGGCGTTTCCGCCACCATCCTGGTATCGATGCTGGTGGCGATTACCGTGGTGCCGACGGCGGCAGCCAACTTCGCATTGCCATCCGCGGCAATGGTAAACAGCGAGCCGAGCGGCGCGCGCGGCGGCATGCGCGGGTTGTTGCGAGGCATCGAGTGGCTGATCGCGACCACGTCGCGGCGCGTGGCGGTGATGGCGCTGACGCTGGTGCTGTGTACCGCTATCATCGTTGAGCTGACGCCGCCCGCTGAATACCTGCCGCCCGGTGAAGAACCCAAGGTGTTTGGGCGCATGAACGCGCCACCCGGCTACAACCTGCCGACCATGCGCGAGATCGGCTACGAAGTGCAGGACTACTTCCTGCCGTATCTGGACCACGATCCGGGCCAGTTCGAGCGCGGTGAAACCGCCGTGCCCGCGCTCGATTACCTGATTATCTCGATTCGGCCGACGGGACTGTTCCTGATCAGCGAACCCAAGGACAAGGGGCAGGTAGACGCGCTGATGGATGCCATTGACGCCAAGTACAGCGAGTATGCCGGGATGCGCTCGTTTACCACCCGCGGTTCGATCATCACCAGCAACGACGGCGGCACGCGCAGTATCAACCTGGATATTTCCGGACCCGAGCTGGAGCCGGTTTATGCCGCCGCGAGCGCCGCCTACAACCGTGCGCGCGAGGTCTTCGACAACCCGCGTATCCGCGCCAATCCGCCCACCCTGTCGCTGTCGCAACCCCTCATCGAAATCCATCCGGACTGGGAGCGTGCGGCGGAACTCGGCATGAACACCGGCGATATCGGCTTTACCGTGGCCGCACTGACCGATGGCACTTTTGTCGACGAGTTCTTCCTCGCCGACGACAAGATCGACATGTATGTCTACAGCGCGGCCGGCGCGGATGCCTCGCCCTACGGCCTCAGCGATCTGCCGATTTACACGCGTGGCGGCGGAGTCGTGCCGCTGTCGAGCCTTGCGCGCGTGGTGGAGACGGTGGACACCAACACGGTGCGCCGCATCGACGGCCGTCGCACCGTCACCCTGAACATCATCCCACCACCTGCGGTGGCGCTGGAAAGCGGAGTCGAGATCGTGCGCGACGAGGTGCTCGGCTTCCTGCGCGACAGCGGCGCGATACCGGCGAGCGTCAGCATCGATATTTCCGGCGCCAGCGACCAGCTCGAGGCCACGCAGAAAGCCCTGACGGGCAATTACCTGGTGGCGCTGATCCTGGTGTACCTGGTGATGGTGGCAATCTTTACCCACTGGGGTTTCCCGCTGTTGATTATGACCACCATCCCGCTCGGGGTCGCCGGCGGCATCGCCGGGCTCGCGTTGATGAACCTGGTTGGCGCCATGCTGCCACAGTTCGGCCTGGCCGCGGTTTACCAGCCGTTCGACATGATTTCCATGCTCGGTTTCCTGATCCTGATGGGAACGGTGGTGAATAACCCGATCCTGATCGTGCATCGCGCGGCGGAAAACTACCGTAGTCTCGCGATGAGCGCGACCGCGGCGGTCAACGAGGCGGTGGAGTCGCGTATGCGGCCGATTGCGATGTCGGCGATCACCACGATTTTCGGGCTGGCACCGCTGGTGTTCATTCCGGGTGAGGGCACCGAACTGTATCGCGGCGTCGGCGCTATCGTGCTGTTCGGGCTCGCCGGCGCGGCGATCGTTACGCTCACTTTCTTACCGGCGGCAACGGTGACCGTTTTATCCTGGATGCAGCCTGGTCGCCGCGACAGCGACGATGCGGTCGAACCCGTGTCGTCGGGCGTGCAAGCTTCCAGCGGTGCCGCCTGAGATGGCACGGCAACGGCTGCGTTGGCGAATCCTGCCGCTCATTGCCATGCTTTGGCTAGCCGGTTGCGCCAGCATACCGCCAGACTTCAAGGAACCGGGCGTAACCCTGGTATCCATCCGACCGCAGCTGCGCAACCTGTTTGCGCCGGAATTCGACGTGACACTGGAGGTCACCAATCCCAACCGCGTGGCGCTGGAAATCGTCGGCATCAGTTATACGGTTCACCTGCAGGGGATCAAGCTGATCGAGGGCGTGGCGTCGGACATACCGAAGATCGCGGCATACGGCAAGGCGGAGGTCACGCTGAACGCGACCGCCGACCTCGCCAGCGGAATTAGCCTGATCGGCGATCTGCTGCAAAGACCGCGCGAGCAGGTGGATTTCGAGCTGAATGCAAATATCGACCTGGGTAGGCTGTATCCCATGGTCAAAGTCAATCGTCGCGGTACCATCGCCCTGCAATAACCCCGGCCCGTTGCATAGAGATTGCTTCGTCGCTGCGCTCCTCTATGCCCTTCAGGTATCGCAATGTCCGCGGGTTAGGGGTTGAGTTCGCGGCCGATGGCGTGGATCGCGTTCAACGCGGTTTTGAGGCGCGGCACCGAGGTGAACTCGGGCCAGCTCGACAGCTTCACCAGCAGCATGTCATCCGCCGGAGCGATGTAGATGAGCTGGCCGAAGACGCCGCGCGCCATGTAGCCGGGGCGGTCGACATCCTCGATCCAGAACTGGTTGCGATAGCCGCCGTTCGGCGTCGCCTGCGTATAGGGTTCGTCGAACAGGTCATGGTCGGCATTTTGAATATCGTCGATCCACGCGGCCGGCACCAGTTGCGTATCGCCCACCTTGCCTCGTTGCAGCAGCATCTGCCCGAAACGCGCGTAATCGCGCAGGGTCGCGTTGAGGCCGCCGCAGGCGAGCGCGTAACCTGCCGGGTCCACGGTAAAACAGGCGCTTTCCTCGCAGCCCAGCGGCTGCCACAGTTCGCGGCTCACCAGTTCGGCGAGACGGGTCTGGGTGACGCGTTCGAGGCAGTGCGCGAGCACGTCGGTTTCGATCGAGCGGTACTGGAACTTTTCGCCGTGTTCGCGCGTGTACTCGGTGAGCGTCAGGATCTGATCCCAGATGCATTGCGGGGTGTGAATACCGGGCCGCGGCCGTTTCCAGCCGCTGGCGATGTCGGTGACCGCGATGTCGGAATCGAGCGCCTCGTAATCCTCGATGTAGCGAACCCCGGTGGTCATGTCCATGACCTGCTGCAGGGTCGCTCCGTGCCAGGCGGTGATGGCGAGTTCGGGCAGGTAGTGCGTCACCTGCTCGGTCGGGTCGATCAGGCCGCGGTCGATGAGAATGCCGGCGACCGTGGCGACCACCGATTTCGACATCGACTGCGACAGGTGCAGGCTGCGTTCGGTCATGCCGTTGTGGTATTGCTCCAGCAGCACCTTGCCGCGATGCATGACCAGGATAGCGTCGGTATAGCTGCTGTCGATCCACTGCTGCAGCGTCGATTTATGTCTATCCGCGGTGTGGAATTTTATCGAGCCCAGGTCTTGCGGATCGCACTCGAGGGCCCGCACCGGGCCCGCGCCGCGCCACACTTCGGTGGTCGGCACCAGCTGGCGGACGTTGTGGAAAGTCCAGCGATTCCACGGCGCGCGGTCCCAGTCTTCGTGCGGCACCCGGTTTTCGGCCGGCACCGGGTAGCCCTGCATTATGTTTGTCATGATTCGTTTCGATTTGCCGGTTAAAAAAAAGGGTTGTCATGGACGCGCCATGACAACCCCGGTTTTAACCGCGCTAACGAATTACTTCTGTAATTCGGTCCAGATCGCGGTGTACATCTTGGTCGCCTCGGGCGAACATGCATTCAGGAATCTGCCGGCACCGGCCAGTTCCTTCGGAATGATGATTTCCGGAGCGGTTTTCATGTCGTCGGGCATGTATTCCTCGGAACCCGAAATGCCGTTGGCGTAGCGCGCGAAGGCAGAAATCAACGCCGCATTCTCAGGCAGCATGATGAAGTTCTGGAACAGCTTGGCGTTATTGATGTTCTTCGCGTCCTTCAGCACGACGACGCTGTCCATCCACAGTGCGAAACCTTCCTGCGGGTAACCGTAGCGTACGTCGGGGTTCTTTTCACGGGCGCGGAAACCAGCGCCGTTCCAGTACAGCGACGCGGCTACGTCACGGCCGGCGAACTTCTCGATCATGCCGTAATCCATCGACAGCCAGTGCTTCTTGGCGGCCACCAGCTTGTCGCGCACCTTGCGCAGGACCTCTCTGTCGGTGGTGCAGGGTTCGCCGCCGACGTACATGATCGCCGAGCTGATGACGTCGTTCATCTCGGGCGGCACGTTGATCTTGCCTTTCAGCTCATCCGGGGGATCGAGGAACAGCGCGGCGGTGTTGATATTGCCCTTGTAGACCGAGGTGTCGACGATCATGCCGACGCTACCCCATTGCCACGGCACCGAGTAGTGACGACCCGGGTCCCAGATGGGGTTCGCAAATTCGGACGCGACGTTCTTGAAGTTGGACATCTTGTCAGGTCGGGTTTCCAGCAGCAAACCCTCATTGATCCAGATTTGCATGTAATTGGCTGAAGGCACGACCATGTCGAAACCGTGTCCACCGGCCTTTACCTTGGCGAGCGCGCCGGAGTTCGAATCGTAGTCGGTGACGGTGACCTTGACGTCGTATTCCTTTTCGAACTTGGCTATAAGTTCGGGGTTGGTGTAGTTACCCCAGTTGTACAGGTTGAGCTCACCTTCGGCAAACGCGTTGCTCGAGATGGCTACCATCGCCAGGGCGACGATGGATTTTTTCAGTAGTTGTGTCATTTTCAGTCCTCTTTTTTTGGATTGTGAAGTACATCTTTTCAGGTTTTCTTGCGATTAATCAAGAAAATCAGTGAAACCATTAACACAGACACCGCCAGCAATGCGCTGGCGATGGCGTTCATTTCCGGGGTGATAACGCGGCGTATCTGCCCCAGCATAAAGGTCGGCAGGGTATCCTGGCCGGCCGATTTTACGAATTCGGTGATGACCACGTCATCCAGCGAAATCACGAAGGCGAGCATCGCGCCCGCCAGGATTCCAGGCCACAATAGTGGCAGAGTTACCCGACGAAAACAACGCCATGGCGTGGCGTAGAGATCGGCGGCCGCGGTTTCCAGCGAGCGATCCATGTCTTCCAGGCGCGCACGGATCGGCAGGTAGGCGAAGGGAATGCAAAACGCCGTGTGCGCAATCACCAGGTAGCTGATGCCCTGGTAGCCGGTGGCCTGCTTGATGGTCGCGAACACGATCAGCAGCGCGACCGCGGTGACGATCTCGGGCACCATCAGCGGCTGGTTGATCATCGTGTAGATCGCGGTCTGGCCGCGGAATGCGCGCGTGCGTGTAGTGCCGAGCGCGGCCATGGTCGCCAGGATCGTTGAGTACAGCGAGGCCTGCAGCGCGATCACCAGCGACAGTATGGTCGCATCCTGCACCGCCTCGTTTTCCCAGGCGGCGTAGTACCAGCGCCAGGAAAATCCCTCCCACAGCGCCAGCGACGAGCCCGAATTGAACGAATAAACCACCAGGATGACGATCGGCGCGTACAGCATCAAAAAGCAGGACACCGCAATGAAGGTGAAGCCCGGCAGCTTGTAGATTGAGAACAGCTTGCGCCTGGTCGCCAGCTCAGCCATTTTTTTCTCCGCTGCTCTGCGCGTAGCGCACGTAAACCAGCAGTGTCACCATGACGATCAACAGCAGCGTAATCGACAGTGCCGCGCCGAGCGGCCAGTTTTGTCCCTGGTCGAACTGCAGCTGGATCAGGTTGCCAAGCATCAGGTTCTTGCCGCCGCCGAGCACGCGCGGCGTGACGAAGGCGCCGAGCGACGGGATGAACACCAGGATCGAACCGGCGACGATGCCGGGCTTGATCAGCGGGATGATGACCCGGCGCAGCACACGCACGCGCGTCGCGTATAAATCGTAGGCGGCCTCGACCAGCTGGAAGTCGAGTTTTTCCATCGACGCGTACAGCGGCAGGATCATCAGCGG
>Ga0209536_100001747_pt1 | contig 35592 bp, 26 predicted proteins | sample DeeMarSeWOR28_12_FD_187461 | JGI IMG/M metagenome (GOLD analysis project Ga0209536, IMG submission 187461) | Marine sediment microbial communities from White Oak River estuary, North Carolina - WOR-2-8_12 (SPAdes) (version 2) | ecosystem: Environmental > Aquatic > Marine > Intertidal zone >...
AGCCGGCGTGCCGAAGCCCGCCGCACCTTCGATGAACGAGCCGAAGAGCCAGGCCACGATCACGACCTGGACGCGCCGGTCGTCGCTGACCCCGTGGAAGGAGCGCCGAATGGCCGCCACCCCTCCGGATCGCTCCAGCGTGTGCAGCAGCAGGATCGCCCCGAAGATGATGAAGAGGAGGTCAAAGGTCAGAAACAGGCCCTGGATCGAGGCGGCTGCCACCCGCGACGGGGCCATCCGCCAGAATCCGAGCGCCACGACCACGGCGGCCACGTAGGCGGCGGGCATCGCGCGCCTGGCCGGGATCCGCAGCCCGACCAGGAGAACGCCGCCGAGCGCGATCGGAAGAAGCGCGAGCGCCGCCTGGACGCCGGCGCTCACGTCGCCACCCCGAGCCGGAGTACTACCGGTCGTGACTGGCCCGACATCAGAAGGGCACGTCGAGCGCTTCGCAGAGGAAGCGCATCAGTGGTGTGCCCGCCCTGAAGCGGGTCGCGAGGTCGGAGGGCAGGTCCCGGCCGGTGGCGAAGCTCTGCGTGACCGACTGGACGCCGATGAAGTCCTTCCGGCGGAGGTCCTCGATCAGCGCGTGGTCGGGATCGAAGCCTTTCGGGGCCCGCTTGAGGCTGTCTCCTGCGAGCTCGAACGTGTCTCGAAACCGCTTGCCGCGTGACGCGCGCTTCCAGCCGGCGGCGTCCTCCGTGATTCGATCCCGGATCGCGCGGAGGGCCTTGGCGTCGGGATGCCAGATGCCGCAGCCGAGAAAGACCTCCCCGGGTGCCACGTGGAAGTAGTAGCCCGGGGCGTGCGCGTCCCTGGACTGGTCGTGACGGAAGTGGACACCGATTGCGGTCTTGTAGGGGGACTTGTCCTTGGAGAAGCGCGTGTCGCGATAGATCCGGAAGAGTGACCGTGGGTTCGCCATGAAGTGAGGGCTCAGCTTCCCGAGGTGCGGCGCGAAGTCCTCGATGAGTCGGAGAGCCGGAGCCTTCACATGGTCTTCGTAGCGGTGCTTGTTGTCCGCGAACCAGGCCCGGTCGTTGTTCGCCTTGAGGTCCTTCAGGAAGGCGAACGTGCGACGGTCGAAGTAGGTGCGCTGCGCCACGTCGGGTCCTCCGTCGGAGTTGGCTGAACCGACAAAGGACCGCGCTCGCCCGCTTCCCGCCAGGGCCCGACGGGCGTGCTGGCCTCGGTCAGGGGTAGAGCCGTGCGGGCTCCCAGCCCGTGGCCGTGCGCCGGAAGACCAGGCGGTCGTGGAGCCGGTCGGCCTTGCCCTGCCAGAACTCGATCTCGTCGGGCACGATCCGGTACCCACCCCAGAAGGGCGGAAGGGGGATTTCGCCCCCGCCGAACCGCTCCTTCATCTCTTCGACGCGGGATACGAGCTCGGACCGCTCCGGCAGGGGCCGGCTCTGTTTGGACGCCCAGGCACCGAGTCGGCTGCCCCGGCCACGAGAGCTGAAGTACGCGGAGCTCTCTTCCTCGGGGACCCTCGAGACCGAGCCCGTGACACGAATCTGACGCTCGAGGACCGGCCAGTGGATCACGAACGCGGCACGGGCACTGGCTTCGAGCTCGCGGGCCTTCCGGCTCTCGTAGTTGGTGAAGAAGACGAATCCGCGCTCGTCGACCCCCTTCAGCAGCACCATCCGCACGGAAGGAGCCGCTTCGGGGGTGGTGGTGGCCAGAGCGATCGCATTGGGCTCGTGGATCCCCGCTTCCTCGGCGATCGTGAGCCACTTCCGGAACAGCTCGATCGGATCGTCGTCGTCGGCGGCCGGAGGGATGCCCTGGGCCACGCCACGACCGAGCGTCATGACGGTCTTGATGGAGGACTTGAGCGACATGGTCTGGAAAGTGGAGGGAATCGCGTTGACCGCTACCCCCGTGGATGCGATGTTGGTTCGTGCAGACCCCCACCCCCGGGGGGTGGGGTAGTCCTTTTTCGAAGACCGTCATGAGCCATCCCAGCCAGGAAGAGATCGTCCGCCGCCTCAAGAGCGTCGAGGGGCACGTGCGTGGTGTGCAGCGGATGGTGGAAGAGGGGGCGTACTGCATCGACGTGGTGAATCAGATCGTCGCCGTCCAGCGGGCGCTCAAGAAGGTGAGCGGCATGGTGCTGGACGATCACCTTCACTCGTGTGTCACGGACGCGTTGCGGGGGCCGGACGCGCCTGCTCGCGAGAAGGTGCTTCAGGAGCTGATGCAGGTGTTCGAGGCGAGCGGCAAGGTGTGAGACGCCGGTCGTCGAAGTCGAGAGCGAAGACCACCCGACAGGGGAGAAGGAGCGAGTGATGGACGAGAAGACCGTGACCGTGCCCGCCATCAGCTGCGGCCACTGCGTCAACACGATCGAGCGCGAGGTCGGCGACCTCAGCGGTGTGCGTGCCGTGTCCGCGGACCGGGAGACGCGCCGTGTCACCATCTCGTGGGATCCGGAGACGACGGACTGGGTGGTGATCGAGGACTTGATGAACGAGATCAACTATCCACCCGCGGAGTAGGCGCCGGGAGTCGTCGTGAGCGGAGATCCGAAGGCCCGTGAGGTCACCGTCCCCATCACGGGGATGACCTGCGCCAACTGCGTCGCCACCGTCGAAAGGACGCTTCGCAAGACGGAAGGCGTCGACGAGGCGACCGTGAACTACGCGTCCGAGCGCGCGATGGTTCGCTTCGACCCCGAGGTGGTCAGCCTCGAGGGGCTCGCGGCTGCCGTCGAGCGCGCCGGATACGGTGTCGTCCTGGTGGACGAGGCCGAGGGCGCGGCCGCGCTGGACGAAGCGGAGTCGGTGGCGCGCGCCGCCGAGATCGCCGACCAGCGCCGCAAGTTCGTCACGGGCGCCGTCTTCGCAGGGCCGCTCTTCGTACTGAGCATGGCGCGAGACTTCGGACTGCTCGGCGCGTGGGCCCATGCTCCGTGGGTCAACTGGCTGATGTTCGCGCTCGCGACACCGGTCCAGTTCTACGTGGGCTGGGACTACTACGTCGGTGGTTGGAAGGCGCTGCGGAACGGCGCGGCGAACATGGACGTGCTGGTCGCGCTCGGCTCCTCCGTCGCCTACGGCTATTCGATCGTCACGGCCGTGCTTCTTTCGTTCGGGAGCACGGCGGCAGGCGAGCACGTCTACTTCGAGACGGCGGCCCTCATCATCACCCTCATCAAGCTCGGCAAGCTGCTGGAGGTCCGGGCCAAGGGCGAGACGGGGACGGCGATCCGTGAGCTGCTGGATCTTCAGCCGGCGATGGCCCGGCGCGTGCGGGACGGCGTCGAAGCGGACGTCCCGCTCGGCGAGGTCGTGGTGGGGGACCTCCTCGTGGTGCGCCCCGGGGACCGCGTGCCCGTGGACGGGGTGGTCGTGGACGGCTGGTCGACGGTGGACGAGAGCATGCTGACCGGCGAAAGCCTGCCGGTGGACAAGCAGGAGGAGGACGTCGTCATCGGAGGGACGGTCAATCGGACCGGGTCCTTCCGCATGCGGGCCACTCACGTCGGCGCCGACACGGCGCTGGCAAACGTCGTCCGGATGGTCCGGGAGGCCCAGGGGAGCAAGGCACCCATCCAGGCGCTGGCGGATCGGGTAGCCGCGGTATTCGTCCCCGTGGTCGTGGCGGTGGCGCTGATCACCTTCGTGACCTGGTGGATCGGCGTGGGAGCCACGTTGACCGACTCGGTCATTCGGCTCGTCGCCGTTCTCGTGATCGCGTGCCCGTGTGCCCTCGGCCTCGCGACCCCGACGGCGGTGATGGCCGGTACGGGCAGGGCGGCCCGGCGAGGCGTGCTCTTCCGCACGTCCGAGGCGCTCGAGCGTGCGCGCGACGTCGGAGTGGTGGTGCTGGACAAGACCGGGACCATCACTCGGGGGGAGCCCGCCGTGCTGCAGGTGGTGGCGGGCTCCGAGGGTGAGGCGTCCGTGCTGCGCGTCGCGGCCTCCGCCGAGCGCAGGAGCGAGCACCCGATCGCGGTCGCGGTCGTGGACGAGGCGAAGCGCCGCGGTCTCGATCTGTCCGATCCCGAATCGTTCGAGGCGATCCCAGGGCGCGGCGTTCGGGCCCGAGTCCACGGGAGCCCCGTCCTCGTCGGAACGCGCGAGCTCCTCGAGTCCGAGCTGGGATTCGCCTCGCTCTCTCCCTGGACCGAGTCGGCCTCCGCGATCGAAGAGCAGGCGCAGACCGCGATCTGGGTCGCCGAGGGAGAAGACGTGCTCGGCCTGCTGGGGGTCGCCGATGCCGTGAAGGAGGGGTCGGCCGAGGCGATCGCGGCGCTCAGGGGCTCGGGACTGCACGTGGTCATGCTCACCGGGGACAGCCGGCGCGTGGCCGAGCGCATCGCAGCCTCCGTGGGAATCGAGGAGGTCCGTGCCGGCGTGCTGCCTGGCGAGAAGGCGGCGGCCGTGGCGGAGCTGCGAGAGGCCTCTGGAGCCCCCGTCGCCATGGTGGGAGACGGCATCAACGACGCCCCGGCGCTGGCGCAGGCCGACGTGGGCATCGCCATCGGCACGGGCACGGACGTAGCGGTCGAGACGGCGGACGTGGTCCTGATGCGCGGAGATCTGCGATCGGTCCCGGAGGCTCTGGCGCTCAGTCGACGCACCATGAAGACCATCGAGCAGAATCTGTTCTGGGCGTTCTTCTACAACAGCGCCCTGATTCCCGTCGCGGCGGGTGCGCTCTACTCGCTTACCTTCCTACCGATGATGCTGCGGGCCCTCCACCCGATACTGGCCGCGGTGGCGATGGCGTTCAGCTCGGTGAGCGTCGTCACGAACAGTCTTCGGCTCCGTCGGGTGCCGCTCTAGCCCGGTCGCCCGTCGGAAACCCGTCCCCGCTCCGTTCCGTAGGAACCGGCATGACAACGATCATCAAGCGAATCATCCAGCTCGTTCTCAGCTGGCTCAAGGGCCGCATCTAGCGCTCCTCGGGCGCCCTTCAGCCCGAGGCGACCTGGGCGAGCGTATTTCGAAGTCGCTCGGTCAGCACCCGGTAGACGCCTCGGGCGACGACCGGATTCCGCTCGATCACCCGGTCGAAGGCCTCCCGGTCCAGTGACAGCAGGGTGGTATCCTCCGCTGCGGTGGCCGAGGCGGACCGGGGCTCCCCGTCCAGGATGGCCATCTCTCCGAAACCCTCGCGCGGGCCGAGGGTCGCGAGCTTCGTCTCCTTGCGGCTGATGATCACCGAGCCGCTCACGATCACGTAGAAGGCGTCCCCCTCGTCCCCCAGCTCGAAGAGCACCTCGTCCGCGCCCGCGTGAACCACCTCGGTCAGCTCCGCGATGCCCGCGAGCTCGGCCCCGGGGAAGTTCCGGAAGAACTCCGATCCCTTGAGGATCATCACCTTCTCGATCAGCGGCATCATCCGTGCTTCCTCCGGTTTCGTGTCTTCCGGTCGGCTCGTCAGGGGGGCCTCCTCGTCCCGGCCCAGGGCGTGCAGCGCGAGGACGCGCGCCCACCGGTCGTCCAGGGCGAGCAGCGCTTCGGCCGGAGCGTCGCGTATCGCTTCCGCTCCCGGCATCTGCTCCAGCACCCTCGGCAGCGGCATCCCCTCGGCCACGAGGTCGAGGAAGGGTACGACCTCGCGGGCACTCGCTCCCGAGACGGTGCCCTCGAGCAGCTCGAGCGCGTTGCTGCGGCGGGCTGGATTGTCGCTCAGGAGACCACCGGTGACCGTTGCGATGCGCTGGGGATCGTATGTCAGACCGAGCAGTCGGAGAAGGTGCTCGACCGACCCCTCGAAGAGCTTCTGGAGCTCCGACGCCACGAAGGACTGATCCGGGCTCGCGGCGCGCTGCCGCAGGAGGGTTGCCGCGGCCGAGAGAAGAAGGCCGCGGCGAATCTCGTCGTCGATCGCGGAGCGAAGCACGCGCTCGTCGATCGGGGCGGCCGCCCGCTCGTCGCGGAGTCTGCCGAGGGACCGAAGCGCCGTCGGACCCAGCGCCGGCTCCCCGACAAGACCGAGAAGGGCATCGTGGGCCCGGGGCGACGAGATCGAGGCCAGCGCGGAAACGACGGTGCGACGGACCGGAAGGGGCACGGAGCGCCGCTCGACGAGACGGGTCAGGACGGGTACGGCGGCGGGTCCGAGCGATGCGAGGGCATCGAGCGCGGCCGGGCGAGCGTCGGGATGCTCCACCGCTTCGGCCACCTCTTCCAGAAGGTCCGTCCGGTGAAGCGATCCGATCGCTCTGCACGCGAGGGCCCGCCGAGAGGGATCGCGGTCGGCGAGCATGGCGCGGAGCTCCGCTTCCAGCCCCACCCACCGTAGGCGACCCAGCGCCACGAGGGCGGCGAGCCGCACACGCTCGTCGTCGTGCACGAGGAAGCTCTCGACGGCGTCGGTCGCCAGGCCGCCGACGCGCCCGAGGGCATCGAGGAGTGCCGCGACCACGGCCGGGTCGCCCTCCTCGCCGAGGCGCTTCCGGACCGGCGCCCCGGCCGCATCGCCGGGTGCGTCCAGATGACTGAGCACGCGAGCCGCTTCCGCCCGGACCTCCGGGACCCCGTGCCCGAGGAGGTCGGAGAGCCGGGGAAGCGCCTCGTCACTCGGCAGCTGTTCGAGGAGCGACGTCGAGAAGACGGTGACCGTCGGGTCGTCGTCCCGAAGGCCGCGGTCGATGGCCTCGAGCATGCTTCGATCCACGACGAGAGGGACCGCCCCCGGCTCCGAGAAATCCACCGTCCGACCGGTGAGCGCGCGCTCCAGCGCGCGCAGGTAGTACTTCCTGTGGCGCGTGTACACTGCGGCCGCCGCGGCGGCCGAGAGGATCGTGGCCACGGGCAGCGCCCTCGGGACCCCGGCGAACGCCACCGCCAGGCCACCGCCGGCGGCCTTCGACAGCGGGCGCATGACTCCTCCGAGGGTCGCGAGCGCGACCGACTTCACGCGACTGGGGAAGGGGAGGAGGGACACCTGCTCGACCGGCTTCTGCAGGCTGAACTGGAGAATGTCGTCCATGGCCTGGGCGACGACGAGCACGGCGAACCCACCGAAAACGGCGATGCCCCCGGACGCGAGGACGAGCGCGGCACCGTGGAGCATCGCGGTGAACGAGACCCCGAGACGGGGGAAGAGCACTCGCGAGGCCAGGATCTGGAGCAGCAGCGTTCCGGCGCCGACGGCTGCCGAGAGATACCCGTAGACGGCGGTGATCTCGTCCCGCTCGAATGCGTCCTGGAGATGGAACTTGAGCTGGAGGTCGATGAGGGTCCCGGTGACGGTCAGCGCCGTGAGCCCGAGTGCCATCAGGCGAAGGAGGTCGTGCCGGGCGACCTCCCGGAATCCCTGACCGGACCGACGTACGAACGCGACCAGCGCGTTCGGGGCGTCGCTCGCGGTCTCGAGCTCCTTCACCGGAGGCTCGACGAGCCAGAGCACGGGGAGGCTCCCCGCCAGGAGGGCGAGGGCGATCCACAGAAGGTTCGCGGTGCCGAGCGTCCCGGCCGCAGGGGCGACGGCGAGCCCGCCTGCGATGGCGCCCAGCGAGGCGCCGATGCCGATCAGAGGAAGGAGTCTCTTGGCCTGCCTTCCGGTCAGGAGGCTGCTTCCGTAGTCCCACGCGTGGGTGAGCACGAGCACCTGGACGGCCGAGAGCCAGAGGTACACCGCGAACGCGGACCGGTGATGAATCTCGAAGAGGGCCCAGCACGCGAGGACGGAGCTGCCGAGCGCGATCGTGAGACCGATCGCCAGGGGTCGACGCTGCGTCCCGGCAACGACTCCGGTGAAGACGACGGCCACCGAAGCGGTGAGAAGCGCCGCGGCGATGATCGCATACGGGATCAGGTCCGGCTCGTATACCGAGAGAAAGAGGCCGTTCTTCGCGGCCGAAAGGACTGCGGTGTTGGCCGTGTTGAGCAGGAGGTAGGTCGCCATGACGGCGAGGATCCGGCCTTCGCCGGGACGCACGTTCAGGGCGTGACGAAGCCGCGACGTCGGCATCAGCGCCGGGGGCGGCGGAGAGCGGCTGCCGGCCGGACGTTCGGCGGTGGGGCCGAAAGCTGCAGGGGTCCGAACATGTCGGGCTCGTGAGGGCGGTCGGTGCGGGCGGAAGGTCGAGCCGCTCCGCCGGGGTGGCAAGAATGGAAGTCGCGTTGCCGCGCTTCGGAACCGCGCTACCTTCGTCCGTCGCGGAGTTCCTCGAGAACCCCGTCACCGTTGAACGGAACCAAGGAGCAGGAATGGGCACCTCGATCCGGCTGAGCGGCGTCGCGCTCGGGCTTCTGGCGCTCGCTGCGTGCGGCGGGGAGGGTCCGGAGGAGGCCGACCTCGTTCTTCGCGGGGGCACGATCGTCACCGTCGACGAAGCGAATCCGGAGGTTCAGGCGCTCGCCGCCCGGGACGGACGGATCGTGGCGCTCGGCTCGGACGCCGACGTCGAAGGCTTCATCGGGCCGTCGACCGAGGTGGTGGATCTGGGGGGCGCGCTCGCGATTCCGGGTCTCATCGAGGGACACGCCCATTACATGGGCGTCGGCCGGTCGACGCTCCAGTTGAACCTCATGGACGTCGCCAATTGGGACGAGGTCGTCGAGATGGTCGCGGCCGCCGTGGCGGAAGCGGAGCCCGGCGAGCTGATCACGGGGCGGGGCTGGCACCAGGAGAAGTGGGATCGGCGGCCCGAGCCCAACGTGGACGGCCTGCCGTACCACACCTCGCTGAGCGCCGTTTCGCCCGACAACCCGGTGATCCTGACCCATGCGAGCGGGCACGCGACCTTCGCCAATGCCCGGGCCATGGAGCTCTCGGGGATCACGGCCTCCACCGCGGATCCGGATGGGGGCGAGATCGTGCGAGCACCCTCGGGTGAGCCCATCGGGGCCTTCCGCGAGACCGCTTCGGGCCTGCTGGGGCCGGCCCGGGCGAACGCGAGCGAGCCGGATCCGCGGCGCGTTGCGCTACTGGCGCAGGAAGAGGCGTTCTCGAAGGGCATCACCTCGTTCCACGATGCGGGGTCGGGATGGAGCACCGTCGATCTGTGGAAGTCGATGGTCGACGACGGGGATCTCAAGATCCGCCTCTATGCCATGATCCGCGCGAACCCGGCCTCGCTGGCCGAGAACCTCGAGGCCTACCGGATGGTCGGCTATGGCGACGACCGGCTGACGGTCCGGGCGATCAAGGTGTCGATCGACGGCGCCCTCGGTTCGCACGGAGCCTGGCTTCTCGAGCCGTACGACGATCTGCCGTCCTCCTCGGGGCTCAACACCACGCCGCTGGAGGACGTCGTCGAGACGGCGCGCCTCGCCATGGAGCACGGCTACCAGTTCAACGTCCACGCCATCGGCGATCGCGGAAACAGGGAGACGCTGGACATCTTCGAGGAGGCCTACGCCTCGGCCGGGGAAGGGGACTACCGCTGGCGGATCGAGCACGCCCAGCACCTTCATCCGGATGACATTCCGCGGTTCGGGGAGCTCGGTGTGATCGCCTCGATGCAGGGTGTTCACGCGACGTCCGACGGCCCGTGGATCGAGGCGAAGCTCGGGGAGCAGCGTTCCCGTGAGGGTGCGTACGTGTGGCGGAAGCTGATGGACACCGGCGCCGTGGTGATGAACGGCACGGACGCGCCGGTCGAGGACGTCGATCCGATCGCGAGCTACTACTCGACCGTGTCGCGCCGGATGGCGGGCGGGGAGGTCCTTTTCGCGGAGCAGCGCATGACGCGCATGGAGGCGCTGCGCTCGTACACGATCAACGCGGCCTACGGGGCGTTCGAGGAGGACCTCAAGGGCACCCTGGCGGTCGGCAAGGTGGCGGACGTCACCGTGCTGTCGCAGGACATCCTGACCATCGACGAGGACCGGATTCCGGATACGGACGTGCTCTACACCATCGTCGGGGGCGAGATCGTCTACGAGGGAGCGGGTCGGTGAGCGACCTCGAGGCCACCGAACCGGGTGCGGACGGCCCGTCCGGAGCGCGGTTTCCATCCGACGGTAGCATCCCCGACATTCTCGCCGTGATCGAGAGCGCCAAGGCTCGCGGTGGGCTCGAGAACATGGAGCGGTTCATTGCGAAGGCTCTGCCCGAGGCGGAGGAGGCGGAGGTCCGGGAAGCGTCGGAGGTCGCACTCGAAGTCATCGAGTCGGTCCCGGTCTTCCTGGCCCGGGCGCGGCAGGAAGCGAGAAGGCGCGGCCTGTCGAACGTCGTGATCCCGCTCCTCGACCACGCCGAGCGGTACTACCTCCAGCCGATGGATCTCATTCCCGAGATGACACAGGGTTTGCCCGGGCTTCTCGACGACTCCTATCTCGTCATCCGGATGATCGAGCGGCTCGAGAAGGGACCGGAGGTGTTCCTCGACTGGGATCTGGAATACCCGGCGCGCTTTCTGAAGCGTCTGATCGGGCCCGTGGTGTCCAACAAGCTCGACCGGATCGCGGACCAGGCGATGCAGGAGGTCTCGGCACAGCTGGCCGAGTTCTGGGAAAGGATGTCCCACCCGGCCTGAGGCCGTCGTGACCTCCCGGCCTTACGTCCCCGGCATCGACGGGATGAGGGCTCTCGCGGTCCTCGGGGTCGTCGCGTATCACGTCCGGGCCTCGGTCCTGCCGGGAGGGTGGACCGGCGTCGACCTGTTCTTCGTCATCTCGGGCTACGTCATCGCGCGCAGCCTCTCCGGGTATCCGGGCTCCCCGCGCGCTCTGATCACGGCCTTCTACGCCCGCCGGATCCGGAGGCTCTACCCGGCCCTGGTGCTCATGCTGCTCGTCGTGAGCATCGCGACGGTGCTTCTCGTTCCGGCGGCCTGGCTCAGCCAGACGATCGCGCGGACGGGCCGCGCTGCCTTCTTCGGGCTGTCCAACTTCGTCCTGGCCGGCTCGGACCCGTACTTCTCGCCGCGGGCGGAGTTCAACCCGTTCACGCACACGTGGTCACTCGGGGTGGAGGAGCAGTTCTACCTCCTCTTCCCGGTGATGCTGCTCCCGTGGATTCGTTCGGGACGGGCAGCCGCCAGGGCCTGGCTGCCGCTCCTGGCCGTCGCCTCCGCGGTGTACGGCATGTACGAGACGGCCCACGCGCCCGCTCGTGCCTTCTATCTGCTGCCGTCGCGGTTCTGGGAGATCGCGATCGGAGCCCTCGTCTTTCTCGCGCACAGGAGCGGAATGCTGAAGCCGTCCCGGTCCGCGACGGGCGACGCGCTCGCCTTGACCGGTCTCGGGATCGTCGCGGCGGGCTTCGTCCGGGCCGGAGATGGTGTTCCCCCGCTGCCCGCAGCGATCCCCGCCGTGCTCGGCGGTGGGCTGGTGCTGGTGGGTCTGGCCGGGCCGCCGGGGGAAGGGGTGCGCCGGAGGCTGCTCGAGTGGGCGCCCGTACGGCACGTCGGCCGGATCTCGTACTCGCTCTACCTCTGGCACTGGCCGATCCTCGCGCTGTTTCGCTGGACGACGGGGCTCGAGACCGCGTTCGAAACCGCGACGGCGCTCGTTCTCTCGCTCGCCGCAGCCGAAGCGTCCTATCGATGGGTGGAGGAGCCGCTGCGCCGTCCGCGCCCGGCACCGGGCGTGCGGCCGCGGACGGTGATCGCCGTCGGGCTCACCGGTATCGTGGCCTGCTGGATCGTGGCCGTGGCGCTCTTCGCGGCTCGACCGCTGCTGACCCTGTCGGTGACCGGTGATACCCGTTCGTGGTACGTCCGGGCGTGGTCACCCGCCCGGATTCCGGACGATGCGCCCCGCCCGGACCTCGACGGCCGGAGGATGCTCGTCGCAGGGGACTCCCATGCACTCGCGTACGCCACGGCCTTCCAGATGCTGCGCGAGGCGACCGGGCTCGAGGTCGTCCCTGTGGCCACCGGCGGGTGCGCGGTTCTCTCGCTGCTCGAGCCCACTCCGGAGGATTGCCGCGCTCCGCTGGCTGCTGCCCTCGAGGAGATCGAGGGAGCGGCCCGGCCCGGCGACGTTCTCTTCCTCCCGGCCCGGCGCACCGTGCGGCTGGGCGACCAGTGGGCGGGAGCGCCGGAGCACGTCGTGGCCGAAGCCGTGGCCCGGGCGGCGCACCCGGAGATCCGACGCGCGGTCGACGAAGAGGCGGATCGACTGGCTCGCCGCCTGACGGGGCTCGGGGTGACGCTGCTCTTCGACGCACCCAAGCCCGTGTTCCCCGCGCCGGCATTCCGCTGCCTCGACCCTTTCAATCGGTCCAATCCCGTCTGCCGACCGGGGCTCATGGTCCGTCTCGAGACGCTGCGACTCCTCCAGGCCGAGCCGCGCAGCTCCCTCGCGCGCCTTCAGGCTGTCTATCCGGACGTGCACGTATGGGACCCGACGCCCGTGCTCTGCCCCTCGGATCCGTGCTCCGCGCTTCGCGAGGGGCTGCCCGTCTTCTTCGACGGAGACCATCTGTCGGCCCACGGCAACCGGCTTCTCTATGCGGACCTAGCAGGCGCGCTCGAGGCGCTCTGGGGAGCGCCCCGGCAACCTCGCTCCGGTCCCGGCGCGGGCGGTGATCGGTGATCTCCTCGGAGATCGTGCCGTCCGGCAGGTTCGATGGGAGCGTTGTGCCCCCTGCGGATCGTGCGATCTTACGCCATGTCGATGCCCCGACGCCGCCCGAGCGCTTTCCTCCTCTCGTCGTTGCTCGCCTTCCAGGCGATCGCGATGCCGCTCGGCGCGTGTGCTCAGGACCACGGGGCGGCCCACGGGGCCGGTGCTGGCGCCCATGCCGCGCTTTCGAGCGGTGGCGACCACGAGGGCGGGATGGACGGGCTCCATGCGATGGCGTCCGGCGAGCACGGTGATGCCGTGGATCCGGCGCCCGCGCACGCGCACGGGCCCGCGCACGGGGATGCCCCCCGCACGGATTGCACGGCCATGTCGGGCTGCGGAACGGCCGTCGGCACGGTGATCCAGGTCGTGGCCTTCGTCGTGGCCGTCCCAGAGCGCGTCGACATGGTGGGGGTGGCTCCGGGTGAGCCGCTCGCCGTGGACCTGGGCATCTCGACGCCACCTCCGAAGATCTAGCTCGCGGGCACCGCTGGGTGCCGCCCCGTCGACCGCCTCGTCGGCGACGGATGCTCGGACCTCGTTCAGATCTTCACAGGAGGCATCGGTGCTCGACCACCGATCTCGCCTCGCCCTCGTCGCGCTCTGCATACCGACTCTTCAGGGAGCGCCCGAGGCGCGGGCACAGACGACTTCAGACACGATCCGCATCGAGCAGGCGATCGCGGAGGCGCTACACGAGAGCCCGCAGGTACGGGCGGCCCGCCTGCGGGCCGAGGTTCTGCGTGAGCGTGACACGCGCGCGGGCGCACTCCCGGACCCGGTTCTGAGTCTGGGGCTCATGAATCGTCCGTTCGATTTCGATGCGGACCAGGCCGTGACGATGAACCAGATCCAGCTCTCGCAGCGGCTGCCGTGGGCCGGAAAGCGCTCGTCCTCGCAGGCCCGGGAGGAGGGTCTGGCGCGGGCCGCGGATCTCGACGCCGTGGAGGTTACCGCCTCCGTCGTCGAGCGTGTGCGGACCCTCTACTACCACATCGCCTACATCGATCGGGCGGTCGGGGTGATGCAGGAGACGCAGAGCCTTCTCGCCGACCTTCAGGAGACCGCGTCGACCCTGTATTCCGTGGGCTCGGCGGTCCAGCAGGACGTGCTCCGTGCGCAGGTCGCCCGGGCTCGAATGGAGGCGGACATCCGGGTGATGCGGGAGCAGCGCGTCGCTGCGGCGGCACGACTCAACGCGCTGCTCGGCCGCGCTCCGGATGCCTCGATCGGGTCGCTCGAGCTTCCGGATCCCGTCTCCGAGGTTCCCGAGCTGGACGCGCTGATGGGGCTTGCCGAGCACCGCCCCGCGGTCCGGGCGGCCCGCGCGCGGGTCGAGGCTGCGACCGCCCAGCGGGACTTCGCGGACAAAGCCCATCTCCCGGACTTCGCGGTGACGGTCGGGTACAGCCAGCGCCCCGAGTTCGACGACCTCTTCTCGGTCATGGTGGGCATTCCCATCCCGGTGCAGCGAGGTTCGTCCCAGGAACCTCTGCGCCGCGAGTCGGAGGCCGAGGAGGTGGCGGCCGAGGCGAGCGAGCTGGAGCTCTACAACGAGACGTACGCGAGCCTGGCCGAGCGCCGATCCGAGGCGGTGCGTGCAGCCGACGTATCCGAGCTCCTGCGCACTGACGTGCTACCCCAGGCCAGGGCCGCGGTGGAGTCGGGTCTGTCTGCGTACCGCGTGGGGCGTCTGGACTTCATGGCCGTGCTCGAGAGCCGGATGCTGGTGAACCAATACGAAATCGAACGACTGCGTCTCGCTGCGGAGCACCAGGGTGCGCTCGCGGCAATCGACGCGCTGATCGGGGTCATCCCCGGAGGTGCACAATGAACCGCTCGCGCTCCTTCGCTGCCGGGCTGATGGCGCTTCTCTCCGCCTGCGGTGGCGACGAGCCGCCCGGGATGGAGATGGATCCGGGCCTGGACATGTCCGGCGGGGCGGCGATGGACATGGAGGGGATGGACCACTCCCAGCACATGGGTGGCGCTCCCTCCGAGCGCCAGGCCGTCCTTCTGACGCCGGAGCAGGAGCGGGCGCTCGGGGTCCGCTACGCGGCCGTCACCCGGCGACCGCTCGAGCGGACCATCCGGACGGTCGGACGGATCGTGGCGAGCGAGTCGCGGATCGCGGAGGTCACGCCGAAGGTCGACGGATTCGCGGAGCAGCTGTTCGTCAGCACCACGGGCTCGACGGTCCGCCGTGGCCAGCCGCTTCTGACGCTGTACAGTCCGGATCTCGTCGCGGCGCAGGAGGAGCTGATCATCGCCACGAGGCTGGCGCAGAGGGTCGAGGGCTCGTCGGAGGCCGCAGCTGCCGACGCCGACGCGATGCTCGAAGCGGCCCGCCGGAGACTGCGATACTGGGACGTCACCGATACCCAGATCGCCGAGCTGGAGCAGCGGGGAACGGTGACCAAGACGGTGACGTTCGTCTCTCCGGTCGATGGCGTGGTGCTCGAGAAAGGGGTCAACGAGGGGCAGCGGCTGATGCCCGGTACCATGCTCTACCGCATCGCGGATCTTTCGGAAGTGTGGGTCGAGGGGGAGGTCTTCGAGCGGGACCTGGCGTTGATCCAGGTCGGCGCGGAAGCCCACATCGAAGTCTCGGCGTTCCCCGGCGAGCACCTCATGGGACGCGTCGACTTCGTCTATCCCGTGATGGACGTGCAGAGCCGGACGAACCGCGTTCGCGTCGCGCTGCCGAACCCCGGGGGCCGACTCAAGCCCGGGATGTTCGCGACGATGTTCTTCGATGCCGCCGTCGGACCGGACGAGCTTTCGGTCCCGCTCGAAGCCGTCATCGTCACGGGCGAGCGTAACCTCGTCTTCGTGCACGACGCGCAAGGCAGGCTGGCACCGCGAGAGGTCGTGCTGGGCGTGCAGGCGGGGCCGTACGTCCAGATCCTGGCCGGGCTCGACGAGGGTGAGGAGATCGTGGCGGCGGCCAACTTCCTGGTCGACGCCGAGTCTCGCCTGGGTGCCACGGGCGGGATGATGCCGGGCATGCAGCATGGCGCCATGGAGCCCGCCGCGACGCCGGATTCCGCTTCGGGCATGGGCCACGTCCATGATTGACGCGGTCATTCGGTGGTCACTCGCGAACCGTGGGCTGGTTCTTCTCGGCTCCGTCGCGTTGACGTTCGCGGGCGTGTGGGCGATGCGCACCACACCGCTCGACGCGATCCCGGACCTCTCGGACGTCCAGGTCATCGTCGAGACCGAGTTCAGCGAGCAGGCGCCGCAGATCGTCGAGGACCAGGTGACCTACCCGATCGCCAGCGAGATGCTCAAGGTGCCCGGCGCCCGGGTCGTGCGTGGCTTCTCCTTCTTCGGGCTGTCGCTGACGTACGTCATCTTCGAGGACGGCACCGACATCTACTGGGCTCGTTCGCGTGTCCTCGAGTATCTCAACGGCATCCGCGCGCAGCTTCCCGGGGGCGTGGAGCCACGCATCGGGCCCGATGCCACGGGGGTGGGCTGGGTCTTCCAGTACGTGCTGGAGTCCGAGACGCACGATCTCCAGGAGCTGCGTTCCCTCCAGGACTGGTACATCCGATACCAGCTCACCTCCGTACCGGGCGTATCGGAAGTCGCGAGTCTCGGAGGGTTCGAAAAGCAGTACCAGGTGGAGGTCGATCCGGAGCGCCTTCGGGCCTTCGGCATTCCGGTAACGCGAGTGTCGGAGGCGCTCGGCGCGCACAACATCGACATCGGTGCCCGCGTGCTGGAGATGGGCGGGCGCGAGTACATGATCCGAGGCCTCGGCTATCTGGGCAGCGTCGAGGACATTCGGAACGCCTCGTTGGGTGCCACGGCGAATGGAACACCCATCCGGGTCGCCGACGTCGCCAACGTGTCGGTAGGCCCGGCGCCCCGGCGAGGGGCAGCCGACCTCGACGGACGCGGTGAGGTCGTCGGCGGGATCGTCGTCATGCGCTATGGCGCCGACGCGCTCGGCACGATCGAGGCGATCAAGCAGCGCGTCGAGGAGATCCAGGCGGGGCTTCCGGCGGGCGTGACGATCGGCACGGCCTACGATCGGAGCGACCTGATCACCCGAGCGGTCCGGACGCTCCGTGAGAAGCTCGTGGAGGAATCGCTGATCGTCGCGCTCGTGGTCGTGCTCTTCCTCTTCCACGTGCGCTCCGCGGCGGTGGCGATCATCACGCTTCCGCTGGGGATCCTGGTGTCGTTCCTCGTCATGCGCCTGATCGGCGTGGATGCGAACATCATGAGCCTCGGCGGCATCGCGATCGCGATCGGGGCGATGGTGGACGGGGCGATCGTCATGATCGAGAACATGCACAAGCATCTCGAGCGCTCCGGACCCGATGCCGACCGCTGGGCAGTGGTCGCGGAGAGCTGTCGGCAGGTCGGTCCGCCCATCTTCTTCTCACTGCTGATCATCACGTTCAGCTTTCTACCGGTCTTCGCCCTGGAGCAGCAGGAGGGGCGGTTGTTCAAGCCCCTCGCCTTCACCAAGACGTTCGCGATGGCCGGGGCCGCGTTCCTTTCGATCACGCTGGTCCCCGTGCTGATGGGATACCTCGTGCGCGGGCGCATTAGATCGGAGGAGCAGAACCCGCTGAGCCGCGCGCTGCGCGCCGCCTATCGCCCGGTCATTCGGGCCACGGTCCGGTGGCCGTGGGCGGTCGTGGGAGCCTCCGTGGTGGCCGTCGCGGCGACCGTGCTCCCCTGGCGAAGCCTGGGCAGCGAGTTCATGCCACCGCTGCAGGAGGGGTCGATCCTGTACATGCCGACGACCGTTCCGGGGATCTCGATCGCGCAGGCGAGGGAGATCATGCGATACCAGGACAGCGTTCTGGCTTCGTTTCCCGAGGTCGAGATGGTGCTGGGGAAGGCGGGCCGCGCCGAGACGTCCACCGATCCGGCTCCGCTCGACATGTTCGAGACGACGATCACCCTCCGACCCCGGGAAGAATGGCGGCCCGGAATGTCGTGGGAGCGTCTGGTCGGCGAGATGGACGCGGCGGTGGCCATGCCCGGGGTGACCAACGCCTGGACGATGCCGATCCGGGGGCGCATCGACATGCTGGCCACCGGCGTACGGACGCCCGTGGGCGTGAAGATCTTCGGTCCCAGCCTCGACACGCTCCAGGCGCTCGGCGAGGAGGTCGAGCGCGCGTTCGGCGCGCTGCCCGGGACGCGCAGCGCGTTCGCGGAGCGCGGCGTGTCGGGGTACTACGTCGACATCGACATCGATCGGCCCGAGGCCGCGCGGTACGGCCTCAACGCGGGGGATGTCCACGGGGCGATCATGGCCACCGTCGGCGGTGTGAACGCATCGACGACGGTCGAGGGACGTGAGCGCTACTCGGTCAACGTCCGGTATCCCCGGGAGCTTCGGGACGACGTGCAGAAGATCCGTGACGTGCTGATCCCCGCACCCGGTGGAGCGCAGATCCCGCTGGGTCAGGTGGCCGGCGTCGAGGTCCAGCAGGGGCCGATGGCCGTGAAGACGGAGAACGCCTTCCCGGTCACGACCGTCTTCGTGGATATCGAGACGGCCGATGTGGGTGGGTACGTTCGTGCCGCCCAGGAGCACGTGGCCGCGACCGTCGAGCTGCCGACCGGATACACGATGGTGTGGAGCGGGCAGTTCGAGTTCATGGAGCGGGTCCGGGACCGGCTCGGCACCATCGTGCCGCTCACGCTCCTGATCGTGTTCACCCTGCTGTACCTCAACTTCGGGAACGTCACCGAGTCCCTGCTCGTGATGGCCTCGCTTCCATTCGCGCTGGTAGGCGGGGTGTGGTTCCTCTGGCTGCTCGGGTACAACACGAGCGTGGCCGTCTGGGTCGGCTTCATCGCGCTCGCGGGCGTAGCCGCGGAGACGGGCGTCGTCATGTTGATCTACCTCGACGAGGCGTTCGACCGCTATGTGCGTGAAGGTCGTCTCGTCACGGGCGACGACGTGGCCGAGTCGGTCGTCGAGGGCGCGGTCGAACGTCTGCGTCCCAAGGCGATGACGGTGATCACCGTCATCGCCGGGCTCATGCCGATCCTCTGGAGCGAAGGTACGGGGGCGGACGTGATGAAGCGCATCGCCGCGCCCATGGTGGGGGGCATGGTCAGCTCGACGGTCCTCACGCTGGTGGTGATTCCCGCGCTCTATCTCATCTGGCGTCGGCGCGGACTGGCTTCGGGATGAGCCCCCTCGGCCTCAGCGCCTGCCCGCGCCGAACCAGAACACGCCCGCTACGACCGTGAGGAGCGCCGCGACGAGCGTGAGGGAGGGCTGCAGGCCGAGGGCGTCGGCGGCGAGCCCGGAGAGGAGCGCCCCGACCGCGTACCCCAGGTCACGCCAGAGACGGTAGACGCCCAGCGCGGCCGCGCGCCACGCGGGCTCCGCCCGGTGCGAGACGAAGGCGAGGAAGGTCGGGTAGACCATGCCGGTGCCCAGCCCGGCCGTGACGGCCGAGCCCAGAGCGGCGGCGTACGACGTCCCGAAGGCGAACCCGCCCACGCCGGCGGCCTGGAGGAGGAGGCCGGCGGTGATGAGGCCCCTGCGGCCGATCCGATCGGAAAGGGGGCCGAAGACGAGCTGGCTCACGGCCCAGACCATTGGATACGTCGCGACGACGGTCCCCAGGCCCCCGACGGACACGGCACGGGAGGCGAGGAGCAGGGGAAGGAGTCCCCACAGCGCGCCGTCCTTGAGGTTGGTGGCCAGGCCCCCGATGCTGGCGACGGTGAGCGGGGCGTGGCCGCCGCTTCCCCGGGCGAGGACCGCGAGGAAGGTCGGGGTCGGGTCGGCAGCTTCGGGACTCGGCCCGTCGGACCGTGCGGGCCGCGACGGCGGCCTCGTCTCTGAAGCGAAGACCGAGAGCGCGAGTCCGCAGAGGGCGGCGCCGAGACCGAGGTAGAAGGGCTCCGGGCGCAGCCCCCACCGTGCCGCGACCAAGCCCGTTGCGGCCGCCGTGGCCGCCATCCCCGCGTACCCCGCGAACTCGTTCCACCCGATCACGAGACCCCAGGATCGTGGCGGCGCCAGATCGACCTTCATCACGACGGTCATGGACCAGGTGAGGGACTGGTTCACGCCGAGGAGGACGTTCGCGAGCAGGATCCAGGACCAGGACGGCGCGAGCATGAGAATCACCGGCACGGGAAGCCCGATGACCCATCCCAGCAGCAGGAGAGGGCGACGCCCCCAGCGTTCCGACAGCGCCCCGGCGAAGCCGTTGGTGACGGCCTTCGAGATTCCGAACGAGGCGATGAAGGCGGTGGCCGCGGCGGTGGACGCGATGCCGAACTCTGCTTCCGCGAGGAGCGGGAGCACCGTGCGCTCGATCCCCACCATCGCGCCGACGAAGGCGTTGATCAGCACCAGATGGGCGACGCGATGACGGTCGGCGCGGTCCCTCGCCATCGTGGGGTGCAGCTCGGCCGTCACGCGACGGGGCCCCCGGCCATCCCCGCAGCTCCCCTACGACCGCACAAGAACGGGCCCCCGCACCGTTCGGCGCGGGGGCCCTTCCTTTCGGAAGCCGCGGCAAGCCGCGGCCGCGGGATCCTCAGATCCAGCCCTTCTTGCGGAAGTCCTTGATGGCCGAAGCCCACTGGTCCATCTCCTCCGGCAGGCCGAAGGAGAGCCGGTTGTGGTCGAGCATCGGCGGGAAGTCGCGGCCCACGAGCAGGCCGCGCTCGGCCATGCGGCTCCGGTAGGTCGCGAGATCGCCGTTGATCTTGTGCATGATGAAGTTCGTGTTCGTCGGCAGGTACTCGAGGCCGAGCTCGTCCAGCGTGGTATGCACGATGGCCTTCGCTTCCTCGTTGACCGCGACGGAGCGCTCGACGATCCCGTCGTCCTGCAGCGAGGCGACCGCGGCGGCGCCGGCCAGGACGTTGGGGCTGTTCTGGACCGCGTGCTCCTGGAGTCGCACGGCCGTCGTGGGATGCGTCACCGCATACCCGAGGCGCAGCCCCGCCATGCCGAAGATCTTGGAGAAGGTCCGGATCACGACGACGTTGGGCTTCTGCTCGATCCACTTGAGTGTGTCCCAGTACCGGTCGTCGGTCACGTATTCGAGATACGCCTCGTCCATCAGGAAGATCGTGGTCTCGGGAGCCTCCGCGATCCAGGCGTCGATGTCGGCGGACGCCGTGACCGTCCCGGTGGGGTTGTTCGGGTTGCAGAAGTAGACCACCGACGGGCGCTTCATCGACAGGTCGCGCATCTGCTGCACGTCGTGCTGCAGGTCCGCCGTCAGCGGAACCGTGTGGACCTCGAACGGCATGGTGTCCTGATAGTCCATGACGTCCTCGAAGGTCGGAGCCGCCGCGATCAGCGGCGTGTTCGGTCCCTGGAAGGCCTGCGTGCAGATCTGCAGGATCTCGGTCGAACCGAAGCCCAGCGTGAGATTGTCCGTCTTGACGTCGAGGTAGCCGGCGAGGGCATCGAGCACCTCCTGGCGTCGTCCACCGTACCGGTTCGACTCGACGATGGCCTCGATGATCGCTTCTCGGGCGGCCGGCGACACGCCCAGCGGGTTCTCGTTCGAGCTCAGGCGGATGGTGCCGTTGGCGTCCGTCTTGCCCGGGGCGAAGCCCGGTGCGCGGTCCAGAAGCGCTCCCAGCGCGCCCCCTGCACCGGTGAACCCGGCTAGGCCGGCTGCCATTCCTGAGGTGACGAAACCTCGGCGATCCATAACTCCTCCTGCGTGGACTGTGCGGGTACGTCGGAATCTGGGGGTGGCCGTCGGCGATCGAAAGGGCGAAATAGGCAGAGCCGGCCTCCGTTCGGCCGGTGACCCGACCGCTCCGCCCGAAATCCACGAACTCGGGGACCCCATGCGAATCGTCGCGTCCTGGGCCAACGCCCTGCCGCTCCTCCTCCCGGTAATCGCCGTCGTTCCCGCGGTGGCCCCGACGCCTGCGCGCGCCCAGACGCTCGACGCACCCGTGCGATACGATACGGACCTCCCGAGCGTCGATTTTCACGGAAGCCGCAGAGAGGCGGTCCTGGAGGCCCTGCCCGACGGAGCCCTGGCCATCGTGTTCGGGGCACCGCGGAGGAATCGGTCGAACGACGTCTGGTACGAGTACCGGCAGTCGAGCGACCTCCTCTACCTGACAGGCTCGCACGAGCCCGGCTCCGTGCTCCTGCTGGCCCCCGGCGGCATGGACGTGGATGGCCGTCGGGTGCGCGAGCTCCTGTTCGTTCCGCCGCGCGACCCCGACCAGGAAGTGTGGCTGGGCCGCAGGTTCGGCGCCGAGCGCGCGATGGCGGTGCTGGGGATCGACCTCGCCGTGGACGCGACCCGCTTCGCGGAGGTCGCGGGGCCGCTGCTGAGCGAGCTGCACGTCTTCCACCTCCCTCTCCCGGATGCGGTACCGGGCGGCTCCCTCCTGCACGGACAGCTCACCGTCTTCTCCGAGCTCGTCACGACCGACGTCGGGGACGACCCGCCGGGTCCGGACGCATCGAGGCTGCGCGCGATCCTCGACGACCTCCGCACGGTCAAGACGGACGAAGAGCTGCAGCTTCTGCGTCGCGCGATCGACATCACGGCAGAAGCGCATCGGGCCGTGATGCAGGAGCTCGAGCCCGGCTGGCACGAGTACGAGATCGAGGCGCTCGTCGAGTACACCTTCAAGCGGAGGGGCGCGGAGCACGCGGGCTTTCCCAGCATCGTCGGAAGCGGGGAGAACTCCGTGATTCTCCACTACGAGACGAACCGCCGTCGCGTCGAGGCCGGCGACGTCGTGGTCATCGACATCGGGGCGGAGCTCCACGGGTATGCCGCGGACCTCACGCGGACGCTGCCGGCCGACGGGCGCTTCAGCGCGGAGCAGCGTGCCGTCTACGAGCTGGTCTACCGAGCCCAGGAAGCGGGCATCGATGCCGCGCGGGCCGGAAACCCCTTCAGTGCCCCGCACTCGGCTGCCCGGGGCGTGCTCGCCGAGGGGCTCTCGGCGCTCGGGCTCATCGACGGGCCGGACGACGAGGCCGGACTCCGGCGCTTCTTCATGCACGGGACGAGCCACTACCTGGGGCTGGACGTTCACGACGTCGGGTCGCGCGGACCCCTCAGGCCCGGAGCGGTTCTGACGGTGGAGCCCGGCGTCTACATTCCCGCCGCCGACGACATCGAGCCGAGGTGGTGGAACATCGGCGTGAGGATCGAGGACGACATCCTCGTGACCGAGGATGCCCCCGTGGTGCTGTCCGCGGGCGTGCCTCGCCAGGTCGACGCAGTCGAGACGCTCATGCGCCAACGCCCCGGGCGATGACTCGTCCGCCCGGTGGGGTCCGGTTCCGGGTCAGTCGCCGCCCGCGGCTGCCATCAGTCCGAGCTCTTCCCCTTCGCTCCGCGCGATCACGGCCGAGCAGGTGAGGTCACCCGTCACGTTGACCGACGTCCGGATCATGTCGAGGATCCGGTCGACACCGAGGATCAGTGCGATCCCGGCCTGGACGTGCTGACCCATGCCGACCGAGTTCAGCACGATGATCAGGGTGATGATTCCGGCCGATGGCACGCCGGCCGCTCCGACCGAGGCGAGGGTCGCCGTCAGCACGATCACCAGCTGGTCCGCGAGTGCCAGGTCCACGCCGTAGATCTGGGCGATGAACATGACCGCCACCGCCTGGTAGAGCGCGGTGCCGTCCATGTTGATGGTGGCACCGAGGGGAAGCACGAAGGAGGCGACCTCGTTGGAGACGCCGACCTTCTCCTCGGCGGTCTCGATCGTGAGCGGTAGCGTCGCGTTGGACGACGACGTCGAGAACGCGAGCAGGGGCGCTGCCGCGACCGTGGGATAGAATCGGGCCGGATTCAGCTTCGCCAGGAACCGGAGGATCAGCCCGTACGTGCCGAAGGCGTGCAGCATGAGGCCCAGCACGACGACGAGCGTGTACGTGAGCAGGCTCCGCAGCAGATCGAATCCGAAGTTCGCCACCACCGATCCGATCAGCACGAAGACGGCGTACGGCGCGAGCTCCATGATCCAGTTGATCAGGATCATCGAGGCGTCGTTGATCCCGTGGAAGAACGTGAGGACGCTTTCCCGTCGTTCGACGCTGACTACGGTCAGGGCGGCGCCGAAGCAGATCGTGAAGAAGATCAGGGGCAGCAGGTCCATGTCGGCCGCGGCACGAACGGGGTTGCGGGGGATGACGCGCAGCAGCGTCTCCTCCCAGCTGGGCGCGTTCTCCGCGAGGTCCATGCGGCTGGCCGCGTCGCCTCCGTACCGTTCCGTCAGCTCGATGCTCGTCTCTTCGGAGACGCCGGAGCCGGGCTCGATGACGTTGGCCAGGGTGAGCCCGACCGTCACGGCGATCGCCGTCGTGATCATGTAGTAGGCGAGCGTCTTTCCGCCGATCCGGCCCAGCTTGCGCAGGTCGCCCAGGGACGCCGTTCCGACCAGCAGGCTCGCGACCACGAGCGGGATCACGATCATCGTGATCAGGTTGATGAACGCGGTCCCGAGGATCTCGACGCGGCCCAGGATGTTCTGCAGCACGGTGATGCCGGCGAGGTTCGCGACCGCGCCGACGACCGCGCCCGCGATGAGGCCGATCAGGATCTTCGTGTACAGCTGCATGCGTGTCCCCGGTTGTTGTGCATGGATCGGGCGCCAGAATAGGCCGAACCGTTACAGGCCCGCAAATGTCCGTGAGGGGGCCCGTCAGCCCGCCGGAACGACCTCCGCCCGCTCGATCACCGCTCCTTCCAGGACCTGATCGACCGCGTCCATGCCGTCCACGACGGCGCCCACGATCGTGTACGTGTGGTCGAGCCGGGGGTTGTCCATGAGGTTGATGAAGATCTGTCCGTCGCCGGTGTCGTGACCGCGGGTGGAGATCCCGACCGTGCCGCGCCAGTGGGGCACGCGCCCGACTTCGTCGCGAGTGTACGGTCCGTCGCCCTGGTACTCGTTGGCTCCGGGGCTCCCGCCCTGGATCACGAAGTTCGGCGCCCACCGGTGGAAGGTGAGCCCGTCGAAGTATCCCGCGCGCGCCAGGCGCCAGAAGCGGTAGCTGTTCGTCGTGGAGAGGTACGGCATCAGGGCGATCTCGATCCTGCCGCCGCCCTGCATGTGCAGCACGATGCGGGCTCCGTCCATCGCCCGCATCTCCTCCGCGCTCGGGAGCGGCTGCCGAGGCAGGGCCAGCGGCGTGGGTGTGTAGGGTCGCCCGTTCCACCTGCGAAGGGCGCCGCCGGCCGCGTCCGCGATCTGCTCGTCGTAGTCCGCGAGGTAGGGCATCATTCGCTCGGACAGCGCGGAGCTGCCGAGCTCCGTCAGTCGCTCCACCAACGCGGCCCGGGCATCCCGCCACGTCTCGCGCCGTGCGGCCGAGATGCGGTCGAACGCGTCCATGAGCCGGCCGGCTGCCTCGGCCTCCCGCGGCGTGCCCGCGAGGAGCCGTGCCACCGTCATGAGGAGTTGCGGATCATCGCGGACCAGCTGCGCGATGAGTGCATCGTCGGCGTCGTGACCCTCGAGGGAGAAGAGACCTTCCACGGCGGCGGTGCGGACGTTGTCCGACTCGTCCTCGAGCAGGGCGCGCAACAGCCCGCGGTCCCGAAGCACGGTCGCGGTCCGGGCGGCGTACGCGCGCACGAAGGGATTGCCGTGGACGGCATGTTCGGGAAGATGGAGCGTCGCCTGAGGCGCGTCGATGCGGGCCAGGGCCAGGAGCGCGTGCGCGGCCGGTTGCCACCGCACGGGGTCGTCGTTCAGCGTCTCGACGACCTGGCGGAGAAACGTCCGCTGTAGTTCGAGGTCCGGGCAGGGAACCGAGAGCCCGTCGATGGCCAGCACCCGGATGGGCTCGGGGACCGGTCTGGGCGAGCCCGGAGGCGTGACCCTGGCTGCCGACAGGAGATATCGGCACGTCGTCTCGGTCCGGGGCGCGGCGGCGAGGTAGCGAAAGGCCTCGATGACGCCCTGGAGGGACTCGCTCGTGACGGCTCTCCGAAGCGTTTCGGGTCGGGCCATGGCGGGGATCTGCTCCAGATAGCGGATCGCCACCGCCGGGACCGCGGGCGCCGCGTCGCGCAGCGCGCGCTGAACGATTTCCGTGGTCATGAGCTCCGCCTGCCCGAGGATGGACAGGGAGAGCGCCCGGACGCGCACGCTTTCGACTCCGAGGTAGTTGTCTCCCGTGTACGCGGACAGCTCCATCATGCGCCGGGCCAGCCGGCCGTCGGACCCCGCGTCCCTGCCGGCGTCCGAGCTGCGCACGAGGGCCTCGAGCCCGAGGAGGGCCCCCACCAGAGCAGGGTAGGCGGCATCCTCACCCCCGTCGCGCGTCGCGTCGAGCAATAGCTCGAGCCGGTCCGTGGACGCTTCGTCCGAGAGCCGGAGCCTGCCGATCGATCGAGCGAGCTCGCCCTTCACCTCGGGGTCGGGCTCGATCTCGAGGCGGGCCCGCAGAGGCGCGACGGCCGGTGACCCGTCGGCGTTCTGGAAGGCTTGAGCCAGCGCGTGGGCCGCCTCCAGCCGGACCCTCGGGGCCGGGTCCGAGAGGGATTCCCGGATCGTCGGCGACACCGCCGGATTCTCGAGACGTCCCAGGGCCCGAACGGCGGACGCGCGCTGAAAGACATCGCCCTCGGACGCGGTCGTGAGAAGAAGGTCCAGGGCACGTCCCGACTCCGGTCGGGAATCCTCGGCCTCCACGATCCGGAGATAGGCCTCGATCCCGCGCTCGTGGCGATCGGCGTCGGGCACGCAGGACGAGGCCAGGGGCACGAGCGGGACGAGGAAGAAGAGCGCGAGGCGAAGGGGAGTCGAGGTCATGGGTCGGAGGGAATGGTGGTCGGTCGCGACTCGGCGAACAGTGGCGCCGGGCGGAACAGGCTGCGGGCCGTCCAGACTGCCACGAGGCCGAGGAGGGCGGCTCGAAGGAAGACGACGGATGGCTCGGGGAGTGACCAGGCGCGCGCGACCGCGACGGGGGTGAACCAGTAGTAGAGGCCGACGGCGAGCGCAGCCGAGACGAGGAGTGCCCGGGAGGGTGGTGACGAACGGAGGGTGAAGGTGGCCCCGAGGAGCACCCAGCTGAGGCTTGCACCGCCCGCCATGGTGACGTACGCGGCGACGCCCCGGGGCTCCGAGCCGCCGGAGGTCAGCGAGTACGCGACGATGAACCCGGGGAGGGCCAGGGCGAAGGCCCCGAACGGCGCGGTGACCCAGTGTCCGCGCAGCCCTGCCGGTCCCAGGGATACGAGCGCCGACCGCTGCGGGTTGAGGTCCAGGCAGGGACCGTGCGTGCACGCCTGACAGGGGGCGCACCGGGCGTTGGAGACCGCAACGAGCGGCCGCTGGCCGTAGAGGCGCTCGACCGGTAGGATCGGGCAGACCGAGTTGCAGAAGCCGGCCTTTCGCTCGAAGACGAAGCCGCCGAGAAAGGCGATCAGGGCCGCCGATGCGATGAGCGTCGCGGTCGCAGCCCCGCTTCCGTCGAACAGCGTGGGTCGGGCCGGGACGAGCACGGCGAAGAGCACCAGGCCGATCACCGTGGAGCGGGTCGCCCACGTGCGGGTCAGCGGTCGTACCTTCGGGCGCTCCCACAGGGTGCCCAGCGTGGCCAGGGGGCAGACGTTGCGCCACAGCTCGGCGTTCACGAGGAAGAGGGCGGGCAGGACCGGCACGACGGCGAACCAGAAGACGCGGGTCCCCAGCTCGGGCCGGACGAGCAGGGCGGGAAGAAAGGCCACGGTGACCGCGAGGACCGTCCATTTCGCGACGACCCATCCTCGCGCGGGTGGCACCGGCCGTGGCGTCCAGGTCACGCGGCCAGTGCTCCCGCCAGGACGTCGGTCACGTAGTCGTCCGCCGGGCCCACGAGCCGGTCGTGCAGGTCGCGGAAGAGGGCGGAGGCCGCATCGCCGGCCCACGGGTCGGGCAGGAGCGTTCTCGGCAGGTCCGGGTCTTCCAGCGGGAAGCGTCGAAATTCGTGGATGAGGTCGAAGCGGAGGACGAAGCACCGTTCGGAATCCGGCAGCGATCGCACGACCTCGTCCCGAACCGGTTGCCAGCGCTCCACGAAATCCCGGTAGCGTTCCGCGAGCGTGTCGAGGTCCCAGCATCGGGCGACCAGCTCCTCCGCGCCCTCGCCCGCGACGCGTCGTCCGCGGAAGCACACGAAGCGGTCGCCGAGTGCGAGCCGCTCGGCGAGATCCTGGACCTCATCCGTCACGTCTCGGGGGGAGATCCACACCCCGTTGCCGATCGAGCCGAAGCCCAGCCATGCCAGCTGATCCCGCAGGCGGTCCCGGAGCCGCCGGTTCCCCTGGGGGATCGAGTAGGCCAGCAGCGACCACCGCCCGTCCCAGGCGTCCCTGCGGATCGGTCGGAAGATGCGTTCCTTGCCCTCTTCGAGCAGGCGGCGACCCCTCTCCGTCAGCGAATAGTACGAGTGACGGCCTTCTCTCCGGGCTTCGAGCCAGCCCTTCTTGACCATGCGGGACAGCGCCGTGCGCACCGTCCCCTCCGAGAGGCCGAACGGCTCCAGGAGCGTGATCAGGCTGCCGACCCATACCGACCGGGAGCGCCGCAGCAGGTACTCGCCGAAGAGGGTGAAGACGAGGTCGCGCGGGCGGGCCGCTTCGAAGGCCGCTCGGCTCACCGCACCAGCCAGCGGTAGATGCCGCGGACGTTCATGGGGAACCATTCCTCGTACTGGTCCCAGTGGCTGTACTCCTCCAGCCGGATCTCTCCGGCCGCCTGGTCCTCGGACCACCCCCGCGCCAGCGCGTCCCGCACCGCCGCGGTGAGGTCGTCGTAATAGGCGATCTGCCGATGGATCGACGCGCGGTCCCCGTCGGGTCCGTGCCCGAACACGATGGTGTCGAAGGGGATCCCCAGGAGGCCCGAGACCGCCTCGAAGAAGTCGGGGAAATACCATCCGGCGAGGTCGCGATACCCCATGCGGTCGTTCGCCACGAAGTCGACCGCGAAGGCGACGCCCGCGTCCCTGAAGTACGGGACGATCATGTTGTCCGTGTGACCCCGGCCGAGATAGTGGAGCTGGATCTCTCGCCCGCCCACGCGGAGCTCCATCCGCTCGGCGAAGGTCACCGTGGGCAGCGGCTGCTCGGGATCGGAGCGCTCCTGGATCGGGGCCACCGCGAGCTCGTGCGCGATGATCGGAACGTCCGGCTGGCCCATGGCCTCCATGAGCGCTCGACCGCCGGTGCTGTGGTCCGCGTCGCTGTGGCTGTAGACGATGGCGGACAGCGGCGAGTCGGGCGCGATGCGCCGAATCTCGGCGGCCATCTGTCGGGCCGCGTCGACGTTGATCGGGTCCACGACGACCACCCCGTCGTCCGTGACGAGGAACATCCCGTTGTGGTTCTGCCACCGGAACCGGTAGAGGTCGATCGCGACCTCCGTCGTCTCGAACGACGTCTGAGCCGCGACACCCGTCGGAAGTAGCCCGGTGACCGGAAGCGCGACCCCCAGCAGTGCGACCCCGAACAGCGCGCGCACCGCGCGGGTGCGTCCCGTCTCGGAGACGGCGAGACAGGGCTCCGTCCGTCGGCGCACGTGTGTGTTCTGATCCATCGTCCTCCTCCGATCCAGGCGTGAAGCGGACATGATACGGCAAAGCCCTCCCGACCGCCGCCGGTCGGAAGGGCTCGCGCACGACGCTCGGGACATCCGATCGGCGGTCGGGTCTAGATCGTCTCCAGCTGGTGGAAGATCTCGGTTCCGTTCTTGAACCAGTGCTCCCGGAACGGATGCGGCGACACCTCGTGCCGCAACAGCTCCGACGTGAGGGCATGCGGGAAGAGCGTCATCCGCCCTCCCTCGTTCTCGTGTACCGTGTAGTCGCCGCTGATTTGCAGGGTGGTACGCAGCCGCTCCTCTCCGTTCATCATGAAGCCCTGAAGGAGATGGGTCGTCGACTCCCACGCCCCCGGCGTCACGCTCAGGTCGAGGATCGGCTCCCGCGCCCCGAACACCCGGATCCGCAGCCGGTCCTCCGTCTCGATGAACTGCGCGTCGATCGACTGCGCGTGGTATGGGAAGTGGAAGCGCTCTCCCTTGATCCGGCGCGCTTCTTCGGAGCTCGTGGCCGCGAGGAACGGGTAGAACCCCGCCTTCGCGTGTTGGCCCCACTGAGCGATCATCGGCGGGACCACCACCGAGAACATGATCTCCGTGTACGGTCCGACCACGCTGTCGTCGAAGAGGAAGGCGGTCACGGAGAGCACGCTCCGCTGGTGCGTGACCTCGATGGGCTCCAGATGCGGCGGCAGGACGTCGCGCGCATCCGAGGTGGCCATGTCGAAGAACGCGCTGACCCCCGTGTGGAAGCGATAGCTGCCGACTACGGACATATCCCGTACCGGCGGAGCACCTTGGTGATCTTCTCGGCGCCTTCCTCGAGGTCCTCCCGCGTGTGCGCGGCGGAGATCGACATCCGGAAGCGCGACTTGTGCTTTCCGACCGCCGGGTACTTCACCGGGTTGATGAACACCCCTTCGCGGAAGATCTCCTCGCCCATCGCGAAGACGCGCGCGTCGTCACGGACCATGATGGGAATGACGTGTGACGTCGAGTCTCCCATCGGCACCTCGGCGTCGCTCAGGAGCTTCTGCATGTACGCGACGTTCTCCCAGAGCTTCTCTCGCAGCTCCGGCTCGTTGCGCGCCAGCTCCAGGGCCTTGCGCAGACCGGCCACGACGACCGGGGAGAGCGCGCACGAGAAGAAGCGTGACCGCGAGAATCCGCGCAGGTAGTTGACCATCTGACGCGATCCCGCGATGTAGCCGCCCTGACCGCCCAGGCTCTTCGAGAAGGTGCCCAGATGGATGTCGATCTCGTCGTCCAGCCCCTGGTCCTCCGCCACGCCCTTGCCGGTCTCGCCGAAGACGAAGGCGGAATGGGCCTCGTCGATCATGAGGCGTGCCCCGTGCCTCCGGCACACCTCGACGATCTCGGCGAGGGGCGGCGTATCGCCGTCCATCGAGTAGACGCCCTCGATGATGACCAGCTTCTTGCCTTCGAACCCCTTGAGCTTGCGTTCGAGGTCATCGGGCCGGTTGTGACGGAAGAAACGCGACTTTGCCTTCGACAGGATCATGCCGTCGACGATGCTCGCGTGCGCGTACTGGTCGGCCACGATCAGGTCACCGGAGCGCATCAGTCCGGCGATCGTTCCGACGTTCGCGCTGTACCCGGTGGGGAAGATCATGGCCGCTTCCTTCCCCTTGAAGTCGGCGATCTCCTCCGCGAACAGCTTGTGCAGCTCCGTCGTGCCGCTCAGGATCGGCGAGCCCGACGAACCTCCTCCGTAGATGTCGGCGGCCTCCTTGATGGCCTCCTTCACCTCCGGGCGGTACGACAGCCCCAGGTAGTTGTACGACGCGAAGTTCACGAGACCCTTTCGGAGCTCGCCGGTCTTCGTGTCTTCCACGTCCACGCGGGTGCCCGGTGCGCTGTGGAGGGGCAGCTCGTAGAGGTAGTAGCCGGCCGGCCTGACCTCTCGCCACCAGTCGTCGAACGGCTCCAGCAGGGCGAACGGGTCGTCCCCCGCGCCGAAGTAGAAGTTCGTGTAGTCGTACTCCATCGCCTCCGGCGCCGCGGCGGCCGCTTCCGCGACCGGAGGATCGACCTCGACCCTGCGCGTGCGCGGTGTGGCGCCCGCGGGGGTCTCGACGGCGGTGGTTTCCTTCTTGGTATCGGACATGTCTGTTACCGGTTCGGTGCTTGGCGCCGGGGGGATGGTCAATCTCTCCGAACTCTACCCTGAATTCAAGGAAAAAGTCCCCCATGGACCAGCTCTCCGAGCGCGCGCGATCCTGGAATCCGCCGGAAGGCTGGAGGCGCATCCTGGCCATCGACGCGCACGCAGCGGGGGAGCCGCTGCGCGTCGTGCTCGACGGCTTTCCCGATCCCGGCGGCTCGACGGTCCTCGAGCGTCGCCGCATCGCGCGGGCGCGGCACGACGACCTTCGCCGCGCTCTGATGTGGGAGCCGCGAGGGCACGCGGACATGTACGGCTGCCTCGTGGGACCGCCGACCACCGACGAGGCCTCGTTCAGCGTTCTCTTCACGCACAACGAAGGCTTCAGCACGATGTGCGGTCACGGGATCATCGGCGTGGTGACGGTGCTCGGCGAATGTGGGCTGCTCCCCGGGGCGGGGGACGTCGCGGCCGCGGGCCAGGGCGGGCGGCTAGGGCCGACGATCGGCATCGACACGCCGGCCGGCCTGGTCCGGGCTCGAGCCGAGCGCAGTGGGGCGAGGGTGCGGTCGGTATCGTTCCGCAACGTACCTTCGTTCGCGGCCCGCCTCGACGCGCGCGTCGCCGTTCCCGGAATCGGCGACGTACGATACGACCTCGGATACGGAGGCGCGTTCTACGCGTACGTCGACGCCGCGGACTTCGGCCTTTCGTTGCTGCCGGACGAGACGCCGGCGCTGGTCGACCTCGGACGCCGGATCAAGGAGGCGGTCCAGCAGGCCGCCCGACCCGTCCACCCCGCCGACCCCGACCTGGGCTTCGTCTACGGCACGATCTTCGTCGGTCCGGCCCACGGGCCCGGCGCGCACAGCCGCAACGTGTGCGTCTTCGCGGACGGCGAGGTGGACCGATCCCCCACCGGAACGGGGGTGAGCGGGCGACTCGCGCTCCATCACGCCCGGGGAGAGCTCGCCCTCGGTGAGACGATCGAGATCGAGAGCATCCTCGGGACACGCTTCTCGGGAGTCGCGGTGGAGGAGACGCGGGTCGGGCCGCACGCCGCGATCGTGCCCGAGGTCTCGGGGCAGGCGTGGATTACCGGAAGAAACGAGCTCTTCATCGCCCCGGACGATCCGCTGGCGGACGGCTTTCTGCTGCGTTGAGGGCGAAGGCCCCTTCCAGCTATGTGCGTAGGGCGTATATTCGTGGAGCGAATAGTCGAGAACGTCCCGATCCCGTCGTGGACCTGCCAGCCGAGCCAGAAGCCGTGAACCGTCCTGCCGAACCCGATCCTGCAGAGCTGCTTCCCCTGACACCGGTCGCCTTCGACATCCTGCTCACGCTGCTGGACGGCGACGCCCACGGGTATGCGATCATGCGCTCGGTCCAGGATCGGACGGGTGGACAGACGAGCCTGCACGCGGGAACGCTCTATCGGGCCCTTTCGCGGCTCGTCGACGCGGGGATGATCGAGGAGCGGGATTCGCCGCCGAAAGGTGCGAGCGACGAGCGCCGTCGCTACTACCGGGTGACCCGGCTGGGGCGGCGCGTAGCGTCGGCCGAGGCTCGACGCCTGGAGAGCCAGCTCGGTGCGGCGCGGGCGCATGGTCTGCTCGGATCCGCCTGAGGGGACGATGCGCGCGTCGTCCCGCGGCCCGGTGATCCTGTATCGGGTGATGTTGCGCCTCTACCCGCCCGCGTTCCGCGAGCGGCACGAGGACGAGATGCTGCGGCTCCTGCTCGAGCAGGAACGGGATGCTCGAACGCGCGGGAGGATGCCGTTGCTCGCGCATCGCTGGGGGGCGGTGTGGGACGCGGTCCGAAACGGGCTCGGAGCCCGTCGCGACGAACGAAGAGAACGCCGGCGTCTGGCCGGAACGCCCATGGCCGGAGCCGGGGGTGGGGATGAACGAAGAGGAGGGGGTATGGACTCGCTGGTCAGGGACATTCGATACGCGGCACGCACGCTTCTGAAGAAGCCCGGGTTCACGATGGTCGCGGTCGTGACGATCGGCCTGGGGATCGGTGCGAACACGGCGATCTTCAGCGTGGTTCGAGCCGTGCTGCTTCAGCCGCTCCCGTACGACGAGCCGCAGGAGCTGGTCCTCCTGTGGGGAGAGATGCGGAATCGGGGGGTCACACACTTCCCGATGTCGCCGCCCGACTTCGCCGCCTATCGGGAGGGCGCGGAAGCGCTGGAAGATCTCGCCGCCGTGTTCACGTTCAACGCCTCCCTGACGGGGGATGGCGACCCGGTGCAGATCAACGCCGCCAGCGTCACGCCGAACTTTTTCGATGTGATGGGGCTCCAGCCTGCGCTGGGCCGCGGGTTCGTCGAGGAGGACGGAGCGCCGCAGCCGGCGAACGTCCAGCCGGGGCAGGCCGGTGGGCTCCCGGGCATCGTGGTGTTGAGCAACGCGCTCTGGCAGCAGCGCTACGGAGGCGATCCGGGCGTCGTGGGAAGGACGATCGAGATCGGTGGCGCGCCCTCGGAGATCGTCGGCGTGATGCCCCCGGGGTTCGAGCTTCTGATGCCGCCCACGGCGGCACTCCAGCCCGATGCCGACCTCTGGCTCGCTGCCAGGATCGACTACGTCAACGCCCCGGAGAACAACGTCTTCCTGCGTCCGGTCGGTCGACTTCGCGACGGTGCGACGCCGGAACAGCTGCAGCCGCAGATCGATCGGATCGCGGCGGAGCTCGCGTCGAACAACCAGGTGAAAGCGACGGCCGGGTATGCGGTTCGCGTGGAGGCACTGCACGAGGACCTGACCGCGCACGTGCGGCCCGTCCTGCTCGCGCTCTTCGGCGCCGTCGTGTTCGTCCTGCTGATCGCCTGCGCGAACGTCTCGAACCTGCTGCTGGTGCATGGGTCGGGTCGTGATCGGGAGTTGGCGGTCCGCGCCGCCATGGGTGGCAGCCGCGCCCGGCTCATCCGCCAGATGCTCATCGAGAGCGGCCTGCTCGCCATGGCGGGCGCCGGGGTCGGGATCATTCTCGCCTCGGGAGGGATCGGCCTGCTCCTCTCGCTGCAGCCCGACGACCTCCCACGCATCGAGACCGTGGGTGTCGACGGCGTCGTGCTCCTGTTCACGCTGGGGTCGGCCGCTCTGGCAGCCGTCGTCTTCGGCACGCTGCCGGCGCTCCAGGGTTCGCGCTTCGATCTCGCCGATGCACTCAAGGAGCGTGGCAATGCCGGCGCGAATGCGGCCCGCCGGCTGGTCCGGAACGGGGTGGTGATCGGTGAGGTCGCGTTGTCTCTTGTCCTCCTGATCGGTGCCGGGCTCATGGTCCGGAGCTTCGTGGAGTTGTCCAACGTCGCGCCGGGATTCGAGCCCGAGGGGGTGATCACGTTCACCGCTGCGCCACCGTTCGGTGGTTATCCGCAGGCGCTCGACCGGGCGAACTTCAACATGGAGCTGCAGCGCCGGCTGGAGACCATTCCCGGGATCGAGCGGGCGGCGTCCGCGTTCCCGCTCCCCCTCACGGGCAATCTCTTCAACGGACGTTACGGGACCGAGGAGGCGCTGACCGACCCGGAGGCGTTCGGGCAGGCCGCGTATCGTGCCGTGTCGCCCGGCTACTTCGAGGCGATGGGCACGCGCCTCCTCGCGGGGCGGACCTTCACCGAGGCGGACAACGCCGACAGCACGGCCGTGGTGGTCGTGGACCAGAAGCTGGCCGGTATTCTCTGGCCCGACGAGTCCGCGGTCGGGAAGCGCTTTCTGATCCGTGCGGTGACACAGGAGCCCGAGTGGGTGGAGGTCGTCGGTGTCGTCGAGCACCAGCGGTCCGAGACGCTCGCCGCCGAGGGCGCGGAGACCGTCTATCTGACCGATCGCTATATCGGGTCCTTCGGGGGCACGTGGGCGGTGAGGGCAGGGACCGACCCCGGCAGTGTCATCGGCGCCATCCGCTCGGAGGTCGCGGCGCTCGACCCCGAGGTCCCGGTCGCGAACGTCGAGCTCATGGACACGTACGTCGACGAGGCCATGGGTCCGACGCGGTTCGCCCTCACGCTCATCGGCGTGTTCGGGATCATCGCCCTCGTCCTCGCGTCCATCGGGCTCTACGGGGTGCTCTCCTACGTCGTGCGCCAGCGGACGGCCGAGATCGGGGTCAGGATGGCGTTCGGCGCCGAGGCCGGAGGCATCCTGAAGCTCGTCGTGCGGCAGGGACTCGCGCTCGCCGGAGGCGGCATCGTGCTGGGCCTCCTGGTGGCCGTGCCGCTCACCGGCTTCATGGAGTCGATGCTCGTGGGGGTCACGCCCACCGACCCGCTCACCTTCGCCGGGATCAGTGGAGTGTTCGTGGCGGTGGCCCTGGTCGCGTGCTACGTCCCCGCTCGACGGGCGGCCCTCGTGGACCCGGTCCGGGCACTCCGCGAAGAGTAGGGGCCTGGAGATGGGTGCCCGCCGGTCCGGGGGGACCGGCGGG
>Ga0209536_100001748_pt1 | contig 35569 bp, 29 predicted proteins | sample DeeMarSeWOR28_12_FD_187461 | JGI IMG/M metagenome (GOLD analysis project Ga0209536, IMG submission 187461) | Marine sediment microbial communities from White Oak River estuary, North Carolina - WOR-2-8_12 (SPAdes) (version 2) | ecosystem: Environmental > Aquatic > Marine > Intertidal zone >...
CAGCACGCTGTCTATGATGGCATAGGCCGCCATGTGCGGCATGTGGCTGACCCACGCGAAGGCTTCATCGTGTTCTTCCGGATCCATGATCTTGATCCGGGCACCGACACCTTCCCACAAGGAACGAACATCGGCAACATCCTGTGGGGAAGCATCGACAGGGGTGAGAACGACCCGGGCATCTTCGAAAAGGCCCTTTCTGGCAGCTTCAGGTCCTGACCTTTCATCCCCTGCTATGGGGTGTCCGGGCACATAGCGATAGCCTCTGCCGGCCGCAACGGCTTTACGGTACTCGCCCACAGCATCACCTTTGACGCTGCCGACATCGGTTACGAGGGTATCCTCTTCAAACCCCCCACTGAGGATCTTTCTGAGACTGAGGACAGGCACCGCCAGGATGACGAGGTCGCAACCATGAAGCACCTCCGGTGCCATCGGCAGGATCTCATCCAGGATACCGAGAGCCATGGCGGACTCTGACCTCTCCGGGAGGGCATCTGAACCGACAACCGTCTCGACAAGCTTCCTTTCCTTGAGGTCAAGCGCCAGGGAACCGCCGATAAGGCCGGTTCCCAGCAGATAGACCCTTTTAAAAGGTGATTTTTTAAAAGCGGGGCTGCTCACAATTCCCTGCCGAGGGCCCTGGCAAGAGATTTGATGTTCTTCATAAGTGAGGCGAAATCCTCCAAACGTAGGGATTGGGGACCGTCGCACAGAGCATCCTCAGGATTTTCATGCACCTCAATGAGAAGTCCGTCCGTTCCTGCGGCGACCGCGGCCATGCACATGGGAGCGACCAGGTCGGCCCGTCCCACAGCGTGGCTGGGATCGACGATTATGGGCAGGTGGCTCATGCCTTGTACCAGAGGGACACAGGAGAGGTCGAGGGTATTCCTGGTCTCTGTCTCGAAAGTCCGGACGCCCCGTTCGCAAAGGATGACGTCCATGTTCCCCTCATCGAGGATATATTCTGCGGACATGAGCCACTCTTTCACAGTCGAGGATAAACCCCGCTTGAGGAGCACCGGCTTTTTCATTTTGCCCACCTCTTTGAGGAGGTTGAAATTGGACATGTTCCGGGCACCGATCTGTATCATGTCTGCGTACCGGTCCACCAGTTCGGCATCCCTCGGATCCATGAGTTCGGTGACCACTTTAAGACCGGTTTCATCACGGGCCTGGGCAAGGTACCTGAGACCTTCCTCACCCAGCCCCTGGAATGCGTAAGGAGAGGACCTGGGTTTGAAGGCGCCTCCACGCAGCAGCTTCGCCCCTGACTTCTTCACGGATCTCGCCACTTCGAGAAGCCCCTCCCGTGTTTCAACGCTGCACGGTCCGGCGATGACACATATCTCGTTGCTACCGATGACAGTATCTCCAATGGTGATGCGTGTGTCTTCCTTATGGAAGTCGCGGCTGGCCAGCTTGAACGGCTTTAAAATAGGCAGGACCTTCTCCACGGCGGGATAGGCAGCCAGGGCGGCTTCCCTCAGGATACGTTCATCGCCTATGGCGCCAATGATGGTCCTTTCCTCTCCCTGGGAGACATGGACCTTCAGGCCCTTTTCGTGGAGCTTCTCGCTGATATGATCGATATCCGCCTGCGTGGAACCGGATTTGAGTACGATGATCATGGTTTTTTACCTCTTGGATTCCGTGACTCGTGATCAGTAAATCCGCAGGTCTCGGATTACGGACCACAAATTACGAATCCCGGAATTATTCGATTATTTCCCCCAGCGCCTCCAGAAATATGTCGTTCTCCTCCCTCAGCCCCGCGGTGACCCTTATGGTGTGCGGAAGTCCGTAGGGGACCATGGACCTGACGATGATACCCCGTCTCATCAATGCTTCGTAAACGTCCTGTCCTGAACGGTCGCCCAGGTCGATGAGGATAAAGTTGGTGTATGACGGTGTGACCGTAAGACCCATTTTTTCTACCGCATCCCTGATCCGGCCTAATTCGTTACGGTTATGGTCAAGGCTTTTCTGGACAAAGTGGTCATCCTCGAGGGCAGCGACAGCGGCGGCCTGTGCGATGCTGTTAACGTTGAAAGGCTGGCGGACACGGTTTATAAGATCCGCCAGAGGTTCGGGCATGACAGCATAACCAACACGAAGCCCTGCCAGCCCGTGGGCCTTGGAAAAGGTCCTTACCACCACAACGGGCCTTCCCTGCCTGAAAAAATCCATCCCGTCCGGAAAATCACTTTGGTGCATCGCAAACTCGAAATAGGCCTCATCGAGCACCAGGGGCACGTTTTCAGGCAAACTGTCCATAAACCTTTCCAGGTCCTCCCGTCCCACATACGTCCCGGTCGGATTGTTGGGATTGGCCACGTAGATGATCCTGGTCCGATGGCTCATAGCCTTGGCCATGGCATCCAGATCGTGCCTGAGATGAACGTCCAGCGGCACTTCTACCCCTCTACCGCCGTGGGCCAGGGTAGCCAGTCGATATACCACAAAAGCCGGCCAGGCGTAGAGAGTCTCGTCACCTTCCGTGAGGAATAGCTGTGCCAGGAGTTCAAGGATCTCGTTGGACCCGTTGCCCAGTACGATATTCTCGCGCCCGACATCCAGCCTCTCCGAAAGTTTCCCCTTCAGTTCCCAAGCGGAGCTATCGGGATACCGGTTCACTCTTTCGGCCGCCCGTTTCATGGCCTCAACGGCCAGCGGTGACATTCCCAGGGCGTTCTCGTTGGATGCCAGTTTTACGATCCTGGTAAGCCCCATCTCCCTGGCCAATTCTTCGATGGGCTTACCCGCGCTGTAGGGGGCAAGTTCTCCGACTGAGCTGTATGCGGGACGGAAATTAACGGTCATTTTCAACTCCGTTACTTTGAACTAAAAAATCGAGATTCAAAATTCAAAAAGGATCCAGAATCCAAAATCCAAGATCCAAAAAAAGATTTCCCTGATCTCAGAAAGAGCCGAAAATGGTGAACCGTGGGTCGTTTGTGGTCCAGACTCACTGTTCCCATAGCACTGTTCACCAAAATTGTTAATGACTGGAGGTTCGCTGAAATCAGATACGCCCGTCCTCGTGGAACAGGCAGCCGTTTATGACTTTTCCTCCCCTATCACGTTACCTTTCGGATAACTCCCCAGTATTTTCAGATGCTCACAGTAGTTCCCCACAATTTTCAGAGTTTTACTCAGCTTAGGCTCGTCCCTGTGACCCTCGAGGTCCACGAAAAAGACGTAATCCCATGCCTTCTTTCTCGAGGGGCGCGACTCGATCTTGGTAAGGTTGATGCCGTTGTCACCAAAGGGTTTCAGGATCTCGTAAAGAGCACCCACCCGGTCCTTGATAGACAGCACTATGGATGTCTTGTCATCCCCCGTTGGTTCGGCCATCTGATCGGAAAATACAAGGAAGCGCGTCAGGTTCTCCTCCCAGTCCCCGATGTCCTCCACCAGGATGGGAACTTCATACATTTCGGAGGTCAATTCCCCGCCCACGGCAGCTGTTCCCTTGACTTCCGCGCAAAACGCTACCGCTTCTGCCGTGCTCCTTGAGTCCTTGAGTTTTGCCTCGCTCAGGTTTCTCTCAAGCCAGTGCCGGCACTGTCCCCATACATGGGGATGGGAGTAGACCGTTCTCACGGTGTCAAGACTCGGTTCTCTGGACAGGAGCATCAGCCTTATGGGAAGGATGATCTCGCCTACAATCTTTTGATCAGAATCCACCAGCAGATCAAGGGTCGAGGTAACCACTCCCTCATTGGAGTTTTCGACGGGTGCCACGCCGACATCGGCATATCCCTGACTGACCATGGTAAAAACATCTCCGATGGTCTCACCAGCGAGGTACCTGGCTCCGCGGCCAAAATTCTGGCGTGCCGCCTGGTGCGTAAAGGTTGCTTCCGGGCCCAGGTAGGCGACTCTGAGCTGGTCAGGCACCTGTTCCATCCCTGAAAACGCCTATCTTTCTGAACTTGGACCACCTGTCCAGTACGAGTTCGTCTGGACCCATCTTGGATAGGCTTTCCAGTTGGGCCTGGACGGAGGCTCCCAGGGATTTGGCAGCTGCAGCCGGTTCCCGGTGGGCGCCGCCGAGAGGCTCCGGGATGATCTCGTCGATGATCCCGTTCTCCAGGCTGTCTTGTGCCGTCAATTTCATCGCCTCCGCAGCATCCTTGGCATACTCCTGGTTTTTCCACAAAATGGCTGCACAACCCTCGGGCGAGATGACCGAATAGATGCTGTTTTCCATCATCAGGACCCTGTTGGATACAGCGAGGGCCAGCGCCCCCCCGCTTCCGCCCTCCCCAGTCACTACAGTGATAATGGGGACGGTAAGGTCGGCCATTTCTATCAGGTTCCTGGCGATAGCCTCCGCCTGGCCTCTTTCCTCAGCACCGATACCCGGGAAGGCGCCGGGTGTGTCTACGAGGGTGATGACAGGCAGATTGAACCTCTCGGCCAGTTTCATGAGTCTGAGGGCCTTACGGTATCCTTCAGGGTGGGGCATGCCGAAGTTTCGCTCCACTTTCTCCTTGGTGTTGCGTCCCTTCTGATGCCCTATGACCATGACCGGCCTGCCATTGAACCACGCGACACCGCCCACAATGGATTTGTCGTCCGCGAAGTTCCTGTCCCCATGGAGTTCCACAAAATTTTCCATCAAGGCCTCGATGTAATCCAGCGTATAGGGCCTTTGCGGATGCCTCGCAAGGAGGGTTCTCTGCCATCGGCTGACGTTGGAGTAGACGTCATGGCGCATCTTGTTGAGCTTTTTTTCAAGCCTGGCGATATCGTCAGACAGGTCGACCCCGGGTTGGTCCGCATCCATGTGCTTCAGTTCGCCGATGCGCCGTTCCAGTTCGGCCAGAGGTTTTTCAAATTCCAGCAGATTGTTAACCATAGGAGATCCAGTTCCGAGTTAAGAATTCCGGGTTCAGGGTTCAGCGTTCAGAGTTTGATGCAGGACAATTTCGAACATCAAACCTCAAACAACCGATATTTTTTAACCATTCTCCAACATGTTAGTATCTATGGAAAAATAACACCTGTCAAACAAAGGTAACGGTCCCCGCGCCGAAGATTTTCTCCACATCATTGACCATCTCATCGGAGGAGCCTACCTTGAACTCCTCCGAGAAGGTTATGATCGATTCGGCCTTTGTGGGGATCGTCAGCTTCAACCGGACGGCGCAATCACCTTTGTGCCGCTCCAGCACTTCCTTGAGCTTGAGGAGGTCGTCCTTTGAAAGCCCGATGGTGGACAGGTTGATCTGTATCTCGCTGGTAACCCGTTGCCTGTAGTCTTCAAGCAGCTCCACTTCGAATGCCTTGATCTTGGGTTTGTCTCCGTTCGAATCCACAACGCCCTGGACCACAAAGGGCCCCTCCGAGGCCAGTATGTGACCGGCTTTGGCGAAGGCATCGGAGAATATGATCATCTCGGCGCTGCCATGCAGGTCTTCCAGAGTCAGGAATGCCATGCGGTCTCCCTTCTTGGTGCTGATCTCCCGCATGCTCTGTTTCATTCCCGCAACCTTGACCTCCTGCCCCTCTGACATCTCAGAGAGCCGTCCCAGATCTGCAGTGACGTATCTCTCCAGTTCCTTGCGATACTTTTCAAGAGGATGCCCCGTGATATAGAAACCGAGACTCTCCTTCTCAAAAGCCAGCCTCTGGTGCTCTGACCAGGATTCGACCTCAGGCATCGGATCCTCGGTCCCGGAAGCGAGAGCCCCCTCGAAAAGGGTGATCTGCCCGCTGTCACGATCCCTTTGGGCCTTCTGCCCCCGTTCCATGGCCTGGTCAACCAAAGCGAGAAGCTGAGCTCTGTTGTTCCCGCAGCAGTCGAAGGCTCCGGATTTGATCAGGCTCTCTATGACCCGCCGGTTGACTTTCCTGAGATCCACCCGGCTGCAGAAATCGTTCACCGAGTTAAAGGCTCCCCCTTCACCGCGGTTCCCGAGGATCTCCTCGAGAGCGGCGACCCCGACATTCTTGACCGCTCCGAGTCCGAAGCGGATCCCGTTATCCTCAACTGTAAAGGAGATCTCCGACTGCGTAATGTCGGGCGGCAGCAGTTTTACACCCATTTCCTTGCAAACGCCGATATGCTGCGTCACCTTGTCGGAGTTGTCCATTTCGCTTGTGAGGAGAGCAGCCATGAACTCCAAAGGATAGTGTGCTTTCAGGTAAGCTGTCTGAAACGCGATGAGCGCGTACGCTGCGCTGTGCGACTTGTTGAACCCGTAACCCGCGAAATAGGCGAGGTTGTCAAATATGCCGGCCGCTTTCCTGTCCTGGATGCCGTTCTTTTTGCAGCCCTCGAGGAAACGGGCCCTCTGCTTTTCCATCTCCTCGGGCATTTTCTTCCCCATGGCCCTTCGGAGGTTGTCCGCCTCACCCATGCTGTAGCCCGCCAGCTCACTCGCTACCTGCATGACCTGTTCCTGATAGACGATAACGCCGTAGGTTTCGGACAGGATCTTTTCCAGCTCTGCGGTATCGTAGGAGATCTCCTGCCTGCCCTGTTTCCGGTTGATAAAATCGGTCACCATCCCCGATCCGAGGGGACCCGGACGGTAGAGAGCCACCAGGGCGATGAGATCCTCGAAGCATCCTGGCTTCATTTTGACCAGAAGATCCTTCATCCCGGAACTTTCGAGTTGGAAAACACCGTCTGTGTCACCTGTGGAGAGCAGGTCGTAAGTCTTCCGGTCCTGCAGGTCCAGCCTTTCCATCTCCACAGGGTCCTGGCCTTGCTCGGACCTTTTCCTGTTGGTGAGCTGAAGGGCATTGCTCAGGAGGGTCAGCGTCCTCAGCCCGAGGAAATCGAACTTGACAAGCCCGATATCCTCCAGCTCCTTCATGGCAAACTGGGTGAGGATACTGTCGTCCTTGATATGCCTGTAAAGCGGGACGTGCCTGGAAAGGGGCAGGTTGCTGATCACGACCCCGGCAGCGTGAGTGGACGCATGACGATGCAAACCCTCGATCTTCTGAGCCAGTTCAAGGAGATCGGCCACTTTCTTGTCCTTCTTCATGGCATCCCTGAGCTGGGGTTCCTGCTCGATGGCAGCCGACAGCTTGATACCAAGGATCTCCGGTACCATCTTGGCGATCCTGTCCACCTCCGCATAACTCATGTCAAGTGCCCTGCCCACGTCACGAATGGCGCCCCTGGCCGCCATGGTCCCAAAGGTAATGATCTGTGCGACCCTGTCCTCACCGTATTTGTTCGCAACGTAGCGTATGACCTCGTCGCGCCTTTCCATGCAGAAATCCACATCGATATCAGGCAGGCTTACTCTCTCAGGGTTGAGGAACCGCTCGAAGAGAAGGCCGTACCGGATGGGATCAATATCCGTAATGCCCAGGGAATAGGCAACAAGGGAACCGGCAGCAGATCCCCTTCCCGGGCCCACCGGGATACCCTGCTCCTTGGCGTATCGGATGAAATCCCATACGATGAGGAAATATCCCGGGAACCCCATGTTTGTGATGACCTCCAGTTCGGTACCCAGCCTGGTCTGGTACTGCTCGAGCACCTCTTCCTTTTGATCTTCCGGTGTGCGCTCGAGGATGATCTCCATTCTGCTTTCGAACCCCGCGCGGACCTGGTCGTAGAGAAAAGACTCTTCGGTCATCCCGTCAGGGACGGGGAAGCGGGGAAGGTGGATCTCGCCGATGGGGATCTCGAGGTTGCATCTCTCTGCGATGAGAAGAGTATTGGACAGCGCATCGGGATGATCCTTGAAATGCACCTCCATCTCCTCGGCCGACTTGAGGTACAGCTCCTGGGCGTCCATCCGCATCCGGTCCTCGTCGTTGACCGTTTTACCGGTCTGGATACAGAGGAGAACGTCATGCATCCTCGTGTCCTCCCTCCGCAGGTAGTGGATGTCGTTGGTCGCCACCAGTCCGATCCCGGTGTCCCTGGATAGTTTCACCATCCCCTCGTTGGCCTTCTCCTGTTCAGGCATGCCGTTGTGCTGGATCTCCAGGAAGTAGTTCTCTGAAAACAGCTCCTGGTACCACAGAGCCGTTTTTTTCGCCGCCTCGTAATCTCCCCGGTTGAGCAGGTAGGCCACCTCCCCTTTCAGACAGGCGGAAAGCGCCAACAGACCTTCGCAATGAAGAGACAGGATCTCCTTGTCGATGCGGGGCCGGCGATAAAAACCCTCGAGGTAGGAAATGGAGGAAAGTTGGATCAGGTTGGAGTAACCCTCCGCATTTCGGGCAAGAAGGACAAGATGGTAGGCCGATTCGCCGAAGTCGTCGAGCTTCCTTTCGTGACGGCTGCCGGTGGCCACGTAGAATTCCTGGCCTATGATCGGTTTTATCCCGGCCGCCCGCGCGCTCTTGTAGAAATCGATGACGCCGAACATAGCCCCGTGATCGGTAACGGCAAGGGCCGGGAACTTGAGATCGGCGGCGTAGCGGGTCAGATCCGAAATGCGGCAGGCCCCGTCGAGAAGGCTGTAGGAAGTGTGGACATGGAGATGGACGAAATTTGCGTGTTTCATAAAGGCAGTGATTGGTGATTCGTGAATAGTGATTAGTTAAAATATCAGTGACAGAACAACCTATTTAAAGGATCTATCTACGCGTCTTTATGGATCCGTCTCCGCGTCACCGTGTCTCCGTGCTCTGCGTCAGACGATCTTTCCCCCCCCTCGCCCATTCGCCCACTCCCCCTCCGGCTTTTCATTCCCATTCGATCGTCGCAGGCGGTTTGGAACTGATGTCGTACACCACCCGGTTGACGCCCCGAACCTCGTTGATGATGCGGTTCGAGATGCGGTTGAGCAGGTCGTAGGGCAGATGGACCCAGTCAGCGGTCATCCCGTCGAGGCTCTGCACGGCTCTCACGGCCACGACATTCTCATAAGTCCTTTCATCGCCCATAACACCTACAGTCTTGACGGGGAGAAGGACGGCGAAGGTCTGCCATATGGCATCGTAAAGGCCTGAGGCCCTGATCTCCTCCCGGACCACCGCGTCCGCTTCCCTCAGGACGTGGAGCCTTTCAGCCGTGACGTCACCCAGGATGCGGATGGCGAGACCGGGTCCGGGAAACGGATGCCTGCGGATGAGCTCCTCAGGCATGTCAAGCTCCCGGCCCACCTCCCGGACCTCGTCCTTGAACAATTCCCTGAGAGGTTCGACCAGCTTCAGATTCATCTTTTCGGGAAGCCCACCTACATTGTGGTGGGTCTTAATGGTGGCAGAAGGCCCCTTGAAGGAAACGCTCTCGATGACATCCGGGTAAAGAGTCCCCTGGGCCAGGAACCCGGCGTCACCGATCCGGTTTGCCTCGATCTCAAACAGGCGGATGAACTCGTTGCCGATGATAACGCGCTTTCGCTCCGGGTCCTGAACACCTTCGAGCTTCTCCAGGAATTCCCGACCCGCGTCAAGGACAACCAGCGGGATGTGGTAATAGTCCCTGAAAACCTTCTCCACACGGTCCCTTTCACCTTTTCGAAGAAGCCCGTTGTCCACGAAAACACAGGTCAGACGGTCCCCGATGGCCCGGTGCACAAGCACCGCCACGACGGAGCTGTCGACCCCTCCGGACAGGCCGCAGAGGACTTTTCCGTCCTCTCCAACCGTCTCCCGGATCTGTTGAATGGCCATGTCAATGTAGGACCTGGCGGTCCAGAGGGGCCTGAGGCGACAGATCCTGAAAAGAAAGTTCTCCAGGATCTCTGTTCCACGGGGCGTGTGGACGACTTCGGGATGAAACTGTACGGCGTAAAACCTTCCGGACGCGTCCCTCATGGCGGCCACGGGTGAATTCTCGGTGTGGGCCAGAGCCACAAAACCCGACGGGGCTGATTCTATTCTGTCACCGTGGCTCATCCACACCTTGTTGAGGTTCTCCCTGCCCTTTTCAAAGCCGTGGAACAGGTCTGAGTTGTCATCTATCTGGAGCATGGCGTGGCCGTATTCCCGCCGTTCGGCCTTGCCCACCTTGCCGCCCATCAGGTGGGTAAAAAGCTGCATCCCGTAGCAGATGCCCAGAAAGGGCAAATCCATATCAAACAGCTCTGCCGGTACCAGCGGCGCCCCGTCGTCAGTGACGCTCGCCGGCCCCCCGGAAAGGATGATCCCCCTCGGCGCGAATTCCTTTATTTTGTCAAGGGATACTGTGCATGGATGGATCTCGCAGTAGACCTTCAGCTCCCTTATCCGACGTGCTATGAGCTGGGTGTACTGGCTCCCGAAATCGAGGATCAGGATCTTTTCTTCGTGGATGTCAAAGCTCGTCACTGGGTTCCTCACTTCATCTCATATCTCAAACCTCAGATCTCAAAAGGAGAGCTTTCACAAAGAGGTGAATTTTCTGAGATGTGAGATGTGAGATTTGAGATTGTTTTCAATCCAGTCGGTAATTCGGCGCTTCCTTGGTGATGATCACATCGTGGACGTGGCTCTCCTTCAGGCCGGCGGCCGAAATGCGGATGAACCTGGCCGTGGTCCTGAGCTCCTCCAGATTTTTACACCCGGTGTACCCCATTCCCGAACGCAGTCCTCCTATCATCTGGAAAACAGTGGCGGAGATCGGCCCGCGGTACGGAACCCGCCCCTCGATTCCTTCCGGAACCAGCTTGCCCTCGATATTCACATCCTCCTGGAAATACCTGTCCTTGCTGCCGTCCTTCATGGCTTCAAGGGATCCCATACCCCGATAAACCTTGTAGGAGCGTCCCTGATAAAGGACCAGTTCGCCAGGGCTCTCATCGGTACCGGCGAACAAACCCCCGATCATGACCGAATGAGCACCTGCGGCGATGGCTTTGACGATGTCCCCCGAGAACTTGATCCCCCCGTCGGCGATGATCGGCACACCCGACCCCTTGACGGCCGTCGTGCAGTCCCGGATCGCCGAGACCTGGGGTACACCGACCCCCGAAATGATCCGCGTCGTGCAGATGGAGCCGGGTCCGACACCGACCTTGACCGCATCGGCCCCCGCGTCCACGAGTTCCTTCGCAGCAGCCCCCGTGGCGACATTCCCGGCAATGACCTCCATGTCAGGGAAAGCCCTTTTGAGCTCCCTCACTCCGGCGATAACGCCGGCGCTGTGCCCATGGGCAGTATCAACGGCAAGGACATCGACACCTGCCGCGATGAGGGCCGGCGCCCTCACCTGGATGTCATCCCCCACCCCGACGGCAGCGCCCACGCGGAGACGTCCCATGGCATCCTTGCAGGCGTTGGGGTATTTGCGGGATTTTTCGATATCCTTGATGGTGATGAGACCGGTGAGGTTGTAATTCTCATCCACAACGAGGAGCTTTTCAATCCTGTGTTCGTGGAGCTTGGCCTTGGCATCCTCAAGGGAGATGCCGGGACGCACTGTCACAAGGTTCCGGCTGGTCATAACCTCCCGGATAGGCCTTTGCAGCTTGGTCTCAAAACGAAGATCCCGGTTGGTGAGGATCCCAACCAGCTTACCCTCCTTCTTCCCGCCCTCCGTAATGGGTACCCCCGATATGCGGTACTTCGCCATGAGATCGAGAGCTTCGCTCACCGTGCGATCCGGGTCCATGGTAATGGGATCGACGATCATGCCGCTCTCAGATTTTTTGACCTTGTCCACTTCGTTGGCCTGCCTTTCAGGGGCCATGTTCTTGTGGAGGATCCCGATGCCGCCTTCCTGTGCCATGGCGATGGCCGTGTGCGCCTCCGTAACCGTGTCCATTGCCGCTGAGAGCAGCGGGATGCCCAGGGTAATATTCCTGGTCAGGATGGTTTCGAGGTTCACCGTTGAGGGAAGGACATCGGAACGGGCAGGGAGGAGCAGGACATCGTCAAAGGTGAGGCCGTAATTGATATTATCCGACTGCATTTAATGCCTCCTCGACATTCGGGACGCAACCGGCGAAAACCGGTCTTCCCGGACGTCCAAAAGATATAGAAAACGGCGCATCCTACTGTTTTTTTTGGTATTTATTAGCATCTTCCTTTGTACCCTTTTCTGAAGCCAAAAGGTACAACGGTGCATCCGGAAGTGCATGATTCTCTCCCAATCCAGCACCGTCAAATTCCTCCCCTGGGTTGAAAATGGGAATTTTTGAGATTAGTCGGTCGGGCTCTATGTGTCAAGGGAAAGGCCGTGATTTGTGATTGGTGACTCGTGATTGGACTGAAGATTCAGCATTACGGATTACGGATTAGGGATTACAAAATCGGATGTATAGATATAGGTCAAATTGTCTTTAATCCGCAATTCGTTATTCGTAATCATTATTCCCCTTACTGCTTACTACTACTGCTTTCCTTTATCTTCCTACTGCCATCACCGGGGCTACCGAACCACGGCTGGTGACAGACATATCCCCTTCTTCAAGAACCAGCTCGACCCTCACCTGCCTGGGTAGTTTTCCCGCTTCGTGGCCTGCGGCGCCCTCGGTATCCCAGCTGTCGAACCAATCAACCCCGTCCGAGTAGGTGAGGTCGAGGGACTTGATGCGATCCGTGATCTCGACAGCCTCACCGCCCTCGTCGAAGGGAGAACTCGCTGGGATCTGTTCTCGTCTCAGGAGGAGGGGCACACCATTTTCTCCCTCGCCGATGGAGTACTCCACTTCACCGATGCCACCGGCCGGTATCTCAGGGTTCACAGGGAGGGTCGCGGTGGTGAGGAGGGAAAGGGAATCGGCCGGGTCTTCCGCCCGGAAGCGGTCGTTGCCGTGGAAGAAGGGGACGGTACCCTTACGGACGTAGGCTCCCCTGATGTCCTCTGTGATGAGGTCAACAATGGCCGCCGCTTCCGTGTCCAGTTCCAACCGCCTGTCGATGTGCCGCGACCGTTTGACCGCGCCGAACACGATAGTGAACGCCACTGTCGCCATGAGGGCAAGGATGGTCACGGCAGTCATGACTTCGATGAGGGTGAATGCGGATTCTCCATCCGAGTATTTATTCCGGGGTTGCGCCAGCATGGTCCCACAATACCACAGGCTCGCCGGATGGAGAATCACCCTGTAAAAGAAAACACCTTGACCCACAAGTCCAAACCGCAGACCCGCAGTCCTGCACGCCCGGGAAATCGTCTCTTGTATTGTGTGGACCGTCAAATGCGAGTCTGCCCTGATCATTGTCGGTACTTTTTGAGTGTAGATGATTGTGCGCAGAGGGAGGAACCCTGATCCGGGACCTCTTTAAAAGCTTTTTATGTTCTTGAAGGGTTTGTTCGTTGACAGAAGGGAAGATGCGTAGTAAAATTACAAAACAATGGCATATACATTCATTGTTTAACATATCTTGAAGGAATACTACAAGCATGTCCGACGTTCTTTCCTCCATCCGCTCCGGCATGGACGACCTGAGGAGTTCTGAAAAGAAGGTCGCGGCCTATGTCCTTAAGAACCCGGAAACGGTAACGACCCTTTCCATTACGGACCTCGCCGAAGAGGTCGGTACAAGCGAACCTACGGTAATCCGGTTCTGCCGCAAGCTGGGTCTCAAAGGGTTCATGGACCTGAAACTGTCCCTCGCGAGGGACCTGCCTTCTTCCCAGTACATCCACGAGAGCGTTCATGAGAGTGACACCCTCCCCAGGATCTTCAACAAGATGCTCAACGCCGCCCGGGAGGCCTTCAACGAGACCATGAACACGATGGACCTCGAACTTCTGGAGAAGGCCTCCCAGGCTCTCGCCTCGGCCCAACGGATCGAGTTCTACGGTGTGGGTGGGTCCGGAGCTGTCGCCCAGGACGCTCACCACAAGTTTTTCAGGCGCGGTATTCCCTGTCTGGCCTACTCCGATCCCCACATGCAGGCCATGTCTGCCGCCCTTCTCGGACCAGGAGATGTGGTGGTGGCCATTTCCCACACCGGGTCCACCAAGGATATCATCGACAGCGCAGCTATCGCACGTGAAAGGGGCGCCACGGTCATCGGTATCGTAGGCCGGGAAAGATCCCCCATGTCCAGAATCTGCGATATCACCATACCGGTGCACTCTCCGGAAGCCGCCCTCCGCCTGGCTCCCATGACTTCCAGGCTGGTTCAACTGGCCATTATCGACGTTCTCTTCGTTTCGGTGGCGCTCAAAGACCCAGGTGAGGTCAAATCCCGCCTCGACGCCGTCAAACGGACCCTTGTGGAAAAGAGGTATTGAGGTGAAGAAAGAGGTGCTCCAGGACGCAACTCCGGGAAAACCTGCCGGGAAGGCAGAACGACTCCTGGTCGGGACCAATCGGGCGGCTATCGGAGTCATGATGGCGGTCATGTTCGTCCTGGTCTTTGCCAATGTCGTGACCAGGTACCTCTTCGGCGTCTCCATCGCCACCACCGACGAAGTCTCTACCTTCCTCATGATATGGGTGACGTACCTTGGAGCGGGACTGGCACTCAGGGAGGGCCGTCACGCGGCTATTGACCTTTTCCAGGACTTCCTTTCTCCAGGGGCGCGCCGGGTTTTCCGGGCGGTCCTTGGGGTGGTCATTCTGATGTTTTTCGCCGCTCTTGCCTACTACGGGGTCCGCTTTGCCATCTTCGGCTGGTCCCAGGAAACGGCCGTGACCCAGATCCCCAAAGGGATCCCCTACCTGGCCATTCCCGCCGGTGCCATCCTCTTCGTGGTCCACCTCGTCACAATTTTTCCCCGTTGGATCCACAGGGATTGGGGCACCATCACAGGCCTCGAGGATGAAGGCTGGCGTCAGGGGGAGGAAAAGCAGTGACGGTCATCCTCGTGGGCGTGTTCGGTCTCGGGCTGGCGGTGGGACTTCCCGTCTCCATCACCATGGGGCTGTCGGGATTGGCCGCCGTTCTCCTCGACGGGCGTTTCCCCGCCCTTGTCGTCCCTCAGTACCTTTACAACGGCATAAACTCATTCCCCCTAATGGCCATCCCCTTCTTCATCCTGGCGGCTGAAATCATGACTGCTGCCGGCATGACGGCCACTCTGCTGCGCTTTGCCAACGACCTGGTGGGACACATCAGGGGTGGCCTCGGCCACGTCAATGTCCTGGTGAGCATGCTTTTTGCGGGTATCAGCGGTTCGGCCCTGGCCGACGCCGCCGGACCCAGCGCCATCGTCATGCGCATGATGAAGAGGGCCGGTTACGATGCCGCCTATTCCGGGGCCCTGAGCGCTGCAACAGCCACCATCGGCCCCATCATACCGCCGAGTATCCTCATGGTGGTCTACGCCATCTCAGACAGCCGCGTGACGGTAGCGGGTCTCTTCCTGGCCGGAGTCGTCCCGGGTATCATGCTCGGCGTGGGTCTTATGGCAGCGAATCACTGGATAAGCTACAAAAGGGGATACGTCTTTCGCAGTGAGAGACCGGCGCTGTTGGAGATCATCCGGTCCTTCTGGAAGGCCGTGCCGGCCCTGCTTCTTCCATTCATCATTATCGGCGGCATCCTGGGCGGTATATTCACCCCTACCGAGGCGGCCGCTGTGGCCTGCGCCTACGGCCTCGTGGTGGGGCTCATGGTGAAACCGGGCCTGAAGCTCAGGGACCTTCCCGACGTGTTCGTGCGCAGCGGCGTGGTCACCGCAGCGGTTCTTCTCATCGTATCCATGGCCTCCATCTTCTCCTGGCTCCTGACCATCCTCCAGATCCCACAGAGCATCGCCCTGGCCATCGGGGGTGTCACCACCAGCCCGGGACTGGTCCTCGTCATCGTGGCCGTCTTCGTTCTCCTGTGCGGCCTGGTCATCGATACCCTCCCGGCTCTCATTATCCTCGTCCCGGTCCTGGGCCCCCTCGTGGACCAGTTCGGCCTGAACCCCATGCATTTCGCTATAATGATTGTATTGAACCTTACCATCGGGATGATCACCCCCCCCGTGGGCCCCGTTCTCTTCGTGATCAGCACCATAGGGCGCATCCGCCTTGAGACCCTTTCACGGGCGGTTGTCCCCCTGCTCATCGTTGAGCTGGTTGTCCTGGCGCTGGTGATCGCTTTCCCGGCTTTGAGCACTTTCGTGCCGGAAATGTTCGGCCTGACCCATTAAACGTAACGTTTGCAGGAGGAGGAAGGGATTATGAGTAAGAGAATGTTGACATTGACAGTAGTGCTCCTGGCTTTGATAACCCCCGCTCTGGTTTTCGGAGCGCCCAAGGTTATCAAGTACGCCCACTTCCAGCCCGCCAAGCTGGACCAGCCCAAGCAGGCAGCGGCTCTGGCATTCAAGAACTACGTCGAGGCCAACACAAAGGGCTCGATCAAGGTCGAGATCTACCCCGCGAGCCAGCTGGGCGACGCCAACGCGGTCCTGGAAGGCCTCAAAATGGGCACCATCGAGATGGGAGTGGTCCACGACGGCCCCATCTCGCCCGTCTACAAACCTTTCATGGTCCTGGCCATCCCCTACCTGTTCGACGATCAGGCCATGGCTTGGAGCGTCGTTGATGGTCCCTTCGGCAAAGAACTCGCGGAGGACATGCGCAAGACGACCGGGATCCGCATGTTCGCCCTGGCAGACAACGGGATCCGAAGCTTCACCAACTCCAAGCGCGTCATAACCAGCCCCGCCGACATGAAGGGTCTCAAGATCCGTGTCATGCCAGGCCCCATCTGGAGCAAACTGGTCGAGTCGGTGGGAGCCAACCCGGCCCCCGTATCGTGGCCTGAGCTTCCGGCCGCTCTCCAGCAGGGGGTAGTAGACGGACAGGAAAACGGCGTCACCAACATCCTGGCGGCCAGCCTTTACCAGAGCCAGAAGTATATATCCCTGGACGGGCACGTTTATAGTTGGCACGCCTACCTGATGAACGATAAGTTCTTCAACGGACTGACCAAGGAGGAGCAGGAGGTTGTCCAGAAGGGCGTGAGCATCGCCAAGATCATCCACCGCGGCATGACAGCCGCCCAGGACATGAACGCCCCTTCCATTTTGGGAGGCGTAGGGATGGAAGTGACCCTCCTTTCTCCGGACCAAATCGCCGCCTTCAGAAAAGCAGCCCAACCCTCCGTGACAGCCTGGGTCGAGGAACAGATCGGCAAGGAGTGGGTCAACAAGCTATTCAAGGCCATCGACGACTACAACAAGGAAAACTAGGCATGTGGGCGCTGGCCCGGGACAATTCCGGGCCAGCGCCCGTTTCAGGACGGCTGGAAACGGAGGATCAGATGTATTCTAAAAAGATCATCGACGGTTTCATGGGTGTGGCGGTGGCCTCGGTAGCGGACGCCGTGGACAAGATCGCGGGTCACAGGGGCTACATGGACGAAGCTATCAAACCCAGGATCAACGAGAAAAAGATCGTCGGTCCTGCCGTAACCGTCAAAGAGGTTCCTACCGAGGAGTATTTGCCGCCCACGCTGGCCCTGGACGCCATCGATGAATCACCCGAAGGCAGCGTTATCGTCATCGACATCGACGGTGAAGCCAATGTGGCCGTGTGGGGCGGACTCATGGCGGCCGGAGGCGCAGCCAACAAGCTTGCCGGAGCTGTTCTTGACGGCGGCGTGCGCGATATCACGGAGATCCGGAGGGACTACGGGTTCCAGATCTTCGCCAGAAGCGTGTCACCCGGAACAACCCTCGGAAGGTTCAAGACAATCAGCTCCAACGAACCGGTTGTGTGTGGCGGAATTACCGTCAACCCCGGCGATCTGATCGTCGCCGATCTGGACGGCGTTCTGGTCGTACCCCATGAGCACGTGGAGGCTGTCCTCGCCATGGCCCTTGAGATCGACCAGAGGGAGGCCGAACAGGCCAAACTGATCATGGAGACCGGCTCCCTTCGCGAGGGGCTGGCAAAGTACGGCCGCATTTAGGAGACTGCTGTGGTACCGGAAATAATTGCCATAGGCGAACCGATGCTCGAGTTCAACGCCACCGAGGAGGGCTCCCTCGCCGAGGTGACGCGATTCCAGACCGGATGGGGGGGAGACACGTCCAACTTCAGCATCGCCGCCAGCCGATCCGGAGGACGTGTGGGTTACGTCACCCGGCTCGGAGAGGACGACTTCGGCAGAAGCTTCCTCGATCTCTGGACGAGAGAAGGTATCGACACTTCCTGTATCCAGAGAGACGGGAGAGCCTTTACGGGCATATACTTCATCTCGCGCAAAGGGCCGGAGCACTTCTTCACCTACTACAGGAAAGGCTCTGCAGCAAGCCGCATGAGCCCCGAAACGCTCCCCGTGGATTACATCCGCCAGGCCAGAGTCCTTCACGTGTCGGGAATAAGCCAGGCTATAAGCAGCTCAGCCTGCGACGCCGTCTTTGCGGCTGTGGATGCGGCCAAAGCAGCTGGGGTCAAGGTGTCCTACGACCCCAACCTGAGACTGAAGCTGTGGCCCATCCAGAGGGCCAGGGCGATCATCGAGAGGACCATTGCGCTGTCGGACCTGGTCTTTCCCAGCATGGACGACGCCACTGCGCTAACCGGACTCCGCGATCCCGAATCCATTGCACGCACATACCTGGAGATGGGACCCGAAGTGGTTGTGGTCAAACTGGGCAGTGAAGGGGCCCTGGCGGCATGCAGGACCGACACGGGACCGTCCCTGACCACTATCCCGGCGTACCAGGTGGATTCCGTGGACATGGCAGGAGCCGGAGACACCTTCGACGGTGCTTTTGTTGTGGAGTACCTCAGGGGACGCACCGCCGAGGAGTGCGCACGCTATGCCAGCGCCGCCGCCGCCCTGACCACAACCGGCTACGGGTGCGTGACCCCCGTTCCGACGCGTGAGGAGATAGAACGCCTCATGGCCTGCTCTTGAGGAGAGAGGCCGCCCCCAGGACCTTTCCTGGGGAACTTCAGGGAGAAATCCAAGCAATGCCAAGATTTAAGGTCGCCGTTCTGAGCCTCGGCTACGAATCTTACGAAACAGAGCGCGAGATCCTCTCGGATGTGGATGCCGAGCTGATCCTGGCCCAGGCTGACTGCCTGACCGAGGAGGAGGTCATTGCCTCTGGATACGACGCCGATGCCATCATGGTCAGGGAAGCGCCTGTCACCGCCCATGTTCTGGATTCCCTGCCGCGGTGCAGAGCGGTCGTCAGATACGGTGTGGGCGTCGACAACATCGATCTCGAAAGGGCCAGTGAGAAACGGATCTACGTAGCCAATGTGCCTGGATACGGCAACGAGGAAGTTTCGGACCACGCCGCCGCTCTCCTCCTTGCCTGCATCCGAACTCTCCCTGCCAGGGAACGTGCCTTGAGACAGGGACGATTTGAAACGGATATCAGCGAACAAATCTACCGAACCTCTGGAAAGACCCTCGGCCTTGTGGGATACGGGGCCATCGGAAGGGTGTTCCTCAGGAAATGGAGAGGATTTGACCCGGGGCGGGTGCTGGTCTGCGACCCGGCACTGAGCGTCGAGAACGCCGCCGCGGATGGATTGGAACTGACAGACCAGAAGACGCTCCTCTCCCAATCGGATTATGTCTCCCTCCATCTGCCCCTGACAGAGGCTACCAGGGGCATCATCGATGAGGCGGCGCTGCGGAGCATGAAACCGACGGCAATCCTCATCAACACGGCGAGGGGGGGGATTGTGGACGAAGCCGCCCTTGCCCGGGCCCTCGAAAAGGGGTGGATCCTCGCGGCCGGCCTGGACGTCTTTGACAGAGAGCCGCTGCCGCCCGACAGCCCCCTCCTCGGGGTGGACAATCTGATCCTGACGGGTCACGTGGGCTGGTATTCGAAAGACTCGGTCAGGGAACTGCAGACCCGGGCCGCCCGTGAGGTCATCCGTGTCCTGACCGGATCGGTGCCGGAACATTGGGTCAACCCCTGGTGAACCCGGGGCATTAAGAGGCAAAACGATGGAAAAACCTAACGTTTACGAAATACTGGTCCGGACAGGCGTCGTGCCCGTGATCCGGGCCGACAGCGCCCACGATACCCTCAAGGTCGTGCAAGCTCTGGAGGATGGCGGCGTTCCCGTCGCCGAGATCACCATGACCACGCCCGGAGCCATCGGCATCATCGCAGACCTGGTCCGCACCCGTGCTGACCGCCTCACTGTAGGCGCCGGAACCGTAACCGATCTAGACAGCTGCCTCAAGGCCATGGATGCGGGAAGCAGTTTTATCGTGACCCCAACCTGTAATCAGGAGATCGTGGACGCCTGCGCCAGGAGGAACATTTGCATCATAGGGGGGGGATTGACACCGACCGAAGTCCTGGAAAACTGGAGAGCGGGTGCCACTGCCGTTAAGATCTTTCCGGCCTCCGTTTTCGGACCCCGTTACCTGACCCTGCTCAACGAACCTTTCCCCGACATCCCCCTCGTTCCAACCGGGGGGATCTCCCTGGAGAATGTGTCAGACTACCTGCGCGCCGGGGCCGTCTTCGTCGGGGCCGGAGGAGACCTCGTCCCCAAAGCCGCCGTAAGAGAAGGGAAATTCCAGGAGATAACAGAAAGGGCAAGACGATACGTCTCAACAGTCAGATCCGCAAGGGAACCGTCCGCCTCCAGCTGAGGATACCGCTCTCCGGATCCGCACCGCCTTTCCGGTCGCCAGAGACCTGCCAACCGATAATTGAAGGAAACCCCCATGCACCAGGCCCGCGACTGGATCCTCCTCATCGTGAGCTTTGCCTCCATCGCCGCGGGAATTCTGATTCCGGGGCTGGGGGAACCCCTCAGCCCTTTTCCGAAGTACTTCATGATGGCCCTGCTCTTTCTCAGTTTTGTATCCATCCATGTGGACCGTGTTTTCAGGACCTTCCGGCAGGAACCCCGGAAGCTGTCCATGCTCATTGCAGCTAAACTCCTTTTCCTCCCATTGGCGGTTTACGCGATCTTCAGCGTGACGATCCCGCAGTACGCTCTGGCCGCTCTTCTGCTCAGTGGTGTTTCCACGGGGGTCGTTTCACCCTTTTTTTCCCTCATGGTGGGGGCGGATACACCTCTCGTCCTATCGATGGTGGTGATCACCTCTTTCCTCGTCCCCTTCACGCTGCCTTTCCTTGTCAAGACACTCGCAGGAAGCAACCTCGAGATCTCCCTGCTGTCCATGACCCGACTTCTGTCCATGGTGGTTTTCATCCCCATTCTCCTCGTCGAAGCCGTTCGGAGATGGGCCCCTCACATCCTGAATAGGCTGGAAGAACAACGATACGCAGCCTCCCTGGTCCTTTTCGCCATGACCAACCTCGGGGTGTTCGCCAGATACTCGGACTACCTCCGGTCCGATCCGATCGCGGTCATCGCCTCCCTCGGCGTAGCGGTCCTTCTGGCAGCCGTCTGCTTTTGGGCTGGACTGGCGTACACCTGGGGGAAACCGCTCGAAGAGCAGCTGTCAGTGATCATCTGCTTCTACGTGATGAACAACATCCTCGTCCTGGTTTTCTCCAGTGAATTCTTCGGCCCACTGGAGACGGTTGTTGCCGCGGTCTACTCCATTCCCTTTTACGGCATCCTCATTCCGCTCAGGTTTTACGGGAACTGGAAGGGAAAAGGAGAAATAAGGAGTTAAAGGGACTGCGGAGCATCGAGACCCGAACCCGGGGACCTGGAAGAACATTTTCATTTTGATTATAATGATCCTTCCGAAGCGGGTACACTTGACCATGCCCAGCCTGGTGACCGAAACGGAAGGAGACGGATATGTTGAAGGAGCTGGTGAGGAAATGCCGCAGCTACCGTCGATTTGACGAGGGCCATGAAATAGACACGGCGGTTCTCAAAGAGCTGGTCGAGCTGGCAAGACTCGCTCCCTCCACAGGCAACATGCAGCCCTTGAAATATATGATCTCCAGCGAACCGGCATCTAACGAGCTCATCTTCCCTCACCTTCTCTGGGCGGGATACCTGAAGGACTGGCCTGGCCCGGCCAAGGGGGAAAGACCGTCCGCATACATCGTCATCCTGAGAGACAACAGCATATTCAAAGCCCAGACATGCGACCATGGCGTCGCGGCGCAGACCATGTTCCTCGGCGCAGCGGAATTTGGGTACGGCGGATGCATCATCAGCAACATGGACAGGGATAGTCTCGTGAGGGACCTCGGTGTACCGGAACACATGGAGGTCCTGCTCGTGCTGGCCCTGGGAAAACCGGTGGAGGAAATACGCTTGATACCGGTGGGTCCGGACGGCGACATGAAGTACTGGCGGGATGAGCAGGGAGTCCACCACGTGCCGAAAAGAAACCTGGAGGAGATCATAATAGGAATTGCGGATTACTGATTGAAGTTTGAAATTTGAAATACGGTGAACCGCGAACGGTTGATCCGAGATCCCCCCGTCTTCGCCAGCGGCTATCAACTATCCTCGCCGGACAGGGAATCCAAGATCCATAAAGTGTTTCTCTGCAGCCCCCTGCATGAAGGCTTTTACCATTTTACAGAACACGGGATCGCTTCCGACTTCGTTTTATGTACTTCGACGAACAGGATAATGGGCAAGGCGGCAGAGGATGAATTTTGAATATTGAATTGAGCGTCCCGGTAATATAACCTGTTACGGCTGTTTACTGTAGATAGCAGGCTCCCTCAATAATCCGTTTCCATTTTTTCCGGACATTTTCGGGGTGTGGAATGACCGGCTTTCTCCGCAGGCTTTGCCAGAGGATCGACGCTTTAAACGACTGGGTCGGGAAGGTGGCCGCCTGGGCCACGGCCATCGTCGTGGTCGTCGTGTTCGTTGACGTCGTCATGCGCTACGCCTTTAACACGAGCTTCGTGTTCACCCAGGAAATGGAGTGGCACCTCTTCGCGTTCATCTTTCTCATGGGTGCCGGGGCCACCCTGCTGAAGGATGGGCACGTCCGAGTTGACATTTTTTATCAGCGTTTCAGCCAAAGGCACCGGGCCTGGATCAACATCATCGGCGTTCTCTTCTTCCTGATCCCGGGCTGCTTCATGATCATCCTCACCTCCCTCAAGTTCGTCTCGTCCTCCTTTGCCGTGATGGAGGGTTCACCGGACCCCGGCGGTATCCCCTACCGCTTTATCCTCAAATCCTGCATCCCGGCCGGCTTCATCCTCGTGCTTTTGCAGGGTATCGCCCTAGGCATCAGAAGCATTTATCACATCAATGGCAAGGACCTGGACACCGGAGATAACTTCTGATGGACTACCTCGCCGGATGGATGTTCCTCGCACTGACCATCCTTTTGATGGCCGGGTTCCCGGTGACCTTCACCCTTATGGGTACAGCCCTTTTCTTCGGCCTCATAGGCTTCGGGTGGTCTCTTTTCAATCTGCTGCCGCTGCGCATCTGGGGCGTCATGAACAACGTCACCCTCCTCGCAGTGCCACTCTTCGTCTTCATGGGGGTCATGCTTGAGCGGTCAGGTCTTGCCGAGGACCTTCTCGACACCATGGGGCTGGTGTTCGCCCGGATCAGGGGGGGGCTGGCCATCTCGGTGGTCGTCGTAGGCGCCCTGCTGGGAGCCTCCACAGGCATCGTGGGCGCCACCGTAGTCACCATGGGTCTGCTTGCCGTTCCGACCATGCTCAAGCGCGGGTACCAGAAGGAACTCGTCACCGGCACCGTCTCGGCTTCGGGGACCCTCGGGCAGATCATTCCCCCTAGCATCGTCCTCGTCCTCATCGGCGACATCGTGGGTGTGCCCGTGGGCGACCTTTTTATGGGAGCAGTGCTTCCGGGGCTCGTCCTTGTGGCGCTCTACATCCTGTATATTCTCATCGTTTCCCATTTAAAACCCGAGTGGGCGCCTCCCGTCCCGAAAAGCGAAATGGAATCCCTGACCCCTGGGATCATGCTCAGCCGCGTCTTCCGCGCCCTGGTCCCGACCCTGTTTCTGATGGTCGCTGTCTTAGGCTCCATCTTCGCCGGCGTCGCCTCCCCCACCGAGGCGGCTGCCGTGGGAGCTGTAGGAGCAACAGGACTTACTGTGCTCAACCGTAAATTCAACCTGCAGATGCTGCGCGATGTCATGAATTCGACCATGATCCTGACCTGCATGGTATTTGTTATTCTGGTTGGTGCTGCGGCCTTCGGACTCGTCTTCCGCGGGCTTAACGGCGATGACCTGGTTCGGGGGTTCCTGGGGGGCATCGCCGCGACCCACGGGAAATGGTTTGTCATGGCCATCGTCATGGGACTTATCTTCATCATCGGGTTCTTTCTGGACTTTATCGAGATCACCTTCATCCACGTACCGGTCCTCGCCCCCATTATCATCGATTTCGGCTTTGACCCGGCCTGGTTCTGCATCCTCATCGCGGTGAACCTTCAGACATCGTTCATGACGCCGCCCTTCGGGTTTTCCCTTTTCTATCTCAAGGCGGTCACACCACCCGAGATCGAGACCGGCCACATATACAGAGGGATCATCCCGTTTGTGTTTTTCCAGCTCGTCGGGTTGCTCATAGTCCTGTTCTTCCCTATCCTGGTGACATGGCTGCCAAGGGTGGTTTTCGGCAATTGATCTTCAGTTTAGACGACAGTTTTTAGGAAGTTAAAACCTGGTAATACAGCCAGGGATTGATTTCGACCTAATATTAAGATGCTTGCTATTTTAGAACGCTTTTTTATAGAATTCAGATGTTAAGGCCCTCGGCCTTACTGGGAGCGGTCGATGGTTACCAAACAACTATCCCAGAGGAGGAAACGGTGAGCCATGGATAGAAGAGACTTTCTGAAAAAAGCGGGCAAAGCGGCGGCCGTTGCCGCAGTGGTGGGAGCCGGCTGCGCCAAGGCCAAGGAGGAGACGAAACAGGCCGTCACCAAGACCTACGAGTGGAAGATGGTGACCACCTGGCCGCCCAACCTTCCGGTCCTTCAGACCGGTGCGGAACGTTTCGCCAAACGCGTGGAAGAGGTCACAGGGGGCCGGATCAAGATCAAGGTCTTCGCCGGCGGCGAGCTGGTGCCGCCCCTCGGGGTGTTCGATGCAGTCTCCGAAGGTTCGGTGGAGTGCGGCAGCGGCGCTGCCTATTACTGGGGCGGAAAAACCCCTGCAGCCCAGTGGTTCACGACCGTCCCCTTCGGCCTGAACGCGCAGGGGATCAACGCCTGGTTCTACAGCGGAGGCGGGCTGGAGCTCTGGGAAGAGGTCTATGCGCCTTTTAACCTCGTACCGAGACCCCAGGGAAACACCGGAGTGCAGATGGGCGGCTGGTTCCGCAAGGAAATGAACTCCATTGACGATTTCAAGGGTCTTAAGATGCGGATCCCGGGCCTCGGGGGGAAGGTCATCGCCAAAGCCGGAGGCACTGTGGTTCTCCTGGCCGGAGGCGAGATCTTCACTTCCCTTGAGCGGGGCGTTATCGATGCCACGGAGTGGGTCGGGCCCATGCACGACCTCAGGATGGGCTTCTACAAGGCCGCCAAGTATTACTACTACCCGGGCTGGCACGAGCCTGGAACCTGCCTCGAGGTTATCTTCAACAAATCGGTTTACGACTCACTCCCGAAGGACCTCCAGCTGGCCCTGGACGCCGTGGCCGCGGAGACCAATATGTGGAGCCTGAGCGAGTTCGAGGCCGGCAACGGCGCCGCCCTTCAGGAGCTCATCAGCCAGCACAATGTAAACCTGGTGCGGTTTCCTGAAGACCTCCTTGACAACCTCCGCAAGCTGGCCAAGGAGACCATGGAGGAGGAGGCTGAAAAGGATCCCACGGCCCGCAAGGTCCATGAGGCTTTCAAGAAGTTCAAGGAGCAGGTGGGTGTCTGGGGATCAGTGTCGGAGAACGCCTACTACAACGTCATCGCGGACAAGTTCAAGCTGAAGATGTAGGAAGACAGAAAGAGAACTAAAAACAAAGCCCCTCGCCGCAAGGCGTTGGGGCTTTGTTTTTTCGGCCGTGATTTGTGATTAGTGATGGGAAGGGGCGGACGCAGGACGCAACGAACACTGGTAGAAGTGGAAAAGTGGGCCAGCGCGCCGGTGTACGGGTGCACATAATCGTTCGTACGTCATTCTCCGTTTCCCCGATTCCCCCATTCCCGTTTCAGGAGGTTTTCCAATGGTTCCTTATCTCCTCTACATCGCCGACCCCATGTGCTCCTGGTGCTGGGGCTTTTCCCCCGTCATCGACGCATTGAGGGATCATTTCAGTTGTGAGCTTTCCATGCGACTCCTTATGGGGGGCCTGAGACCCGGCACGACCGAACCCATGAGCAAACCCATGAAGGCCGACATCAGTGGACATTGGAAGCACGTCCAAAAAGTTTCGGGCCAGCCTTTCGATCTGTCCTTTTTCGACAGAACCGGTTTCGTTTACGATACGGAACCGGCCTGCCGCGCCATGGTGACCGTGAGGCGTCTTGAACCGGATCTGGTTTTCGATTTCCTGAGGAAAGTCCAGGAGGCCTTCTACGCCCAGAACCGGGACGTGACCGATCCGAGAGTCCTGGCCGATATCGCAGAAGGGTCCGGGGTGGACCGGGAACAGTTCACTGTCGAATTCCAAACAGAGGAGACGATCAGGGAGACCTGGAAGGACTTTGAAACCTCCCGCCGCCTGGGCGTCACCGGGTTCCCCACGCTTCTCATCGGCAGTGAAGAAGGAGGCTACGAGGTCATCACTGCCGGTTACAGGCCGTGGGAGGCTGTCAAAGAAAGGATTGAGAGTTGCGGGTTGAGGATTGAAAAATGATTGTTTGATGTTTGATGTTTGAAGTTATGGATCATCACCCGCTGTACATGGATCATGATTCATGATGTTGTTTTTTTGAGATCTGGGAAATGAGATACCGTTTTTCTTGGTTCCTGGATATTGGATCTTGGATTCAGATTGCCGGCGCCACGCTCTTCCCCATACTCTACACTTCACACGCTACGTTGAGTTTTTCTTTGGGCTTTGGCCTCGCAATGACTAGCGATGCCCACGTTGAACGTTGAACATTGAAGGTTGAACCCGAGGTTCCTCTACACTCTACACCCTGCACTCCAAACTAGTGCGGCAGGCGCATTTACATGCCGAGATAAGCTTCTTTTATTTCATCAGACTCCTTGATCTCTTCAGGAGTGCCTTCCGCCTTGATGGAGCCTTCATGCATGACGTACACGTAATCGGCCGCGCCCAGGGAAGCAGCGGCGTTCTGCTCCACCAGGAGGATCGTGAGTCCCACCTCCTCCTTCATTTTCTCGATGGTCTCGAAGATCTCGTGGACCAGCTTGGGGGCGAGGCCCTGGCTGGGTTCGTCCATCATGATGAGCTTGGGTTTCGTCATGAGGGCCCGTGCTATGGTGACCATCTGCTGCTGGCCCCCGGAGAGGGAGCCCGCCTTCTGGGCATGCCTTTCCTCTAAAATGGGGAACATGGAATAGACCAGCTCCAGATTTTCCTGCTTCACAACCTGGGCTTCCTTGCGGTAGGCACCCATGATGAGGTTGTCGTATACGGTCATCTCCTTGAACAGATGCTTGCCTTCAGGGACCATGGTCAGTCCCAGTTCGACCTTGACGTGGGGCGGGAGCTGGGTGACGTCGTTCCCCTCGTAATGCACGCTTCCACCACGGGCCTTGACAGAACCGAGGATGGTCCAAAGGAGGGTGGACTTGCCGGCCCCGTTGGGCCCGAGAAGGGAGGTGATGGTCCCGGCCTTGACCTCGATGTCGGGACCCCAGAGGACCTGCATGGGACCGTATCCGGATTCTATTTTCTCAACCTTAAGCATCGAACTCCTCCGCCGGCTGCCCGAGGTAAACCTCGATCACCCTGGGGTCGGTGAGGGCCTCCTTCGTCGGTTCGTCGACGAGCAGCGCCCCCTGGTGCATGACGATGACCCTCTCGGCAAGCCCCGCCACAGCCCTCATGATATGCTCCACCATGGCGACGATGGCGATCCCCTCTGTTTCCCGGATCTTTTTTATGAAAGCCACCATCTCGTCGATATCCCTGGGGTTCATTCCGGCCATGGCTTCATCCATGAGAAGGAGCTTCGGCTTCATGGCCAGGGCCCTGGCGATCTCCACCAGCTTTTTCTCAATGGGGGTCAACCCCCCTGCCGGTTTGTCCCGATGTCCGGACAGGCCGATAAGGCCGATGTAGTGGTCGGCCACGTCCATGGCCTCGTCCACGCTGATCTCGCTCCCCGCCGACCCGAACATGGCGCCGATGGCAATGTTTTCCTGCACGGTGGCCGAGGAAAAGGGCCTCGGGATCTGAAAGGTTCTCCCCATCCCGAGGTGTGCCCGCTTGAACGCAGGGAATCCGGTGACGTCCACCCCCTCGAAATGGATGGTTCCCTCGTCTGCCGGAAACACGCCGTTGATAAGATTGAACATAGTCGTCTTCCCGGCGCCATTGGGCCCGACAATGGCCATCATCTCGCCGTGTTTGACGGTAAAACTCATGTCGTCCACAGCCACCAGGCCCCCGAACCTCTTTGTCACGTTCTTACACACAAGCAAGGGCATTTTCGTTACCTCAGATGATGAACTTCTGCAATGGGGTGTTGATAACCTTCTTTTTCAATATCCCTACGGTCCCCTCGGGGAATAGAACGATGATGGCCACGATCAGGGGGGCGAAGATAAGAAGCTGGAAGCCCGGTAGCACGATGGAAAGGTAATACTTGGAGATCCCGTAGATGAGCCCGCCAACAATGGGCCCCAGAAGGGTTCCAGCACCCCCAAGCAGCACGATGATGATGGCTTCCACCGTGTAGTGGATCTCGAACACGTCCGTCGGGTAAACATACTGAAGCTTGAGGGCCCAGGCGGTGGCGCCCAGCAGGCCGGCCAGGGCGGCGCTGGTTATGAATGCAATGATCTTGTATTTCGTCACGTTAATGCCCATGACCTTGGCGGCGTCCTCGTCCTCGCGCAGAGCTGTCAAGGCATAACCCACTTTATTCCTCATGTAGACGAGGGTGAGGACCGCCGCAAGGACAGCGACGCCGAACATCATGATGTCCGCCCAGAAGGTCCCGATGGCCATGGCGGCGGGTTTTCCGAAGGCCTTTTTCATATGCCGGGTGAAGATGATGCCTTCAGAACCGTTCCAGATCCTGGCCCCTTCGATGAGGAACCTGAAACCCTCGTTGACACCTATGGTGGCGATGGCGAAGTAGGCTCCCCTTAGTCTCAGGGCCACCGCGCCCACCGCCAGGGACAGTATTATGGAAAAGGCCACGGCCAGGGAGAGACCGATGAGGATGATGCTCAGCCCCAGTCCTTTTTCGTTAAGGTGGTAGATGGAGATGGCCATGCCGTAGGTACCGACCCCCATAAAGGCCACGTATCCGAAGTCAACATACCCTGTCATGCCCATGAACAGGTTGAACGCCTGCCCCAGTGTGCAATAAAACGCCAGCTGGGACACCAGCTGCCATTTCCCGGGGAAGAAGAGGCCGTAACCGAGGAGCGCACCATAGGCGACGAGGACCGGAAGGATCGGGAAATATTTATGGGTCCTCTTCATCATTTCGCCCTCAGGAGCCCGGTGGGGCGGATGAGCAGGATGACGAGGAGCATGACGAAGGAGAAGAACCGTGTCATGGCAAAGGGTTCAAGACCCTGGATATTGGCGAAAAGTGTATAGGAGCCGTTTTCCAGTAGACCGAAGACCACGCCGCCGAAAAAGGCCCCGTAGGGTGATGAAAGGCCGCCCAGGACGGCGATGACGAAGGCCTTGAGAGTGTAAGGGCCCCCCATGTAGGGGTTGATCCCCACCGGGATGAACATGGTGAGGAGCACACCGCTGGTTACAGTCAGCCCTATCCCGAGGGAGAAGCTCAGAGCGTACTGCCAGTCCACGTCGACCCCGCAGACACGGGCGCCCACGTCGTCCTCCACAACGCTTCGCATGGCCATTCCGGCCCGGGTCTTGTTGAACCACATGTAGAGGATCACCGCGATGGCAAGGCTGCCAAAGGCCGCGACAAGTTTTGTGTAGGGAAGCACCGTAATTCCGATATCGATCTTCCCTATATCCCAGTTGAACCCCCTCGCCTCCGATGTGAACACCTGCTTGACGACCTCCTCGAGGATGACGCCGCAGGAGAAAGTGGCAAGGAGGGTGGCGAGTTCAGGGGCCTTGTCCTGTCTTCTGCCCCCGTAGATGTAAAGCGCGAAACCGTACAGAAAGATGATCCCCACAAAAAGGTAGATGGCGATGTTGAGGCTGAAGAACCCGGAACTTATCCACATGAGGATCATGAGGCCGACGAACATGCCTGCTGCCGCTCCCAACCTTTTCGGCGTCATTTTCTTAATCCCGGATCCGCTGGGGGACACAAGGGGTTTGACAGCTCCGAAGTAAAAGAGCATGCCAAGAGCCATTCCGATGAGGAAAGCAGCAGGTATGGCCAGGATTGGCGGTATTCCCATGGCCTGGAACATCATCAGGGAGGTAAACGCCCCGACCATGATAAAGGCGCCGTGCCCGACATTGACGACCTGCAGAACCCCGAAAATAAGGCTCAGTCCCATAGTGGCCATGCCGTACACAGCCCCAAGAACGAGGCCCTGCACCAGGTTTCCGGCTAGCTGTTCAAAAAGCACGATATCCCTCGCTTCCAGTGGACCGGCAGCGAAAAACCAAGGCCGCTCCTCCACTGGTCCAGATAAAAAGATCCGTTTCCCTGGTTTGCCAGGACTATAGTTTTTACCAAAAGCAGACAAAAAAGGCCGGTAGCACAGCTACCGGCCTTTTCCTGGTTGTTTAGAACTTTCTCTTCGGGTACTGCGGGGCGCCCGTCTGGGCCGCCTCGGGCCAGATGATGACCCTTTCGCCCTTCTGCCACTGGACGTCTACCATGGAATGCCCCACCTGTTTGCCTGTGTCGTCGATGTCCCAACCTCCATAAAAGCTCATGAAGGTAAGGTCACCGAGAGCTGCCCGCACCTTGTCCGAATCCAGGGTATCGGCCTTTTCGATGGCCAACACCAGGGACAGAAGGGCTGCGCTTGCCTCAGCGGCGTGGTAGTCCGGGAGCAGGTCCTTCCCTAACGCCTTTTTGAACAGGGCCACGTACTCATCCTGGCTGGGTCCGATCCAGGTTGAACCCAACTTCTTGGCTCCCTCTGCGGAATAGGTCACGCCGTATTCCCAGTGCGACGGTCCCGTAACACCTTCAGCAAGCTCACCCAAAGCCTCACCGAAGGCAGGAAGCGTAGCGGCAGCTATGAGGGACAGGAGTTTGGGGTTAATGTCCAGGTCGGCCATCTGCTTGTTCATGAGCTGGCCGTCCTGAAAGTGGCCGCCACCGATGACGATATCGGCCCCGGCTGCCTTAAGGTCTGAAAGAAGAGGTGTCAGGTCGGTGACCTTGGCCGGATAGGTTCTCTTGAAGACCACATCGAAACCAAGCTCCTTGGCTTTCGCCTCGGCGCCGTCCATGACCGACCTGGCGAACTCCGAGTCCTCATAGGCCAGGGCGACCTTCTTGGCTGCAGGATCGATCTTCTTCACCATCTCGAGCGTACCGGCGTGGTAACTCGTTCCGGGTCCGATGGTCTGAACGATGTACTCGAAACCCTGATTGAATATGTTGTCGGATGCTCCGCCGTGGTCCATATAGATGACACCGTACTTTTCCGCCACCGGAGCCCCGGCCAGGGTCAGACCCGAACTGTAGGGTGCGTAGGTGAAATTGACCTTGTCGGTGGTGATGAGCCGCTCGAGCAGGCTGGTCACCGCCTCCTTCTTGGATTCACAGTCGTAAACCTTGTACGCGATCATCATCTTCTTGCCGCCGACCATAACGCCCCCCCTGGTATTGTTAACCCAGTCGACGGCGGCCTTGACCCCACCCACCGCCTGCTCACCCGCCTTGGCGTGGGTTCCCGACAGCGTAGCCGGATGTCCGACAACGATCTCATCACCGGCCGCGAATAGCATGGGAGCAGCGGCAAAAATCAACACCGCTGCCATCGCCGTGATCAAAACAATCCTCTTACTCATTTTCATCTCCTTTGCTTACGAATTTATATTCCATTCTGCTTCCCGGATTCCTCACCCGTTAAAAAGATTTTGTTCACACCCCGTCAAAAGATTTTGTTCACCCCATTGAATATATTTAATATCATGTCATTTTATCAAATAGAACAGTTTTTTAGATACTATCGCTCAGAATGTCAAATATTTTTCTCCTTTCCAGAATGTCGAGCCATTAAACAGAATGTGGAATCATCCAATCAAGATCCTGCAGGAGCGGGAAGGCTCTTAATAATGCGACCTTTGAGAGTTGGTCTTTTGAATAGGCACTCATGTTTAGCGTGCCTGCCTTGAAAAAACCCTGAATTTTTAAAAAAATTAACATTTTTTTCCCGGTTCATTTTTTTGTGCCAACAACGGAAATTGCGTCAAATTATTTGTGCCATTTTTTGCACATTTGTGTGCACATTTTTCTAGGATATTGAATTTAAATGCTTTTATAGTGTGCCATACTTGTCTCATTTGTGCCAACTAACTGTTTTTAAAAGTTTATATCGTGTATTGTATACGGTCGACCTGACTTGTCCCCAATTATCTTCTGATAAGGTGTCCCTGTATCCTGTTGTTTTTAATAATCTTTTAGAATAGAATCCGCTTTTTCTCGAAATATCCGCCTAAAGGGGACGTTCCCGCACTGAGACCCTCATCTGGCACGACCCTTGCTCCAGGAACGGTAATCAGTTTCGATGTCAACCCGAAACGCAAATTCAAGGTCGGCTGGCGGGCATTAACGGCAGCCTGATGAATCAAGGAGGCACAACATGGCAAGAACGGCAAAGATGGTGGATGTGGTAGTTGCGGGAAGAATGGCCAGGATGAAGGTTACCGTTAAGGAGCCCGTGAGGGAATCCGGCCTCAAAAAGGCGAATGACGTTGTGGTCAATGCCATGCGGCAGGCCGCTGAAGCCGAGTTCAACATTCAGCCCAGGAGCAGGTACCGCAACACTATGAACAACTAACGATTCGGATATCAAGTTATCATGGTCCATGACCTGGTAAATCCTAGGACCCCCCCTAGGCAGAAGGGAAGGCGAAAGCCTTCCCTTTTTCTTTATCTGTGGCACAGTTTAAATGGTTAAAGGATATTTTGAGCCACAATTGACACAGATTACTTTCTGTATTAACTATAGGGCGTATTTAAGATTGAGAATTGATGATTGAGAAACACAAACAACGCATATGCCCAAAATCCTCAATCCTTAATGCGTAATTTACAATTAACTCCTGAAAGGCCGCCATGAAGATCATACAAACCGACAAATCCCGGTGTAAGAAGTGCTATGCCTGCGTTCGGGTCTGCCCTGTGAACGCCGTCAGGGTCCAGGAGGATGGCACCGATATCTCTCACAGACACTGTATCAATTGCGGTGATTGTGTTGACGCATGCAGCCAGGGTGCGATCAAGGTGACCGATACCCTCAATCGTATGGAAGCCATCCTGATTGGCAAGACTCCGACAGTCATCCTCGTGGACACCAATTGGCCCATTACCTTTCCGGACATATCTCCAGAGGATCTTCAGGCCACCTTGGAAAAGGAGGGATTTGCAGAGGTACGCTCTTCGCTTCTTGCCGTTGAATATGTTCTAAAGGCTTACGAGAATGTCCTTGAAAGGAAAAGCAATCCCTTTATAGGGTCGCTTTGCCTCATATCTACAGCTTACGTGGAAAAACACACCCCTAACCTGATCCCCTATATGATCCCCGTTGTCATTCCAGCCGTGGCCACGGCGCGCTATCTTAAAAGCAGGTCCGATTCGCCCATCAGGATCGTCCAGGCTACATCCTGCCTCGCAACCAAGGGATTGATGCCTAAGCCAGGTTTCGAAGCAGACATAGACGCTGTCGTCTCATTCAGCGAGCTTAAGGGATGGCTCAAATCCAAAGGGCACAAGCTGAAAACGGAAGGTTCTTTTGACTACCGCTCCCCTCTCCTGGCGGGGGGTCAGTACTGGCTTACCAGGGATTTCCTTGCCAGGCTGGTACCAGGGGGGGAGTCAAAGCGCTCACGCATCCTGGCTGTATCCGGCGAACGCAGAACCCTGGCCTTCCTGAACGAGGTCAACAACGGTTCCTTCAGGCACGGTCTTGCTGTAGTCAAGTACTGTACCATTGAGGATGCATCCCACGGTGTCGGGACCGATCTGACCCTTTTCCAGCGTCAGGACCTCCTTGCCCGAGTCATCGAAGAGGCTGCGGATGTCTCTCTTCCTCCGGCAGATGGAGACCACCTTGATCTGTCAAGGCCTTACGTTGACCGCTCCTCGGAACTGGTGGAGCCGGCGCCCGAAGCGATCCAGCAGGTGCTGGACTCACTTGGTATGAAAACACCGGAGGCAGAACTGAACTGCGGGGCCTGCGGTTTTTCCACGTGCAGGGAAAAAGCCAGAGCTGTCGTCCACGGTGTGGCCAAACTTGAGATGTGTTTTCCTTATCTCATCCGCGAGCTGTCCACACACAATGAGGAACTGGCACAGAAATACGAGATCATTCAGAGGCAGCTCAACAACGTGACATCTTCCTCTGAGATCATTGGCGTGTCGAAACAGGTCAGGCAGGTACAGGAGGTCATCAGCCGGGTTGCCCCGACGCCGACCACGGTCCTTATCCGCGGTGAAAGCGGTACGGGCAAGGAACTCGTGGCCAGGGCCATCCACCGGGCCAGCGACAGGGCGGACAAACCCCTTATAGCCATCAACTGTACCGCCATCGCCGAGGGAGTGCTCGACAGTGAGCTGTTCGGTCACGTCAGAGGAGCCTTTACAAGCGCCGCCAGTGATAAAAAGGGTCTCTTCGAGGAGGCCAACGGCGGGACCCTTTTCCTTGACGAGATCGGCGATATCTCCCTGGAGCTTCAGGCCAAGCTGTTGCGGGCTGTCGATTCGGGTGAGATACGCCGCGTGGGTGAGAACCGGACCAGGGAGGTGGATGTCCGGCTCATAGCGGCGACCAACAGGAACCTTGAAAAGGCCATCGAAGACCGGCTGTTCAGAGAGGATCTCCTGTACAGGCTCAACACCATCACCATACGCCTCCCCCCGCTACGGGAAAGGAAAGGCGATATCCCTCTCCTCGTCGAACACCTTCTCCAGAAATCGTGCGCAAGGGTCAATAAGCAGGTCCATGGTGTTTCGGAGCGCGCCATGGAGATCATCCTGAATTATCACTGGCCAGGGAATATAAGGGAGCTCGAGAACGTCATCGAAAGAGCCGTGGTGCTGGCACCCCCTGCGGGTTCCCTGGTCCTCATTGAGCCGGAGCACCTGCCCAAGGAACTTGAAAAACCTTCAGTTCCGGATTCCACGGTCGACCTCGGAACGGGGATCGACTACCGCTCCATGAGAGAGCAGTCGGTGGGTGAAGTGGAGAAAAAACTTCTGGTCCATTACCTCCAGACGGCCGGAGGCAACGTCACCAAGGCCTGCGCCCTGGCCGGCATCCCGCGACGGACCTTCTACCGCATGATGGAGAAGCAGGGGATAAGAGCCAGGGAAGTGGTTAAGGGAAGTGTCTAGAGTCTGGAGTCTGGAAGGGCGTTTCTCAGAGCTCAGATGAAAAGATTGCGGATTACGGATTGAGGATTCCGGACAAAGATCTTAATACCGCAATCCGCAATGCGTAATTCGGAATGAGTAGTCCTGTTCACAGTTCACTGCTCACCAAAGGTATTTCGATGTATCTTTCCCCAGTCAAGTGAATCGTGATCGTGCCCTTCCTTCCCCTCTCCCGGGTACCCGATGCCAATAATGCACTCCACGAGGCAGTGTTCCGGTATACCCAGCAGATCCCGGAGGTATTC
>Ga0209536_100001749_pt1 | contig 35566 bp, 36 predicted proteins | sample DeeMarSeWOR28_12_FD_187461 | JGI IMG/M metagenome (GOLD analysis project Ga0209536, IMG submission 187461) | Marine sediment microbial communities from White Oak River estuary, North Carolina - WOR-2-8_12 (SPAdes) (version 2) | ecosystem: Environmental > Aquatic > Marine > Intertidal zone >...
CCACGATCACGCCGCCGATCTCGACCGGTTCCAGCACGGCGTAAGGGGTTAGCACGCCTGTGCGCCCCACGTTGACGCGGATGTCTTCCAGCATGGTGGTCACTTCGCGCGCCGGAAATTTAAAAGCGGTTGCGCCGCGCGGGTCTTTGCCCACAAAGCCCAGGTCATCGGCTAGCTCCAGATCATCTATTTTGATGACCATGCCGTCTGTTTCGTAGGGTAGCTCATCACGGCGGGTTTCAAAGGTTTCTGTATATGTTATGGCATCTTCCAGGTCATCGAAGCGCCTGGCTACATCCGCGACCGGGAAGCCCAGCGCTTTGAGATATTCCAGCACTTCCCATTGCGATGTTGGCACACTACCGCCTTCGGAATATACGATTTGATAGACCAACAAGGTCAGTGGGCGGGAGGCTGTCAGCATTGGATCTTTTTGGCGTAGGGAGCCAGCCGCAGTGTTGCGCGGATTAAAATACGTTTTTGCTCCGGCCTCTTCGAGTTGTCTGTTCAGTTCTTCGAAGTCTTTGATCTCGATAAAGGCTTCGCCACGCACAACCAGATATGGTGGAGGCTTCGGACCATCTATGTTAATTGGAATTCGTAAGGGAATTGCTCCAATGGTCCTTAAATTAACTGTAATATCCTCGCCTATTTCTCCATTCCCGCGCGTAGCGCCTTGCACGAAAACGCCATCACGGTAGTGCAGCACAACGGACAACCCGTCAATTTTCGGCTCGACGATAAATTTAGCGGAAGCAACCCGCTCGTCCAGTTTCTTGACGCGTTCGAACCAGGCCCGGGTATCGTCCGCGCCGAAGGCGTTTGACAAGGATAGAATCGGGGCCGGGTGCCGTACCTTCTCGAATTTGTCCAGTGGAACAGCACCTATACGTTGGGTGGGGGAGTCTGGCGTGACCCAATCGGGATGCTCAGCTTCGATGGCTTTGAGTTCGTTGAGCAGCCGGTCGTATTCCAGGTCGCTGATCAGCGGCGCATCCAGCACGTGATAACGATAATTGTGCAGACGCAATTGCTCTTTGAGTTCTTCGTAACGATCATGAGTGGTCATGGGCTAATTATAGTCCAGTACCGCGGCCCTCTAAGAGTGCAGGCCGATTTCTGTCCCCGCTAAATGGGGCGTGATTTTATAAAGGTGAATCTTTCTTTCAGTCGCAGGAAAGGTTTTTCCAGGAATTGATACGAGAGCATCGAAATGAACAGTGTGATGATCAATCCGAGCAACAAAACAGTAAGCGGATAAACCAACAAACGTTCAGGCGAAACCAGGTTATTTGTGATTTTGTAGGCCAGTCAGATGCTCACCACATGGTACACGTACAATCCGTACGAAATTTTGCCAAAATAGCCCAGGATTTTGTTTTTGAAGAAAGCTGATAGCAGCCACAAATTTCCCTGCATTACAGCAGATAAGATCAGGGTCATACCGATGCCAATAAGCGGATAAGTGAGCATCAATGTCCATTGGATCATATCGATATTGGGCATCAAGGTGATTAGATAGAGCGCTAAAATCCCATACGTGAGCTGAATCCAGGCGGGGATTTTCTTCAGGGAATTATCAAATAATCCGAGGCCGATTATCAATCCCCCAAAAATGGCCTCAAAATGTGTGATGGGCAGTACCCAGATAGCCGGATGCTCAACCTGATTGTAGATGAAGATTGCTCTCATTAGCTTTCCTACAAGCATCGCGGTTACCAAGATTATGAGTGCAGTTGATTTTTTGAGTTGATAAAACTTTCTCAACACCCAGGGGATGACTAAATAAAATTGTTCTTCATATGAGATGGTCCAGAGATGGTCGGTAAACCAGATGACAAGGTTGTAGTTAAAAAGGCTGAAAATATGTTGTCAGTAAAAGTCAACATGCCAATCGAGCGTTTCAACATATTGGCTGTCCAACTGTCTTGCTGGATGGAGATCGTGAGCATAATAGAAAAGAAGAAAAAGTATAGTGGCCAGATACTCAACGCCCGCCGTAGATAAAAATAACCGACGTTGATATCGCCTTTTTCCTGATATTCTACATAGAGCAATCTTACAAATAGAAACGCTGACAGGCAAAGGAATAAATCCACCCCAGCCAACCGTAATTGGCCAGTGTTTCCCAAACAGGTATGATCTTTGGGGGTGTTGAATAGAGATTGTTATGATGAACTAATACCAGTAAGAAAGCAAAAAAACGCAGACTATCCAGTTCCGGATAATAATGACCAACCTTTTTCATAGTGCCCGAAAGGAATACGGAATACGAACTTTATTTTGGAAGCTTAAATTGAACCGTTACTTCAGTTTCTTCCAATTCGCTCTGGAGAATTTCCCCTTTTTGCAATTCGATATAGGCCCGGCAAATTTGGGCGAACATCTCCAGCGTCATCTCGTCATAACCTCTTTTTGTGATCCCGGTTTGATGCAATGTGAATGTCAGCATATTGGCATCCTCGCTGATTTCCAGGGTCAGACTGCCGGTGTTTTCTGAGTAAGCAGCAAGATAGGAGAAAAAACCGCTCAATATCCAGCCCGCCTGCTGTCTGTCCAGTTCAACAGTAGGGGAGCCCACTGTTAGGATGGTGGCGATGGGCATCTCGGTCCCCGGATTCTTCTTTTGCCATTGCGCAATGGTCTGATCCAGGAAGGCTTGCAATTCCAGTGAAGTGCGGTTGACATCCTTTTCGCCGCGTTGCAGACGGGCAATTTCAATCAGGTTATTGACCTGTGACATGGCGCGCAGGGCGCTGTGATAGGCGGTGGTCAGATCTTCTTTTTGCTGGTCGGTCAACGGGCCGCTCATACCATTTAGTACCATCTTGGTAAATCCCAATACATGGTTAAAAGGCGAACGCAGGTCATGTGCCCATTCCGAGATTTTTTCTTCCAGGTCCACCTGAGTGGGAAATTCAATTTGTGATTTTGTCATAGCGACACCTCGGAAAAATTACTAAGTACTGTGTGAGAATATGAACGCGTTAGCATTAGTTGACTGTATTTTGATTGTTCAAATTCATGTATTTATGCATCAAGAAGTATATGCTCATTTTGGCGAAGCAAGGATAACACTTCTGAAAGGGGAGAAGTAGCCTGATGCCCTAATCTGCCGCACTCTCTGCCGGAGCAGCCTTAATCTCTTGACTCCGATGGGGCTGCACATGGAATACCTTGAAGGCCCACTGCATGGCAGTACCAACCAGCAGCGCATGGATAGCTGTCCCGATCCCGGCAGGACCACCCAGCAGCCAACCGACGGCCAGCACACTTACCTCGATCAAGCCGCGTGCCATGCGATAGCTGATGCCAGTTGTGCGTGTAATCGCTAACATCAAGCTGTCGCGCGGACCTGCGCCTGCGTCCACGCCAATGTAGATAGCAGTTGCGATGCCTTGCAGCAGTGTACCTGTTAGCAGCATCAGCAACTGGACGGGCCAATTGTTATCCACAGATGGAATAAAATATAATGCCAAGTCCAACCAGGGGCCGATGCTCAGGATATTTCCAAGCGTGCCCCAGCCGATCTGCTCGCGCATGATAAGCGATGCGACCAACACAGTGAATCCGACCAGCACAGTCATGGTGCCCGGCGTCCAGCCGGTGATTTTCGAGAGCGCCACGTCTAATACAGCCCAGGTACCGGTCCCCAGGTTGGCGCGGATAGCGAGAGCGATCGAAATCCCGTAGAGTAAAAAGCCGATCTGGATCACGAAAAAATCGCGTGGAAATGTCTTCCAACGGATAGGTTTTAACATACCGCTCGTTCGTATATTTCTTTGATTTTGCATCGAATAAATTGCCTGCGGAATTCAAGGTTCTGGTGCAAATATTTGCGCGGCACCATGTAAGTCAGCATCATATCATCTATGATAGACTCAGTCCATGCCCCAACTTTACGAAACCAATCGTGAGAATTTCACCATCAGCACCGACCCTTCCCGCCTTGATGTTGATGCCATCACCGATATGTTATCTCGCGCTTACTGGGCGCAGGGGCGTTCACCCGAAATGATTGCGCGCTATTTACAGCATTCGCTCACCTTCGGGCTTTATGACAGCCCTCGTCAAATTGGCCTGGCGCGGGTGATCAGCGATTACACCACCTTTGCCTGGTTGTGCGATGTTTTTATTCATGAAGACTATCGCGGCCTCGGGCTGGGCAAGTGGCTGATGGAAACCGTTCATAAGCACCCTGATTTACAGGGACTGCGCCGATGGATGCTGGCCACGAAGGATGCCCACGGCCTGTACGGCCAGTTTGGATGGGTTCCGCTCGAGCCTCCCGAACGCTGGATGATGAAAATTGATGGTTGACCTGGTTCTCAAGCCCGGACGCGAAAAGTCACTGTTGCGCCGCCACCCCTGGATTTTCTCCGGGGCGATTCATCGCGTAGATGGGAATCCCGCTTCAGGCGAGACGATCAACCTGCTCTCGTTTAAGGACGACTTCCTGGCCCGAGCTGCATACTCTCCGCATTCCCAGATCCGTGCCCGTGTATGGACGTTTGACCCTGACGAAGAAGTGAGCGCCGATTTCTTTCGCAAGCGCATTCAACGTGCTATTGCCGCACGTCGCATGTTGAGCGTTGCACAGGCTTCTGACGCTTATCGTCTGATCCACGCCGAATCGGACGGCCTTCCTGGCCTGATTGTAGACCGCTATGCTGAAGTGCTCGTCCTGCAATCGCTGACGGCTGGATCCGAATTCTGGAAAGATACCGTGGCTGACATTCTGCTCGAAGAAACTGGATTGCACACCATCTATGAACGCTCCGATGCCGATGTGCGCGAACTGGAAGGCCTGCAACCCATTGTAGGAATTCTGCGTGGCACAATGCCCGAATCCCAGATCACGATTGAAGAAAACAACCTGAAATTCAACCTCAACCTCGAATCCGGTCACAAAACCGGCTTCTACCTCGATCAGCGCCAGAATCGTCTGCGCGTGCGCGAATTGGCAAAGGGACGTGATGTGCTGGATTGTTTCTGCTATACGGGCGGGTTCACCGTCAATGCGGTGGCAGGCGGAGCGAAATCGGTTGTGGCGGTGGATGCTTCAGCGGATGCGCTGTTGTTGGGGCGTGAGAACCTTGCATTAAACGGTCAACAGGCCGAGAGCGTGGAATGGCGCGAAGGGGATGTCTTTCAGGTGTTGAGAAAATTTCGGGATGAGGGTCGTTCTTTCGACTTGATCGTTCTCGATCCCCCAAAATTTGCCCCCACAGCGGCACAGGCCAAAAAGGCTGCGCGCGGTTATAAAGATATTAATTTACTGGCGTTCAAGCTGCTGCGGGCGGGCGGGATTCTGGTCACATTCTCGTGCTCAGGTGGCGTGGATGTAGCATTATTCCAAAAAATAATCGCCTCCGCCGCTTTGGATGCGGGCGTGGAGGCGCAGTTAGTGGAGCATTTGTCACAGGCGTCAGATCACCTGGTAGCGCTGAATTTTCCCGAGGGGGCTTATTTGAAGGGGTTGGTTTGTACAAAAGAGTAGGGGCAGGTTTCAGACCTGCCCCTACGGGTTAATCATCACCGAGCGATGCGATCGCTCTCAACAGGCCGAACACCAGTATGCCGAGCTTGAGACCCTCCCCGGTTGTGATAGCGGTTTCGCGGTCGTCATTTTCAACACGTCGTTGAAGCAGCATGGCTGCAAACAGACCGGTGAAAGCGCCGATCAATGCGCCTGCAACTAAAGTTTTGCTTTTATTTTCCATTGTGCGATTTCCTTCCTGGTTGATACTAATTCCATCTAAAAATTGCTTTAAGGCTGGCTATAATGCCTTCGATAAACAGCACGGGTTTGGCTGCCATATCTGAGAAACGCTTGATCTCGCTGGCCCCACGGTTGACATAGTATTGCGCTTGAGAAGAGTAGGGCGGAAGGATATTTAGCGTCCGCGCCAGCAGATAGATAAGGCCAGACAGAATGACGAGAAGCAGCAAGCCAAAAAACATGATCAGGATGATCAGCCAGATGGTGGTGATGGCTGCCCAGCGTGGGATTTCACCGTTCTGACCGGAAGCCCCTACACCTGAAATGACTGCTACTACAATAATGATAAATAATACCGCCAGGATCATTGGCAGGAAAATTTGAAGCCAAAACTGACGGCGATGGTTTTGGTAAGAGGGGTGATTTTCAGAGAGTTGAGGTTTCATTGCCTATATTTTAACATAAAAACCGCCTCCAGCCTCACCGCACTCACCACATCTGCCCCGACAAGCGTCGCCAGGGAGCGTAGCGCGGTGTAAGTGTCGGCCACATCTCCCGTTGCGGAACAATAATGAAGGACTGGTGCAGGCTTAACGCACAGGGCGGCCCTGCATGTCTCGCCCAGACACGCAGAAACCGCCCCGGCAAAAAGGGGATGGACCGACCTAACGGTGATCTCCAGACCCTAAAGTTCTTTGCGCAGCACCCCGAACGATGTGAGGGGCCAAGACCTTTAGGGTCTAGGAAAATTACCGGCGGTTTCTTAAGAAGGTTGGTATATCCAGGTCGTCGCTGTTGATCGCTGGTGGCGTGGCGGGCTTAGACTCGCCGCCGGAAGCCACATCAGCGTTTATGCTGACCGACTCGCTCGGACGCACAAAGTGTGCAGGCCGCTGGTCGAGTGTGCGTGTGCTGGTGCGTTCCAACATACGGCGCGGCACGCCGCTGCGCTCGAAGCCGGTCGCGATGACGGTGATGCGGATGTCGTCGCCCATGTTCTCGTCAATGACCGCACCGAAGATCATGTTGACATCCGGGTGTGCGGTTTCGCGGATGATGGCAGCGGCCTGGTTGACTTCGAACAGGGTCATGCCTGGTCCGCCGGTCACATTGAACAGCACGCCGCGCGCGCCGTCGATGGTGATGTCTAATAGTTGACTGGAAATAGCTTTTTCGGCGGCATCCTTGGCCCGGTCTTCGCCGGAACCGGTTCCAACTGCCATTAGTGCGGCTCCGCCTTCGGACATGATGGTTTTTACATCGGCAAAATCCAGGTTGATCAGGCCGGGGATGGTGATGAGTTCGGAAATACCCTGAATGCCCTGGTGCAGCACATCATCTGCCAGGCGGAAGGCATCCTGCAGGCTGGAGCGCTTATCCGCGATTTGCAGCAGACGGTCATTAGGGATAGCGATCAGAGTGTGAGCATGCTCTTTCAGATTGCCAATACCCGCTTCAGAAGACTGCATACGTCTGGCGCCCTCGAACGTGAAGGGGCGGGTGACCACACCAATGGTCAGTGCGCCACATTCCTTAGCCACCTGGGCCACAACGGGGGCTGCCCCGGTGCCTGTACCGCCGCCCATACCGGCTGTGACGAATACCATGTCTGAGCCTTTTAGTACGTTATAGAGTTCGTCAGCAGATTCTTCTGCAGATTTGCGTCCAACTTCTGGATCGCCACCCGCACCCAGACCGCGCGTGAGCTTGTCACCCAGGCGCACGCGGACGGTAGCCTTCGAGAGATTCAAAGCCTGCGCGTCAGTATTGACGGCGATGAATTCAACGCCTTGAATACCCTCTTCGATCATACGATTGACGGCATTCGAGCCGCCGCCTCCAACGCCGATCACTTTGATGCGGGCGAAGGATTCACTTCCTGCTTGCTGATTCTTGGTCGAGTCCATATTGTTCCTCCTTGCTATAAACGATTCCGATTTTTGTGCGGAATTTGCTAAACTATGGGATTATTCTGTCGAACCACTTCTTCACAAAACTAAAGTCCATACGCTTCTCTCCTTTTGGGCGTTTTTGCCCGGGTATCATCTCGTGGGAGTGCATGGTCATTGCCCAGCGCAACAATCCCACACTGGTTGAATAAGCTGGCGAATTGAGACGGTCTACCAGGCCAACCAGGTTTTCTGGTTTCGCCGTGCGGACGGGCAAACCAAGCACTTCACTGGCGACGCGCTTGATGCCCGGCAGGGCGCTGGTGCCGCCGGTCAGAACCATTCCGGCAGGCAGTAGACCGTCGTAGCCGGAGCGCTTGATCTCTTGCAAGGTCAGGCGGAAGACCTCCTCGACGCGCGCTTCGATGATGTGTGCCAGATCCTGACGGTTGATCTGCACCTGACGTTCTTCGCCAAAGGGACGGATGCCGAAATATTCATCTGCACCAACTTCGCCGCGCACAGCATGTCCCTGTTGCACCTTGATTTCTTCGGCCTGCGCTACTGGCAGGCGCAGACCGTGTGCCACATCCTGTGTGACGTGGTTGCCGCCTACGGCCAGTACCATGGTGTGCCACACATCGCCATCTACGTAGATGGCCAGGTCAGTGGTGCCGCCGCCAATGTCACATACGGCCACACCCATCTGGCGTTCTTGATCCGTCAGCACCACTTCTGCGGAGGCCAGCGGATTTAGCACAAATTGCTGGATACCCACACCGGCTGCATCCACACACTGACGCAGGTTATCTACGGTTGCGTTGGCGGCCGTGATAATGTGCGCTTCTACTTCCAGGCGATATCCATGCATCCCGATGGGTGAGCGGATGCCATCCTGACCGTCTACCGAAAAACCACGCTGAATTACATGCACGATCTCGCGGTCATGCGGGATGGCTACAGCACGTGCCTGGTCGAGCACGCGCAGCACATCGTACTCTTCGATCAAACCGTTGCTTACACCAACGGATGCACGGCTGTTGACCGATGAAACGTGCGCGCCTGCTATACTGACCAGCGCAGTGGTGATCTCCAGGCCGGAAGTGCTCTCAGCGCGCTCCACGGAGCGGGTGATAGCCTGGGATGCTGCATCCAGATCCACGATGGTTCCTTTTTTGATACCTTCCGAAGGTTCAATACCCACGCCCAGGATGCGGATGGATTTTCCATCCTCGATCCGTCCGACGAGGGTGCAGACTTTGGTTGTTCCGACGTCAATTCCTACAACAATTTCTTCCATAATTATTGTTCTTCCACTTGCACGTCAACCTGCTCCGTGCGATAAAAAGGAGCATCAGGATATGCCACATTGATAAGGATAGGCCGGATACCACGTTGGGTCAGCCAATCGACCATGGCCTGGTATACACGGACTTTTACTTCCACTTCATCTCCGCCGGTGCCGAAAATAGCTTGCCAGCCGCGGCCATCGGTCCAACTTAGACCCGTAGCCGGATCGTACAAAATGGGCGTTCCCGCCGGAACAAAGGGAGCCAATGCCATCAGAGCTTTGACCGTATCATCAGATATGAATGGGGGCGGCGCCAGCGGATCCGCATCCAGGACGGTAATCGTGGGGGGCGCGCCCAGCGCCTGGACAACGATCAGACCTGGCGCTTCGCCACGCGGACGAAAAGCTGTTCCCGTTTCATCGACCCAGGCGTAGCCTCCATCCTGTTGCCACAAAACGACTGGCTGTCGTTCAGTCACGTTGACGGTGACGATGTTCGGAAAGTCAACGCTCACTTCAACGGAAGCAAGCTCGGGGTAGGCTAGAAGCGCTCGTTCCCTGAGTTTGACTGGTGTTTGCAGGAATACCGGTCGTCCGTTCAATTCCAGCGCGGCGTTGATTTCTTCCGCTGGGATGCGCTGGTTGCCGATGATCTGGGCATTGCTCACGCGGAACTCGGTTAAAGTCCAGAATAAGTACAGTCCCGTTCCGAACAGAAGTAACAAACTGAAAGATAGCAAGCGCCAGCCAATCTGGATGCGCGGAAACGAGAGCGCACGAGCCACGGGGTTCGGCAGGCTAATGGCAGCGTTGAAACGACGTTTCCCGGCTTTCTTGCGGCGTTCGATGGCGAAGTCGTTGACCACACCGCGCGCAGTGATGGGCGGCAGCTCACGGTAGCCGCTCTTGCTCTTAGCCCGTGAACTTTTCTTACCCGAGCGCGACTGCTGCGTACCTGAGCGGCGTCTTTGGCGCACGGATTCGGAGCGTGAGAGGTTCCTTTTCTCGCTCATGCATCACTCCGGTAATCGTGCTTGGTGCGATCGCGCTCGGCTTTGCGCTCTAACGCCAGTTCAACCAGGCGGTTGACCAGTTTGGCGTATGGCAGGCCGCTGGCTTCCCATAACTTGGGATACATACTGATCTTAGTAAAGCCGGGCAGCGTATTGACTTCGTTCAGATAGATGGCGTTGGTGTCTTTGTCGAGCATGAAATCCACGCGCGCCATGCCAGCACAGTCGATGGCTTTGTAAGCACGGACAGCGATTTGACGGATAAGCTCACTCATTTCAGCAGGCAGGGGAGCAGGGATGAGCAGTCCTGATGTGCCGTCCATATATTTGGATTCGTAGGAGTAAAACTCGCGGCTGGGCTCTACTTCGCCGGGTACGGAAGCCTGCGGGTCGTCATTGCCCAGCACACTGACTTCGATCTCACGCACGTTTTTAATGCCGCGCTGGATCAGCACGCGCCGATCATAAGCGGCAGCTTCGAACAGGCCTTCCTGTAAGTCGGAGCGGTTATTGCATTTGCTCACGCCGACAGAAGAGCCCAAATTGGCGGGTTTGGTAAAGATAGGATAGCCGCACATTGCTTCAGCTTTGCGGGTAACAGCTTCCATATCCTGATCAATCTCACTGCGCAAAACCACTAATGTATCCACCACCGGAATATCGTTGGCAACCATCACATCCTTGAAGATGCCTTTGTCCATGCCGACTGCAGACCCGACCACACCTGCACCGACGTAAGCAACATCTGCCATTTCGAGTAGGCCCTGCATAGTACCGTCTTCAGAATATGTTCCGTGCATGACGGGGAAGAAGACGTCGATGTCGGTTAGTTTGGTGTATTGCGATTCTCGCAAAACATACAGCCCTTGCTCGGAGGGGTCGGGAGATAGAATGACGTGTTCCAAAACATCCGTTTTCCCGGTTTCCAATGCGCCGATGGCATCTGGGCCGGTGAACCAGCGGCCATCTTTGGTGATGCCAACCTGGGTCACTTCGTAGCGTTCCAAGTTGAGCACAGACAACACCGACCGCGCGGACATGAGCGAAACTTCATGTTCACCTGAGCGCCCTCCAAAGAGGACAGCTAGTTTGAGTTTGCGGTTAGTGCTGGCCATCATTCCCATTCTCCGATCAATTCAATTTCTAATTCAAGGTTGACTCCGAACTTCTCGGCAACCGTCTTTTGTGCCAGATTCACGAGCGCGCGGACGTCTTCCGCCTTAGTCTGGCCGTGATTTATGAAAAAATTGGCATGCACCGGGCTGATCTCAGCGGTGCCGATTCGTGTCCCTTTCAGGCCTGCTGCCTCAACCAACCGTCCGGCAAAATCGCCTGGTGGGTTCTTGAACATCGAACCCATGCTGGCGCCCGGAGGTTGCGTGGCTTTTCGGCGTCCACTGAATTCACTGATTTTAACAGAGACTGCCTCTTTTGTGCTGTATTCCAGGCGCAATTCCGCCGAAAGTACTACAATTTTTAAGGTTTGGTGTTTCAAAACCGACGTGCGATAGCCGTATTCCATTTTTTCAACAGTCCAGGATTCGCGGCCATTTCCTGTCAGCAATTCGGCGTGGATGAGATTGCCAGCTATATCGCCGCCGAATGCGCCTGCGTTACCATAAACAGCGCCGCCAACAGTGCCGGGGACGGCTGCCGCCCATTCCAAGCCGGCTAATCCGTGGGATGCAGCGCGGCGTGCCAGATTGGCAATCACTACGCCCGCTTCTGCCCGAACTCTGGGCCTGCTTCCCTTTTCAAAGTGGACATCCTTGGCCCGGTTAAGAACCACCACCTTGCGCACACCCTTGTCACTGACCAGCACATTCGAACCACCGCCTAGTAGCACATAGGGAATGTCCAACTCCCACAAGCTGGATACGGTCTCGGCCAACCCATCCGCTGATGTGACGGTAATGAGCGCGTCCGCCGGGCCGCCAATGCGTGCGCTGGTATATGGCGCAAGGGGCACATTCACTTGCAGCCGGTCGCCAAACGCGGCGCGTAGCGTGGGGATGGGGAGAATGGTCGGCATGGTAATCATTTTCATCGTGTCATTGCCTGCACCGTGCGCAGGCACGCGTGCGAGCCGCTGTAGGCGGCGTGGCAATCTCCTCATGAAAGGGGATTGCTTCGTCGCTACGCTTCTCGCAATGACAATTTTCTTATTCCTTCATACTCAACTTTCCAATGATCCGCATGACGATTTCTTCATTGAAATCTTTATTAACCTTCTTCTTGGCTGACTTACCCTTTGCATCCTTATCATCTTCAGTCAGGATCATCTTTAATGCGGGCAGGATCAAAATCTCAGATTCGAACGTGCGCTTCTTCTCTTTCTTTGGCATAGGTTCCTACCTTTCCTGTAAGCCAGCCAGCACGTCTGTGCTGATCTGGTTGGCGTCCCCGGCGGAGAACACCAGTAAAACATCGCCGGGTTGGAGATGTTTGATCAGATAATGGCTGATTTCCTTCAAAGTGTTGATGTAGCGCGCGGATGCATGCGGCATGGCGCTGACGATCTCAGCCGAAGTGAATGCTTGTTTTGGCTCACGGGAGGCATACACCTCACTGACGATAACTTCGTTTGCATCCTTGAAAGCGCGGCTGAACTCGGTAAAAAGAATCTGCGTGCGTGAGTACGTGTGCGGTTGCCAAACGGCCCAAATGCGTCGTTCCGGGTAGCGCGCCCGTGCAGCAGCTAGTGTTGCCAAAATCTCGGTGGGGTGATGGGCATAATCATCAATAACAGTTACGCCATTCACCTCACCGCGCATCTCGAAGCGGCGGCCTGTGCCGCTGAACTTTGCCAATGCTTCTGCGGCTCTCTGCGCAGGCAGACCAAGCAATTCAACCACCGCCAATACTGCCAGTGCATTGCGTACATTATGCTCGCCAGGAACCTGTAAATCCACCTTGGAAGATGTATTTTCGCCGCTCAAATTGGATAGCACCTGGAACCTGTAGCCACCGAGCGAATTAGTCTCAAGCGAGCGCGCCTGGATCCACATGGGACTCATAATCGTCATATCGCCCTGAATGGCATACCCTACTACGGCTTTGCCTGCCTGGCGGGCACGTGTGATGAGCGAAGCGGCTCCTTTGTCGTCGGCGCAGACGATCAGGGTACCGTCAGCAGGCAGCAGGTCCACGAATGATTCGAAGGCGGTGAACATATCTTCGAAGGTGGGGTAACAGTCAGGGTGGTCGTGTTCCAGATTGGTGATAACCTCGATACGCGGTTTGAGTCCCAGGAACATACGGTCGTATTCGTCCGCTTCAATCACAAATGCATTACCCTTGCCTGCGTGGGCATTAACTCCAAGATTGCTCATGGTACTGCCAATAATGAAGGACGGATCACGCCCGAGTTCGGTCAGCACCCAGGCGATCATGGCAGTGGTGGTGGTCTTTCCGTGCGTACCGGCCACCGCGATGCCGGTTTTATCAGCCATGAGTTGACCAAGGAAATCCGCGCGCTTATAAACGGGAATCTTCGCCAGTTGGGCTGCTTTAACTTCGGGGTTATCGTCAGGGATGGCTGACGAACGAACCACATAATCTGCACCGGTGATGTTGCGCGGGTGATGACCGACGTAAACCGTCGCACCGGCTTTTTGCAATTCACTGGCAAAGGGGGAGAGCACGCGGTCAGAACCCGTGACAGTATCTCCGCGCTCCAACAGGAGACGGGCAATTGCGGAAAGTCCGCTGCCCCCGATGCCGATGAAGTGAACTTTAGCCATAATCTTAGATAAATACAACGATTACAAATATGAAGCAAATTATTACGGCGAAATAAATGCCCGGCTCACCCAGTATATGCGGCGGCATCCAGTTCATCATGGTTTGGACGCTCTCTAATACACTACCTGTTGGTGGAATGACAATATCAGGATATGGGTATTTGGCTTCGTACAGGTAATAGAGTAAGGTTCCGGCAATTAGATAGCCATTCAAAGCTCCAATGAAAATGCCAAAGAGTGTATCCTGCAACCGCTCACGCGTTGCACGCGCTGCCAATCGGGGAACGCTGAGAACCGTCTGGTAACCAAAGTAGACCAGTGTGATGACGATTAAGGTGCGGATCCAGAACAAGGCGGTACTGTTTACTTCGAGATCCCGCACTATCGGTATATAACGACGCAGCACATGGTTGGCGGTTAGCGCCAGGATGACGCTAAAGCTCACCAGCAACTCCTTGGCCCAGCCGCGCATCGCGCCGATGATGGCAAACAGGATGAAGTACATCCAGAAAACATAAACGACACTAATCATAGGCTTTTTTCTCCGGCCAGTTCTACAAGCTGACTGGCAATTGCCCGGGCAGCGTCCGGCTTTGACAGGGAACGCATGGCAGCTTGCATGCTCTTGCGCTTGCCAGGGTTTTCGAGCAAAACTTTTACGGTGTCCAGCAGTTCTTCCTGCAGGCGGCTGTCATCCAGGATCACTGCCGCGCCATGCTGTGCCAGGTAACTGGCGTTGACTTTCTGGTAGCGCCAGGCATGCGGATAAGGAACCAGCACAGCGGGTAACTCGAAGAAAGGAAATTCACCCAGGCAGGATGCGCCCGCGCGAGAGATGACCAGGTCTGCAACAGCGAGCGCTTTACCCATCTCGTGCAGGTAGGGGAAGGTGTGATAACGCTTCCTTTGCGCAGATGTCAGGCCTGTTTCCGCTTCTTCGATCTCATCCCAGTCCAATTGACCACTGATATGCACCACTTCTGCCAATTCCAACAGGGCAGGCAGGTGAGCCAGGGTTGCTCTGTTCAGGGAGCGCGCACCCTTGCTGCCTCCGAAGATCAACAACGTGGGTTTATTGGACGAGAGCCCCAGCGCGGTACGTGCCTGGAAACGGGCCCAGTTTGAAAGGTCCGGGCGAAGCGGGTATCCGGTCACAATTACACTATTGATAAAGTAGCTTTGCGTATCCGGCGCGGTCACAGTGATCCGATCTGCGAAGCGTGCCAGGGCTTTGAGTGCCATTCCGGGCTCGATATCTGGAATATACAGCAGGGTTGGGATGCGCTGTCCTGCAATTGCCATGGGCACTGCTACGTACCCGCCGGTGAAGAAGAGTACATCCGGACGGAACCCGCGCAGAATGCGAAGGGAGGTCCAGATACCCCGAGACAGTTGCAAAAGGTTTCCGGGCAAAGCACGCAGGTCAACGCCATGTACGCCAGCAGCCGGAATCGTGCGGTAGGGGATACCTGCGCGTTTCACAAGTTCCGCCTCCATACCGCCTTCACTGCCAACCCATAGCGTTTCTACGTTCCAATGTTGGGACGTGAGCGCGCTATGAACGGCGAGCGCGGGATACACGCCGCCGCCGGTTCCGCCAGCGCAAATCAACAACCGCACCGAAAGACCTCCAATCGTTCCCTTTCTCGACAGTCACTCCGGACTGCCGTGAGATGTTCAACAAAATACCAATGGCTGCCAATGAGACAACCAGATTAGATCCTCCTGCGCTGACGAACGGCAGCGCATTGCCCGCAAAAGGCATCAGGCCGACCATCACCGCCATATTGATCAATGCTTCGAGCCCGATCCATAATGCCATACCTGAGGCCAGTAAGGTGCCAAGCATATCGGGTGCACGGCGAGCGATGACCATGCCGCGCCAGACCAGCGCAGAGTACAAACCTATCAATACCATTGAGCCAATCAGGCCAAGTTCCTCCGCAACAACCGCGAAGATGCTGTCGGTGGGCGGAACTGGCAGGCCGAGCAGTTTTGTCACGCCGCGGCCAATACCTGTACCCAAAAATCCGCCATTGACGATGGCTTCAAACGAGCGCCGCACGTGATACGAAGCCTGTGTCGGGTCTTTGATACCGTTGATGAAATCGCTTACGCGCTCGGCGCCTGTTGGGCTGGCTTTTACCACCAACCAACCCATGAGCAACGCTGCGATGAGCAATACGCTGATCTGTTTCAAGTCGCCGCCTGCAAGGAAGAACAACAGGCCGCCCAGAATAAGTACCGTTCCTGCAGCGCTCAGGTCAGGCTGCAGGTAGATCAAGCCGCCGACGATACCCAGGATCATGCCCAATGGGATCAGTCCAAGTTGAATATTTTGCAAGCTCTGGCGTTTGGAAAACATCCAGACTGCCAGGTAAATGATCGAAACCAGCTTCGCCAATTCTGATGGCTGTACCGAACCATCTATGTAAGCCCGTTTAGCATTGAAACGAATCTCGCTGAGCAGTAATACACCTATGAGCAGAACGATAGTTATTGCCATAGCGAGTAATACCAGCTTGCGCCAGTGGTGGTAGTCAAAGCGAGCAAGGATGGCAGCGCTAAAAACGCCCATAACCATCCACAGCACCTGGCGAGTGAGCATTTTCATGGGGTCGCCATAAACGCCTAACGAAAAATCCCAGGAGGCCGAATAAAGCATCACCAACCCAAACACCAGCAAAGCTACTATGGTTAGCAGCAGGGGGATGTCAAAGCCGCGTGGAGGCGCAGCCACTTTTCCCCGCTTACGCGCTGCTTTATACGTGCGATCTTTTACGAAAGTTCCTGTACCCATTTTTTAAACCATTCTCCTCGCTCGGTAAAATCGCTGAATTGATCGAAACTTGTACCGCCCGGCGAAAGCAGAACAACGTCGCCGGATTCGGCCACTTCTGCTGCCAAACGGACTGCCTCTTGCACGCCTTCACCGCGCTGGACACTGTATGGTCGCTTCTCACCCGATCCAAGCCTACCCAGCGCGCCCAGAATTTTTTCAGCCGCCAGGCCGAATACCACTACATGATCCACGCGTTCTCGCACCAAATCCGCTAAATCTTCCCAGGGCAGATCTTTGTCTTTGCCGCCTAGAATCAGCACGATAGGCTCATCAAACGAGCGGACGGCGGCCATAGCGCGTTCCGGAGCAGTAGCAATCGAGTCGTTGTACCATTTCACGCCATGCAGCTCGCGGACCAGTTCCAACCGGTGCGGCACGCCGTGGAAATTGTCGACAGCTTCCAGCATGGCATCCAGGTTCAACCCGGCCGCATGCCCGATAGTGATAGCAGCCAACACGTTCAGGCGGTTGTGGTCGCCGCGCAGGTGGATAGCGTTCTGGATGGGCAGCAGGATGTAAGCGTTGCCATCGCGCAGGTGATACAGTCCATCGCTGACGTACGCGCCTGAATGCTCAATAGATAGGTTGCTCAATCCGAACGAAAGCAACTTGCCTTTTACACGTTCACGTAAGTTCCATGCGCCGGGATCGTCCCGCCCCAAGATCGCCACATCATCTTTGCTCTGAAAGTCCAGGATGCGCGCTTTGGCGGCAGTGTAGGCTTCCATCGTGCCGTGTCGGTCCAGGTGATTGGGCGTTATGTTCAAGATGGCTGCCACATTAGGGGATATGCTCATCTGGTCTAGCTGGAAACTGGAGATTTCCAGGATAGCCAGATCGCTGGGCTGCATCTCATCAACATAATTAATGAGCGGATCGCCGATGTTACCGCCAACCCAGGCGTGCCCACCTTTCTCCACATAGGATGCTTTGGCCATATTGCCGAGCAGTGCAGTGGTGGTGGTCTTGCCAGCCGAGCCGGTTATGCCGACCGTTTTGCAGGGCGCGACCTCCATGAAGATTTGTGTGTCGTTCGAGAGTGGGATCCCGCGCTTTTGGGCTTCGACCACGATGGGGAGCGTCAGCGGGACGCCGCCGGAGAGACACAACATATCAGCTTTATCGAGCAATTCCAGCGGGTGGCTGCCAGGAATCCACTCGATGGGTAGATCGTTCAGGAACTGGCGAGCAGGCTCAAGGTCCGCTTTGCTGCGTTTGTCAGATAGGGTTACGCGCGCGCCATGATTTACCAGCCAGCGCGCTAACGCCTGTCCCTGGCGGGCAGCTCCCAAAATGAGTACGCGTTTCCCGGTCCAATCTGTCATGGCTATACCAGCGTCAATCCAATGCCGAGCATGGCGGCTAACAAACCGATCAGCCAGAAGCGTTGTACGACCTGTGTTTCGCTCCAGCCGAGCAGTTCGAAGTGTAAATGGATGGGTGCCATCTTGAAGAAGCGCTTGCCTTTGGTCAGCTTGAAATAGCCGACTTGTATGATGACGCTCAAGGCCTCGCTGAAGGGGATAATGCCGATCAGGAGCAGCAGCGGCCACTGACCCGTCATCAATGCGACCACAGCCAGGGTTGCGCCGAGGGAGAGTGAGCCAGTGTCACCCATGAATAATTCAGCAGGGTGGACGTTGAACCACAAGAAGCCGAAGATGGCACCGACTAGCGTGAAGCAAAAGCGTGCCAGATAAATTTGCCCCTGAACCAGGGCAATACCACCGTAAGCGACAAAGGCAGTGGCAGCAATCAAACCAGCTAGTCCATCCAACCCGTCTGTAAAGTTGACCGCATTGGACTCGCTGACAATGATAAAAGCAGCGATGCCGATGTATACGTAATCATTTAGATCGATACCGCCGGGAACGTTGACACCCGGGATGTAGATTTCTGGTACGTCCAGCATGTATTTGAGCACCCAGGCCGTGCCAATGCCCAGTGCAACCTGACTGATGAATTTAACGCGGGCGGTCATGCCTTCACCGCGACGCTTGCCACGCAGGCCCTGCCAATCATCAATTGCGCCGAGGGCACCGTACCCGACCATAACAATCAAAGGCACCAGCACAGAGCGACCGACCACGTTCAGGCCAAGCAATGCAACCGCATTGAGCAGTACGGTCAGCAGTAACACCGGCAGGATGAACATAACGCCGCCCATTGTAGGAGTACCCATCTTGATATTATGATGGCCGGGCTCGTCTACGCGGATGAGTTTGCCGATTTTGAAATAGCGCAAAATGCGCAGCAAGGGTCCGCCCCAGATGACGGTCATCATGAAAGCCAGCCCAGCCAGGCTGAGCGCCAGGGTTGTGTCTTTCACGGCCTCACCTCCAGCACATTGACGATGCGGTCCATGCGAAGTCCGTGAGAGCCTTTGATCAGTACAGAATCATTTTTGGATAAATTCTCATTCAGCCAGTCTATGATCTGTTCCAATTCTTCAAATTCAATTACAGATGATTTTTTCAAGCCTGCCCTGCGGGCTGCTTCGGCGATCATATGCGCGCGTTCGCCTAGCGTGAGCAGGGTGCCTGCAACTTGCGCGGCGCGCAGCCCGACCATCTCATGCCCCTGACGCTCGTATTGACCGAGTTCAAGCATATCGCCCAGCACGGCGATTTTGCGGCCATCCAGTTCGTCGAGCAGGTTCAATGCGGCCAGCATGGATTCGGGCGAGGCATTGTAGGTGTCGTCCAGGATCAGTGCGCCGGTCTTACTGCGTACGGCGACTAAACGCAACTGTGTGTGTCCCTGGTTGAGGCCGCCGAAAATCTCTTGCCAGGTCAGGCCTTCTACCAGGCCGACAGCAGCGGCGCGCAGGGCAGTGTGGACAGAGTGACGCCCAATCAACGGGACGCGCACATGCAGGGTTTCACGTTTGTAGTGCAAGCGGAAGCGGATGCCTTCCAGCCCTTGTCCTTCAACGTTATCGGCCCATAGATCGGCTTCGGATGACAGCCCATAGAAAAATACCTGCGCGTGCGTCTTCTCTTCCATCTTGCGTACCCAGGGGTCGTCGAAGTTTAAGATAGCGATACCGTCTTCAGGCAGGGATTGAACAAGCTCGGATTTTCCGATGAAGATATTTTCCTGCGAGCCAGCCCTTTCGGCATGGACGGTGCCAATATTGGTAACCACGCCGACTTGCGGCTGGGCAACGTCACACAAGAAAGCTATTTCGCCAGGCACGTAGAAACCCATCTCCAGTACCGCACGCTGGTAACCCGAACTCAGTTTTAGAATTGATAGCGGCAGGCCGATCTCGTTATTCAAGTTGCCGGGGCTTTTCAAGGTCCGGTAGCGCTGACTGAGCACTTCAGCTACCATTTCTTTGGTGGTAGATTTTCCCACGCTGCCGGTGATACCGATCACACGCAGGTCCAGCTGGCGACGCCAGAAACGGGCGATCTGCTGTAGGGCAGTAACGGTATTTTCAACCCGTAAACAGAGAGGAGTAGTCAGATCGGGAATGGTGTCGGGATTTAAACTGCCTCGCAGGTCCAGGGTGCGGAAAGAAGTGTCCACATCCTGCTGGATCAGTGCAAAGGATGCGCCGCGCTTGAAAGCATCAGCCAGGAAGTCGTGACCGTCAACGCGCTCACCTGGGATGGCAACGAACAGCGAGCCTGGGATCACTTGGCGCGAGTCAATCGACGCCTCAGTGATGACCGGGGTGTTCTGCTCCAGGTGGAGGTTCGTCAGGGCTTCAAGCGCGTTAGCAATTTTTAGCATAAAGTTTCTAGCGGGCAGGCATTTGTAATCGCACCGCATCAGGCGGAATATCGAGCAGGATAACGGTTTTTTGGGCCACTTCTGAGAAGACGGGCGCGGCTGTATGTGAGCCCCAAATAGAGGTTGTGGGGCGTTCGAGCCAAACGTAGATCATGAATTGCGGGTCATCCACCGGCCCCCAGCCAACGAAGGATGCATTCGTCTGGCTGAAATCGTAAAAGCCGAGGGGCGTGGGTATCTGCGCTGTGCCGGTTTTGCCTGCAATGCGGTAGCCGGGAACCAGCGCCTCGGACTCTGCATTTTCAAGCGAGACAGCCAGCATTTCATTTAATGTTGCTGCTGTTTCTGCCCTTATCGGCGAACCAGCGTACTGTGGCGGGACGTTGAATTGATGTCCGTCGCGCAACATGGCGTATAAGGTATGCGGTGTGACCATGTGCCCCTGATTGGCAACGGCCGAAGCGGCTGTCATAACCTGGAGCGGAGTGGCAGTCAGACCCTGGCCAAACGAATTCGTGCCCAGGTCAACCGGATACCAATCCGCGTCCCCCGGAACCTTGACCCTGCCCGCCGCTTCACCGGAGGTATCTATGCCTGTCAGGTGACCAAAACCGAAGCGATTCAAATATCCGTAAAAGTTTTGCGGGCCAAGTTGGACAGCCAGCCGCGCCATGCAGACATTAAGCGAATTTTGCAAACATCCGACCATATTTTGCATCCCCCAGGCTTGCTGATCCCAATTTTTGATGGTGACGCCGCCAACCTGGACTTCACCAGTGTCCAAATAAGTTGTGTTGGGATTAACCAGCCCGGTGTCCAACGCAGCAGCCATCGTGAAGATCTTCATGACCGACCCCGTCTCAAACGGCATACCGATGGCGCGGTTGTATTCGCTGGCGTTGCTGAAAATGACGCCATAATTTTCAAAGTTGTTCAAGTCCATGCGCGGAGTGGCTGCCATTGCCAGGATTTCACCGTTCTGCGGGTTCATGACGATGATTGCCCCGTGCTGCGCGCCATATTCGTACAACGACTGGTCCAGGATTTCCTCGACAGCATCTTGCAAGTCGCGGTTGATTGTCAGGATCAAGCTGGTGCCGTTGGGGACGTGTGGAATTTCCACAGCCCGGTTGGGGTCATTCGGCACCCATACTTTGACCGGGTTGCCTGCTAGAAGATCGTTATATTTTTCTTCGATGCCAAAGTAACCGCGGTCCTCAAAGTTCACAAAACCAAGCACATTAGATGCTAATGCCCCTTCGGGATAGCTGCGTTCCAGTCGTAGACTGAATTCCAAACCTGCCAGGCTGGGAGTTGGATTTTCTGATTCGTTCAGCTCTTTCTTGAGTTCCTTTAAATATGCAACCGCTTCTGGAGAAGCAAAGTTGTCCACAACCAGATAGGAGATGCCGGGTGGTGGGTTGAGTATATTGCTGTAAACTTCTTCATAATCTTTGCCCAAATTAACACTGACAGCCATGGCGACGCTGTGCGGATCGATCACAGTAGTCAAATCCACACCGACCTCGTATACGGTCTGGTTGCCAGCCAGGAGGTGTCCATTACGATCGAATATTTCCCCGCGCTCAGGGTAATACGTCCTGTATCCGCCTTTGAAATCATCAGCCTGATCTCGGAACGCCCCAGCCTCAGCGCTAACTTGGATGCGCACCATTTGCAAAACGACCAGGGCGGCTATAAGCGCCAAAAAGACGTTCAGTAAAAGTGATCGCCATGCGTATTGTTGTCTCATCTTAAGCCTCTACTTGGCGTCTGAAGACGCTCATCTAACCAGTCCAGCAGCGACTGGGTATATTCTGGTGGAATGCTCGGCGCGCTAGGTTGCAGTTCAGGTGCGGCTGCGAGCATAGCGCCCTTAGGCGCAACATACCCAGGCACATATATGTATTCAATTTCTTCCGGTTTTACTGGCCGGAATCCAAGCGAATATGCACGTCTTTCCACTTCGTCCTTAGATGTCAGGCGGGCAAACTCGGTTTGCAGGTCGGCGTTGGCGTGTTCGATTTGAATAATTTCCAGGCGCAGATCCTGGATTTCGCGACCAACGATGGCAGCCTGCGATGTCACCATCAGGTACAGGGTAGCGATCATTCCGAAGCCCAGCACAATTAAAAGGAAAACGCTCACCCATTGACGCTGAATGCGCCAGGGAGCTTGAGAATAAGCGTGGTTGAAATGGTTAGTAGTGTCCATGATGACCTTTTTATTTGGGCGATGGTCATCTGTAGTAGCTGTAGTAGCGACTTAGTCGCTGATCACCACTACAAATTTACAATTTTTCTGCGATGCGAAGTTTGGCACTCCTTGACCTCGGGTTGGCCGCAATCTCGGCTTCACCGGGGATAATCGGTTTTCTAGTAATTTCCTTTAACTTTGCTTTATGTCCGCAGGTGCAAACTGGTTGCCGGGGCGGGCAGATGCAGTCACGGCTTTCCCTGCGAAAATACTCTTTGACAATGCGGTCTTCCAGCGAGTGGAAGGAGATAATTGCCAGCCTCCCACCAGACTTCAGGGCTGCTACCGCTTGGGGCAGCACATTCTCAACCCGATCCAGTTCCTCATTCACTGCGATGCGTAAGGCTTGGAACGTCTTCGTCGCGGGGTGGATGTGCCCCTTTCTGGGCAATACCGCTTCGATAACGGCAGCAAGCTGACGGGTGGTGCGAAGCGGTCGCGCCTTGACGATGGCCTGCGCGATGCGCCTGGAAGCGCGCTCTTCACCGTAGCGGTAGATCAAGTCTGCCAATTCATCCTGCGGCAGGCTGTTGACCAGGTTTGCTGCGCTGGTGGGGGAGGCCGGATCGAAGCGCATGTCCAGCGGTGCATCCTGCTGGAAGGAAAAACCGCGCTCCGGGGTATCCAGTTGCATCGAGGATAGCCCCAGGTCGAGCAAGATACCGTCCACCTTATCCCAGCCGATCTTACGCAGCATTTCGGTGAGAGAATCGTAGGAGGCCTGGAGCAGACGGGCGCGCTGCCCGTAAGGAGCCAAGTTCTCACGGGCGAGCGCTAATGCCTGCGGGTCAACGTCCAATCCCAGCAGACGCCCTTCTGGTGTGCTGGCCTCCAAAATTCCGCAGGCGTGACCGCCGGCACCTAATGTGCCATCTACATAATGCCCTGCGTTTTTTGGCTGCAACGCGTGTATAATTTCATGGTAAAGAACAGGTTGATGCGACGCGCCTGCCATAGCCGCGCTAGCCGATATTCCGGCTGGAGAGGTTCAGCGTTGAAAAGCGCTGGTTATTTGCTTCGGTGTCCTGGATGGCGTTCATCTGTGCGTTCCATTCAGCGGGCGTCCAGACCTCGAAATATTCGCCCTGACCTGCTACAATTGCCTCGCCATCGAAGCCAACAAACTGACGCAGGCTCTGTGGAACCAAAATGCGCCCGACCTTGTCCAACTCAAACTGGTAAGCATTGGAGAGGATCAAGCGGCGCAGCATACGGGCAGTGGGATCGGCCAGGTTCATGGCGTTGATGCGTTGGTAGACTTCTTGGAAATAAGCCTCTGTCATGACCATCAGACAGCGGTCAAAACCCTGGGTGATGAAAGCGCCACCTTCCAGCGTTTGACGGAAGGGCGCCGGGATCATCAGGCGACCTTTTTCGTCGAGGTTGTGCTGGAACTGGCCCAAGAACATTAGTTCTACATCTCCATTTAACAGGCGAACGCCGGGACTACCGGCGCTCGACCTACCACTTCGTACCACTTTTTCCCACATTATACTCATTTTGAGGGAAAAAGCAAGGGCCAATTCGCATATCCTATATTCAAATGGTACTTTTGACTCATTTTATATGCCGAAATTTCCCACTTTCTCCCTCCTTGAATCTCCCGATTGGTCTGACTATGCCTTGCTAGATAGCGGTGATGGCTTGAAAATGGAACGCTTTGGGCCGTACACGTTTGTCCGCCCGGAAGTGCAGGCTATGTGGTCACGGGCTTTGCCGGAGAAGGAATGGTCGCAGGCGCATGCTATCTTCCAACCGACCAGGGAGGAGAGCGGCGGGAATTGGCAGTTTAAAAAGAAGATGGAAGAGAAGTGGGAGATGGTGTATCCCTTACCCCCCTCTATCCCCCAATTTTCCGAAGGAAAATTGGGGGATGAAAGGGGGGTTCGTTTCTGGGCGATGACCACACCGGGGCGTCACCTGGGCGTATTCCCCGAGTGTGCCGCTCACTGGGATTGGACCGTAGATTTGATTCAAAAAGCGAAACGGCCAGTAAAGGTATTGAACCTGTTTGGATATACCGGACTGGCAACCCTGGCCGCTGCCGCTGCCGGGGCGCAGGTCACGCACGTGGACGCTTCGAAAAAATCTGTTGGCTGGGCGCGCGAAAACCAGGTCTTGTCCGGACTGACGGAGAAACCTGTCCGCTGGATTGTGGATGACGCACTCAAATTTGTCCAGCGCGAGGGACGGCGTGGAAATAGATATGATGGCATCCTGCTTGATCCGCCCAAATTTGGACGCGGCCCCAAAGGCGAAGTGTGGGAGATCTACAAATCGCTACCTAATTTACTGGAAGCCTGCCGACAGATTTTGAGCGAAAAGCCTTTGTTTGTTGTAGCAACTGTTTATGCAGTGCAGGCTTCAGCTATCCACGTAGGGCAGGCTTTGCAGGATATGATGGAAAAATTTGATGGAAGGGTGGAAAGCGGAGAGTTAGTGACGCGCGAACGGTCTGCAGGGCGGTTACTGTCTCAGGCTGTATATGCGAGATGGTCGTCAGGGATGGAATAAATATGAAAGAACTAATCCGCAAATTGTGCTGTTTTCTTATTTCCAGAATTGCGGTAAGTGTTCTTTGTATGTTGTCAGATAATCATCCAAGATTTGCTTGGCAATGCTAATGTCTGTGATCATGGGGTCAAGCAGCAGGCATTGCAAAGCTTTCTCACGGCTACCTTCAACGGCAGCATCCACACAAAGCTGCCCAACAGTGATTTCGCGGCGCAAGAGTTCGGCAACGGGTTCGGGTAGTGCTCCAACGTGGATTGGATCCACGCCTATACCGCTGATGCGTACCGGTGTCTCAACTATGGCACCAAATGGCAGATTCGCAATCTGACCGATGTTTTGTGTGTTTGCCGCAACATGGTAGTGGGATTTGTCTCCCGCAATGTTCTCGATTATCTCAAGTGCGCCTTCGGAATCCGTTTCCAGCAAACTATCGATTGTCAGGTGACCATCGGCCATATCGTTCAGACGGTCGAGGCTGAAATCGCGTAACCCGGCCCACGTTTCCCAATCGTACAGGCGCAGGTTGTATTTTTCCCAGGGTTTGGTCAGTGCGTCGCTGACCCAGGGCAGGTATTCGCACAAGTGTGTGTCGCCTGGAACCGGGAAAAAGTCGAAGGTATTGAAAACATCTCTCGTGAGCGGTTCAAATGTCGGGTCGAAAGAGGCGAAGCGTTCCTTGAACAACGGATACAGATTCTCGCCGGTTTCCCTGTCGCGTATATACATTATCCAGGTGAAGTGGTTCAGTCCGGCAGCCGTGATCTCTATGCGTGGCGAAACTTGATGAAGGATTTGTTCACGCAGGGCGTGCTGCATGAAATCGGCGTGCATGCCTTCGATTCCATCAGGCACTTTGATCCCCAGTTCATCAGCCAACACCAAGCCTACGAAAACATAGCCAATATAAATCTGGTGACACAACCCAACCGTCCTGATCTGGCTGTGGCGGTTGACAGCATCGCAGATGCGCGTCATCGGATTGGTGAAATTGATCAACCAGGCATCGGGACAAGCTTGCTCCATGTCACGCACGATTTCTATGATTGGGCCGATATTGCGCGCAGCATGGGCAAAGCCGCCCGGGCCGCCGTTCTCAGCGTAGGGCTGGCGCAGGCCATACTTGAGTGGTATCTCAAAATCAGACTTCCACAGTTCCTCACGTGGACCGACCTCGATGGCCGAGACTACGAACTCCGCATCCTCGAGCGCCTCTTTGTGGTGAGTGTGTGCGCTGATGGTGAACTGCGCATCCCACTCGACGTTCAGCCTGTTCGCCAGGCGACGGACAATATCCAGGCTGTTAGCGTTCCTGTCAACCAGCGCGAGTGTGGAGCCGCGCAATTTTTTAGAACGGAGCAGGGCAGATAGGGTGTTCTCGCCAAAGGAGGCGCTGCCAGCGCCGATAACAACGATCTTTGTAGGGAGGGTCATAAGATTCTCGCAGATGATGGTTTGCTTACGATCATATACATTGAATATAACAGCAAGACGAATTTTGTGAATGGTGCTTTTATGCTAATGCAGGGTAGAAGTGAACGATATTTCGCCCCCTACTATATCAAAAAATAATACAAAAGCCGTTTTGTCCTGATAATGAATTACAACCATATCCATTTTAGGACATATCCGTTGTCCAGCCCAAATGCAAAAAGTATCTAAGATAGCCTATTCGTAATGCACAGCTTCTAAGATGCGTACCCTGGCTGCACGCACGGCCGGGGCAATAGCTGCCACTTGTGAGACGATAAGAGCGATAACAACGCTTGTGATGACTCCTTCAGATGGCAAGATAAATGTAAGACGATAGCCGGACATAGTTGTCATCCCAATGAAGAGTATCCGGGCCAGAACAACACCAGTTGCCAGTCCTATGACTCCACCAATCACACCCATTAGCATCGCTTCCGCCAGTACCATCCTGACAATTTGCCATCGGGTTGTGCCGATTGCGCGCAGCATTCCTATTTCGCGAGTCCGTTCAATAACACTCATTGTCAAGGTGTTGATGACGCCAAGTGAACCAACTACAATTGAGAGAAGCGCCATAACATCGAACATACTGAACGCTTGATCCATAAGCGTTAAAACCTGATCTCGTATCATCTCGTTAGAGATCAAAATCAGGTGATAGCGATCACCATATATGCTATCAATTTGATTCTGCACAGAAGATGCGACACTATTGTTGTTGACTTTTACCAGGAGGGTGTTAGCATCCCTAATGTTGAAGTAACGGCGCATGTCTTCCCAACTTCCCTGGACTACCAAGCCCTGGTTATAAAAGTCGACGACAATGCCAGCAATCTCAAAATCTTTTAGACCGCGACGTGTTTTTAAACTTATTGTTTCTCCCGGTGCCAGATTATATCTTTCAGCTAACACAGTGGATACAAAGACAGCTCGCCCTGCGCCTAAACGCTCTATTGCTTGTTGCGGTTCAACTTGTTCGCCACTAAATACAAAATTTGTAACTCGCGAATAAGCAGCTACATCAAAGGCCATAAAGTTAATGGTTTCGGTATCCCCGGTGGGTGTTTTCCAGTCAACTTCAAAATAGCGAAGCGGTGCAACCTCGAACACACCCTCAATGCTTTTAAGCCGTCGTTCCAGATCACTCCGCATTCCGACGGTAGAAGTAACGTAAATATCTCCACCAAGATATGCTTGAATCCAAGTGCGAAGATCAACTGCAAAAGACTCGGTCATGCCCCGCACCATGATGACCATGGCCACACCGACCATGAGAGCAGCGACCGTCAAAGTGGTTCGTAACCGTGAGCGTTGTACATTTCGACTACCAAGGCTGCCACTAGAGCCATATAGTAGTTTCATAATCGGACGGGAAATAAATTCCCAGATACCTACTGTGACAGGAATTAGCAAGGTGGCGCCCGTAAATAAACCAAACACGGCTATGCTTCCTAATCGAAACTGAACATCATATGGAAAAGGATTGATAATGAGTAAGGCAACCGAACCACCCAGCAATATAATGCCAAGAGTCCAGCCGTATCTGATCAGCCAGCCTTCCTGTGATTTTCCTCTGACACGTAATGCTTCAATTGGGGAGATACGGCCTGCCTGCAAAGCTGGGATTAGGGCAGCCAAAAGGGTTACCCCAACCCCTATTGACATGCTGAAGATCATATCGTTCGTTGCGATTTGAACAATTCCCAACTCCTGATTCATGAGCGTTTCCATCAGGGATGTCAATCCTCGAGCCAGGAGTATCCCGAGGCCAACGCCAAGTACGGAGCCTAAGATTCCTAAAAAAACTGCCTCAACGAGAACCTGACTGATAACTTGGCGCCGAGTCATTCCAATGGTGCGCAGCATACCAAATTCGCGAGTCCGTTCTACAACTGTCATGGCAAAGGCGTTGTAAATAAGAAATGCGCCCACAAATAATGCGATGCCACTCATGAAATTTAAACCTATTTGGTAATTTTGCAGCATCTGGGTCATTCGCTCTCCCTGACCGGATGGATATGTGACTGCATAGTCATCACCTACTTCCTGCTCAAGGGATATTTGCAACTGAGACAATTCGGTTGTGCTGGGATTTGGATTGACAGGTACGATATCAATCTGATCTAAGTCGTTTGAACGATTGAATAACTCCTGCGCAGATATGAGAGGGATTACGCCAAACGAACCATTGTTAGTCTTCCCGGGGCCTTCTCGTGCGATCAGCCCGACTACTTTGAGTTCCTTTGTGCCATTTGGGGTTATGATTCCTATAATCTCGCCTACTTGTATGCCCTCATCCTCTGCAAAACTTTCGACAAGGACAACTTCACGTTTTTTTAGGTCGTCCGCGAGAAACTGACCTTCCTTCAATGTGTAATCCCTGGTTTGGAGTTCAAGTTGTGGAACAATTCCATGTAAGAGCAGCCCACCTCCACTTGCGCCAAAGAAGCTAATGTCAAGCTGGTCTGAGGCTTCTTTGTCAGCCAAGTCTGTATTTTCAATCACAAGTGGATTGGCAACTAGCACACCTTGAAGATCGGTCACTTTATTTAGTGTTTTTTCCGAGAAGCCTCCTTCTTCTGTGCTCGCATTAGATATCGTTAACTTTGCTCTACCAGATGTGCTCTCGAATAGGCTCAGGATCGAGTTCAATGCTGTCTGATTGGTTGCGCGAATAGATAACATGCCAGCTACACCCAGGACAATCCCAAAAGTGCTCAACAAGAATCTTAATGAACGAGAACGCATTGAGCGCAGAGTGAGTAAGCGAAATAAACGCATGTCAGGATTCCAATTCTTCCATGGTACTCATAATATTTCGTAATCGTTCAGGTAAGGGCTGATCATGCCCTGGCTGTAATTCCTTGACTACGAGTCCATCGCGCAAAAAGATTACTCGGCTGGCAAAAGCTGCCGCTTTAGGATCGTGGGTTACAACGATGACAGTTTGGTTGAGTTCGGAACATGAACGGCGAAGTAATTCCATGATAGCAGTGCCAGTTTTGCTGTCCAGGTTGCCCGTTGGTTCGTCTGCAAGCAGGATGGCGGGTTGGGTGATAAGCGCCCGGGCGATTGCTACCCGCTGTTGTTCACCACCAGATAGTTGATCCGGTTTATGTGTTCTACGATCCAATAAACCTACTAGGTCAAGTAAATTTGTCAATTGTTCTTCATACTTACGAGGGTTTTTCCCATCGATAATGACAGGTAAGAGAACATTTTCCTCTGCCGTCAGAGTGGGCAATAAATTGAAAAACTGGAAAACAAACCCCACGTTATGCCGTCGAACAAGTGTAGCTTTATACTCTGAAAGCTTTGCCAGGGAGTTTTCTGCCAGTGTGATATCTCCTTCTGTAGGAGAATCCAATCCACCTAGCAAATGCAACAATGTCGATTTACCGCTTCCAGAAGGCCCCATGATGGCCACAAATTCCCCTTTTTCAATCTGAATATTTACCCCAGCCAGCGCATCAACGATATGTTGGCCTAATTTATACTGCTTCTGCAAATCTTTTGCTTCCAAAACAGGCATGACTTTCTCCTAATTTTTATGTTCGTTATGTATCAGTACTTCACCGTTGTGTCCATTTACAGTAACGAGAGTTTGATCTTGCAGTTGTGTTGCTCCTGCAACCGAAACTACTGCAGGGATATTATATTCGCGAGCAACGATCGAGCTATGGGAGAGCAATCCGCCTGACTCTGCAACGACTGCCCCTGCCCGGGTAAATAGGGGGGTCCAGCCGACGTCAGAATAGGGGATCACCAGCACATCACCCTGCTGTACTTTGTTGAAATCGTTGATGCCGCGTACTACTGTTACTTTTCCCGTATAGTGTCCTATTGAGGTTGGAACACCGACTAACTTCTCTTGAGAAGAATCTACAACCGGTGGTGGATCATCACCATAAATGACAGAAGGCAAGATGATGTTCTCAAAACGTTGTATATCTTCCTTATGTTTTGAAATAATTTCACGAGCATTAAGGTTGATTTGCTCGTTTTGTGCTAGTTGCCGAACTTCAAATTCATAAAGGTAGAATACATCTTGAGGGTTGTCCAATAGGCCGCGATGGACGAGATGTTCTCCGATTGCCAGGTAATAGTAACGGAACAGGCCATAGCCATACGTGTAGGAAGAACTGATTTGCTCACGTAGCAGGCGAAAGTCCCGTGCGCGGCGGTAGAATAAACCAATTCGCATGCGCTGCAACCCTGTCATTTTCAAATCGGAAAATCGAATTTTATCTTCTGTGCCGGTTGACCCAGGTGTAAAGTTCACAATCAAGTCCAGCACCAAATCCGGCGACTCGCGCCAAGGGGTTACAGAAAAATCATTGCCACTGTCGCTAAACTGACCAAAAAGATCCAGGAATTCTGCTACATCTTGTTGAAATTCTTCAATGTCTGGCAGCTTTGAAAATTCCGCATAGGTGCTTTGACAAATTTTCTCCTGAACAACGGGATCGATGCTATTATATTTTTCGTGCAGAGCGTGTAAATGGAAGTTTGGATCATAATCAACCAACTCTGGCACACCCGCCATCAAGTCGAATTGCGAAAAATCTACCCCCAACTTCTCAAGCTGGCCACTCAGGACGCGAGTATACATCATCATCAAAAGCGGACCAACAATATTATAGTAGGCTGCGTTCTGTACAATATCAAACAGCTTATCGATTTCTTCAAGCAACTCCGAAACGCCCATTTCGTTTGCACGCTGATAATCAAAAGTGTCGAAATTCTGGCGAATTTGCTTCAGAGCTTTGCGCATCTTTGGTTCAAAGAACCATTTGTCCAGGAAGAATAGCAGCAGGTTGGGGAGCCGCAAAAGTGTTTTTGTCGTGGGCTTCATGGAAGGCTTGTTGGCGCCAGGAGGAACAAGGCCCATCAGCGTTTCAACAGAATCGGCAGGCATCCCCACTTCTTGAAATATCTGGCCTAGTGTACCCATATTGAAATAGACACGATAATAAAACGGTCTGGCCAGGTCTTCAGGTTTTATCCCCGTTCTACCCACCATCTCCGTCACCAGTTGGACCCACATAGAACAAACCAGGGGAATGTTGACAGAGCCGATCAAAGGTTTAACCATGCCCGGCAACATTTCTTTTGAAATGTGATTCGAATATACGTTATGACGGTTGAGTGTAGTGATTTCACGCACTTGCAGCCAATAAAGCTGTTTCCCATCGTAAACCCATTCTAAATCTATATGGGATTTTAGCTTATCTGCAATCGTGCGCGTTTCATCCACCACCTGCTCAATGAGGTTGCTCGGAACATTATCCGATTCTGGTTTTAGGATATACGTGCCCCATTTATTGATCCAACGATAAGGCGTGATGCCACTCTGGACCAACGCATCTCCCGAACCCTCAACTGCTTCCACTACAACTTCATCTGCGCCGGTGACAGGATTGCGGCTCAAGGCTACACCCGCATACATAGGAGTAATCATTTCCTGAACGATTACTCCCATAAGAAGTTCCTCTGTGGAAATATCATGTTGCTCTAGATACGATTGAACGTTATCTGCATCCACAGTTCCCCAGATTGACCAAATTGCCAGAAAAATATTATCCACGCCTTGCACGTTCAACACGGATTTGAACTGCCCGGCAAAGGAGCGATCCAAGCTGTCCTCAATATTAGCCGATGAACGAACTGCATAAAAAATGTCAGAATTTAAAGTTTGGGATAATTCAAGGCGCAACTCGTCAACGAGCGTAACATCATCATCAATGTAACGTTGGTAAGCATTCCACTCAACAACATATGTTTTTGGAATCCGCGCACCGACTTCAGCCAATTGTCGAAGGTTTGTGGCCTTATTCCCAATTGATTTAGGGGGTTTTCTCTCATCGAGGTCGATCAAGTTTCCCATGTCCACTCCTAACAAAAATCGAGCAGTTATTTTATTTCTACTCGAAAGAATTTTGCAATTTTCAGCATGCCTCGACCCATTGGGTTGGATTTTAGGTTGCCCAATCCATACTCTAGAGATTTTCCTTCTTTTTTATATTTCATCGCAGTTTTATATTCAGGAAACATCGCAAGCAGGAATATAATATTGACCGCAACCGCATATAAGATATGTGCTAGATCCCCATCTGTGCGCCACCATATCCAGGGAATAAGTAGCCAGAGCCAAGACAGACTGGCAACAACCATATTACGAAATACCACCATCCCTAAAAATAAACCAGCTATAGGTGTGACGAGAACTGCCAGCCAGTCAATCACGAATAAGCCACCCATGATTGCCGAGAATCCAGCTCCTCCATGAAAACGATAGTAAATTGGCCAAACATGACCTATCAAACCAGCAACCCCAGCGATGAGAAAATATGCAGGTTGTTCGGGGAAATAAAGCTTAAAAAACAAAGTTGGTAGAAACACCTTTAGGATGTCAAAGGTGCTAACGACCATCCCCGCCTTGGGCCCGAACATAGAACTGACCGAGTTAGCGCCAATGGATACCACGTTATAATGTTCATTTGTTCCATCAATGGGGATTTCGTGGTCGACCACATTCTTTTTTCCAGATGTCCACACATATGTTACCACCCGTGCGAACGAGATAGAACCCAGGAGATAAGATACGATTGCGCTAAGAAGTGCGGGATAGATGCTCATTGTGCTCTCCATAAAATTGATGTTCAGTTATGTGAATAGGCAGCACTTTTCTAAAGTTCCTCATAATGTAGAAATGGTCCAAATGTTAATATACAACAACGGCATCTACAAACCCCGTAGATGCAAACATATAACAAGCAGGCTTGAAATTAGTTTTTAACCTGCTTGAGAAACTATTCAAATTTTATTCATAATAACAAATAGATTCTTTAGTTTCATTAGGATTTTATTAGGGTTATTTTGAATCTTTCCGAAATCCGAATTCGAAATGTATACTATGTTGCAAAAAAGGATACTGTTTGGATAAACGTACTCCTCCTTACGTAAATAAACGAACTTTTGTGCCGGATTGTACCGAAAAACAAGTATTCGGGTTCAGTCGTTTACGCAATACACAGTAGATGGTGAATTCCCAGATTACTTTGTAAAAACAAAACAGGAAAGGATGTGATTTTATGAAATATTTGTGGTGGCTGGTTGTCGCGCTATTAGCTGGTTTGCTTGGGGTGCTGTTTGTTCAGTACTTATCTGTTCATCCTCTGCAAATGAGTTTTTACCTTTTTGCTACTTGTGTAGTTCTCTTTATATTAATTGTAGTTTTGAAGATCGGTTTTCAGCGGACATCTCGCTTAATTGCGATTCTTCTATCATTAGGCATGTTTATTGTTGGTCATCTTTCAATGACAAAAATTATTCTGACGAGAGATGATCCAAGACACGTACCTGAATTGACCAGAGCTCCAGGTGATCCGGGTTTGGGCCATACCGCAGTTGTTTATATGACTCATGGTGAGCCAGAAACATATAATCCAATTGGCTGGATCAACCAGTTCAACGAATTTGATGAACAGGGAATTGCGTTTATCCCAATGCTTGCCAGACCCTTCTTTTTTAATGCGCTTCGCAACAGTTATCTTGAAGTGGGCAAGAGTGACCATCACTTCATGCATCAACAAATGATTAACAGCCTTGAAGCCACATATCGTGCCGAGGGAGATACTACAACAAAATTCTACCTTTCCTTTTTAGATGACAATCCTCGACCGGATGCGGCAGCCATACAGGCTCTTAATGAAGGGGCTAGTAAAATTATAGTCAGTGAAGTTTTTCTTACAATCTCAAATCACACTGCTGAAGGTGAGCATCAGATTCAGGAATTAAATATTGAAGAGACATATGGTATTCCGGTTGAATATACTGGCCCTTTATATGACTCTGAAACTTTGATGAGTATGTTTGTAGAGAGAGCTAACGCGAATATTGGTGATGTGGATAAATCAAAAGTTGGAATTTTATTGGTCGGTCATGGCCAGCCTGATGAATGGGATGCCGAATGGCCTACGGAAACCGAGCAGGAAATTGGTTTCCGGAACGAAGTGTTAGCAATGTTAGCAGCCGATGGCTACCGCCCTGAAAATCTAAGTTTAGCTTGGATGTCTTTTAAACAACCGAAACCGGCGGAAAAGGTGGAACAATTTCTCGAAAATGGCATTGAGAAGTTGCTGTTTTTCTCTGCAGCTATGAGTGCTGATGCCATACATAGCCAATATGATATTCCTGAGTTGGTTTATGAAGCAGATTATCCCGATGGTTTCCCTGTGATCAACTTGGGAGCTTGGAATGATGATCCCATAGTGATCCAGGCTATTAAAGAAAAAATTGATCCGTTCATGGAGTGAAGAAGTTTAATTGTATGGAAGAAGCCTATCCTCTTGCGCTTGCCCTGTATGATTTTATACCAGTCGCTTTCTTCCTGATAGGCGCGATTTTCTTGGTGAGAACTTCTACACGGATTTGCGGTCTCCGCTGTAGCCGCTTGGCAATCGTGGGTTCGTTGCTGATTTTTTTAGGCGGGTTCCTGAAAGCCATTTGGAAGTTACTCTTTACCATTGGTGTGGGCGACTACCTACTGTTGAGCGAAAGCCAGTTTCCGCTGGTAGCCCCTGGTTTTCTGGTGGTGCTCATCGCTGTCATTATGATGGCGCGCAGTGATAGAGAAGCAAGAACGACTAATGCCGCCATGCTGTTGATAACTACCTGGAAAATCCCTTTTTTGATTGTCATGACCCTGACCAGCATGGGTGTTCAGGGCATTTTGACCTACGTATCGTTTCAGCGCAAAGCAAAACTTGCAGCAGCAGGTTTTATTGTGGCTTTCCTTGGTCTTGTAGGCATGGGTGCACTAGCTTCTGGCGAACAAACCCTGGCCAGGCAATGGATCGAACAAAGCGTCAATTCGGTTGGTCAACTGGGCTTTATGGTTGGAAGCATTTTGTTACACCAGAATGTTGTGGGTGCACAAATAAACCAATAATACTTTTTCCAGGTAGAATTTTTGCATGTACAGGTTATTAAAACGAACATCCCCCGCAATTGCGGGGGATGTTCGTTCAAGAGGAGAAGACTTGCTAAGCTTACTGCGGTGGTAGCAGCACCGCGTCGATCA
>Ga0209536_100001750_pt1 | contig 35559 bp, 44 predicted proteins | sample DeeMarSeWOR28_12_FD_187461 | JGI IMG/M metagenome (GOLD analysis project Ga0209536, IMG submission 187461) | Marine sediment microbial communities from White Oak River estuary, North Carolina - WOR-2-8_12 (SPAdes) (version 2) | ecosystem: Environmental > Aquatic > Marine > Intertidal zone >...
GCGGGTTCGAGTCCCGTCGTCATGGGCATTGTGCACATGATGTAGCTCAACAGGTAGAGCAATTGTATGTAAATCCAAGCAAAGTTGTCCGAAAGGTTTTAGCTTGGAATTTTTAAAACAAGTTTTGACTGGAAAAGTGAACATACAGCACTTAAAACTTTTATTGGAAAAGAGAAAACGTTCGCCGAAAGGTCTCTTCCAGTCGACAAGGGAGGGAACTGAAACATCTAAGTACCTCCAGGAAAATAACCCAACTGCACCCAAAATTAATAGAATTCCGGGGTAGTTATCACTTGGGGTTACCGAAAGGTTTGAATAGGTGGTAATGAACCTGGAGTATAATATCTCCTAAATCGGGGCGTCGAGGTAAAAGACCGGCGCCCTATTTTTTTTTAATTAATTTTATGAGGGCACGAATGGCAACAATTCAAGAGGAATTAGCCAAAGCAGGACTTATCAAAAGAAAAAAGGCCGACCTTTGGGAAGATATTAACGCCCTTAAGCCTGAATACAGACGAGTATTAAAAGAGAAGGCTGAAGCCGATGCTAAAGATCATGCTGCATTAGAAAGAATAGATTTTAGGCTTCAATCAGTTTTAAAACAGATCAGAAGGCTTGCAAAAGCAGCAAAGGCTATTTAAAATAAGGGTGGAAATACCACCCTATTTTTTTTATATTTAAGTAAGGTAAAATATGAAAAACCAGATTAATCCAGTTACTTCAGGTATAGCAGATGCTGTATGGGATGAAGTACTAACTGATCATAATATTGGTAGTACTTTTCTTATATTTCAAGGAAAAGTAATTTGTGAACATAAACATTTACAATTAACAGAAACTCCTATAAAATCTATAAAAGCTATGATTAATAGTATGTGTATCCGTAGTCCTGGAGATAGATTTTTTATTAATTATGACTTTATAATATCTGATGCCACAGTGGAAATAAAACCAAAAAACATTTTTACTGCTTTAAGACTTCATGGATATAATATTTCTACAGAAATCAACCCGCCTTTTAAACTCTGGAAAAATTTTACCATTGGATATTTTCCAAAATTCACTGGTTTTTTCCTGGTATAAGATTTGTAATGTTAAACTTTATTTGGTAAATTATATGAAAATAGAATACATTTATTATGTAAAAAATTATTCAGATTTTGATGGAGATACGCAAAGAGTTAGTATGGAAAGTGTTATACATTTAGCTAAAACAATGACAAAAATCAGGGCAGAACACGTCAATTGGGTAGGTGCGGTTGATAACATTTTTACTGAAGGCATAGCTATTTATGCTTTAGTATTTTATAGAGGTGATTGGGACCCAGTCATGATTGTTGATCGTTTAATAGAAGATGCACTGGAACCTTATTCTGGAAGTGATTGGCCTACCCCTTTCTTTTATCTCCTGGAGAACATAAACTCCGATAGAACAAGATTTGTTGAAAAGTTAAAAGGAGATCAGATTATATAGTGAGTAGAAGTACAAAAATTAAAGTATCCATCCCGGAAGGTTTTGCAAAAACCTCGGTATCGGATCAAGAAGAATACTTATTCAAGCATTTAAAAAATATTGGGTTTTCAAAACAAAATTTTAATTATCCGATCGAAATAAATGAACATGATGAAGCTTTATGGGAATATCATATAGAACAGTTGCCTGAAATGCAAGAAGAGATAGATCTTGATAGGCTGATAGGTGCATATTATTTGATACATAAAGTAAAACCTGGAGCATTGCCCTATGAAAGTCTGTGTAAAATTATTATAGAATTGCGTGGAGGATTAAGTATTTATCACCACAGAGAGACTATGGAGAGATCAGAAATGCTCGACTTTCGTGATAATTTACAGGGTTGGATAAAAATGGTTTTAGACGAACCAGAAGACGATCTGGATATTGAAACACGTAGAGCAGAATTTAGGCAATATATAGAAATATTAGATAAATTGTCTAATAAAGTACAAAAGAACTCTACGATATACGTAACATTAACCAGGCCATCAAGTGATATAAGAAAAAGTCTTTCATTAGTAGAGAAAAAATTAACGGAAATACAAAAAAATGAACAAATTAACCCCGGATCAAATCATTGATCTACAAAGAATACTTCGCCGTGGTACAGTAGTAAAAGTACATAATCAGGCAAAAGATGTTTTTGTTGAAGCTGAATTTGATGGATTTTCTGAAGAAAGTTGTCCATATCGCTATTGCGAAATACATCCAAAAAATCCTAATAAAAGAAGAGATGATTCTACGAAACCGTGTGATGGTTTTATGCGATGGATAATAGAAGAAAAAGAACAGGAAGCATGTCCATATTTGGGTGGTTTATATTTTACCGCCGGCGATCAGCAAATCATCATGGAAATACGCACAAAAGAAAAAGATAAGGTAATCTGGAAAGAGCCAGAGAAATACTTAAAATGAAATTATCGCGTATAATAAATATTATAGATGTAGAAGCTACATGTTGGAATAATGAGGACGATCGTAAAGGTCAACCAAACGAAATAATTGAAATAGGCATTTCGGAAGTTGACCTTTATGGATTAACTATTCAGCGTAGCAACCATTTTTATATTAAACCCAAAGAAAGCACCATTTCTGAATTTTGCAATAAACTTACGGGAATAACAGAAAAAACAATTGAAGAACAGGGCATGCCACTAGGAGCAGCAGTTAGACAATTAAAATTATCTTATCGAACACATAAAAGGCATTGGGTAAGTTGGGGAGATTATGATAAATACCAATTTCAGAGAGATTTTGAGAGAAATAATTTAGAGTATACAAAAATATTTTTTAAGAGACACACAAATTTTAAAACGGTATTTGCCATGTTACATGGGCTAGAAAATGAAATAGGTGTTCAAGCAGCATTAGAACATGTTGGTCTAAAATTTATAGGATCTCCACATAGTGGCAAAGACGATGCTTATAATATTTCTAGGTTATATATACAAACATTGCATAAATTTAGGACAGGAAAACATAGAATTATATGATGTTGTATTATTCATATTTATTCTTTATATTAATAATAACCAATCATTTCAAAAACAAGGTGAACATTGACAGTAATAAATGATACACAGTGGGATTTTGAAACAACTCCTCAAATAGATAAAATCGCTGCAATACGGGTTCGTTTTATGGATATGAATGATCTTGAGGCAAGAAACGAAATGTTTATAATGATACCACTTGGTGGGAGATGTGAATATTCACCCGATAATAGAATGTTTTATATTTATGATGAACATGATAATGTATTTCGAAATGTACATGCCCCAGAACAATCTGCCGTAGATATATCTTATATAACTAAAGAATATTTAGATATATTAGATGATGTTAACCCGCGCGCTTACAGCGAAAATCTTAATTAATGAAAAAATTATTTTTGGATGATATACGTACCACTCCAAAGGGGTGGGAACGCGTACATACAGCACAAGAATGTGTAAATGAAATTTCTACACAACAATATGACTATGTATCTCTAGATCACGATTTAGGGGAAAATCAGCCTACTGGATATGATGTCCTTAAGTGGTTAGAAGAAGTGGTACATACCCACAAAGAGTTTAAAATTCCGACAATATTTATTCACACGGATAATCCTGTTGGACGAGAAAGAATGGTAAAAGCACTCGAAAGCATATGGAGGATTCGCAATGAAACTTCAAATAATGTCGGACCTGCACAATGAATTTGGGCATAAAAAAGTAGTAAGAACCGACGCCGATGTGATAATACTGGCGGGAGACATAAATTTAAAAGCTAATGCAGTGCCCTGGATTTTAGATGTATATAAAGATACGCCAGTTGTGTATATTACAGGCAATCATGAATATTACCATTCAGACATTATTTTTGTAGATGATTTATTAGAAAAATCTTGTCGTAATACTAAAATAAGATTTTTACAGAACAAATCAAGAATAATAAATGGTGTAAGATTCCTTGGTACTACCATGTGGACTGATTTTCATTATTATGGGCATGAATTAAGAGATTATTACATGAATTATGCTAGTAGAGGCATGAATGATTTTTCTCTTATTAAATATGATGGAAAACGTTTTACTCCAGAAAAAAGTTTTGAACTTTATGTAGAGGCGCGTAATTTTTTAAAAAAGTATCTTTCGAAAATGTTTGATGGTAAAACCATAGTAGTTACCCACCACGCGCCATACTCCGGAGCATTGCATCCTGATTTTAAAAACAGTCCGCTAAATCCAGCATTTATAGCCGATATGACTGATTTAATATTTGATCATAAACCAGATGTCTGGGTATATGGTCATACACATGGAAGCTTTAAGGATGAATACATAGGAGATACAAGGATAATTTGTAATCCACGTGGATATCCATCGGAGGCAAATAGTCCTTTTTTAGCAGATTTTACAATAAATATATAGGATAAAAAAAATGACAGAAGAAGAGAAACAAATAGTAGTAGAAGCTTTATTATTTGCTTCGTCAGTACAAGTTTGTGCAAATTGGACTCCAGAACGACAAGCAAAGATGATTGATATTGCAAAAGAATTAGGAGCTCAGCCTTCTGGTGAAATAGAATTTTGGAAAGATGACTATGAAGAAGATGAACCATGGGCATCTAGAATTCCAGAGGAATTTCAAATAAAAATAACAAGTGCGGCTGATGAAACCGAATTTGACAATTATAAAGAAATAGGCGGAGAATAATCTCCGCCTTATTTTTTATTTTTTAAAAGTATCTTTTAAATTTTCTAAAAAGCCTAAAAGATTTTCACGCTCTAAGTATTTATAAATAAAATTTTTGTCTGATATTTTAGGTATGCCCCAACCATATGAATACTGCAATTTGCGTCCTCGATCAATTTCTCTGTATGTATTTATTAAATCATAAATATCAGATTCTACTTCTTTTAACTTGGCAAGAAGTGATCTTCCTTCTAATTCGGTAAGGTCTTGCAAATCAGACGTAAATTCATTGAGTTTATTTCGGACTACTTTGGCATATAATTGTGCAAAAGGAGAATTTAATGCAAATTGTTTTTGGGGGTCACGTATTTTTTCATACGAAATAAATGGTTTGTCCCAAACATCTTCTGCACCTGTATCATAGTCTTTAATAAGATAAACAGAAGTAGTTTCTTCTCCCCAGTTTACATCCATTTTTGGTTGTATAAAATAATTAATAGGATGTGTAGTACCGGTTAGAAAATCCATTTTTTTATTATGATATTTGAAATGCTGGTGCCATTCGGCAAGTTCTTCCTCATTTTCTTTACCAGGAGGTATTTGAGAAATCACATTTATGTCAATATCTGAAAATCTATTGTATTGTAAACTAGCACTACTTCCAATAAACCATGCTGACTTAATAAGTTTTTTTGGTATAAGAGTAGTGAGTTTATCTAAGAGCTCTTTTTTCACTTCCGGGTAAAGAGTGTTCGTTGCCGGATCCCAAATTAATGGATTCAGCCCTAATTTAGGTTTATCTAGAAGTCCCATAAACAAATATAAATTATATTATAACTAAAGTCAAGGAGCAAAATGGAACTAAGCAGGTTCTTCAATAAGTTTCGTCCACAAAAGGGGTGGAAACTTATTCCTTCAGAAATGGTCCCATTAGAGATAGAAAGATGGGAAACGTATAAAAAATTGATTACCAAGAGATCACGTAAGTATCTTAAAAAAGATAAAATAGAACTGCAAAAATATCTATTTGGAAATACGTTTCCATTAGCAGAAGTATATGAAAATAATCCCGATCGTTTAATAGAAATGAATCCTTTATTTGATAAAAATACCAGAACATTTCCATTATGGGAAGATATAAAAATTACTGTTGATAGCATTGGTATTGATACCGAAAAAGGTAAAGAGATTCCAACAATAAAAACTGCTATTAATGAAGCTTTAAGAAATATGATTGATGCATTAAAATCATTAGACCTTAAAACTTTAGACGCAAAAGTATTAAAGTTTGATATAGAATTAAAAAAGGCAAGAGCGGCATCAATAGGCTGGGCATTGTCAAAAAAAGTAAATATTATGCATTATCCTATGCCGAGGGACATTTATGTGGCTTGATATTTGGGATAAAATGGAAGAACTCAATTCGAGAATTACTCGAGAGAGATATTATTTAGACTATATGGAACTATGTCAAGATAAACGACAACGGCCAAAAAAGATACAATGGGTATTAAAATACACCAGAGCTTTGATTCATGAAGTTGCAGAATTTTATGATGAAGAAGACGATCATAAATCAAAGATAGAATTGATTGATATTTTATTTTTTCTTGTAAGTGTACTGCAAACTGCTGGATGGGATAAATATGCCTTCGAAGCATTGATGGACAAAGAGCATGACCCATTTGATGAAGATGAATATTATGCAGAGAATATGATATTTTCTGCAATAAAAATAGAACAAGCTTTACCTTGGAAACATTGGAAATCATATACAACAGGAATTGATTACAATAAATTGTATACATATATAGTAGCTTTTGTGGAAGATTGGAAAGAACATATTTATGTTGTATATAAAATGACTCCAGAAAATGTACATCGAGCTTTTTTAGACAAACTTGGAGTTAATCATCAACGACAAAATGACGGCTATCATGAAAAGAAAAAAGATGATGATATCCATGTGAGGACAACATGATGAAGAATAATTCTATAAAAGTTGGAACCGTACGATATCTGTATGATCCTTTTGACATGACGATATATGAGATCTATGTACAACAAATAATAGAAAATATGTTTGGTGAGCCTGATGAGATTCATGCCAAAACAAGAATATACATAGATGAAACTGGTGTTAAAGATGCTACTAAACCGTGGGATAATATCAAAACAATATCAACTTATTCTTATTTGGCGAATGATTTAACAGACAAAAAAGAAGCCATAATAGCATTTCAAACAGATATTTCTAAAAAGCATGCTAAATTAGAAGAAGAATTAAAATGCACTCAGGGGCTGATGAGGAACTTAGAAATCTTAAAGAGAGCAATAAATTCCTCAGAGAATTAAGCAAAAAATATAATCTTCGAGCCAACCGCTCTATTAAGATAGAAACTCTCGAAAAATATTCTGACAATTGGCAAGAAGACAGGTTAAGAAAATTAGTTATTTATAATTTGACTAATCTGAGTATCATAGTTAATGAAGCAATAAAAAGAAATATGAAAGCTTTATATATTCCAAATGTATTTCCATTACAAAAAGATGAAAAACATGGATATAATTTAAAGCCTTATGAGAATATAGTTCTTGGTATAATCGCTCAGGTAAAAGATACAGAGCTTAAATTAATTTGGCACCCATTAAATGGCGAAGATATAAATAAAATGCAATAAATTTTATTGTACCTAAGAGAAAATAAAAGCCGTTAAACATCTTTATGTTTGCGGCTTTTGTATTTCTCAAAATGGCATAAGAATAGTGAGAAAAGATATAAATTAATTAAAGAGGAAGACGATGACAAAGGTGTATAGCCTTCGTAAAAACGGTACTCGTGTTCTCATGAAGTATAAAAATCGAAAGGAATATAGATTTCATGAGACGATGAGTATTTTAGCAAGAGGAAGTCATCTTGCTGAAAAGGCACGTTTAAAAAAAGAAAAAACAATAAGGAGAAATAAGTGAGCATATTATGAAAAAAGAGACTAAATAAGCCCGGTCTCTTTTTTACATTAATAAGGAGTTTTTTTATCCTGTGCAAATTCTAATCCGTACATATATGCTGGTAATGGATTGTGTCCGTGTATATTTGAAGCCATTCTTGTGGAAGCCATGTCTTTTATTGTGCTTTTTAAATGAACATTTGACATTCTATCTAACCAATCTTGGTTGTCGTCTGTCAGCATTTCAATAGATTTAAAATATTCATCAAATTTGGCCGGTTCTTTATTTTCCTTAATTAAACTTTTGTTTTTCTTTTTGATAAAACTGGCTGATATTTTATCTCCTGGTAAGAAATCGGTATCTCCCGGATCTACTATTTCAGCATTATCTGTTACACCGCGTATGGCTGTTTCAAATGTTTTTTGATAAAATTTGTTTTCGTAAATATTATCTAATTCTTTTACCAGTTCCCTTTGTGCTTCTTTAAAACTTTTTAATTGAGCTAATTCTTGTGGCTTAATTACTCCCGTAGAAATTTTATCACCTTTTTTGACTGTCTGAAATTTTTTGACAACTGGTTCTAGAGTTATTGGGATGTAATGGTTAACTCCTTCTATCATTATGTCTTTTCCACCAATTGGACTTTCTTCAATTGATTGAATTTTGCCATCTACTTGAGCCAAAGTTGCTTTATTTGGAACAGTTTCCGGAACTTTAAATATTTCCTCAAGACGTCTAAAACCTGCTACAGCGCCTCCACCAGTGCCCGCTGCCCCACCTGTATGGAATGTACGCATTGTTAATTGTGTACTACGTTCTGAAATGGCTTGTCCGTCTAAAACTCCAACATTAGTTCCTATTGGTGGGAATTGTCCGCCTGGCATTAATCCATAACATTTTTGACACACGCCTTCTGAAGTTTCGCATGTAAGAGGACTTCTTACTGTTATGGTTTCTATATTTGCTTTTTTTAATTTTTGTTGTATATCAGGAGTAATTAGTTGTCCAGCTTCCAAAATTCCTTCTATTTCATATGATGCTGTTCTATCAAGAATATTTTTATCTGTTACATAAAATTCCACACCATCATCTGTTTCACAATCTTCTTCTATAACCAAAAGTTTACGAGTATTGGCTAGAAGTCGTTTATTCAGCTCTCCAGATTCTTGAGTATTTACAGCTCTATCAATAGTACCCTTTCTGGCGCCATAAATACTATTCCAATAATCAAAACTGTCTAATCCCTCACTATAGTTTTTTGTGATTGGAATAGGAATTTCTTTTCCTTTTGTGTCTTGCAAAATTCCTGGCATTCCAATTATTTGAGTTACCCCTTCAACTCCCTTGCTTCCAATAGCACCAGATTCTAACCATTCATAGAATTTGTTTTTATCTTTATATTTATCTCTTAGTGTGGATTTTAATTCTTCTTTTGCCCCCATAAATGCTTTTACGATTTGCTTGTCAGAAGGGTTGGAAGGTAGTGTGGAAGACCATTTTTTTATAATATTATTTTTTAATTGAGGGTCTATCTCTAAATCATTTAATGAAATCGTACTCCCTCTTAAATGACCATAATCGTTTCCAAGATTTTTTAAACTAGAAATAACTTTATCAAAATCCTGTGGAGATTCAGTAGCAATTTTTCTTAAAACATCATTTACTTTTTTACCATCAAAAGGATTATTGTAATCTCTATATTTAATAGGTAATGCAGCATTTACCATTTGTATACCAAGAGTAGTTTTTTTACCATTTAAGCTGAATATATCGGTATATCCTAATCCTGCAGCATCTGCCTCTTCCACAGATTTAAATCTTTTTTTGGTGTCTTTACCTGGTACAGTTAAAAAATATAATCCAAGTTGGTAATCTTTCGAAATTTCATGAATAACCGAGTTGTCCCCAGCTTTAAAAATGTTTTTAGATGGCAACATTCCCCATGATTCTTCTACTGCTTCTGTAGTAACAGGCACATGGACTGCCATGGTGTCTCCGTCGTAATCAAGATTAAATCCAGCATTAATAAGAGGGTTGGTTTTTATGTCTTTCCCATCAACTAAAATTGGTTTGAATGCTTGGATACCGTGCTTATGTAAAGTCGGCGCTCGATTAAGGAGTACCGGACGTTTATCCATTGCAGCTTTTAATGCGCGACGGGATACTTCTCCATCTTTTTTTAGATCTTCTAATGCTTCAGTTGGTTTATACCCCATTTGAACCATTTCTCGAATTACAAAAGGTCTATATATAACCTTAGCCATATTAATTGGAATTCCGGCCTCATCTAAACCTAATGATGGATCAACAGTAACTGTGGAACGTCCAGACACGTCTTGTCTTTTAGACCAAACTACGCTCTGTGCAAATCCTTCTTTTGGTGTTGGGCCTGTGATGGTTTTTACAACTCCGGCTTTATGCTTTAGTTGCCAATGAAGCGGTTCTTGAAGCCCAACGGCATCTTTCAAGATTCTATACATCTCCACTCTAGCAGTTTTAGACATTTCTTCATCAAAACCAAGGTCTTTATTTGTTTTTACTGCGTATGCGGATTGTGCGACCTTAGCATAATGTTCATTTATTGGACTTACTCTTAAATCTCCGGATGGCAATGGATATGTTGGTCTAAATTTTGGTGGCATTACTGGAAATTTACCGATCATTAAGTCTGTCGGAGTAATATTAAATTCTTTTAAAGCTTTAAGATGTTTATATTTTTTATTTAATAAATTTATCTTTGATTTTGGGGCTGTTTCTAATTCTTTTTTTGTTTTTCTTAGTTCAGAATTTATATTAATAGTACCTAATTTTTTTTGTATTAATTTAGTACCAGTTACACCATCTTCAAAATATGTTTCATTCATTATTTCTTCAAATTTTGGGCGTGTTAATCCGGTAATTTTTATAATTGCGTCTTCAAAAATAGGATGCGGCATTTTTGTGTGTAAATTAATATGGGTCCATTTATTTCCCTGCAGACCTCCAGTTAATTCACGATCAAATAAACCATCTTTAATTTCTGCTAAATTTTTACCTTTTAACATATAGCGAGCATTTTTTAATTCGCCCGCAGAAATTTCTTTTAATTGTTTATCAGTAAATGGTGATGTAATTAAATAATTTCCATTTTTTTGTACGTTTACTCCAGCATTGTTTAAATAAGCAATCAATTTATCAAAGACGAAATTTGTTTTTGGTGTTGGTAATGGCATTCCTAATTGCAATGATTTCCATATCTCATCATTTCTTTGTCCTTTAATTAATGTTGCATCTCGTAAATTTTTAGAAGCTCCATGTGCTACCATGGCATACATTGTCATAGGATCGATACTTTGGCCCCCGGTTTTGCCGGCTGCTGGCTGTAAATTTAAATCATATGTTCCACGCTCTCTTGATTTGTGCTTTTTTTCTACATCATGCATTAGTCGCATAATATATTGTTTACCTGTGAAAATTTTATTCTCAAAAGGTTTTCCATCTTTACCATCTAAAAGAATTTCTTCTATTTCTAAATTTTCTTCTTTTAATTTATTTTGGATATCCTTTAATGGATTTTCACCACTGAAATTTTTTACTATGTACTTTTTACCGGTTTTGTCTGCCCATTTACCCGCTGCTGTTTCTAGTAATTGACTTGGATTGATGCGCCCCGGAACCCCCGCCGGACTCATCATTAAATCAACACGTTTACCATCTTTGGTATGTGGGGCTTCATGGTCTGGAATGATATGTGTAATAATTCCTTTATTTCCATATCTACCAGAAATTTTATCTCCTACAACCATCGGATGTTCTACAACTATCCAAATATTTATTTTTTTACCTGATTTTTTAACATATTTTACTGTACCTTTATAGTCCTGCGACCATTCTAAATTTTTAGATACATAAGGTATATGAGTAGTTTTACTCATCTTTTTTAGCATTATTGCTGTTGGTGACATGTCACGAGGTTCCATATATGTAACAAGAACATCTCCTGGCTCAACTACGGCTCCCTCCTTTATAATCCCATCCTCGTCAAGTTTTGAGTAATTTTGTGGTGTTATTTGATCGGGAAATATTGTCATAAATTTTGCTTTATCAGTTATAGCATTAGCTGTTTTTTGCAAACTCTTTTTTACCATGCTGGAAGAAGTAAATTGTTTAGCAAATGATTCCGTAGCAACTACTCCATCTTCAAAATTGAAACCTTTCCATGGCATATAGGCCACATTAACATTAGCGCCTACAGCAAGATTTTCATTTTTAGAAAAATTATGATCCGCTAAAACTTGTCCTTTTTTAACTTTATCTCCAACCTTCACCAGGGGTTCGGAATGTAAATAAGTATTTTGATTTAAAGGAAAATAATTATATAAACCTATTTTAACTTTATCACCATCATTTTTTTCTAAAACCATATAGTTATTGTTTATATGAGTTATTGTTCCAGGATTATCCGCAAAAGGTTGTAAGTATGAACCTGTAATACGTTCCCAAGTATTTTTATCATCATAGTATGTTTGTACTAAAGGCTCTTCCCTGTTTATTAAACTAACGGCCTGAGTTAACATACGAGAACCCATACTAGCTCTGTTACCCTGGGTATTTGCTAAAAATGGTACCAAGTTGGAAGTATAAGAATAAATATTTGCAGTATCAATTAAATAATAATCAACATCTGCTGGCATAAATAATGCTTGTTTTCCTTTATAATATCCTTTAACTAATTTATTTTTTGCTTTCACTGTACCATTTACAATTTTATATTGATCTGGGAAACCTATTTTTAGATTCCATACTTCTGCTGCATTTTTATCTTCATATGATTTTGGAATATTTTTTTCATCTACTTTAGCACCATTTTTTAAAAGCGGTGTGTAAATGTCTTTTCCTTTTTTAGTAACTTCGGCTGCCAGTGGGAGAGTTACTCCTACTTTAAAACTGTCTGGTGTTGCTATAGGATCTAAAAAGCCTATATGTGATGGATGAAGGTCACGTGCTTCCTCAGTTATGGAATGTCTACTTTTAATCCCACCAGTTCCCGTAATAGTGGTTTTACGCCATTCATTTAGCATTTCTAAAGGGTTAGTCTGTGGTGTAGTAGAAGACAGGTCTGCATTTGGACCAATAAAGAAATTTTTTATAGCGCCACCATAGTCTTTTGAACTAATAATTTCTCTTAGATTATCTTTGTTTTCTGAGGTTCTAGCTATTTTTGAAACAATGGTTGGAGCATTTTTTTCAAAATAAGCATTTAATAAATCATCAACTCCATATAAATCTTTAAAAGTAAGCGAATCTCTCTGATCCGGATCTTCTTGTCCACGACGTACTTTTAATATTTTATTAGAAGTAGCTAAAAGAGCTTTTGGTGTTACTTTTTCAAAACTTTCTCCTAACGTTATCTCAGTAGTAAATGGGCTAACTTTAGTACTATCAAAATATTTTTTTAATCCTTCTAGAGCTTTTTCATAAGGTGCTTCTTGGTGAGAAAGTTGTTTGTATAAATCAGTAATAACTTTTTCTTGTTTTCCGATTGCTGATTCTACATTTATTTTATATACCTCATCTCCCCATGTTTTTCGAATTTCATCATCAACTACTCCTAAGGCTTTTAAAATACTATATAATTCGTAATGTTTATTACGAAGAGTAAGAAAAAATACTCTTTTGTCTGGATCTAGATCCATTTCAAAGTTAAAGCCTTTTTCTAGGTTAAATTGTGATACTATTTGTCCATTGTTTTTTACGCGTGTATATATTCCTGGCTTTAATCTAAATTGATTCATTGTATGATATTCATTACCATCTATGATGGTTGTAAATCTATTTGTCATCATTGGAATAGAGCCAATTTTTAGTTTTGCTTTATCTATAATTCTACCAGTTTCATTATCTATTAAACGCATTTGTGCGTGCACTGGATAAGCCCACGATTTTCCATCTAATCTAGCATCTTTCTGACTGGGAAAATCATCGGGGCTCAAAATATTATCTTGAACTTCTAATTCATCCAGTTCTATGGTTTTTTTAGTGCCTTTTATTGGAAATTGAGATTTAATTGAACTAGTAATAGATTTCTTGATTTCTTCATTTCTTACGTCTATATTGAAGGCATTTTCAATAGTCGCCATTTACTTTTTCCTATTTTTTGGTATAAGATAATTGAGTATGCTCTTCTAAATATACAGAAGAGTACGTCTGAAATCAAGTCCTTTTTATTTCCCCACCATATTTTGGAACGCCTTGCCTAACAAAAACAGCCTAACCAGTAAAGTAAGAACACTTTCTAAAACGGTATTGCGTACCCGTCTAAAAGCTGTTAGCCAAACAGCGTTAAGAAAAATGAAATGCCAGGGGTCTGTTAATCATAAGTCTCTGACCAAAAGGCGTTAGAAGTTTAAGGCTCTCATTTTGGGAGCCTTTTTTTAATTTTAATTAAACATGGAGAAAAAATGTTATGTCATTACTGTCAGCAAGTAGAGCTGACTATGGAAGAAGAAATGTCTTCAAAAAAAGGATGTATGTTTTGTGCGATTGATTCAGCTTTACAAATGTCCAGAGCAACTGGTATGACTGTACCGATGCCAAAACCACATAATTATGGAAGAAAACAACAAGAGTATGATGTATATATGCAAAAAGTCCAGAAGGCAGCAACCAAAAGGATTGCAGCAGATCAGATGGAAGAAATAAAAAATGTATTATCTCAAGAAGATTCCACAGCACAACCAAAACAACATGTACAAAGACCCGGACAACCTTATGAATATTCTCAGGACCATATTGGGAGCTTACTAAAAGATTATGATCCGGACGAGCCTCCTCACGAATATGAGGAAATATTAAATGATGATTTCTTTATAAAAGCAAGCGTGCCAGGCCCATTGAATGATAAAATGGATTCATTGATTGCCAAAGAAATCAAAAGATTATTTACTATGATTGTATATCTAAAAACACAGGGATCTTCCTGGGAACGTTATTTCCGGGATCCAGATGAACCACAAGGGCCACAAGGGGCCTTTCCACCGATGTAAAAGGAGAAAAAATTGAGTACTTTACACGATCGAGTTATGTCTATTCAGCAAGAGCTCAACAGCATTACTGTTGAAAGGACTGAAGAAACTCACGGACTTCTTATTGCCGTACTAACTAACCTGAATATTTTATTTTTAGGTCCTCCTGGAGTGGCAAAATCTTTGCTAGCTTCAAGATTTATTAAACATATCAAAGGGGGAAGATATTTTCATCGTCTTTTAACTGCGTATTCTACACCAGAAGAATTATTCGGCCCATTTTCTATGAATGAACTAAAAAATGATAAATACGTCAGAGTTACTACTGGCATGCTTCCGGAGTCGAATTTGGCAGTTATTGATGAAGTATTTAAAGCAAACGCAGGTATTTTAAACAGTTTGCTTGAACTCATGAACGAACGAGAATTTTCCAACGGATTTAACAGAATAAAAGTTCCCCTTTTAACAGTAATTGGGGCTTCCAACGAAATTCCAGAAAATGATGAAGGCCTGGGTGCAATGTATGACAGATTTCATTTAAAATACCAAACAGACCCAATTCGTGAACCTGGCAATTTCATGAAAATGTTGGAAATGCCAAATCCAGAGGATCTTCCAGCCCCATCAGATACTATATCCTTGAACGAACTCGAGGAAGTAAGAACCTTGGTAAAAGATACAGCCATTCCTGATAATGTGATTCAGAAACTTACCAAGCTTCGCCATGAACTAACAATTGGCGGCTATATTGTAACTGACCGAACTTATAAATCTTCTATAAAAGTGCTAAGAGCAGAAGCATGGTTAAAAGGCAGAGATATTGTAGAAGAAGATGATATGGATGTTTTAAGGCACATGTTCTGGGCAGATCCAACAAAAGCTCGTGGTGTTTATTTGAAAATTTTGGAAATGGTTAATCCTGAAAAGAATGTTATTCTTGAGAAATATGAAGAATGCATGCGTATTACTAAGGAAGTTTTTGCGGAAAAAGATCCTAAAGTTCAAATGGAAAATGGTATCGAAGCCGCTTCTAAATTAAAACAGGCAAAAGGTGAAATCAACCGCCTGATGAAAGAGATGATTAAAAAGAACAAAAACGTTGATGAAATAAAAACCATGCTTGTTGAAATAGATGAGCAAGTTAAAAAGATCTTCGTTGATGCATGTAACATTAAACTGGATGAGGTATAATGTCTTTTAAACAAGTAGGAAAAACCCCTCTTAGTGATAAAAAGAAAGTTACCGATGATATCCAGCATTCTGAGTATTCTGTAAGACATGACAAGTTTGACTTGGAAGCCTTTGAGAGAACGCTGAACCAGAGTAAAACTCTAAATGGAAACAGAAGAGAAGGTAAAAAAGAATATCAACAATTTCCGGAACTTCTGCAAGATACATTTTCAGCACTTTTTAAGTATAATCCAGATTTATTAAAAGAATACATGATGAAACCTGAGTTTCTACTAAATCGGGAAATCATGAAACAGGTGTTCGAGGCTCCTAAATATAAGGAGCTTCGAGCCCTTACTAAACTGGATGAAGTCAATTCGACGGTTGGCACGGAAATTCTTTCAGACGAATTAAAAGAGTATGTAAAGCAATTGAAAGAGCAACAAAAAGCTTTACAGAATCTTTTAGATGCCATGAAAAAAGAACAGCAGGCACAAGCGGCGGCGAAAAAAGATGATGAAGATGAAGACGAAGACGCCGGAGTAGGTAAAGCATCAGAAAGATTAACTCTTGAGCAAGCTAAAAAACGTTTGGAAGAAGCCAGAAAAGACTTTCAAGAATCGGTTGAAAAGAAAGAGTTCAAGCAAGATATTCACAGCTTAGTAAGTCAAGCACAGAACATTACTCAGGATACAAACGATTTCATCGAAGCTTGGGGTTTGGGCAGTGATGCAAATTATAGTAAAAGATCTTATAAAGAAAAGATGGATCTTTTGCATAGATTGCGAAATTCTCCAAAACTCCGTCAAATCGCAAAACTTGCTGGCCGTTATAAGAAAATAGCAATGCAGCGGCAACACCAGAAAATCAAGAAGGGAACAAATGAGATCTACTCTATTAAACAGGGCAAAGATCTTGGTAAAGTTCTTCCATCAGAATTAATGAAACTGAGCGATCCTATCACAGAAGTTCTTTTTTACAAAGACTATGTTGAAGGAAAAACTCTGCAGTATGAAACACGAAGTAAAGCAAAACAGGTCAAGGGACCAGTCGTAATTGCAATGGACGAATCATATTCAATGGATGGTATTCCAGAAATATGGGCCAAAGCAGTAGGAATGGGTTTACTTGAAATAGCAATAGCACAAAAACGTGATTTCGCTGCAATTCATTTTTCAGGTGGCACAGAACCTAAAAAGTTGCATGTTGATTATTTCTACAAAGAGCAACCATATAGCATCGAAAAAATTCTAGAATTTTGTGAATATTTTGATGGGGGTGGCACGTTCTTTGAAGCTCCTTTAAAACGAGCACAGCAAATAATAAGTGATCATCCGAAATTTTCAACAGCTGACTTGGTATTTATCACTGATGGCGAAGCACCTATTGGTGATAAATTCCGAGACAAGTTCAATGACTGGGTGAAAGAAAGCAAAGTTTCAGTGTATTCTATATTGATTAATCAAGGAGGATTTTCTTCAACAGTCTCTTTGAAAGAATTTACAAAGAAAGAGAATATATTTAAACTAACTGACCTGTCACAAGATGATCAGGATAGTTTGGCCATCACCTTGTTTGATTCAATTTAATATAGCAACCGCTATATGGATAAACGAAGATAGCAGATAAGATAATCGGAATAGTACGCGGCGGTCGCAAGGCCGTCCGCTATTCTGTAAGTTTGATGTAACGTCAAATAATCAAAAGTGACTAAAGTAGAATAAAGGTTACTATCTTAGCCTAATTCTGACAAGTGCTATCACTATTAACTGTAGTATTCCTGCCTCATTTGTTTGATGCAACGTCAAGCCTTTATGATGAAATTAGGTGCCACACGAGCAGAAGGCATCATTAGTACAGTTTAAGCGTTTCCAGCGGAACCTTAGGGTTTGAATGATGATAGCGTCATTCGCTTCACATCTCAAAAATAGAAGGGGAGATTGATCCCCTTCTATTGGTGGAAACCACCCGCGTTCCTAATTTGGGGCGCGGGTTTTTATTTTTATAAATACGGCGATAAGAAAATGGATATATACGAATATTTGGATGAAAAACCAGAAACGATAAATGACATTATAGATAATATCGATAGATATTATTTGTCGTATGGCATTAAAAAGAAACGTGGGCGTACGCGAAGAATAGATGCACCACAAGCCCAACTATCAGAAATACAAGAAAAAATACTGTATAAAATTTTATATAAATATAAACCACACCCAATAGCCCATGGTTTTGTAAAAAATCGTGGACCAAAAACAAATGCTGCCGAACATGTTGGTGCAGATTTGTTAATTACCATAGATATCAGAAATTTTTTCAATTCTATAAAAGAAGTCCATGTAAAAAATACTTTGGAATATCTTTTTGACAAACGTTTGCCCTATGAAAAAGCTTCGACGGAAGACATTATGGTTTTAATAAAATTATTAACTTATAGAGGCCGAGTACCTCAAGGGGCAGTAACTAGTCCGGCATTGTCTAATTTATTCATGTTACCGCATGACAAAAAGTTAAAGAATTTACAGAAAAAGTATAAAGTAAAAATAACAAGATATAGTGATGATATTGCTATAAGTACAAAAAAATATAGTGGATTTAAAGTAAACGAACTGTTAGACGAAGTTCGTGAAATTTTACGAATAGCGGGCTTAACAATGAATAAACGCAAAACTAAAGTGCGAAGAAAATATCATAGAATGAAAGTTACTGGAATTATAGTAAATCAAAAACCTAATATACCTAGAGAAAACTGGAGAAATTTTAGAGCATGTCTTCACAATTTGGAACAGGACCTGTTAAAACAAAATGCTGGAGAAGAAAAGGTAGTTATACCATCAGTGGAAGGCCTACAACGAATAAGGGGCTACATAGAGTGGGTCAAAATGATAAACCCTGCACGTGGCAAACAGTTCTTGAAACAGTACGAAACGATCTTAAATTCATAAAAGAAATTTTTCACAAACATAATAGTGTAAATACTATAAAAATAAACGCACCTATAGGCATTGTTCGGGGAAAACGAATTGCCCGGGTAGGTTGGGTAAGAGAAGATTCTGATGAAACATATGTGTATCCATCAGCAGAATTAATAATCAGGAATAAGAACCAAGGAAGGCAACCTAAGACTACCCTAACACTTGAATTGAGAGTCGGTACGTTGGTTGAAGACCGATTTTTGAAGAACCGAAAATTCAAGTATCATGTTGATAACAAAAAAAGAGTTGTGGTCAGTTATCAACTTATCTCCGACAACCACCTTGAACGGCAATTGAAGAACTACATAAAGGAGTGCAATAATATAAAACTTCTTTATTGTGATTAGTTTTATTGGAGGTGTTTTTCATGAAGCGTATCAAAGCTATATATGGACGCATACCGCAGAAGTATAAAGATGACGCTAAGGAAGTCGTAAAAGAAACATATCGATTTGCTAAAACAGCAGCAATCGTTAAAGTTATCGCGCGGCTTTCAGAATTGAAAAAGTAGAAAAACACCAGACAAGAAAACGAAAAAAGTGAAAATAAATAATTGAAAAACTATAAAGCAAATGTAATTGTTAAGAAAGGGAAAAAAGAACAGGAGAGAATCCTATGGATAAGACGTGATCATATCTTAGACGCCCTTAATGTTACGCATAAAGTTAAAGCGATAAAGATAAATTATATACACCAAGTTACAGACGAAGAATATCTGAGAGGGGTTGCTAATGCTTAGTGGAGAAAATAAGTATTAGCAAAGGAAATATGAAAATTGGCCATATTGCCAGTTTTAGCCTCCCACCAATTGAATCTTGTATATTTCATAAATATTGTGCGGATAAATGTTACGCGAAAAAAGCTTATAAAGCTTATACTAATACTAAAAATGCTTATAATAGAAATTACAGGATAGCGAAAAATAATTTAGAAGATTTGAAAAACCAATTAGTGGAAGAACTACGCTCTTACAAACACAGTTATTTTCGTATACACGTTTCTGGAGATTTCTATTCACAAGCATATTTAGATGCGTGGAAAGAAATATGTAAAGAATTCCCAAATATTAATTTCATGGCATATACAAAGGCCTACACTTTCGATTACGACGGGATGCCGAAGAATATGGAAGTCATATTTAGTACTTTTGATAACATGCCTGCAGGAACATCGGAACGGTTACGAAATAAATATAACAGGCCAATAGCATTGGCCGGAAATTCCAATCCGGATAAAGACTATTATAACCATTGTATAGATGACTGTGACCAGTGTAAATTATGCTGGGGTTTAAGTAAAACTAGTAAGGGCGTATTTTTCCATTATCATTAACGGGCATTAAAGGGGCATTAATGTGCCCCTTTAAACCCTATTTTTTTATTTAAAGGTAGTATAATGAAAACTTTTAGGCATCATCTATATTATTTGAGGTATACTTCAAACAATAAACATGGGTGGAGAGTATTTTGGTCGAAAGATCCGGTCAAACATATAAATAAAGAATTTCCGCCTGATGAAAGAAAGAAAATATTAGTAGTAGAATTAAGGAAGGTGATATAATGCATCTAGAAAAACAACTTTACCGTGAATCACGCGGAGGTGCTACATTAACGTGGAAAATACTTGTACAGGATGGAGACAATCGGATACAGCGGGAGTATGGACATTTAATGGGCAAGTTACAGCACACCGAAGAAATAATTGAAGGAAAAAATTTAGGCAAGTCTAACGAGACTACACCACATGAGCAGGCGATACTTCGAGCAGAATCGCTGATAACCAAAAAACAAAAAGAGGGCTTTCGGGAAGAATTGACAAAGCATGAATTTACATTTGATCCTTTGCCTGAAGGATTTACTCCAAGTAAACCTATTTCTTCTCCTCCAGATGGAGTATCTATAACACAGGGATTAGAACAATTTTATACAGAACGTAAGTATAATGGTGTAAATCTTTTGTTGGTAGTAGATTTAAAAGATAAAAAACATTTATATACACGCGGCATAGAAGAAATAACACACCTGATTTCCGATATTCCTGAAATAAAAACATTGTGTGGCATAGAGATTCCTAAAGGATCTATTGTTAGTTTTGAATTTATTTATATAAATCCTGATGGAATAGAAATGCCAAAAGACCTTCGCTCATTTACGGAGGCACGTTCTACAAAAGACAAGGTTGAACAGCGATATAAAGAATTAACAGAGGCCGGGGGACACCTCAATATTAAAATATTTGATATGTTATTTCTGGATGGTAAAGACATTACAAAACAGGATTTTCAGGAACGCCGTAAACATATCAAACAATATTACTTCGACACTGATCTTACCTATGAACCATGGTCAACCAATAATCTAACCAAAGAATACGTGGATAAAGCACTTAAAGAAGGTTGGGAAGGTTTTGTACTTAGACACCTTACCGGAGAAAGCAGTCATGTAGAATTTACTTTGGATGGCAAAGCGTATCGTCGTGGTGCATGGAAATTAAAATTCCTGTGGACTGAAGATTATTTTATTTATGAATTCATGACGAGCAATGCTGGAAAGTTTCGTGGACTGCCGGCCAGATTTCATTTAGGCAAAGTGGATGCATTTGGGGCTAGAATTGATTGTGGTTGGTGTGGGCCAGGAAAGCTTGGTATTGACGGATTAAAACAAATGGGCGATAAACTTGGTTGGAAAGAGGTAGGAAAACTTCCATATAAAAAAGCTTTTCCCGTGGATCCACCACTTACTGTCGAAGTTAAATATCGTTCACGACAACCCGAGAGCAATGCACTTGAACATCCGGTTATTCTTGAAACCCGCGAAGATAAACCGTGGACTGAATGTTTAATCAGTGACGAACCTACTTTGTTTGATGAAGGTTAAGATAACGTATGGGCGTCCTTTTGTGAGTCTAATTTATGTATATGATTTAGAAACAAGAGATGGAAAATTTATTGACCATGCGTTTGTGGAAACAGAAGAAGAATTAAGAAAACGAATACAACAAAAGAAGGCCCATCAAGTAACTAAAATTGCAACCTGGCTTTCATTTAGTAAAACTAGCGAGGGTATGGAATAACATACCCTCTTTTTTATCTAAAAAAGGCATAAGAATAATGTAATCAATTTAATCTTATGGAGAATATTATGAAAACTATTAAATTAATTGATGGCCATCCCGGTAAATGGCATGAAGGTGCGGAAGTATTTCTTTGTAATGCCACTCTTTTAAACCAAAAACGCAATAATACTTTCATCACTGGTTTTCGTGCAGATGGTGCCAATTTACCTCAGATGGGAATGTTTGACAAAAAATCTGAGCCTATTCAAGTGATAGAAGGTAATATATTTACCATGTGCCACTTGGGAGATATTACCAGAGAAGAAATTAATACTTTGCTCAGAGAAGGTAAAGTGACTATAGGAGAATATCCCTATAATGTAATTGAAATAAAAATTATGTAACACAACTTAGGGAGACCAGTCTCCCTTTTTTATGTATAAATGATATACTCTCTTTTTTTTATTTGCATTAAGTTGTTTATTTTTTTAAATTAGAAGCATGTTAACATTAAACCAAATAAACTCATGAGTAGTAAACCCAAAGTATTAATTTGGTGTGACTCACCAAATGTTGCAACAGGCTTCGGCAATGTTGCTAAAAATTTATTTTCTGAATTACACAAAGATTTTGAAGTAGATATTGTAGGCATAAATGATTATGGACTAAAAAAATATGATCATTCATTATATCACATTTATCCTGTACAACAAAGCGCCCCTCTCGGCGACACGGTATTAAGGCATGTACTTCAAAATAATATCTATGATATTATTTTTATGTTCCAGGACATATTTCACATAAGCCAAATATTGCCTGCTATAAAACAAGCATTTCAAAACTATAAATATATAAACTATTTTCCAATTGATGGTGGACCATTATATATCGAATGGAAAAATTTATTTGAATTGGCTGATAAAAATATTACCTATACACAATTTGCACTTGACATGATTGCTGATTCATTTCCCAGTGTTGATATAAGTAAAGTTGATTATTTATATCATGGTGTAGAGCCAATATTTAAAAGATTGAGTCGTCAAGAAAGAAAAAGAGTTAAAGCCGAATTTAAATGGACTGATAAATTTGTGGCTGTAAATATAAATAGATATCAGCCACGTAAAAATATTAGTGCTACGATTCGTTCGTGGGCATTATTTTCTAAAGGCTATAAATTATGTGAATGTGGCAATGCTTATCCAAAACATTTAAAATACTGTGATGCCAATCGATGTGGTCCGGATAAAGTAGTTAAAGAAACAGAAGGACATGATGATGTAACACTTTATTTACACATGCGTCCTTATGAAAAAGTGAATGGTCCTGGACCATCAAATACTATTCAAGCTTTATTGAGACAGGCCGGATTTACAGACCAGGATATTAGATCTGGTATGGTAATGGTACAAGAACGTGATATATACGCACAACCATATACGGTTGAACAGATGAATGAAATATATAATGCAGCAGATATTAACATATCTACGACCGTTGGTGAGGGTGTTGGATTATCCCTTATAGAAGCAGCTGGGAGTGGAACTATCTCTATAGCACCAAGAAATTCCGCAGTACTAGAAATGTTGGAAGGACACGGTGTGTTAGTAGATTGTGTTCCAAATGGATTATTCACACAGCCACTTGATAATAGTTTTAAAAGACCTAATGTTGACACATTAAAATTTGCAGAGGCATTAGAAGACCAATACCAAAAATGGACAGCAAACGGACGTAAAAAAATAATAAGTCAAGAGTCAATTGATGCAGTGGCAACAAAATTCGATTGGCAAGACAAGAGAGATTATATAAGAGACCAGCTGCTTGCCCTCTTATAATGCGTGCCCGTATACCAAAAACAATTTTAATTGGGGCGGTTGTAGGAATAGTATCCAGAAATTGGTTTATAACTTTACTTACTACTGCCCTTCTTGAAATTATATCTATAATTGCTATAAATATTTTTTGGTTTATACATGGTTATAAACCACTTGTTCCCGGTAGTTTTATGACGTCCGTTATATTGCCAAATACTTCACCTTACAAAGAGGATTTTTCTTACAATGAAGTACTTATAAGATTATATATAAGGTCAATAGGATTGGTAGCAATTCTATTAGCTCCGGAACTTTGGTTTTTCTTTTTACCCTTAATTCTTTTAACCTTATTTTTTTATGATAGATGATGGAACAAAAAAAGTAGATGTATTTGATCTAAAACTGGAATCAGATAAAAAGGCTTATGAGGATTTAATAAATAATCCTAATGTTGAAGTTTATAGAGAGGAATTTCAATATGTTAAAACAGGAGATCCTAAAATCACTGTTTTTTACTTTATAGCTGAGCAATAATATCTTTATGAACAGTAGTTCTAAAATCAATGATGTTGCTATTTTTAGAACTATTACATGGTTGACACAGTGCTTGTACGTTGTTCACAGTAAAATCTCCCTTTTTCACAACAGGAATTATATGATCTTTTGTTGGAGCAACTTCATCAAAATACTTATTACAACTTATGCATTTATAATTTTGTAATTGCAGTATAACTAACCATTGATGCTCTGTTAGTGTGCATTTAGTTTTTGCTTCTAGTGATTTTCTTTTGTGTTGCTTTCTAGCCCTGATTAGCTTTCCATGCTCAGTTTTATAATAATTTCTTTGATATTCTAAAATATGCTCTTTATTATTTTCTTCCCACTTTATTCGTGCTTTTCTTAATTTTTCTTTATTATTTTTTCTATAAATTTTGTCTGTTTCTCTTCGTCTTTCTTTATTGTTTTGATAATAACTTTTTTGATATTCATGTCTATATTCAATATTGTCATGATACCATTTTTTAGATTTTGTTTTTACATATTCTTTGTTATTTTCATAATATTTCTTTTTTCTCTGTTTTATTTTTTCTGGATTTTCTTCTCTATATTTTTTTATTTTTTTACATACACAATGTTTACACTCTCCGCGGTGCCCATCTTTACCACCAGCGTGTTTATGGAAATCTTTTATAGGTTTTTCTTTTTTACAATTTGTGCAAATTTTATACAAAATTAAGAGGTGGTTATAAGAGGATCTTTAGGTATTCCTTCAAGTTTCTCTTTGGATATTCTTCTTACCCAGTTATGACCTTCAGGTAAAATATTTTTGTTGTGTGGAGGTAGGCGATATATAGCTCCACAGTCTTCACATTTATATACTTCGTAAGTATTATATTTCTCCATTAGGCAGGCCCAGATTTAGGATGTCCGGCTGATTTTTTGTTAGCTTCATCTTTACGACCGTCTTTACGTTTCATATCTACCTTTTTAGGCTCATTAACGCCTTCAGGAGTTTCTTCGTAGGGAACTTCTGGAATCATTGTAGCCTGCATCATCATTTTATCTTCTATTCTTTTAGCTACAAGCGCCGCAGTATATGGTTGCTTTTTTTCTAATTGCTGTAATGCCTGTTGTCCTCTTTCAGGTGCCATCAACATTATTTCTTCAGCATACTTATCTATTATTAAGGACATATCAGCTTCAGCTATTTCACTTTTAGTTTCTTCAGCCAATTCATTTTTAAATTTTTCTTCTCTGATTCTAGCCTGTTCATCTATCATGGCCTGTTGTGCCCTTACCTGATACTTGGCTGCAATTTCAGAGGCTTTTCCTGCTGCTTCAGCTTCTTTAATAGCATTTTCTATAGCCAAATTAATTTCGAAATCTTTTGAAGATTTGATATTTTCTTTTTCTTCTTCGAAGTTTATACCAAATTCTTCAAGCACTTTTGATAAACTGATTTTATTTGTTGCGGCAAGCTCTAATACAAAACGTTTTGTTTCTGTATCATCTGCCATTCGTAAACGTTTAAAATGTACTTTTACTTCAGGAAATTTAACAAGTTCTTTTGCTTTTCTAATAACAAAATGATTTAGAAAGTTTTCCAGTTGTGATCTGTAAGTTAAAAAATGATTTTCTACTATACGTAAAGAAATAGAAGAGCCTGTCCATGTTGCTCCACCTTTAATGAACTCTAGTGGAACTCCCAGTGAATTAATGATTGTTTCCTCAAGGAATTTTAATTCAGCAGTAACCAATAGCATTTTAGCATCACCGCCGATGTTTTGTGTACCAATCGGAATAGGAAATATTCCTATATGATTTGGATCCTGTTTCCATTTGCGTACATCTTCTTCTAGTTTACTTCTCCAGTTACGAAGATTCATTTGTGAGAACGGATCGATTGCTCCGGTTGGTGCAGGAAACAATGTTCTAAAAGGGACAATATGTTCAGCAGCTATTGCCTCATTACCTCTACGCAGGGTCTGCATATACCAAATGTCAGCCAGTGCACTTAAAACTACTGGCTTTCCCCAACCTTGATCTTCTTCTGCCAGGGTGTGTCTTTTAAAATGATAAAGATTATTACTGTCTAATTCTATTTTCTTTTTTTCTTTTAACGAAGTAATAAATAATTCTGGAGTTGTTTTTAATGCCTTTTTATTTCCTTTAACTAATCGTGCTCTTACTGTAGCAGGCATATTATAATAATATGTTGTCTCTCCGGTAAGAGGATCATATTCTAGATCTATATTTTCGGGGCTCCATCTTACGAATTTTAAATAAGCAGGATTACTTAAATAATGATCATCTATAGCAAAGTTGCCCATGTGCCCACACTTCGGGCAAGATCCATGAAATTCAAAATTTTTCCAGGTATATTTAATAGTATCTATGGGATGTGATTCACCACAAGAACGGCATTTCAAGTATCTTTGAAACTTCATGTTAGCAGATACAAAACTATTTCCATACGTAAAATAATCTAGGCCTACTTCAATTAACATGCTTTTAATTTTGATATCTTCGTCAAAGAATTTTACATATAGTTTTTTTGCCTTGGGATCTGTTTCTTTCTCAAATAGTATATCAGTAATTGGGTATTCGCACATTTTAGTTATAACAGAATTTAAAAAGCCGTTACGATAAAAGAAAGTACGACAATGTTTGAACATCATCTTAACAGTCTTAGGCATATAAGACCGAGAAATATCGAAGAACGGAGAAGGATAATCTAATTTAGTTAAATTTCCACTCTTTACATAATACTTGTCACTATAAGGCTTTGTAACTGCTGTCATAATATTTTATTGTTTATTTGTAATTTACACATTTTCTAGGCTTCTTGCAAGCCAATCTACATTTTTTCCCATTTCTATTTTATGGTATAAATCTAGTGCCATATAATGACTGGCCTGTATGTCCAAAACATTGTCATCTCCTAAGGGAAATGGTCCCGATTCAGCTTTTTCTTTTATTTGTTTTAATGCTATTTTATTGTCTTCACCGGCATCTATAAGCTCAGGATAAAAATAAATCCCGTGATCGTTAAATACTTTTTTAGCATAAGTTCGTACTTCAAAACTAAAAGGCAATCGTGGTATTATTTGGTGCATTAAATGTATACCGTGCCACAATTGTTCGGCATCGGGAGGTTCTAATGTTGTAAAATCCGGAACTTCATAGTTTAAGGCAGTTATAATATCTTCGAAGATATAAAAATCTTCCCACGGGCGAGGATCTTTTTGACAGGTAAGCAAAGCATTTAAAAAGCTCCACTGGCCTTCACTGAGGTCTCTAAAATCTTCGCGGAGTACTTCAAGATCCGGGTATTCAACCGAATCTAACATTATTACATCTTTTAGTGTCATTTATTTATTTAATAACTGGTTTATGCCTAAAATAGTTGCACCCATTAAAGCATTTTTACCTATCTTTGTCCCGGAACCTTTCATCAATCGTTTTGCTTTTCCCAGTGCATCTAAAGTTTTCAGCTCTGTTTTTAATGCTTGACCTTGTCCAGTTTGTGATGCAACCATTATAGTATCTATAGGATGTGTAATAATTGATCCAACTGCTCCTGCAACTGCTCCACTTAATGCTCCTTTGGCAGTACTAGAAGCTTTTCTTTTTCTTTCCCGGGCATCTCTTTTAACTGCCTTGACGAGGCTTTTATATTGTTCTTCAGATACTATTCTGACATCTTGAGGTAACGATGCAGCATTTTTTTCGAAGTACTTCATTATTGCTCCAATTCGCTAAGAATACCCTCTCTGATTGGTGATGGTAGACTACGAAATATATCTACACCTTCATCGCTTTGTAAAGCTTTTTGTGTATCCGAATCAATCCAAGATGATAAATCTTTATTAACTAATTCAGAATAATCAGACTCAGACAATACTTTATCATCTATTTCGTAATAAGCCTCTTTTTTCATGCCAAGGGTAGCTGCTACTGGCTCTTCAATTTTTTTATCATAATGATAATGAAGATTTGCATTTTTATCTATTTTATTTAATGCTGTAGCAACTTCAATTGGTGTCCATTCTGCAGTTTTTTCCAACAATGCATTGTAAGCTTCTTTTGTCTCATCATCGTGTGTCATAGTACTACGACTGCGAATATGATGTTTGAAATCTGGATTAAATACTTTAATATCTATGTGTGCTAGCTTTTCAATTAATGCGGTAGGTTGTAAATCATATTGTGCCAATTTAGGAAATAAATTTTTAGCGTATTCGATTCTTTCTGGAACTTTTAGTTCCCTGGCGTAGCTTTTAAAGTAAAGAAAAGCTTTTTTAACTAAGTCCTCTGTGTGTATTGGATATTTTTCTTTACTTGGAAGTGCATATTCTATGTTTACAGGTTTTTCCTTTTGTCCTTCTAATTTTTGATAATAGGCTTTTTTGTCTATCTCATTAACATCAACGATATTGGAATCTACTAAATCATTTACATAACTTTCCAGGTTTTCAGGAAAATTAACTTTAAAATGAATGGCAGCCCTTTTTAAATGTGTTGCGGCAACTTTAATAAATTCATCCGGAAGTTCGTTAGCTTTTTGAGATAACAATTTAACATTTAAAGTTGTCAAATCTTTGTTGTAGTGTGCTAATTTATGTCTAAAACCATTTCTTCTATCATAAAGGACTAAGGCATAATCATCCTCACTTCTTTCAGCAGCTTCTTCAAGGGAAGGAATATATGCATGTTTTATAGAATCGTCCATATCAGAAACTAGTTCTGCTACCTTTTCTATATTTCCTGAAGTGACTTCATCGGTTATGTCAATTATTTTTTGTAATAGTTTCGAACTCATTTCTTGTCCTTTTGTTATTTAAATAAATATATAAAAAAATATTTGGTAAATCAAGCTTTTACACCCGGTATGCTTGTTGTATATGATCCATAATTATTATTCCTGGGCAATCTTTTTTATTTGTTTTGACTTCACAATGACCAAGTATGCTCTTTTTATCTACGTGCCATGTGTCTGCCATGAGAAGTGTATCTAACAATTCATCCAGTGAAGACAATTGGCTTTTGGTGGGCTTTTCTCTACCTTTATAGGTAGGTCCCGAGAAATCACCAAGTACACAAATGCCCAAACTAGTAGCATTAACTGTGCTAACACCAGCATGCCATACGATATCCCATGTTGAATTGCATTTATATATAGTGCCATCACGTTCTATAGTATAATGATAGCAAATGCCGGGTGCGCCTTTATCTGATATATGGTTCTTTTCCCATGCATCTACTCTTCCATCAAGATTTCTATCACTTGTTGGAGTACTATGGTATTTAGCGATTCCATTTGTAGTACAACCTTTACAGGCTGCCTGATGTACGATTATTTTATCTATCGTACTGCTTTTTCTTATTTTCCAAACCCTCTTTGGATCAGGGTTTCTTGGTAAACTATCGCGTACGTCTATTATATCCATATTCTATAATCTATTGTTTTTACGCCTTTGCTACAATTACACGCTAAGCAAAGGGGTTGTAAATTATCTTTTGTATTTGTTCCGCCTTGTGAAAGAGGTATAACATGATCAACAGTTAAATGTTCTGTACTTCCACAAGCCAAACATTTTTTTCCATATTCTGCTAATACTTCTTTCCAATCTTGTGCTGTAAAATGTTCGTCTAAATTTTCTAAAATAGATCTTTTCTTATAACGTTTTATTTTTTCTGATATTTTTCCTTTATCAGAATTATAAAATTTCTTTTTTGCTAATTTTCCTGCAGGCGATTGAAAATATATTCTATTTTTTTCTGCTATTGCTTCTTTATTATTCTGATAATATTTAGGCCAATATTGTTTTTGATAATTAATTCTTTTTTGTTTATTATTTTCTCTATATTCACGTTGATATTTTTTTACCTCGTCTTTATGATTTAGAACATAGTTTTTTGATCGTATCCTACAACATTTTTTACAATCTGTTCTTAAACCATCAGAATTTCTTTTTTCTTTATAAAAGTTTTCTAAAGACTGTTCAACACCACATTTACTACATATTTTTGTTTTTTTATTCACTGTCTTGTTTTGGTTTTCTTCTATCTGTTATTACTTTTGTAGTTGTTTTTGTTAATAATTGCTTGCTATAATAGAAACCAATTACTCCAGCAATGATCATGTATTGGGTATTGTCAAGTGGACCTTTATTTACAATCATAGTGTAAATACATGAGGCAAAAAAAACTATACCAGATCCATAACTCAAAAATTTTCTTACAGACTTAGTAGTATTCTCATCTAAAAACTTTAAAAATTCCACATCAAACCTCCAGCCCACGTATCATTCAACATTAATCCTGTGAGCGTTATTCTTTTGTACCTGATACCGCCGGCCACTCCATACGAACTGCCAAACATTGGACCTGCCATAAATCCCCAATTAGGTAATTCGACTGTTGGACGAGGAGGCAATTTAAGATAACTTTCTATGTTGTTTATTTTTATATTGCCATTATTTGTTGACACATGAACTTCTGCAGTTTCATCATTTGTATATCTAACAAACAATACATCTATGCTTATTGGTATACGCAGATTATCTATCTCAATATAAGCAATTGGAGATACAGAATCCACACTTACTGTGCCGGCAATATAATATTCATCGGTCTGGCGTTCAAAGAAATAAAGATTGGCCTCTTCATCAAATTCGGCTCGTATAGCATCAATGCTCATAGAGAGTTCACCGTTTATTGATGTAAGAGATTGAATTTCCATATCTTTTCTTTTAACTATTGCCTTTAATTCAGCTATTTTAGCCGATGTTGATTCATTTAGTTCATCATATTGTTTTGATAATCTTGCGTATTGGTTTTCTGCTATTAACCGTACGGAATCATTTTCTGCAATAATATTATTTTGGTGTATTTTTTCCTCATATAAAGCATTTTCAAGTTTACTTGTTCTATAATGTTGCCAAATTCCAAAGGCAATGGCCAGAACTAATAATACCATTAAAATTTTTTGCCACATTAATGTAATCCTTGTGAAAAAATATAGTTCATAATATAATATATACTTAAAATTAATAAAAGTCCAGCTATAAACAAACCTATAAGTATTTTTAATATAATTTTCATTTTAAGATAAAAAGAAGAACCAATAAAGGCTCTTCTTTTAGTTTACACTGAAAAATCCGATTAATTTTCTAGTAGAATCAATAGAAGTTCTGGCATTTTGCACATATATCCAATACATTGAACTGTCTTGTGAAGTCAAATATATTGGATATTTATGTATTAAAATTTTGTACAGAGCAGTGTCTCCCTCTTCATGATTTTTTACATCTACTAAATCATATGTAGGATATTCGTACCCATTTCCAGTTGCATGATACATTTCGACACGCCCACCAACCGGTATTAAGCTTGTCATTATTTTATAAACTATAGATATAGAATCAGGAACTGGTTGTGGTTTATTGAGTGCAGATTCATTTCCTAATAAATTTTTATTGTAATCGGAACACCCAACAACTACTAACATTGCAAAAAGAATAAGAAAGTATTTCATTGTTATATCTCCTATATTATTTAACACTTTTCTTATTCCTTATTTACTTAATAAAGCTACTGTAACTATAGGATCAACCACATTTATTGTATCTACTTCGGTAAGTACTAGACTTATTCGCATTCGATCCCCAGCAGCTACTGGGCTATTTTGATTAGTTTCCATTTGATAATAATATCCATCTTCTGCATCATTTAGTTGTAATCCCGAATTTATGATATTCCAAGTATTACTAGTATAACCAGTAGCAGTTTGGACATTTACTACCACCTTATCAAGAGAATCTGTTAAAGTTAAAGCAGTATTAACAGACATACCTACTGCAGTTATTGTACACTCATAAGGAATAATATATTCTCCCCTGTCTGTACCTCCAGCACCCACTAAATAATAAGTTCCCGAAGTATTTAACGTACCGTTATATCCAAACAAAACATAAGTCCTTGTTTTAAAAATGCCTGTTTGATTGCCCGAAGTATCAATAATATCAGCATTATCCATTTTGTAGGAACCGGACACATCAAGATTACCGACTATGTTTGTCTCTCCGCCATTCGGAGTTATTGTCATAATTCCAGATGCATTAACGTTTAAATCTGTATAATCGTCGGCTGCACCAGTAGTATCCCGTAGTCTCAAATTATTTCCGGTGCCGGGTTTTAAATTTGCGTTACCACTTGAATCAGTCCACAACCCTGTTGACAAGCCTGGTGCTTCAGTATTATATCGTAAATATAATCTATCTGCACTCGGAGTAATATTCAAATAGCCATTAGCATCAGTATAAATATCAGTATAAACACTATTTCCCGATTCTTTTAATCTTAGCCTGTCTCCGTCGGGCTTTAAATGAAAATATCCATCTATATCTACCCATAATTGGGTTGAATCTCCAGCATCTTTTCCGGATTCCCAAATAGTTATGCGATCACCATCTGGTATAATATGTAAATAACCACTAGAGTCAGTATATAAATCGGAACCAGCACTTCCTGCTCCACCTTCAACTAATCTAATTCTATTTCCACCGGGTTTAATATTAAATAAACCATTTACATCTGTATGAAGAGAAGTATAAGTATAGCCTGCATTATGATAAAATAATATTTTATCGCCAGTTGGGGCTATATTCAAATATCCATCAGTATCGACTGAAAAATCCACAATGCCCGCGCCAGAATAACGTTTTAATCTTAAGGCTATATCGTTTGATTGCCCTCTAAGACCTATATGATTGCCTACCCCGGCACTCCAACCAATACCATCTACACCAATTGCATCTGAATCATTACTAGTATTTGTTCCAAAGCCATCGTCAATTTCACTAAAACCTTTTATACCAATTCTTTCAACATTATGAGTGTTATTTGACTGATCAACAGTCCATCCATATATTGATAAAGAATCATTGGAAGAATCAAATAAATTTTGTCCTTGTACTCCAGCCCCACCAGCATCATCTCGTACCCCATAAAGTTGGCCCTGTCTCATATAAATATAATTATTTGCATCGTAGTAAACATTAATTGCTCCATTATTTGATATTTTTAAACCAGGATATGAAGAATAAGCATTGGCTTGAAGAGAGATTATTTCATTATTAGAGGTATCATAAAATTTTAAAGTATTACTTACTCCGTCAATTACTATTCTTTGCCCACCAGTAGCAGTTTGCAGTGTTCCACCGGTAATAGTACTACCATATATTTCAATACCACTAACTGTTCCAGCAGTCAAATAACCCATATCAGCACTTATAGCACTTAAAGTATTAGTAGCAATATTATCAGCAGTAATATTTAATCCAGGGCCTTGAAAAACTCGTAGACTGGCCTCTTGTGTAGTATCTGCATTTTCTATTACAACAGCAATTGGAACTTTTCCTGTACCTATTACATTTACAGCAGTAGATAAACTAAAATTAACTGTATCACCACTTGACCAATAAACATATTTAGTTCCTGTAAATGTTTCGGTGGATCCATTAATAGTAAATGATTCTCCATTTGAAAAACTTAAAGTTCCCGAATCCCAATGAACAGATTCAAAATCTGTAGTTGTGATATCTGCATCATATGTCCAAGTCAAAGTTGACCATGGCATAATTGCTTCTGTTTTGCATTGTACTGGTGAGTGTGTTATGCTCATGTTGTTTTTAGTCTAGTAATTTTTCTATCAAATATTTTATTACTTCTATAAGAAGACTTTAATGTAACTATTAAATCCTCAGGTTTCCACATATTTATTACCAAAGAATTGGAAATATATCCAAGTTTGCTAAAAGTCACTGTATAAGGATATGATGCAATTTCTTGACTAGAAAGAGAAGGCGAACTCCCGGAATAAGATGGGTCTAAATTTCTTTTAAAACTCAATAAATAGTAATCAATCTGCCCATTTCCATTCGTAAATCTATTGGTAGTATAAGTAGTGCCTGTTATTATTTTATCAGCTGTTCCGTCGTTTTCCACCCATGTGGCAGCATTTCCATTTACATCAACTGCCGAAATTTCAACTCCGGAAAGAACCACTCCATTTTCATCTATTGCTATTATTTTTAATGTATTGTAAAACCAAAAGAAAAATTCTCCTTGTGCTCCAAATTCCCAATCTAATGTTGGACTTAAATATTGTATACAATTTAATTCAGGATGATTATTTTCAAACGCTGTAAAAATACAATCATATAAACGTATATTATATTGGGCATCATAATCATAGTATGCCTGTAAAAAATATGGGCTATCTGTAAATGTACAGTCATAAAAATTTCCACTAGTATTATTCCACATGTGGGTAGAGGTATGTCCGGTAATTAAACATCTTACTTTATATCCACCATACCAATTATTAGATTCATTCCATTTAAGATCCGTAATAGGAGCATCAGCCATGGACCTACCACTTATTGCTATTATACTATCTTTTATTTCATCAATATATTGTGTTAAATATAGTTGAGAACCTGCATGATAATAACTAGTAGCTAAATTTTCTGCCAAATCACTTGGAATATTACTTCCAGTAATAAAACATCCATACCATTTTAAACTACTTTCAGTTCCAGTAATTGGATATCGGCAATTTAATATTTCTATAACACATCCTGAGGGGTAATGAGCTTTATAATTATCATTTACCCAACTTCCAAATTGTATTGTATAATTAGGATTTCTTTGAGAAATACACCCTCTTATTATTGTAATCTTTTTTTTAGTATCTGATAAAGTTCCCGCATCTGATCCAGTACATTCTATAGTACCTTTTAGTGTAAATTGTACTCCATCATAATAAGCATAATCTTGAAATCCTGAAGCAACTATAGCATCGTATAAATCTTTTAAATCGTGAGTATCGGCCCCAGTTAATTCAACTTTTAAAATTCCCAAATCTTTATCGATATTATTAGGCAAATTATTAACTAACTGGCAACTATGATGTACGTATCCGGTAGTAGATAAGGCTGTAAGAGTATATCCAGTACTTCCATCGATTATGTTTCCTACATTTTCGGCAGTATCACCATACATACTACTGCTTGTATAATCTCCGCTGATAGTAGAAACTAAAATATTGTATCTTGCAGCTCCTGGAACATTATTCCAAGTTATTAATGCTGATTTATTAGTAGAATCTGTAGTAAAACTATCTTCTTCGCTCCTAGGACTATGATAGCATAATTGAGCAGAAGAAGCTGCGTAAGGAGTTTGATCTAAAGCATCAAATGCAATAACCACGTAATAATACGTCGTATCTTCGACCAATTGTCCACCAGACACTAAAATTGCTTCTAATCCTGAAGGAGCTATTATAGGCAATGATACAGCTATGGCCATTATGTTGTTGTCCT
>Ga0209536_100001751_pt1 | contig 35557 bp, 34 predicted proteins | sample DeeMarSeWOR28_12_FD_187461 | JGI IMG/M metagenome (GOLD analysis project Ga0209536, IMG submission 187461) | Marine sediment microbial communities from White Oak River estuary, North Carolina - WOR-2-8_12 (SPAdes) (version 2) | ecosystem: Environmental > Aquatic > Marine > Intertidal zone >...
CATGATTTCCATAAAACCGACATTGACGCGTTCGGGAAACCGTTCATGGCTTTCGATGGCGGCCCCGAGTGTTTCCACGGGTGCCTCATCCACCGAGTCTACCAGCAACACCGCATGTGGATTGCCGACAGATACAGCACCTATAGCATATTTTTCACCATTAACCACGAGCTGGTGATATTCAGCATCACCTTCGTCGTTTGCATCAGCCTCGAAGGGCAAGGATTCCGGCTCGAACGAGGGCACACCCATATCAACCGTGACCTGCCCATCATCTTCGAGCTCCAGGTAGATCATGCCGGCTGACGTTTCCACCGCAATGCGGGTGCTTGCGGTCATGCCCCTGTCATGAACAAAGCGGGCGAAACAGCGTGCGCCATTGCCGCATTGCTGCACTTCGCCGCCATCCGCATTGTATATACGGTACCTGAATTCGGCACCCTCGCGCGTGGGACGCTCGACCAGCAACAACTGGTCACAGCCTACACCAAAATGCCGGTCCGCGATAAAACGCACCTGGTCGCCAGTAAGCTCGATGTCCTGGTTAACGGCATCGATGACGACAAAGTCGTTACCGATACCGTGCATTTTGGTGAATTCGATTAGCATGGCAGCGATTTCACCGCAAAGACGCCAAGAACGCAAAGTAAAAAATGATTTATTCACCACAGAGGCACAGAGAACACAGAGAGTATTTTTTGTATTGTTCACTCGAACCGGGCGACAGCGAATGTGAAAATGACTATAGAAGCGGCTTTAGCCGCCCCTGCAAAAAGTAAACCTCTGTGTTCTCTGTGCCTCTGTGGTGAAAACAAAAAAGGCCGCCTTGCGGCGACCTTTTGCATCATCGGGTGATGGCGGGATTAACTGCCTGCAACTGTCGAAAGACCCAGGATTTCCCAGTCCTGCATACCACCGCGGTACCACTTGATCTTGTGAGCAGGGTAACCGAACTTGAGCAGGTTATTGATGTTGTTCGGCGACTGGCCGCACCACATGCCGTTGCAGAACAACACCAGTGTCTTGGCTTCGCTGAAGTTAAGCAGGCCTTCGCTTTCAGTGACGTTGAACTCTTTTTCCATGATTTCCATGATGGAAATCGGATCAGCACCCTTGGCAGGATTCAACTTGGTCCATGGAATATTCATGGCACCCGGAATTGTGCCTTTCTTCACCCAGTCAGGTGTGCGTGAATCGATCACCAGGATGGTGTTATCGCCGTCAGCCATTTTCTGCAGGTAGCCGATAACTTCTATTTCACCGATGGTTTCTACGCCCGGCGCCAGTGTTGATGGCTGAATACAGAACGGCGGGCAGGGACGTGAAGTCTTTGCAAACGCAGCATTCACCGTGTTCTTGTCGTTCTGGTTGCGTGAGATTTTCACCTTCTTGCCATCATGGACAACTTCTGCATCCATCATATTCGGCGTAATGCCAACAGGCTTGTCAGCCGCGCCAACGTTGGCGGACAATGTCAGTCCGGCTGCCAGCAAGGCAGCTGTCATCAGTTTCGCTTTTATCATTAGAGTCGTTTCCTCCGGGGGTTTAGAAATGCAGCCAGTCGCCGCTTTATCAACAAACATTTATCAATATAGTATTTTTATTAGAATTATTGAATTTACTGGAATTTTCTTATTAATCACAGTCGGGCTCTTCTTCATCCTCTCCCGGCTTCTTGTCGCCATCGGGTTTTTTATCATCGTCAGCAGCAATGGCACCACAGTAGCTACCCACATCCATAGCCACTGCCGCGCCTGCCGGCGCCGTAAAGCTGATGTATATGACCAGAAGTACGATTAAACGGGATATAAAATTCATGTTACGACCTCAATAAACAGCTGCTTAAGTCAATCTAGCTTAACAAAAAATGAAAAAAACAATTAGGACAACTTGTCATGTAAATAAACGGATTATGCCGGCAGGATGTGCTCGCCCTGCATCAACTGCAACAGTGTTTCACGCTCACGCACAACCGTGGCAACATCGCCATCGACCATGATTTCAGCCGCTCGCGGACGCGTATTGTAATTCGAACTCATGGAGAAACCGTAGGCGCCTGAAGAACGTACCGCCAGAATATCGCCCTGCTCAAGCGCCAGATCACGGTCTTTACCCAGAAAATCACCGGTTTCGCATACCGGGCCAACCACATCATAGGACTTTACGCTGGCGGCGGTACCTGGTGATTCGTCCTGGCGCTGCTTCAACGGAATGATTTCCTGCCAGGCGCTGTACAGAGACGGGCGCATCAGATCGTTCATGGCCGCATCAACCACGGCAAAATTCTTGTGCTCGTGGTGCTTCAGGAACAGTACTTCGGTCAGCAGGATGCCTGCATTGCCAGCGATAGCGCGCCCGGGTTCTATCAGAATTTCAAGATCACGCCCCTGAAGATGCCTGGCCAGTGCCGCGGCATGTTCCGCCGGTTGTGGCGGCTCTTCATCACGATAGCGGATACCGAGTCCGCCCCCCATATCCAGGTGTTTCAGCACAATGCCTTTTTCAGCCAGGCGGTCTACCAGCGCCAGCACTCGTTCAAGTGCATCCACAAACGGCGCTATTTCGGTGAGCTGCGAGCCAATATGACAGTCGATGCCATGAACATCGATATGGTCTGCCTCGGCCGCGCGATGATAGGCAGGCAATGCATCGTCGATCGAAATACCGAACTTGTTTTCTTTCAGGCCGGTGGAAATGTACGGATGTGTCCTGGCATCAACATCGGGATTGACCCGTAGCGACACGGGTGCATTTGTGCCGTGCGCACCGGCCACCTGCTCGATCAGCTCAAGCTCAGCGAAAGATTCAACATTGAAACAGCGAATACCCGCTTCGAGTGCACGCTCTATTTCGTCACGGCGCTTGCCAACACCTGAAAACACGATCTTTGCCGCGTCGCCACCCGCTGCCAGCACGCGCTCGAGTTCACCCACCGAAACGATATCGAATCCGGAGCCCAGCCGGGCAAGAACATTGAGCACCGCCAGGTTGGAGTTGGCCTTGACCGCATAACACACCAGGTGAGGCAAGTTTGACAGTGCATCATCGAAGGCCCGCCAGTGACGCTCGAGGGTTGCCCTTGAGTAGACATAGCAGGGGGTGCCCCATTGTCCGACATGCGCTGCCATATCTACATCTTCAGCCCACAGGCGCCCATCGCGATAATTGAAATAATCCATCAGTCAGCTTTCCCGCCGGTACTGGTATCCTGGCTCTGCGCTTGCTCGCTCTGCGATTGTGTATTCTGTTCTGGCTGGGCTGGCGGCTCCTCTGTCAGGTATAAAGCCCCGGTTTTGCCGCAGGCAAGCAGCATAAAGCATGACAAAAGCACAAAAGAAAATCGCATTATTCAGGACCGAATGGTAAAAAGTCGATTATTGCAATAATCTGTGCACACTGAAACCTGCATCGCCTTATTTGTAGTAGATTGAACACAATCTGACGCTTTTACATGTTAATTTCTAAATAGCCTGACAGTCAAAAACTAAAATTATTTCACCACAGAGAGCACAGAGAAAAGCATTGTATTATTAACTACGCAACAGGCGCAGTTTACAAAGTAAAACCCTGTGTCCTCTGTGGTGAATGGTTTTTTGAATCTGTTTTAGCTGTGTCAGATCCGGTCGCGACCCGTACACCTTATTAAATATCAAATGGTAAGCCTTGAATGTCAGACGATAACCCCATTATTCTACAAACCTGCCCTGATGACTCCAGAGAAGCCGATGCCGCTGTAATCTGGCTGCACGGTCTCGGCGCTGATGGCAGCGATTTCGTACCCATCGTATCCGAGCTCAAATTACCAGATGCCCTGAACATTCGATTCATATTTCCGCATGCACCGCTACGGCCGATCACAATCAACCAGGGCTACCGTATGCGCGGCTGGTACGATATCACCAGTCTCGATATCGCCGAACGTGATGACGAGGCCGGAATTGTTGAATCCGGCGCCATGCTGACCCGTCTGTGCGACCAACAACTTGCACAGGGGATTGCCGCGAAACGCATTATCGTAGCCGGCTTCTCACAGGGGGGCGCAATCGCGCTCTATGCGGGGCTGCGCTATACCCACACACTGGGCGGTATCATGGCGCTGTCTACCTACCTGCCCATGCAGCAACGCCTGCAACAGGAATCGACCGTCGCAAACCACGATACGCCGATATTCATGGCCCACGGACTGCATGATGACGTGGTAGCAACGCAATTCGGGCTGCAAACACGTGCACTGCTGCAACAGCAGGGCTATCGGGTACAATGGCACGACTACGCCATGGGACACAGCGTCTGCATGGAAGAAATCAACGATATCAGTGACTGGCTCGACCGCATACTGACACAGGTCTAATTCGACGCCCGTCGCCAATTTGGGCTATGATTAATCAATAGCACCGTGTAACGGGGTAAATGATGGATAAAAACATCACCTTGAGCATTGATATGTCACCAGCCGAGCCATTATGGAAAATCGCTCCGACACGCGATGAAAATGGTAATCGCGTCAGCGATTTTCTGATGATCATCCCGAGGCTGCGGCAGAAGCCGGAAAACCATATCAAGCGCACCCTGAACGATATTGATCGTGCACTCAAGCAGTTCAAATCGGACATCGTGTTTGCCAATATGGACATGAAACTCAACACCCTGTGGGTATCGTTCAAATCCGAACCCGGGCTGTTCATGAAAATCGCTGCCGCTATCAAGCTGCAGGTGCCAGAGGCCGTGTTAGTTGGCGACATGAGTTCACGCCTGACCAAATGAATCACAACTACATTAATTGATCCAAACCAGCACCTTACTAATTACTTGAAGGATCTGATATGGAAGAAGCAATCAATTCAGAGGCGCTTGATGAGTTGCGCAGCCTGATGGGCGAGTCCCTGAATGAAGTCTTACAAACATTTATCGATTACGTGCCGGGCCAGATTAACGAACTGAGCACGGCTGTTTTCAACAATGATGCCGACGGTGTTTTCAATCTTGCGCATAAAATGAAAAGCTCCAGCAGCAGCATAGGCGCACTGGGCCTCGCACACACGGCAGAACAGATCGAGTTGATTGGCCGTGCCGGCTCAACCGAGGGTGCTGCCGAACTTCTGGAACAACTCAAGGGTATGTACTCGGACGCTGAAGTCCTTCTGCGGAAAGAACTGAAGAAATAATTTACCGCAGAGACGCGGAGGACACAGAGGATCTTGTTGATTTTATTGTAGAAGTGACTTTAGTCGCGAACGTCGATGATTCGCGGCTGAAGCCGCTCCTACAGATCAAGACCAATCCAATAAACAAGCATTAATCTCTGCGTACTCCGCGCCTCTGCGGTTTTAACATCAATTAACTTTGCGTTCTTTGCGTCTTTGCAGTAAATCACCCGCCCTTTAAACGCTCGCGCGCCTCGGCAATAGCCTTGCGCACCTGCTCAGGTGCGGTACCGCCGATATGGTTGCGTGCTGCGACCGAGCCTTCCAGTGACAGCACCTTGAACACGTCATCATCGATCATGGCGGAAAAGCCTTTCAGCTCGTCGATATCCATCTCACTCAGATCCTTGCTGTTCGCCACACCACAGGCAACAGCCTTGCCAACGACTTCATGCGCATCGCGGAATGGCAGGCCTTTGCGCACCAGGTAGTCCGCCAGGTCGGTAGCCGTAGAGAAACCCTGTTTTGCCGCGTTATACATATTGTCACGCTTGCACACCAGTGCAGGCACCATGTCCGCAAAAGCACGTAAACAACCGATCACCGTATCGATGGTATCGAACAAAGGCTCCTTGTCTTCCTGGTTGTCCTTGTTATAGGCCAGTGGTTGTGACTTCATCAAGGTCAGCAGGCTGACAAGGTTGCCATTCACGCGTCCTGTTTTTCCGCGCACCAGTTCCGGCACATCCGGGTTTTTCTTCTGCGGCATGATGGAGGAACCGGTGCAATAGCGGTCCGGCAACTCGATGAAATCGAACTGGGCTGAAGACCACATCACCATCTCTTCCGCCATGCGCGACATATGCGTCATCAGGATGGCCGATGCCGCACAGAACTCGATGGCAAAATCGCGGTCACTGACGGCGTCCAGCGAATTGGCTGCGGGAGCGGCAAAGCCGAGTTCGGCAGCCGTCATATGCCGGTCGATGGGATAACTGGTGCCCGCAAGCGCGGCGGCGCCCAGCGGCGACACATTCATACGCACATAACAGTCGTGCATGCGCGTGGCATCGCGTTGCAGCATTTCAAACCAGGCCATCATGTGGTGGCCGAAAGTAACCGGCTGGGCAACCTGCAAATGGGTGAAACCGGGCAAGATCGTGTCCGCTTCCCGTTCGGCAAGCTGCAGCAGTCCTGTTTGCAGTTTCACCAGTTGTGAAACGATAATGTTGATCTGTTCGCGCAGATAAAGCCGTATATCGGTAGCCACCTGGTCATTGCGTGAACGCCCGGTATGCAGGCGCTTGCCTGCATCGCCAACCAGTTCGGTCAGGCGCGCTTCGATGTTCATGTGAACATCTTCACGTGACACCGACCATTCAAATGCGCCACTTTCGATTTCTTCGATGATGGTGTCCAGGCCTTTTAATATGGCCTCACAGTCCGCCACGGTAAGCACGCCGGTTTTTTGCAGCATCAGCGCATGCGCTTTGGAACCCGCGATATCCTGCCTGTACATCCGCTGATCAAATTCTACAGATGCAGTGAAAGCCTCAACAAAGGCATCGGTTTGCTCGCTGAAACGTCCACCCCATGCAGGGTTGGTCTGCTTGTTGTCTTTTTTACTCATAATTGATGGCGAGTATATCAGAACAATGCTTGCAATCCGGTTGTGCTCGACTATTTGTAATGCATGAGTAATAAACGCCTTTCGAACGAGGTCGGCAACATCGACACCGGCCTGTTGCCGGATTTTTGTGATGTACGCGTCATATTCATGCTGGTGCTGGTCGTCGAATTACTCGCGATGGTACTGGCCATGGCAATACCATCGACGACCGAAGTTTTCTGGGACTACCTCGCATTCATTTCCATGATGATGCAATGGATCGCTCTGCTCAATGCCGCCGTGCTGTGTATGAGCCGCCGCCATCTCAACCGTCTATCAGGCCCGGTAACCATGGTCATCAGCTTTATGATCATGATGACTGTTACCCTGATATTTGCTCTGGCTTTAATCGAACTCAATCTGTGGATGAAACTGGACCGGCAAACCTCGCCGCTGGGTGAACACTTTCTGTTACGCATTCTAATGATGGCTGCTGCTATCTATGCCGTTGTACTGCGCTATTTTTATATACAGCAACAATGGAAGCTCAACCTGAAAGCGCAATCCAAAGCCGAGATACAGGCGTTGAAAGCAAGAATTCGCCCACACTTTCTGTTCAACAGCATGAACACGATTGCCAGCCTTATTTCATTCATGCCCGACAAGGCGGAAAAAGCAATCGAAGACCTGGCAGATCTGTTTCGTGCCAGCCTGAAAGAACAGAACATCCATACCCTGAAAGACGAGATCGAGATTACGCGCAGCTATCTCGATATTGAAAAACTGAGGCTGGGTGATCGCCTGCAAATCGACTGGGATGTAGATAATTCATTATTTAATGAAGAAATTCCTGCTTTATCCCTGCAACCTCTCGCAGAAAATGCTATTTATCATGGTATAGAACCAATTCCTGACGGGGGAAAGATACGGATATCTGCGCAACGTGATGGTGAACACCTCAAACTCGAGGTGAGCAATCCGGCATCCGAAGCTACTGGCTCAAAACGTACCAGCGGCAATCAGATGGCACAGGACAACATCAAGCAGCGGCTGCGTCTGGCATATGGAAACGATGCCCGGTTCTATATAAATGCGACCAAACTGGACTACACCGTCACTCTGGAAATACCGGTCACATTACTATGAATGTTTTAATCGTCGATGATGAACAGCTGGCGCGCCAGCGTTTGCGCCACATGCTCAGTGGCATGGGTGAACATGTAATAGGTGAGGCTGCTAATGGCGAACAGGCCTTGCAGCAAACACAGCATGCAAGTCCCGATGTAGTGCTGATGGATATACGCATGCCGGGCATGGATGGCCTCGAAGCAGCAGGTTACATCAACCAGATGTCCAACCCGCCCGCCATTATATTTACGACTGCCTATAGCGATCATGCACTGCAGGCATTTGAAACCCATGCCATCGATTACTTGTTGAAGCCCATTAAACGGGACCGTCTTGCGTACGCCATCAGCGCCGCAAAACGCCTTACCCGGGCTCAAATCCAGCGACTGCGCAACGATGACATGGACGATATGCGCAGCAAGATCTGTGTAAAAAGCCGCGGCTCACTCGAACTGGTGCCCATCGAAGATATCATTTATTTCAAGGCCGATCAGAAGTACGTGACCCTGAAAACCGATGACCACGAATACCTGATAGAAGAATCACTCATCGCCCTGGAGCAGGAGTTTGCCAGGCGCTTTGTACGTATTCACAGGAATGCACTGGTCTCGGAGAACCATATCGCCGGGTTAACCAAGAACGAGTCCGGTCATCAGTGCATCTTGCTGAACGATACTGATGATGCACTTGAAATCAGCCGCCGACATCTGCCGACGATTCGCAGGAAACTCAAAAATCTTGGTAACTGAACCCGGAAGCCTTCATGCGGACTAGAAAGTAATCAATCTCGCAGGACGCAGAGAAAACTTTAAAATAACTTTTGCCGCAAAAAACGCGAAGAGCGCAAAGAAAGGCTTTATTATGGTTTTCAATTTTGCGCATTTTAGCGGGCTTTGCGGCAGAAAAAATATTATTTCTCTGCGTCTCCACGAGATATAAACAGCTGCCAATCCTGGCTTCAGAGTTCCGTTGCGTTGTCCTGTACAGCGATATCGATGGCCTGTTCCAGCTCCCCGGCAACATATTCCAGTACGGTTATTCCCACGATTCGCCGGCTGATTTCGTTTCCGCCGGCATCGAAAAAGACCAGCGTGGGATACAGGTCTACGCCGTACATTCGGCTGATCCGGTCGCTGCGGTACTGCCTGCCATCAAAACCGGCAATGCTTGACCAGGTATTTACTTCCAGCTTTTTAATGATAATCCGGTCTTTGTACTTGCCGTTGCGCATCAAGGGTTTCAGCACCTGTTGTTCCAGCGCTTCGCAATAACGACACCACGGTGTGCTGAATTCAACCAGTATCGGCACACCTCTTGCTCTCGCAGTCCTGGCCACTTCCTCGAAACTGTTTAATTCGGGTATTGGCGCCGTTTCAGGTATCTCTTCTTCGTACTCGTAGACGATATCCGTAGCCGCATATCCGTAACTGCCGGCACAGGCTGTAATCATTAACATGAGGCTGTTCAGTATTCTCATAAAAAACCTGATTTTGGCCAGGCTGTGCTTTCAAATAGAATAGCGTGAAATATTCGGGTAATAACAGGCATAATTGGTCATGCAACAATCACACAGACCGCTGCACGATGTCAAAGTTCTGGTCACGCGGCCACAGCAGCGGGCGTCGGGCCTTTGCCAGATGATCGAACAGGCTGGCGGATCTGCATTGCAATTTGCGGCCATTGAAATTACCGAGCCGGCAGACTTTCAAAGCCGTGAGTACGCAAGAGACCACATCCAGGAATTTGCGCTCGCCATTTTTATCAGCCCCACCGCCGTTGAAAAGACCTTTGAGTTTCTCAACGCGCTACCGGCCGGCATCAGGATTTCAGCCATTGGCAGCCGCACCACCAGGGCACTGGAAGCCATGGGACTGAATGTCGACATTGTTCCCGACGGCCACGACAGTGAATCATTACTTGAACACCCGCAGTTGCAGGCCGGCGAGATCGCCGGTAAGAAAATCGTGGTCTTTCGCGGTGAAGGCGGCCGCGAATTACTCGGCGACACCCTTCGGTCAAGGGGCGCAGAGGTATTTTATGCGGATATGTACCAGCGTATGCCGCCGACATCCGCCAGTCAACTGGGCCGCCAGCTGGCAGAAGCCGATATTGTTGCCGTCAGCAGTAACCAGGGGCTGCAAAATCTGTATGACCTGGCGACCGACAAGAACAGTCTCACCCGCCACGTTCTCGTGGTTCCGGGTGAGCGCAGTTTTACGCTGGCAAAAGCACTGGGATTCAGTAACATATTCATCGCGGAAAACGCTACTGACGAGGCCTGCATGAATGCCTTAGAATACGTAACAGCTAAAATGAGCAAAAAGCCATGATTCGTTTATTATTTATCCTTTTATCCGCGGTAATTATCATTACCGGTTATGCCATGTACATCAACAATGACCTTGGCTTGATGCAGGTCAGTTTTGCTGAATACCAGTTTGAAGCCAGCCTGCTTGAAGTCGGCGCAGTTGCACTGGGAGTACTGCTTGCTGCTCTGTTACTGGCACATACCATCAAGTTGTTAAAAAAATTCACCGGGCTGTATGGTGAAAAAAGAATCGAGCGCCTGACTGAAAAAGCACGCCATTCTCTCGAGCTGGGCCTGATTGAATTATCAGAAGGCCGCTTTGCAAAAGCTGAAAAGATACTGCTGCAAAAAGTCGAACATAATGAAAATGCGCTGTTGGCCTTCCTGGCAGCGGCACGCGCGGCACAGTACCAGAGAGCGTATGATCGCCGTGACGATTACATTCGACGCGCACACCAGAGCGCACCCGACGCCGATATCGCCATCGGCCTGACACAGGCTGAACTGCAGATGGACCATAAGCAGACTGAACAGGCGCTGGCGACACTCAACCACCTCAATGTACTATCACCGCAGCATCCCTATGTGTTGAAGCTGCTGGCTGAAACACACCGTATGCTGGCTGACTGGGAAAGCCTTCGCGAGTTGTTGCCTGATGTAAAAAAAGCCGGCGCAATCAGCGATGAAAAGCTGTTATCACTCGAAATTGATACCTGGTGCGGCCTGATGAGCGATCGCAGTCGAACAGACAATATTGATTTACTGACGCAGCTCTGGGATGTAATGCCTCCCGGCATGAAAACCATCCCGGAAGTTGTAGAGCACTATGCCGCCGAATTGATCAAGCTGCGTGCAGCAGGCGAAGCCGAAATGGTATTACGTGATTTCCTGAGTAATAACTGGGTTGAATCCAGCCTCATGCTTTATTCCGAGCTGGATGTCATGGCCAGTGAAGAACAGATCAGTATCGCGCAGGGCTGGCTGCACAAACACCAGCACAATGAACACCTGTTATATGCCCTGGGCAAAATGTGCATGAGCAGAAACCTGTGGGCTCCGGCAAGAAATTACCTCGAAGCCAGCCTGTCGGCAAAGCCGATGCCTGTGACCTATCTCAAGCTGGCACAATTGCTGGAAGATCACCTGGAAGACCGTCAAAAGGCACAGGATTACTATCGCCAGGGATTGCACATGCTGTCGGGTGATTATGGCGAAGCCGCTTTGGCTAAAGCGGAAAACGATTTTCAGCGTTCGATCGTGGTGCCTGAACTGAGGGTCATTTAATAGCCCCCACCGCACGTAAAAACCTCACAGGGGCGGCTTTAGCCGCGAAAAACGCAAGATACGCAAATTACACATGATTTTTGGAATATTTCGCATCTTTGGCGTTGTTTGCGGCAATAAATAACCCACCAACTGAAAAAAGTTCGCGGCTAAAGCCGCTCCTGCTCTGCTGTTATCTGGCTTGGAGTATTATTAAGACAACTCATTACCGGGTGATACCACATGCTTGATATGCAGGACCTCACTATTGTCGGCGTTGTTCTGCTCGTTGCCGAGATCATTGGGATACTGCTTGCCATTCATGCCGTGATGCAGCCGCGCTCATCACAGGGCGCGATTGCCTGGTTCATTGCCCTTATTACACTCCCTGTTGTAACTATTCCTATTTATACCGTGTTTGGCCGCACGCGCTTTCTGGGCTATACAGAGGCGATACGCGAAGCGACAGAAATCGTGGGTGACAGGCGGCATGAGTGGCTGGATAACATGAACACCATGGCTGCAAAGCCACGGCCGGGGCTTGAAGTTATCGAGGCCTTGGCGAAAAACCTCACTCATATACCCTTTTTGCGAGCCAACCGTGTCGAATTGCTGGTCGACGGTGCGGAAACCTATGACAACATGATCAGCGCCATCGAATCAGCCCGGTCCTACGTGCTGGTGCAATTCTACATCGTGCGCGACGATGCCATCGGCCGGCGTTTGCGTGATGCCCTGGTTGCGAAGGCACGCAGCGGTGTACAAACTTTTTTCCTCTACGATGAAATCGGTAGTATCAAACTGCCGGAAGCCTATCTGGATGTTATGCGCAAGGAAGGTGTTGAAGTCTCCGGTTTCAAGACGACAAAAGGACGCAGCAACCGTTTCCAGATCAATTTCCGTAATCATCGCAAGTTGCTGGTTGTTGACGGGCGTAGCGGTTTCATTGGCGGCAACAACCTTGGTGAAGAATACCTGGTTTACAGGGACACGCACCTGAGGATAGACGGGCCAGCGGCCCAGCATATACAGCTGAGCTTCCTCAAGGACTGGTACTGGGCAACAGCACAGCTCCCCGCGGTTGCATCACAAATTACAGCTGCAGAGACATCAGATCAGGCTGTTGCTATTGTTAATACAGGCCCGGCAGACACCGCGGCCTACTGCAGCATCCTGTTTTCGAGCCTGGTCAGCAATGCACGTTCCCGCCTGTGGATCACCAGTCCGTATTTTGTACCCAATAATGCCCTTGTCGTCGCACTGCAGGCGGCAGCACTCAGGGGGGTTGATGTTCGTATCATCCTTCCCGACAAAGCTGACCAGCGTATCGTTGAACTCGCCTCTTTCACCTACTACGATGACATGCTGAACAATGGTGTACGCCTGTACAGGTACCGCGAGCATTTCATGCATCAGAAGGTGATACTGGTCGATGATACCGTGGCAGGCATCGGCACGGTTAACCTGGACAACCGCTCGCTCTATCTGAACTTTGAAGCAACCGCACTGGTTGCAGACCAGGACTTCGTAAAACAGGTTGAAGCCATGCTAATGGTTGATTTTGACAACAGCATGGCAGTTAAAAACGAACACTTCTACAACAAACCACTGCCGTTTCGTGTGGCCGCACAAATAGCACGCCTTGCTTCACCTTTGTTGTGAATGCTGAAAATCGAGCTCTATAAACATCATACAGATATATGCTCTCGCCAAGGCGCAAAGACCGCAAAGGAAGATCAGTTAATGGTGTTATTTTTAGAAATTCGTTTACCTTTGCGGCCTCTGTGTCTTTGTGCACTTTGCGTTCATCGAAGCTGCCAGAAACAATAAAGCCTGAATCGTTCAGCTAGATTCCTGGTTTGGCTTGGTGATCCCCATCGCCCTGAGTGCGTCGTCCGAGTATTCGAATGAATCGGAATAGATCTGGCTCTCAGGCAAACCATGCGCATAAAACGCATCCATGCCTGCCTTGATCATCGGTGGCGGGCCGCTCATGTAAACATCGTAACCGGACAAATCAGGATATTCTTCAATAATGGCCTGGTGAACAAAACCGGTCCTGCCTTGCCAGTCGTCGCCTTCATCCGGCTCCGACAGCACCGGTGTGTACCTGAGGTTGTCGTGCTGTTCAAGCCAGTCTTTAACCATTTCATCCATGTAAAGATCCCTGCGCGCGCGTACACCGCAGAACAGGTGAATCGGCCTGTCCAGCCCGGTATGAAACGCATGTTCGAGCATGCCCTTGAGCGGCGCAAAGCCGGTACCGCCGCCTACCATGATTATCGGCCGGCTCGACTCTTCGCGCAGGTAATAGCTTCCCAGGGGCCCTTCCAGCCGCAGCAGTTCCTTGACCTTCATGCCATCGAAGACGTAATCACCAAACTGGCCATCGGGTACGTGGCGTATGTGCAGTTCGATCAGGGCGTCATCGTGTGGCGCATTGGCAATGGAAAAAGCGCGACGCTTGCCGTCCTTGAGCAGGAACTCGATGTACTGACCTGCAAGAAATTGCAGGCGTTCGGTCTCCGGCAGTTTGAGCTCGATTTTCATGATGTCATGGGTCAGCAACTGCATTGACTCGACACGGCAGGGCAGCGTTTTGATTTCGATGTCGCGACTGGTACTGATCTCGCGAACCTTTATTTCGAGATCGCTTTGCGGGCATGCCTGGCAGAACAGGGTCTTTCCCTGTTGCTGTTGCTCCAGAGCAAGACTGCCGAGTTCCCTGGCATAACTGACCTCGCCCGATATCAGTTCGCCGGCACATTTACCGCAGGCGCCATTACGGCAGCCGTAAGGCAGGCCAATACCCTGGCGCAGTGCCGCCTCGAGGATGGTCTCGCCCGTTTCGACTTCAAATTTGTGGCCGCTAGCCGGCACGCTTACCCTGAAACTCATGTAGAATCTGTCCTGCTGGAAATGCGCCTCATTTTCACACAATATAATTCCATTAGAAACAACCTATTAGAGATGCAAGAAACCGGGGAATAACCATGGCCAGAGTAAAAGTATTCAGCACCGGCATATGCCCCATCTGCGAAAAAACCAAATCATTGCTCAGCAAGTGGAACATTCCCTACGATGAAGTACGAGTCGACACCGATATGGCTGCGCGCCGCGAGTTCACCCGCATCACCAGCGGTGCACGTACGGTACCGCAAATCGCGATCGACGGTAAGTGGATCGGCGGCTTTACCGAACTGACTGAACTGCACATGGAAGATCAGCTGGACGATCTTGTAGAATAATGCTGTTTCCACGCGATTAATAACCTCATGCACTCAATATCTTTTCTTCAGATCAGCTTTGCCTGCATTTGCCTGCTGGTTATTTCTGGCACACAAGCCGCGGAAACTGCGGCTGATACCGAAGTCAGTCCCGTTAACTCAACACAAGCACTGGACAGGGATGTATTCAGATGGGAAACCTCGACACCAACAGCTACTGATTTTGACTGGGTGCAGCTTGTTTCAGGTGAATGGCTCAAGGGCGAGATCAAGGGCCTGTTTGACGACAGCCTGGAGTTCGACAGCGACAAGCTGGATTTACTCACGCTGGACTGGGAAGACGTCAGGTATGTTGAAACCCACATCCCCGGCAGCGCGTATATAGAAGATCACGGAACAGTTTATGGCTACTTTCAAATCAACCAGAACAAAATCATTGTCACCAATGGCGGGGAGCCCAAGGAATACGACCGCTCAAGACTCGTTTCCTTCATCACCGGTGGAGAAGAAGAATCGGATTACTGGTCGGCCAAGATAACCTTTGGCCTGATTGTCAGAAGTGGTAACACCGACCAGGTTGACTACAATGCAAAAGCCAATATTAGACGGACGACTTCATTTTCCAGATTTAACCTGGACTATGTTGGCAATATTTCTAATACCCAGGATATAGAAACCATAAACAACCACCGCGTAACCGCAAACGCAGATAGATTTATGACACGTAACTTCTTCTGGCGCCCCATCTTCGGCGAATACTACAGAGACCCGTTTTCAAACATAGACTCAAGAATAACCGTCGGCGCCGGTGCTGGTTACACGATTATCGACACCAGCAGGACAAACTGGAATGTAACCGGCGGCCCCGGTTACCAGGCAACGCGATTCATTTCGGTACAGGAAGGAGAGGATATCAAGGAAACAACGCCGGCTATGGTTGTTACTACAGATTACGATATTGAAATTAACAAGAAAATCGACTTCATATACAGCTACAACATAACCTGGGTCAACAACGCATCGGGTGGCTATACGCATCATATGGTTACCACTTTTGAAAGCGAAATAACCGGCTCATTCGATCTTGATGTTTCTTTTATTTGGGACCATATCAGCAAGCCAACTGCGGCCGATGATGGCACTGTCCCACTGCCAGACGACTATCGATTAACAGTTGGTATCAGCTATGACTATTGATCAGCATGGTCATGCTTGATCGTTTTGAAAAACTGTTTTGCAGTGCATGTTTGTTCTGTGTAACTGTCACCCCGCAAGCGTTGTTTGCAGAAACTGCTTCCTGGCACTATAAAGTCACACCCTACTTGTGGAATGTCGGTTTTGAAGGCAATACGTCCTCCGGCGGCAATGACATACCCATCGATACAGATTACTCATTTTTCACCCTGGACAATCTTGATAAGGTATTTTCAATAGCCTTTGAAGCCAGTAACGGACGTCTTGGCATCCTGTTTGACGGCCTTCGCGCCAGCTACAGTGACAATACATCAAATGTGCTATTCGCCACTCAACTTTCAGTAAAGCTTGGCTTTATCGAAGGCGCCGTCAGCTATATGCCTGCCAAATTCAGCCACCTGGATTTCATTGGCGGCGCGCGATACATCTTTGTGGATACGCAGCTTGTTTTTACACCAGGGCCGGCATCAGAAACAACTCATGACTGGCTGGATCCATTGTTTGGTGTGCGCTATAAGAACAGCCTGGCTGGAAACTGGCATTATCAGCTTCGTGGCGATATCGGTGGTTTCGGCGTATCGTCTGAGCTGGTAGTGAATCTTCTGGCAACCATTGGATACAAATTCAACAATACACTCGGTGTTGACCTTGGCTACCGTTACGTAGATATCGATTTCAAGGAGGATGATTTTATCTATGATGTCAGCATGCAAGGTATTGTTGTCGGCCTGGGTATACATTTTTAGTCTGTTATGGCCATACAACCGGGCTTTTTATTGCCCGACAAATCTCATAATTAAATCATGCACATGATGCTCTTGCTTGCTGATAGTGCTGTTTTAACTGTGGCTATATTGCACATCGTTTTCATGGTGCTGGAAATGCTTTTCTGGAACAAACCAACCGGTCATAGCATATTTGGACTAAAGCCTGATTTTGCACACAGGACCAGAACACTGGCTGCAAACCTGGGTTTATATAATGGCTTTCTTGCCGCCGGATTGATCTGGAGCCTGCTGGCCGGGCAATACGCATTCAATCTCCAGATATTTTTTCTTGGTTGTGTGATTATCGCCGGTATATTCGGCGGCATCACAACTCATCGGCTGATTACGTGGATTCAGGCACTGCCCGGTACGATTGCACTTGTTCTGGTTTTTTTGGCACAATCCACCTACTGAACACAGCCCGCAAACAACAGGAAAAACCATGACCGTTCTAGAAGAGTTTATTAAAAAGGAGTCCTCGGCCGGCATCACGCTGATTTTCGTCACTATTCTTGCCCTGTTACTGAAAAACTCGCCGCTTTCAGAGCTATACAACCTGTTTCTACATACACCCGTCGAAATACGCTTTGGTGCGCTGCATATTGATAAACCGCTATACCTGTGGATAAACGATGGCCTGATGGCCATATTCTTTTTACTGATTGGGCTGGAAGTAAAACGTGAAATTATCGAAGGGCACCTGTCGACCATATCGCAGGTGATGCTTCCCGGCATCGCCGCCGTAGGTGGCATGGTAGTACCTGCACTGTTCTATATTTATTTTAACCAGGACCAGCCGCTCGGCATGCAAGGCTGGGCCATACCAACCGCAACAGATATCGCCTTTGCACTTGGCATACTTTCATTGCTTGGTAGCAGGGTACCGGCTTCATTAAAAGTATTTCTGCTTGCGCTGGCCATTATTGATGACCTGGGCGCTATTTTAATAATCGCAATTTTCTACACTGTCGATCTATCAACCGTGTCGATAACGATAGCATTACTGGCCATAGCCACTCTTATCATCATGAACCGTCGCGGCGTGGTAAAAAAAGCAGCCTATATCATCGTTGGAATTATTTTATGGGTCAGCGTACTCAAGTCCGGTGTACATGCAACGCTTGCCGGTGTTGCACTTGCCTTCACCATTCCGCTTAAATCAACTGACAAGGACGGCAACGAGATTTCGCTCTCCAAGTCGATCGAACATGATTTGCACTTCTGGGTGGCATTTTTTGTATTGCCCATGTTTGCTTTTGTAAATGCCGGTGTCGATTTACGCGAAGTCTCATTCGAAAACATGCTGGGCCCGGTACCACTTGGCATCATGGCGGGGCTTTTCCTCGGCAAACAAATAGGCGTGTTCGGTTTCAGCTTTATAGCCATCAAACTCAAACTGGCTTCATTGCCTGCACACAGCAGCTGGATCCAGCTGTATGGCGTGTCGGTTTTAACAGGGATAGGATTTACCATGAGCCTGTTTGTCGACTCACTGGCGTTCAAGGATGATGCCTTATATGAATACGCAGACCGCCTTGCAATACTGCTCGCTTCATTCCTGTCAGGCGTAGCCGGCTACCTTATTCTCAGATGCAGCAAAGGCTGCAAGGTGGAAACCAGATACGAATGAAATATTTCAAGCATATTGTCATTACACTGCTGCTTTTCTCAACTGCAGCATTAGTTGCACATGCTGATGAAGAAACACAGCTCGATAAATTATCATCACAGATAAAAACCATCACTTATAAACTTGATCGCGGAGAGTTTGACCAGGTTGACCTGGTCAGATGGACAAAAATCGCGATCAAGCTCAGCAGCGAAGCTTCTGTTTGCATTGCCGACAATGAGGCCAGAATAAAAAAAGTAGAGGAATCTATTGATGGCCTGGGAGAAGAAGTCAAAGACGAGGCGGCCGAAGTCACCAGGCAAAGAAGCACCCTGCTGAAAGAAAAAGAGCAGCTGGATAAGGCCCTGGCAAAATGTAACCTTTATAACCAGACAGCTGACAAAGCCAGTGAACATATCGGACTGGCCGAAAAATCCTACTTCCAGGAAAAATATCTAATCCGCGGGCCGCACATTTATACCCTGGTTATTGCATACCTTGAAAACCCTTTCGAGCTCATCACCGAGTCAGGGACTTTCTTCTGGATGCACGGCGGCGTTCAGGAACTGGACGCAACCGATGCTCTGATAATTTTCTCCCTGGTAATCCTGACGATATCGATTGGTTTATGGATACGCAGAATTTTATTGAAGCTCGAACGCAGAATCGAATGGCAAGATGACTATGCAGAGCATTTCGCACACGCAACATTAACCACAATTGCACGCTACCTGCCATGGCTGTTCGGCGCATCAACTGCTGCGCTTATTTTAAATATAATAACCAGGGATATTTCACCCACTCCGTTTATAACCACGCTGGCTACAGCATTGCTGATATATCTTGCTTTCATTACAGTTGTTCGTTTTATATTTTCGCCGGTAAAACCCGCACAGGCATTTATTGATTTCACACCCGGCATTGCAGATAAACTCTCGCGTCGCCTGCACATACTCGCACTGATTACCTTTCTGGGCTACATGGCCTTCTATACTGTATTTTCACAAAGCATTCCCGAGCTCAACCGTTTATTGCTCAGGGATATTTATTCATTACTGCTTGTACTCAACCTGATATGGCTTTTTACAGTATTGATCAGTTCGCCAAAACTTGAAAAATTTCGCTGGCTGTTTATCGTATTAATTATTGCTTTTGCACTTTCCATGGTAATCGAGTGGGCAGGATACAGAAATCTTGGATTAATGGGTCGCAGAACAATACTTCTCACGTTTATTCTCTTTGCTGTTTTCATCGCCATTTCAAAGCTACTAAGAGACCTGTTCGATGCCATGGACAACGGCACCTACAACTGGTGTAAACGACTGCATGAAAAACTCGGCGTCGAAGACAAGAAGACCTTACCCGGCCTTGTATGGATACGATTAACGACCACCATCATCCTTTGGGGTGGCTTTGGCTATATATTACTAAGCTCATTCGACCAGACAGGCGCAATTATCGAGCATACGCGCAGCTACCTGGTCAATGGTTTTCAAATCGGTGAATTCAGGATAGTACCCAGCAAATTACTCCTTTCATTAATATTCTTTGCGCTGATTATCATCTCGACAGGCTGGATCAAACGCCAGCTTGAGCATAACTGGCTGCCAAAAACCTCCATGGATCGCGGTGGTCGTGAAGCCGTGGTAACCATTACCGGTTATGTCATGTTTGTGATTGCGGCACTGGTAGCACTCTCGGTCGCCGGTTTTGATTTCAGCAATATTGCAATCATCGCTGGCGCGTTGTCGGTTGGTATTGGTTTCGGCTTACAGAATATTGTTAATAACTTCGTATCAGGCCTGATACTATTATTCGAACGCCCGGTAAGAAAAGGTGACTGGATACAGGTTGGCACTACTGAAGGCTATGTACAGGATATTCGTATTCGTTCAACACGCATCCTTACCTTTGATCGATCCGATGTTATTGTGCCCAACTCGGAAATGATATCCAACCAGGTAACCAATTTCATGCTGGGCGACATACGCGGTCGCGCTATAGTCAAGGTTGGCGTGGCATACGGCAGTGATACTGAAAAAGTACGCTATATATTGATGCAGGTTGCCGAAGAAAACGAACTGGTTGTTAAAGACGGCTCCTCGCCCAGGCCTGTGGTATTGTTCCGCGGGTTCGGCGACAGCTCACTGGACTTTGAACTGCGTGTACATCTATATGATGTCGACCGCCGCTTGAGCACTGTCAGCGACATAAACTTTGCTATAGACAAGGCTTTCCGTGAAGAAGGAATAGAAATTCCATTCCCGCAGCGTGACGTGCATGTGAAGACGCTGCCCGACAACAAGGTGTAATAGTCTGGATTCAATCTGACACTCAGTTTCATATTGATCCATACGCTGACTATAGTTTTTTATCAGTCACTGCCAAGATTGATACTATCGAAAAGGCTATAGATATTACTCTCGCAGAGGCGACGAGACCGCAAAGAAAGATGAATAAAAAGGTACTGTCTTTCAAGTAAATACAAGTAATCTCTGCGTGCCTGGCGTCTCTGCGAGAAAACGATATATTAAATTTCCTGAATCGGCTGGTTTATCGATCAGACTAAAACTTGCAGAAACCGTAAGATCAAGTCGGCACCAGTACAAACAAGGCAGCCAGTCTAATTAAGTCTCCTCTTACATTAAGGCGATGTTGTGAATATTTTTACCACAAGCGCAGACTAGTTATCATCACTGTTTGTACGTCTCGGTTTTCGTATGCATTCCGTTGGGTCCTGATAATCCAGCCGTGAAGCCCACAGGCTGTTGACTTTTACCCAGCGATAGAGTGTCAGCGGGTACCTGTTGTCCTGGTCAGTTACTTCATACACAGTATTTTCCACGGCAGGCCAGGTGAAAGTGCAGTAATAATCGTACTGGTAGCTGTTATAAACGATTATTAAAGTATTTGATCCTGTCTCGAGGTCCAGACTATATACAGGTTCCGTTTCAACACCATTGACACTCACGATCGGGTAATTGGAGCCGATAAATGCATATCCATCTTCTTTGATAACCGGTGTTTGTACACAGGCGCCAAGAATAAAACAGCTGCAGATAATGGACAGTATTCGTCTGCTCATCGTGCTGTCAGCCCCATGAAATAACCTTCAACATTACTACTGGTAATAACACCTGCTTTCAGTCCCACCATTTGCCAGCCAAACCAGTCCATGGGTTTGATGTTCATTTGCCATTCCATCCCGACACCAAATTCGAACAGGCTTGTATAACCCAGCGACAGGTTATCCTGGCTCAGAAAATTCGAATGGTTTGCATACAATAACCACCGCCATGGCCTGCCAATGCTCGTCAGTCTTGTCGGGCCGCTGTACCTGCTCTTTAACTGCAATACATCATTCCAGGCCTCGGTCTCCAGTATCGGATTATCCTCGCTGAAAGCATCGGTATAGATCAAATGGTAATGTGCCGACAGCTCCAGCCTGTTGCCACCATACCAGCGGGAATAAAGCGCATCGACAGAACCTGTGGTCGATAACATCTGTGCACTGCTATTGAATACAGCTGTTGCCTCGGCACTGCCGCCGGGAACGGTTGCGAGCAGGCCGTCCACTATACTTTCCGTTTGCAGGTCGGAAACAGAAAGCGAAAGATAAGGACGCAGCTTGAAATGCTGTGTCACTGGATAACTGAGCCCGAAAGAACCACGTAATGCCACCACATCACGCGTCAGGTCGACTTGTACCGGCTGCCCGCTGTCTCCGGTCAGCTCTGACCTGTCATTTAACGAGCCGCCGACAACAGCCATACCCCAGTAGCCATTGAAGATGTGGTTCTTTATGGTAAATTCTGCAGAAAAACCCAGGCTTGAACGCCATTGGTCCGACTGACGGTTGCCATCATCCAAGGTTAGCGTTGCACCTTCGAGACCGGGCGACGTCGTCGTGTTGACAAAAGCAAAGGCTGATTCACGGACGATTGAATCTGACAGTTCACTTAAACCCGGCACGGGGTCTGCGTTCAGTGTTACCGTGACAAATGCATTTACTGTCAGCACCAACAGATAATTTTTGAATGTTGGGAGTTTCATGCTATCTGCTACAGATCAATAACCGGATACATAAGACCACTTATACAACAACCGAAACCAATCTATATGTTTACCACAGCGGTCAGGTACAGGAAGGCCTTCGAACATGGTTACACTGTAACATTTATTCATACCCAATAACCTGCAACACGCTCAATTAGCCAGTAAGCCGCAACACTGCCTATAAAATAGCTTGTAATCATTTCAGCGGTACGTAGTGGAAATAATTTTATTCTGTGAACCAGCCAGCCTGACATCAATACCATGGCTACAAATGCAAGCTGACCCAGCTCGACACCAATATTAAAGAACACCAGTGCAAACGGGATGGCATGTTCCGGCAAGCCAGTCTCGGCCAATGCCCCTGCAAAACCAAAGCCGTGTAACAGGCCAAATATAAAGGCCACTAGCCAGGGCCAGCGTTCTGCATACCCCGGACGCCCTCGGCGGCTGTGAACGATCTCTGTTGCCAGAAATAATATGCTCAAGGCTATTATCGCCTCCACGGGTTGTTGCGGTACATAGATATAACCCAGTGTGGCGCCAGCCAGGGTGATGCTGTGTGCAAGCGTGAAGGCTGTAATGGTCCATACCAGGCGTCGCACTCCGCTAACGATAAGAAGCAGTGCAAACACAAATAATAAATGGTCGACACCCAGCAGGATGTGCTCTACACCCAGCCAGAGATAGGTGCCAGTTAATTCCAGCTTGCCCGGTGATTCTGTAATTATAAATGAAGGCTCATCCGGTGTGATACGTGTCGTCTGTACTGCACCATCAAGATGCTGCACACGCGCCAGCACATCTGTGAGAGTATTTTCCAATCCATTAATAATGATGTGCTGATCAGCCAGGCTGGTATCACATCGGATGACCCAGCTGCTTATCAGGGCGCCACCCGAGCTGCGTGCCGAGGGTGGAATTGTTTCACTGCACATGTCCGGGAAATGCGGATCAAGCCGCAACCGCATGTCACCGCGCATTGGAACCTTCCACAGCACGCTGTAACTGGCCCGGGTGATTTCCCTGATTTCCAGGTAACCCGGCCGCATCTCGTGCGCCCAGGACTTTCCTGCCATCATGCATAGCAGCCCGATAAACAGCCCCCAACGTTTCACTGTGTCAATTCCGTTTCGACCAGGCTTTGTTGCATCAATGGCTGTTCGACGATTACGTCATAGCGCTCCAGAAGCGTTTTATAAAATGCACTGTTGGCCAGCTGCCGCCGTTCAGCCAGTACTTCGTATAGCACCGAATCACGGATTTCAGACAACAGCGGTCGCCATGGCTCGGTGCGATCATTTATATAAACAAGATGCAGCCCGTAGCCGGAAGCAACGGGGCCCTGCCAGCTACCCGCTGCCAACGTAGCCAGCGATGTTGCAAAGTCACTGCCGAACATACCTGATATCTGGTGATCGCTCTGAGCATCAAACGTATAACCGAACATGAACGGATCGCCGGCAGTATCGGAATCGATCGGGTTCTGTTTTGAATTTAATGCAACAAGCAGTTGCTGTGCATCGGTCATCACCTTATCGCCACGCTCATCGGCACTGAGATAAACGTGAATAAACGACGTACGCGCAGACTCGATAAATTTATCGGGATTCCCGTCCAGGTACTGTTGAAGTTCTTCATCGGTCGGCTCTGCTGCATCGACCAGGTCGTTGAACATAAACTCGACTTTCTGCGCCATGCGTCGCCGTACGATGGTGTCATCCTGGTCCAGGCCCATCGCCAGGGCTTCACGGTAAAGGACTTCCTCGCGTATATGTGCCTCCACGAGACCATTCAACTCCTGTTCTGTTGGCAAGCGCTGTAACTTGCGCTCGAACAGGGTGATCATCCGGTCGATGTCTTGTTCGGAGATGACTATGCGGTTATCTGATACTGTCTCCGGATCAGCGACCTGGTAAAACAGGGCGAACAGCGCGGCGCCAATCAGAAGGAAATGGAGCAGAGGCTCCTGAAGCCATCGTTTCAACGATATCTACCTTGTGGTTACGAACCTGGTACATACCAGATCGGTGAAGTATAGGCACGCTCCCGGGTTGCGGTCGGTGCATCCTTCGGCAGTTCCACACCATAGCGGAAAGCATCGTATGTCGACCAGCGCGGTGTCGGAATTTCGATCACGCGCGCATAGTAAAATGCTTTTTGTTTCGGATCGAAATCGGGATCTGTCCAGACCGTGGCCAGTTCCGAAGCACCGATGGTGTTGGTCCAGTTGGCGTTTTTCACATCCACCGTGTTTCCAACCGGCGGCAATTTGCCGTTGGTATCCGGCTTGCGCTCACCTGACCAGGCCACATCGTAGACCTTCTCGTGGGTCTTGCCTTTGTCATCCAGCCAGCCCTTGATGATCTGAATACGGTCAAGATTGGCGCCGACGGGATCACGCAACGCGAACACCATGAATGTTGGCGACCTGGCGTTCTCGGGTTTTTTAGACAGATCGCCCCCCATGGGCACACCCTTGCTATAACCGCTAAATGCCGGTTGACGGTTTTTGATGTCCTGCTCGGTGAATTCCCAGCCACCGAAGAAACGCACAGCCATGCGGCTGCCGGTGGTGCCGTAGATTTCCTTGCGGGCGATGGCATCGAAAATCGACTCACGGGTGTTCTCGGTGGCCCATACCGCAGCCAGGCCGGAAGACACCTGTTGCCAGGCGTAGAGTGTCCCGGCGTCCGTGGTCATGAACGGATGCGTCATGCGTTCAGGGCCCGGTTCATAGCCGGAATGCTTGCCAAAGAAGTTGTCCTCCTGTGCTGTCGCCAGCGAGGTGTGGCTGTCGGTGGAACCGATCATGCCGAACTTGTACGGGTTGGTACCCAGCTTTTTCTCGATGGCAAGGCCGCGCTTCAAGGCCTCGCGGGCATATTCACCGGCGAGCATGCCATCGGTTTTTGCGACCGAAGCATCCAGGTTGCCCAGATCCCAGGTCTCGTAGTCGGCAAACTCGTCTTCCGGTGACAGGAATGGATGGGTCTCACCATCACCTTTTATCTGCGTGACTTCGTAGGCCGGCTCCCATTTGGCGCGCTCGGTTACATAGGTTTTATCAAGATTCTTGCCATCGTATTGCTCATGCAGTGGGAACATGATGCCATTGGACAGGTTGCCATTGTGTGCAATCGCCAGCACGTCACCGCCGGTCTTTTCCTCGTAAGTCGACATCCATTTCCACAGATCACGTGGATTCGGGCTACCGAGCGGTGGGAAAGTCGTATAAGCAACCATTTGCGAAGCCTTGTCAGCGCCATCGCGGTACATGACAACACGGTGCAGATTGTCGCCCTTGATCAATGAGGTCCATTCATAGCCGATGAAGGCGGTGAATTTTCCGGGATCATTATATTTTTCCGCCGCTTTAATCGTTGCCTGCCAGGCAGATTTATACGGCATCGAATCGGGTGAATACATCATACTATCGGGTATCTTTCCCTGGGAGAACAGGCCGATGATCTCCAGTGCCACATCGACACCTTCACCTGCCTGGATGCGATCGTACCAGTCCCTTCCGGTCGGGTCGGAGAGCAGGTGTTGACTTCCTGCGAGCAGATCCGGGAAGAAGCCCATGTTGTCCGAGTGGTCTGCAACCATCAGCCAGTCGAGCGGCCGTGACAGCTTTGCCGGTACACCTGTCGAAGAAACGACCTCGTCACCACGGGCAAACTGGTAGGCTTCATCCAAACCAAGTCGGTTACCAAAGGCACCGGCATCGAATGACATTGCCGTGTGCAGGTGGGTGTCACCCCAGTAGACGCGGCTGGGAAAGCCCCGGCCCGCATAAGGCGAGTAGGACTTGCCGGTGTAGACGTCGGCAAACGACTGCTTGTCAGGCGGAGGCGGTAATTGTGCCCAGGCAGGATATGAACCCAGAGAAAAGGCAAACATCGTCATGCTGATTTTTGTTATTAATTTCCTGTGCATCATTCCATCCTCTCAAGTAGTTGAATTATCGGTGCGTATACCAGATCGGCGAGCTACAGGTACTTTCCTGCTGGGTCGCCTGCATATCTCCGTTAAATTTACACTAAAGCATGACGCATCGTAAGTGATCCGGCGTGGTGTTAAAAATTCCGTCAATTCAGGGGACAGTATACTTATCCAATTAAACTGACTTGCGGCCTGGTATTCTGGGAGCCAGTTCTTCTCCAGTAATGACATCTGACTTGTGTATAAATCGGTGCAGCCCGCGTCTTCCGGTGCGTGTGTCTAGCTCGATCAAATCTTTATCCTTGCTCACGTCTGCAGCTGACAGACAGGTGTTCCACCAGCCCATGTGATCTAACATTGGTTTCACCCAAACCAATTTGACACCCGGTACCTCGTATAATCTATTGACACAGGTCATTTAAATGAGCTGGTAGCCATAATATTATTTTATACATTGATTGAAACATGATTAATGAAATGGAAAAAAAGTATATGCGTCTGTGTGTATATGTATTTGCTGTTGCAAGTCTAATCACGCCTTTAATGGTTCAGGCCAGTGAACCAGAACTGGCGGTCAGCAATATATCGCTTGCCCAGGAGCTCACCAATCCACTTGCCGATCTGATGACGATTCCGATACAGATGAATTTTGACGATAACTTTGGTGTTGATGACTCGGGAAGCAAAATCACCACCAATATCCAGCCTGTGGTTCCATTTGTGATTGCCAAAGACTGGAACCTGATCACACGAACGATTATTCCTGTGATACATCAGGATGAGGTGGTTCCCGGCACAGGATCCCAGTTTGGACTGGGTGATATCAACCTGCAGTTGTTTTTATCGCCCAGGAAGACAACATCCTCTGGCCTGATCTGGGGCGCCGGTGCGGTTTTATATTTTCCTACAGCTACAGATTCGCTTATCGGAGCAAAGAAGTGGGGGGCAGGGCCAACCGGTGTGGTTTTGAAGATCAGTGGCCCCTGGACCTATGGTGGGCTCGCCAACCATGTCTGGTCATTTGCCGGCGACAGTGACCGGCCTGATATCAACAACACCTTCATGCAACCCTTTGTAGCTTATACCTGGCCAGGCGCGTGGACATTATCGGTGCAGTCTGAGACCAGCTATAACTGGGAGATAGAAAAGTGGTCAGTACCGGTCAATGCAGCCATCTCCAAACTTGTGTACTTCGGCAGGTTACCGGTCAGCCTGCAGGCCGGTGCCGGTTACTGGCTAGAGACCCCGGAATCGGGACCAGAAGAATGGCGCTTTCGTCTGCAGGCAAACTTCGTGCTGCCCAGGTAGTTCGATGTTGCTGAAGCTACAGTGACATAGATAGCTTACTGATTATCAACAACAGGAGACAGGCCACGATTAATTTGAAAATATAACCGCGATAAACGTGACCTGTCCCTAGATTAACGGAATCAAGCGACCCCTGTTAAATCAATTTCTTCAATAGTTAAAAAGGTAACCCACGCTGATATAGTCAACGGTATCGGAAATACTGGTATATTCGATATCCAGCATGCCGCTATTACCCATTCTGATTCCGGCGCCAAGACCAAATGACAAATCCACATCGCTGTTGGAGGGTGTGTCCCAATATGTCAGACCACCCTTAGCCTTGAAACCGACATTACCTGGAGTACGAAATACTGCATAGCCGGCGACATTATTAATGTCCCAGTTATTATTTGTGCCTACTTTCCCATCGAAAACAGTGGCATTCAGTTCCGCTTCCCATGAAAATAATTTTGCGACAGGCATACCGATAACACCACCAATATTACCCGCCGAGTCGTTGTTGGAGCCATCGGGTTTCATGAATCCACCTTTGATGCCAAAAAACAAACGATTTGACTGCGCAGGCTCTGCTGCAAAGCCGGGACTCATCAGAGTTAGCGCAATAGCACTTACTATTATTGTTCGAATCATTGGCTTACCCTCTCAATATTTCAACGATATTCATTATGCGCCCAGGTTAACCGGTGGCAAAGTAACAAATATGACCCTCGTCAATAAAGTCTATAAAAAAAGGGTTCAGATTACCGTTTTCACTAATATTTGAAATAATTGCGATCTGAATCCAAATATTGCAAAGCATCTGTTGGTTTTATGTTTTAATTCGGAAGGTATTAAAGAAAAGCACGACGAATACAGCAGGCTACAAGTAGAGGATCCCGTTAAGGCAAAGGCCATGCTGGCCGAGTTCATGTCAATACGATCTAACACTGGTTTCACCCTGACCAAACCATCGTCTTCTGCTGACGATTACCTCGCTAAGTTATATGATGCGTATAATCTGGAACCACTGCGCGCCAATTTGGCCATTCTTTACCTCCTTGTAAAAAAAGCTTTAACTTTGCCTGTCTGTTTCCTGCTAACAGGTATACGCCCCCAGAATACCCGGAATTAAAATGAAAGATCGAAATAGTCAATTCCCTTTATATAAACACATTGGCTGGCATGATTGTTTTCGGGCCGTGTTTGTGCTGTTTCTCCTGTTACTGAATGGATGCACCACTTACCCTCAACAGAGTGAATCACTGGATTATCGCGCACGCGCTGAAACCCAGACCAAGGGGCTTATCAGGGTAACTGCTGTTGTGTTGAGTCCACAGGAGAGTGAAAAAAGCTTTGGTGTACCGCTCGCGAATAAAGGCGTTCAGCCTGTCTGGCTGGAGATTGAAAACCAGAACGACAAGGAGATGTACCTGATGGCACTGAGCATCGACCCGGATTATTTTGCGCCATCCGAAGTCGCCTGGATGTTCCGTTCATACCAGCAGGACAGCCTGTACGATGAGGATGATATGGACAATATAGTCAGCCCGGAAGAAAGCATCGATATGTTCCTGGATAAGCATGTTCCCGTGGTTATTCCGCCAAATAGCACGGTATCAGGCTATGTATACACAAATCTTGATCCGGGTGGCAAGGCCTTTGCTGTAGAGCTTTTTGGCACACGGCTTGTTCAAACATTCGATTTTGTTCAGGCCGTGCCGGGTTTCGAAGCAGACTTCATGCAAGTGGACTTTTATCAGCTATACCCACCTGACGAGGTTCGCGACCTGAACCTTGATGAGCTGCGCCAGTACCTTGAAACGCTACCTTGCTGTGTGTTGGGTGGTGACCGCAAGACTGCAGGTGATCCTCTCAATCTGGTGATCGTCGGTGATGGGCAACATGTGCTGGCAACGCTTGTGCGTCGAAACTGGGATTTAACAGAGACGATGCGCCAGGACACCGCATGGCGTACAGTTGCTTCTTCCTTTTTTGGATCGCAATACCGCACATCACCGGTATCCCCGCTGTATCTCTTCGAACGACCACAGGACTTCGCACTGCAGAAGTCCCGTGCCAGTGTTAACGAACGCAACCACCTGCGGCTTTGGCTGGCGCCCGTCACCCTGGAAGGGAAAAGTGTCTGGCCAGGTCAGATCAGTCGCGACATCGGCGTAAAACTTTCCAGTAAAACACTTGTTACACATAAAATAGACCCGGTCATTGACGAAGCACGTCTTTACATCACCCTGGATATTGCGGCTTCGGAGACCTTGCGTTCGATAGGTTATGTCAAAGGTGTTGGTTCCTCCGACCGGGATGCACCTCGCTTCAATTACACCAAAGACCCTTACTACACTGACGGTCTGAGAGCCGTGTTAATTTTTGGCGAAGAGCGGATTCCGCTCGACAGTATCGAATACCTTTCATGGGAGCACGCAACACAGAAGAAGAAAGAAAAGAATAAGGCTGGCAAATGATTCTCCACGTCACCGCCCTGTTTTATTCCACGCGCTTTAGTACACTTGACCACAACTGGGCGTTACCGTACAGACCGGGACGCGAGACTCAATATTGAGACTGGTCTAAGACCTGCGACCATGTTGACAGCGGCCCATCAGCGACGGCGACATAGAATTCTGACCATGGCATCATATGCCGCCTCAGGCTACATTTTATGACAGGGTAATCTATATGTTGCGAACCATCAAAAAACCAGGCGTATTGTTCTCAACCCTTGTTTCGGTTCTTTTCTTATTACTTGCACTGTCAGTGCCTGTAGTTAAGGCACAGGATAACAACAAAGCGAGCGAACTGGCTCCACTGCGGCCGGCTGATACCTCCAGCCCACGTGATACATTGCGCAGCTTCCTGTCAGACATAAACCTGTTCATCTCTGACTATCGCCAGGGATCAAGAAGTGAGCAAACCTACCAGGCTTATCGCCGTGCCAGCCAGGCTCTTGATTACAGCACCACTCCTGACGGTGATTCATGGTTCGTTCGCAACCGGCGCATAGCATTATTGTATGAATTACTGGCACGCCTGGAACTGCCGCAAGATAATCTAATCCCGGGTGATGATGAAGTTGCCGACGGCGACATCACTCAATGGACCATCCCCGACACCACTATCACCATCACAAAGATTGAACATGGCCCTCGGGCCGGTCAGTTTCTGTTCTCAGATGAAACGGTACAGCAGCTTGACAGGCTTTACCGGCAGGCCAGGGACCTTCCCTACCGTCAGGGTGCAATCACTGGTCTTTATGAGGCATTGTTTACCAGCGATGCACAAGTACAGGGCCTGGAGCAGCAGATACGCGAGCGGCTGAAACCCGTGGACACCTCCAGCCCACGCAGCACCCATGAGGGTTTTCTGGACAGCGTTAACCGCGCATACATGCTGGTGATGGAAACCAATACTGCGCTTCGGGCCACGCCGCCAACGCTGACGATTGATGAGGCGCTCGAGATCGAGAAAACAGCAGCGATTTTTCTGCGACGCGCGACCGGTACCCTTGACCTGAGCCAGGTACCCAAGGCGCTTCGTCAGGATGTGAGTGTTGAAACCGTGCTTCAGTTAAAGGAAATTCTAGACCGGATGCTGCTTCCGCCGATCGATACTATTCCGAATGCCCGGATGGTAGCAACTGCCCGTAAGGAGGCGAGTGAATTATCTTCACAAACTGCAGCACCTTTCCGCTGGAGAATTCCAAATACTCAAATCGAGATCGTGGAAATTCTGGAAGGAGAACAGCAAGGCCAGTTTCTATTCAGTGCCGGTACTGTCAGACGCATTAGCGATGTATACCAGAGAATAAGAGACCTTCCTTATCGTCAGGCCGAGTTCGGCGGCACAGAACTTGAATATCAGTCTCCCCACCTGTCACCCGGTTTTTACCAGCATTATATTTCAACATCGGGTTACCTGATTTCACAAGCGCGGTTTCTGGGAAGACTGGTAGATGACTTACCGGACTGGTTCAAAAAACTGTATGCAGGACAAACTGTCTGGCAGTGGATGGGGTTTATTTTTTCCGTGATAGCAACTGCATTGGTTGCCTATGGCGCAAACCGTTATATCTGGCGGCTGGCGAAGCGTGTGAAGCCTCCTTTGCACGACTGGCTCAAGTTAGTCTCACCCATCATCGTACTGATTATCGTCATAACTGCCGGTAAATTCATTAACGAGGACTTGAAGTTCTCGGGTGATATACATGCTGCCATTGCGGCGGTTATTGCGTCGATCGTATTCGTACTGGCAGCCTGGGCGGTCTACGTGTTATGCAAGGCGGTTGCGGAAACAATTATTGCCACGCCGAAAATACAGCATCAGAGTTCCGAAGCTGCTTTATTACGCATAGGCGCACGGGTGATCGGCTTTCTGGTTGCTGCCTGGATTATTATCGACGGCATCAGGGCGCTGGGCGCGGACCTTATTCCGCTACTTGCCGGCCTCGGCGTTGGTGGTATTGCAGTGGCACTGGCAGCGCAAAGCACTATTGCCAATTTTATTGGCGGTTTGATCATTTTCGCCAACAAACCCGTCAGGGTTGGTGATTTCTGCCGTTACGGGGAAGATCCTTCTTCCGACTGGTTGCGCATTGGCACTGTTGAGGAAATCGGTTTGATCTCGACACGTATCCGGGGCATCGACAGAACCGTGACCACGATCCCCAATGCCGAGTTTTCCAACATGCACATCATCAACCTGACGAAACGTGACCGCAGGCTGTTACGGACCAGGTTGCAGTTGCGCTATGAAACGACGCCGGAGCAGATGCGATTCATCCTGCTCAGGATACGGGAACTGCTGCTGGGTCACCCGATGGTCACACCGGATCCGGCCCGGGTTCGTTTTCTTGGCTATAGCGCATACTCCAAGGATGTGGAGATTTTCTGCTACCTGCGCTGTATGGAGCAAAATGAATTTCTTGCGATTCAGGAAGATGTTCTGTTGCGTGTAGAAGATATCATCAAAGAGGCAGGCAGCGGATTCGCATTCCCTTCACAAACTGCTTACCTCGCACGCGATGCCGGTCTTGATGACAAGCGCAGGAGCGTAGCCGAAACCGAAGTGGAGCATCTGCGCTTTACCGGTAAGTTACCTTTTCCCGAGTTCGATGAGGAAGAGCGCGAGCAGCTCGAAGACATCCTCGACTATCCGCCCAGGGGTTCTCCCGATTACAAGCCGCGTTGAATATGCCTCAATGCCAGCTATCGTATTATTTGATGATATAAGTCATGAATACGAAGTTATCAGAGTAATATTATCGCCTTGTAAGAATCGACTTACATGCCTATTTAAATCAATTGCATAGGCAGATGACAAGCATACAAACGAATTTGCTGTTGATGATTTTCAGCGCTTTCGTCCTGGCAGGTGTCACAAGGCAGAATGCTATTAGCCGCGTGGAAAAGACAATGAAGCATAGAGCACAGTCCTTATCGGGTTTTCACGCGTTATTTCTATTTTAGGGCTGACGTTGCTGCCCGGTTATAGTCAAAGCGACACCGCTGCTGCCGGGGCGGCGCCAGATGTTTCCGCATTCTCCTATGATCAGGCTGAGATACCAGTACCCAGGCCCTGGACATCCGAAAACTTCAACAACAACCCCAACAATTTCCAGTTTGTCGTTATCGTTGATCGTACCGGCGGGCACCGGCCCGGCGTCTTCACGGCGGCGGTGGATCTGCTGAACCTCATACAGCCCGAGTTCGTCGTCAACGTTGGCGATCTCATCGAAGGGTATGTTGAGGATGAAAGTGTGCTCAAGTCGCAGTGGGCGGAAGTGGACGGAAAACTCAAGCGGCTCGACATGCCGTTCTTCTTCTTGCCGGGGAATCATGATGTGAATCTGGACCCTTCCGAGAAGGTATGGTTTGAGCGCGTGGGCGCCAATCGTAGCTACTCCCACTTTATCTACAAGGATGTGCTTTTCCTGCTGATGAGCACCGAGGACCCGCCCAAGAGGGACCCGAGTGAAGACCTCGCGGATAAATACGAAAGGGTCAACGCCGGAAAGGTAAGCAGTCACGAAGAAGCCAAGGCTATCATCACGGAACTCGAAGCCTGGGCCGGGCAGGTCAGCATCAGCGACGCCCAGGTTGAATACTTCAACAAAGTGCTGGCTGCCAATCCCAAGGTACGCTGGACGATCGGCTTCATGCACTCGCCGGCCTGGGTGCAGGAGGATCCAGGCAACTTCGCGAAGATCGAATCCTTGTTGGCGGACCGGCCCTACACCATGTTCGCCGGACACACCCACACCTATAACTACACGCGCCGCAACGGGCGCGATTACATCACCATGGCGATGACGGGAGGGGCCGTGCCTGGCAACACCGTTGGCCACATGGACCACGTGGCCTGGGTCAGCATGACCGACAACGGGCCGGTGATCAGCAACCTGCTGTTGAACGGCATCCTCGACAAGCGGGGGGCCGTGCCGACCTTGCAGGATTTCCTTTTATACCGCCCCCGACAGATTACCCAGACAGGGCAGAGCCTCGGCATCAAGTCGGTGCCGAACCTGCGCGACCTTGGCGGCTACCAGACCAGTGATGGCAGGACCGTCGCCGCCGGGCTCGCGTATCGCTCCAATCAGTTGAGCAAGATCAGCTCGGACGACATGGCAAAACTGAACGCATTAAATCTCAGGAATGCCTTTGACCTGCGCACCGAAGTCGAAAGGAAGAAACGTCCGCAAGAGCTGCCAACCGGCGTCAACTACGTAGTACTGGACGTGCTGGCCGATTCACCCCAGGCAGGGCCTGCGCAGCTGCCGCCTTGTTGACCCTGCTTGGTGTGACAGAGGACGTTGTCATGAAAGACTACCTGCGCAGCAATGACTACATCCTTACCGCCTACCAGGGCGCTATCGACGCCTTCGTCGCCGGCGGTGGCGATGCTGAGATTCCGACAGCGATCCTCGGTGTAAAGAAGGAGTATCTCGATGCCGCGTTTGAACAGATGAGGAAGGATTACGGCACCATCGAGAAATATTTCTCCGAAGGTTTAGGCGTCGATGCAAGCCAGCAGCAGGCCCTGCGGAATATATACCTTCGATGAGAAAACAGCTGACTCGAAGGAGAACCGGAGAATTGAGTCCTTTGCCTGAACACGGGGCAGGGCCGGCGTGAAAAGCGCCGTGGCAACCGCCGGCGCCGTTAAAGCGCTGTGCGTAATAAAAATCGGATCGGGAGATCGCGAAAATGAATCGACTGATTGCTACCCTGGCTTTGCTCGGGATATTCCTGCCAACCCTGGCTTCAGCCGATGACGGAAAGTGGCAGTACGCCCTGTCACCTTATCTCTGGTTTGCCGGCCTGAAAGGCGATATCGCAACCACGCCGCCGTTTCCTCCCGTGTCTGTCGACATCCCGCCGAGTGATGCCATTGAGGATACTGAAGTCGGCCTGATGTTAGGCTTCGACATGAGTAAGGGTAAGCATGGTCTGGTTGCAGATTTGGTTTACACCGACGTGCAGTCTGACATTGAGCTCATTCCCGAGCCTATCAGCCTGACCATGAAATCCACCTCGGAGACCACTATGTTCTCTCTCGGTTATCAGTACGTGATGTATCACGAAGGCGCGGCGCGTGTCAGCGTGCTCGCAGGTGGCCGCTACTGGCAGCTCGACTCCAGGCTGGAGTTTGGCCTTGGCGGGACAGCACTCAGCGGCCTTACGGTGGAGCACGATGAGTCATGGGTCGACCCGCTGATCGGCGTCAAAGGCAGTAGCCCTTTCAGCGTCGGGTCGAAATTCTACATTCAGGGCAGCGCAATCATCGGTGGTTTCGGCGTCGGAGCCGACTTTTTATATGACCTCTCTGTTGCTGTCGGTTACCAATTCAACAAGGCCATCGGCGCAGGGGTTGGTTATCGCTTGTACGATGTTGACTATCAAAAAGATGATTTTCTTTACGATGTGACCCAGCAGGGATGGCTGATCGGTTTGACGTGGGCTTTCTGAGAGGGCGGGATTCATTGCATCCCGCGCAGAGATAACGAGAG